>VOFG01003067.1_pt1 | contig 49383 bp, 82 predicted proteins | sample 5384171 | NCBI WGS metagenome assembly VOFG01 (sample SAMN12384726, study PRJNA508395) | human gut metagenome | isolation source: healthy gut F | host: Homo sapiens
AGCTGTCTCGCCATAGGTTATCTCCTCTTCCGTGCACGACCTGCGAGCCGTACAACCCCTACTTCCAGCCCCTTTTTGAAAAGGGCACTGAGTCGTAATCTAGAACAGAAGTAATAGTATCAGCGCGGGCGAGACGCTATCGACGAAAGCGCAACGATACGTCGACGCGCGAACGCGTTCGGTGAACAGGATACCTAGGCGGAACATGGGTCGTGAGCGGTTGAATAGCAGCGGCGAGTGGAAATGTTACCGAATAAGTTGCCGTTCACCGGAATGCGGGCGTGTCGGACATACGTTTCCAGCAAGCGGTCTGTGCGGGCATGCGATTCCGCTTCGGTCAGTCCTGACTCGCACGGAAGCCACATTAAGTGGCTTCCGGCTCGTGCGGAATCTATCGGAACCGCATGCCGCACAGACCGCACGTAGGCTCTTATTTCTCTAATTCCTCGCGAAGAACGGGGATAAGCGACTCGAACGTCGCATCGATGGTCTTCTTTTTTCAGCTCGCACTCCCAAATCACGTGCACGCGCCACCCCTGCTCGTGCAGCAAAGCGAGATTTCGCTGGTCGCGTTCCACGTTGCGCTGGAATTTCGGCACCCAGTATTCGAGGTTCTTCTTCGGCGCGGGAGGGTTGCACTTCGGGCACCGGTGCCAGAAGCAGCCATTGATGAGCAAGCACACCTTCTTGCCTGGCCACGCCACATCCGGGACGACCGGGCGCCTTCCATTGCAGGCGATAGCCACCAAGCCCCGCCTCGCGCAGACGCTCGCGCACAAGCAGCTCGGGCTTGGTATCTTTGCTTTTATTGCCTTGCATGCTCGCATGGGTGGCGGCGCTCACATATGGACGCTTTTCCGGAAGCGCCGCAAGCACGCAGCGCGCCTCGCGACAGCTCTCGCGCGTAAGCGGGCGGTTGTCGCGCGCCACCGACACGTACCACAAACCCTCGCGGCTCGCTTTTCTTTACGCGATGCGCACCCACGGAAGGCCTGCGGCGATGCGTTTCGCCTGAGCCCCTCGTGCGCGGCGCTCTGCGGAGGCGCCGAATCGGCGTGCACGCTGGCCTTCGATCTGCGGCGACGCGTTCGACGAGACGGTCTTCTTGGCACGCGAGGCGGGCTGCTTGCCCGCGCAGCCGCCGTCTTTTTTGTTGTCGTCGGCCATTAGTTGCCTTCTCGCAATGCGGCCCACGCGCCTTGAATGCTCTGGAGCAGTTGCGGCATGTCGCTTCGCTCGTACAGGTAATGCACCGTTTGAGGAGAGCCGTCTTCTGCGGGGCGCCTCCACGCGCACGAACGTCGCCTGTACGCGGCTAAAACCATGCTCGAGCGCGGCGTAAGCGTAGCATTCCGCCTGAAGACGATGCTTTTTCGACCAAATCGTCTGCATGCTCCTTGGGCGATCCGCCCGTTTTGTAGTCCACGATATACGCGTCGCCCGCATCCATCTCGTCGCACGCGAACAGGTCCATGGAGCCTTCCAGGTAGGCGCATTCCCCACCTGGTTCGGCCACGGGGAACGCCACGAAGAACGGCAACTCGGGCGCGCAGCACGCGATGGCTCGCCATATTCGCGGCAACGCTGCTTTCGCACCAACGCTCGAGCGCGCGCGCTGCACGCGGTCGACGGCGGCAGGAGCGCATCCCATGCGGCGCACGGCAGCATCAATCGCCTCGCGCGAAGGCATCGCAATCGCAGCGGGCGGCCTTCCTCGCCCTTTCGCGACCGCGCATCGAGCCGCACGCTGGGCGAGCACGTGGAACGCCGATCCCACGTCGGTCGCCTTGTCAGCGTCGGCAAGCAAACGGGCACCAAGTTCTTCCCAAAACGCATCGTCGTCGCTTATCTCGGCCACGGCCTGCGCCTGCCGCCGCCGCATCGCTGGCGCTCGCAGCATGAACCGAATGCGCCTGCGCAAGGGCGGAATAGCTCGTCACATTATCGCGGGCGGGCTTATACGCAACCTCGTCCAATTCGGAAGCGGCCATGGGCTCGAACACGTCGACAAGCGAGCGCGAAACGCATGCGTCGTGAGCCGTGTCAACTATCTGGTCGCACGAAGCATCGCTCGCCTCGCGGATCCCCGCGCTCTTCGAAGCGGAAACGCATGCGACGCCCGACCGAGCCGAGCAATCGCCCGTGCAAACAGGCCCATCCTCGCCAGCGCCCGAAGCCTCGCACGGCGCATCGCCGCTGGGCGCTTTCGCGCTACCTTCGGCCTGCGGCGCGTCGAATTCGCCTTCGTGCACGTCGTAGCGCGAAACACGGGCAGGCGCGCTTCCGCCGAACGGAACCGCGCATTCCTTTTTCGGGGGATATCGCCTTCCTCGCCGAACAGCGCGTGGGCGATATCGCCATACACGCCCGACAAGCGCCCGAGCCGCCTTCCTTATCGCGCTTGGTCGTCATGGCAACCACCAGGGCTTCCTTCGCACGCGTAAGGGCGACGTACAGCAAGCGGCGGCGTTCCTGCAGCTCTTGCGTGCTTTCGTATTCAGCCATAGCCTCACGGCGCAAAGCGGCGCTCGACGCTTGGCCACAAACGAGGCATCGACTTCGCCTTCGTAATCGAGCAACGCCGCATAATCTTTCGATATGCACTTCTTCAGAAGCGACGTCGAAGCCGCCGAAGAAACCGAACGCTGCGGCGCAAGCGACACATAGGCGACGCCATCGATGGTCTGCAGCGCGAACGCGCTCGAGCGTCCCGCGCCCGTCGCCATTTCGGCCACGGCCACAATGGGAAATTCCAGGCCCCTTGCTCGCATGCACCGTCATAATGCGCACGAAATCGCCGCCCTCGGCCGAAAGTGCGCCGGAGCTTCCTTTGGCTCGCTCGATATGCGCCGCCAAACGCGCCGCGCAATCGGCGGGGCCTCGTGCCCCCCTGCGCCTCAAAGCCCTCAACCAGGCGAATGGCTTTGAACACGTTGCCGGCGACCGAGAGGCCTTCGGCTTCTTTGCGCTCAAGGCGCGTGAACCAACCCGAGTCGCGCACGGCATTCATCATAATGCGCGACGTGGGCTGCACGCCCGCTTGTTCAGAGAGCGAATTAACCACGCGCACCGCGCAGGCAAGCTGCGGCGAGACGTTCGACATATCGCCCTCGGCAAGCTGCCTGAAACCAATATCGAGGCTGCGGCGGCGATTGATGCCCGCAGCCTCGTCGAAGCACGTCGACAGTGCGACGAAATCGTCGGCCGAAAGCTCGAACATGTCGCTCGCGAGCAATTCGAAAAGCGACGCTGTTGCCTGGGATTGGCGATGACCCGGCCAGTCGCTGTACCACGCGCACCTCGGGCGCACGTGAAAAAATAGAACCGCCCGCAATAACGCATGCGAAACCAGCTTCGCGCAGCGCGGCGGCGTAGGCGTCGGCGTTCGTCATGCGGCCAGCAGTACCACCATGTCGCCCGCGGCGTGACCCGCTTCGCGCGCAGCGCGGCAAAAACGTTCCAGCAATGCGGCGCGCCTCAAGGGCCACCACGTCAGTTTTATCGATTCCGCTTGCACCAGGGTACGTGGTGCACAGCACGTCAATACGACCAGGGCCGGCCAAGAACGGGTGCTTCACTTTCGATTCGATACGCGACGGGGCAAGCGACATGAACGATTCACCGAATACCTCGCGCTGTTCAAAAATGCGATCGACGAAGCTCAGAATGTCGGCATGGCTGCGGAAGTTGTCGGGCAGCACGATGGGCATGCTCGGGTCGTTTTCGCGCACGTGCTGCACATGGCGGTCGTACACCGCAACGTCGGCGCCGCGGAAGCGGTAGATGCTTTGCTGGGCATCGCCCACCGTGCACAAACGCTCGCCGCGCGCCCGCCATGGTGCGCACCATGTCGATTTGCAGCTGGTCGGTGTCTTGGAATTCGTCGACCATAATGAGCTTGAATTTATCGGAAAACGCCTCGCGAACGCGCTCGTTTTCCTTCAACGCACGCGCGGCAAAAATGAGCAGGTCGTCGTTGTCGAGCGCCGCCATCTCGTGTTTCTTCGTTATACGCCGTATAGACCTTGCCGGCCAAACCAACGAGGTCGCTCAATAGCGGCTGGGCAAACGCGAAGCGGGCCTCCTGGCCAAGCTGCGCCGCCTCGCGCTGCATCTCTTTCGCGAGGGCCTTGTAATCTTTCGAGCCAAAATTCGCGGCAGGGAACGGGCACGCATCGGCAAGCGCCAAAAGCGCTTCGCCCGACACCTCGCCAGAAGCGAGCAGTGCATTGGCCTTCTCCGAGGAATTTGTCGGCTTTCTCGAGGAACGCGTCGGCTGATTTCTTCCCGGCGGAAGGTGCCGCGGCATCGCGCGCGGCCGTCGCAAGCTCGAGCAGCTCGCGGGCGATCACTCCAGCAGGGCGCGGCTGCGGCGGAAGGCACACGCATTCCATGCCGCGCGGGCTCGCAATTGCCGCGCGGGCGATTTCACGAATCATGTCTTCAATGGACGTTTTGGGCGAAGCCGCCATGCGAGCGCGCGGGGTATTCCGAAAACAGCGCATCGAGACCGCCCGGCGACCAGAATTCGTTTTGCCCCGCAAGCACTTCTTCCACCGCGGCGTTGAACAAGTCGGCGGCCGTCGCCTCATCGAGCACCGAAAACGCGGGGTCAATGCCTAGCTCCGTGGCATGCATGCGCAAGATGCGCGAGCACATGCCATGGATGGTTGAAATCCACGCGTCGTCGACCTTGAGCGCCTGGGCCGCCATACCTTCGGCAGCAAGCGTCGCCTTCACGCGCGATTTAATTTCTCCAGCGGCCTTATCGGTAAACGTGATGGCTAAAACCTGGTCGATGTCTTCCAAAACGGGTGCCATCAGCGCCCGACCCAGGCAGCAAGGCCCATGCGATGCGCTGGGTGAGCGTGAAGGTTTTTCCGCTGCCCGCACCCGCCGACACCGCCACGGGGCATCGAGCGTTTTCACGCAACGCAGCTGGCCTTCTTTTTGAACGTCGAAAATCCATCGCGCTACCCCCTCCTTTGCGTGGGCAGGTGATTTCCGGACAGAATGAGCACGCCGAATCGCTCGAAGGCGAGGCCGGCACAACGCCCGCCAAAGCTGGTCGAGCGCCTTGGCAACCTGTTCCTCGGTCGCGTCCGAGCAATCGCCGAACGCGGGGCCTCCTCCCCCTTTGTACACACAGCGATCGGCCTTCAAACCAGGAACATGCAGCGGTTCTATGCTCTTGTCGAGCGCCCGACGCGGCAGGTGTGCGACCGTAGCGAACGTAAATCGCGCCCACCACGTCAAGCCCGAGCAGGCGACGAATCGCCTGTGCATAAATGAGTGCCTGTACCTTGCCGTGACGCATCGCGCCGCCTTTGCTTTTCGCCTTCATACAAATCGTATTCGGGCGAAAGCGAGCTTTTTGTAATCCACGATAATCGCGCGACCCGGTCGTCCACGTCGATGCGGTCGATTGTGCCCATGAGCAAATGGCCCGCATACGCAACAGGGCTCGCCGCGGAATGTCGTACTCAAAATGCGCGGGATGAAAGCCCGGCAGAAGCTGCGCCTCGGTTTCGAGGAAATCGACGAGCTTGCGCTTGAGGTCGGCGACTTCGCGACGCTCGAACTCGGTTGTGGCAACAAGACGGTTGCTCATCGGCTTCAGCGCCATACTGCGCGGCTTCATGGTCTTCAAGCACGCTTCGCATAAGCTCACGCGCGGCAGGCAGCGCGCCCTCTTCAACAACCTTCGGCCCAACGCTTTCCTGAAAACGCCTGTAGAAATCTTCCGAGCACGCTATGGGAGAAGTCGCCCATCTTTTCGCGCCGAACGTCTCGTCGAGCTCGTCAAGACGAAGGCGGGCGCAGCGCGAACCACTTCTGGGGCATTCCAAATAGCTTTTCGATTTGCGATGCGGAAAAGCACGGCTCGCTCACCACAACGCCGCCCTTCCCGCGGCGCGTGGCAGCACGAGCCTGCTTTGATACGGCTCGACACACGGCCCATATTGGCGCCTCAACGCGCGCATACCTCCTGACGCGCGTCGCGCGCGCTCGCGTTTTCATAGAGTGCTTCTTCGCCACGCTGCAGCATGCCCACCTGGAACGCTTCGGGCAGCGAGAACGGGTTATCGATATCGTCGGGGTTGGTGGTGTCAGCTCGATAGCAATCAACAGAATTCCTGCACCACGGCAGTGGGATAGGTGGGCGCGGCGTTTCGTCGTTCAAACAGCGCCTCGATGAGCACCCGCGCGCCAGCCGCACGCACGCAGCCCGAGAACGCCTCGCGGGCGCGAAGGAGCGCCTCGGGGCCTCGGCCGATTCCAAGCGCGTCAAGTATCTCGACCGCTATATCGTGCGTTTCCTTCAACGGATAGGCGACGCTTGTCATGTCGGTGAGCACTTCCACATGGTCGAATGAACGCGGTTCGCACGCAGCAAGCTGCGCCAGCGACATAATCACGACGCGCGGGCTGCCCTCTTCGGCTTGACGAAACGTTGACGCTCGCGCATTCGAGCGCCGCCACGCACGCGCTTTGGTCGGCGCTCATCGCGCAGGCAGCGCCAAACGCATCGCGCAGCGCTCCAATTGCCGAGCTGCTCTTTGGTATACGCCTCGCGTCCCGCGCCAATTGAGCGGGCGGCATCTTCGAACACGCCGGCGATCGTGGCAGCCTCGGGCGATTCGACGAGGTCTTCGAAATACTCAAAAGCGCGGCTTTCTTCGCGAAGCAATGCGAGGCATGCCTCTTTATCAATAAGACGATTGCCGCGAATGGCAGCCGCGAAATCGAACGCCGCACGCTTGCCCATGCGAGAAAACGGGTTCAACGCGAAATCGGCAGCGGCAGCAACATCGACGCAATCGGCGGAGCACAATTGCGGCGGCGCGACTCAAACGCGCGGCCAAAATCGGTCGCAGCGAATGGGATGCTCGCCCGACATGCCGAGATGCCCAAAAAAGAGTGCAGCGCAGGCGCAATAGCCTCATAGAGCGCACGCGGGTCGCGAGAAGCAATGCCCACGGTTTCTGCAGGCGGATACATTCGAAATAAACTCGGCGAGCAACGCGGGCTCGGCATATCGACCCGAGGAAAACGCGAATCGAACCGGCAATGCCTTCCGGAAACTCGCTCGATTTCGCCCGAAAATGCGGATTCCTCGCGAACGGTTGCGCTTTGGCTCGCGAGGAATTCCGCTTTGCGCGCATGCGGGACGAACATCCTGCAGAACGACTTCGCATTCAGGCAACAGAACCTGTTCTTCAGAAAGAACGCGCCATGCCCTTCTTTCCTCATCGATGAGGCCCGCGCGCAACAAAATGCCTCATACGCGCGCACGCAGTTTAAAAAGAGCTTCGCAGCCAGCCGAGCGTCCAGCGGGAAGCGCCCAGAAAAGCGCGGCATCGAGTTCGAGGGTGCCCAATCCGCCGTCAATCAAGCGCATTGCAAGGCGCCAGGTGCCCTGTGACGCCCGCAATGCGTCGCCCTGCGCCTCAAGGCGGAAAAGAGCGCAACGCTTCTCGGAACGCGCAGCAATGCGGCGCGAGTCGCCGTAGGCTTCCCACAGCTCACCAAGCCAGGCGCGCGGCGTGGAATACGTTGTCGCGAATACTTCCGGGATCGCAAGCGCGCGCCATACGTTTTCGGGCTGCAAGCGCGGCATCCATACCTCGAGAACAGCACGATTTTTTCCATGGGATCCTCCGCGCCTCGATACGAAAAAAGCCGCCCTGAACAGGCGGCTTTCAAATTTCGGTGGTGCCCCAACGAGAATCGAACTCGTGTCTCAGCCTTGAAAGGGCCGCGTCCTAACCTCTAGACTATGGGGACTTTCCGGGCTTCGTTTGCGGCAGCTCGGATATTATTACAAACTCCGGCGGCTCATGCAAGAACTTTTTAAAAAATCGAAGCCGTGCGGAACAAGGCGATTGAAGTAACCTGAGGCGTTAAGCCGTAATGTCAACAGTCTGAACATCCACAAGTTTCTTTGCGTCAGCAAGCGATGAGCAAATCTGGCACCCACGACGGCCGCCTGAATACATAATGGTATCGAATAGGGATTGCGGTCTCATCGATGAACGTGGGAATACCTTTTTTTCATGCCAAGCGGACTGCATCCGCCATGAATATATCCCGTCAAAGGAAGAAGCTCGCGCGACTTGATCATCGCAATGCTCTTTTCTCCCCCACTGCCGAGGCAGTTTTTTAAGGTTCAGCTCCCCCTCGACAGGAACCATGAACACATAATGCTCGCCGCTCTTGCCAACGGTCACGAGCGTTTTGAACACCTGATCGGGATCCTGGACCCAGAGCCGCAGCAACTTCCGCGCCCGAAAACCGCAGCTTCGGCGTCGTAAAAAAAAACTTCGTGCGGCAACCCCGCCGCATCGAACATGCGCATGGCGTTGGTCTTATCCTGAGCCTTATCGTGCTTCGACATCGAGTCTCCTCTTGAAGCGTTTTTTCGCACTCGTCGCTTTCAGCTCGGAATGCAGCTCTCCGCTTCGGTCAAGTCCTGACTCGCGCGAACAGCACATTAAGTGCTGTTCGGCTCGTGCGGAATCTATCGGATCTGTATTCCGAGCCGAAAGCGAAGAACCAATTTACGCTGTACCTCTTTTTATAGGGCCTTTCGATATGCGATTTCGGCAGATTCCACACGGTCAAAATCGCATGCCGAGAAATCCTGAAAAAAAGAGCGGGACGAATCCGGCTCTTGGTGCCTTACCCTCGCTGGACATATATAGCGTCAGCGAAGCGGGTCTCGCGAGTGCGATTCGGGCGATGCCGAGGCGACGCGTACTTTTGGTACGCGAGCCGAAAGCAGAACCCGAAACGTGCCGAGAGACCCGCGCAGCGTCGGCATAATACGCGGTTCGTAGAACCGCGTAAAATTACTTCAGGGTAACGGCAGCGCCAGCACCCCTCGAGCTGAGCCTTGACTTCCTCAGCCTTGTCCTTGGCAACGCCCTCGACGACAGCCTTGGGAGCACCCTCGACGACCTCCTTGGCCTCTTTCAGGCCAAGACCGGTGATCTCGCGGACAACCTTGATGACAGCGATCTTGTTGTCGCCGAAGCCCTCGAGGATAACGTCGAACTCAGTCTTCTCCTCAGCAGCAGCGCCGCCCAGCAAGGAGCAGCAGCAACAGCGACGGAGCAGCAGCGGAAACGCCGAAGGTCTCCTCGATGTCCTTAACGAGCTCGGAAGCCCGAGCAGGGTCATTTCTTTCAGAGCCTCGATGATCTCTTCACGAGTAACAGCCATGATAGCTTTCCTTTCAAAGGGGCCATGCGCCCTTGCGCCTGGCCGGATTGTTGAATGTTGCAGCAGCGTTTTACGCTGCGGTTGCAATTAAAGCAGCCTTCTGGTCGGCGACGGCCTTGGTGACCTGGGCCAGACCCTGGGGCACGCCATTGACGCAAACGGCAAGAGCCTTGGCAACACCGTTGATAGCGGCAGCGATGTGGGCGAGCAGTTCCTCGCGAGAGGGCAGAGAAGCGATAGCCTCGACCTCGGCGGCGGTAACGGCCTTGCCTTCCATCAAGCCACCCTTGATCTCCAGCTTGTCGTTGCCCTTAGCGAAGTTCTTGACGGCCTTCGCAGCAGCGGCAACGTCTTCACCAGCGAACACGAATGCGCTCGGGCCGTTGAGCATGTCGTCGAGCGTAGGCAGCTCGGCATCCTCGAGGGCGATGTGCACGAGGGTGTTCTTGTACACCTTCATGGAAGCACCAGCCTCGCGAACGGAACGACGAAGCTCCTGAACCTCCTTAACGGTCAGGCCGCAGTAATCGACGACCCAGACAGCGCCGGCGTTGCTGAGCTCCTCTTTGATAACGGCGAGAGTCTCTTGATTTTTGACGTTGGGCAATGAGTACACCTCCTTCTTCTGAAAATCGGGTTCCGCCCCGTGGAGTGGAGCCGTTTCAGAAGAAAAACAAAAACGGCCCCGCGTCTCAAAAACAGCAGGGGCCGTCAAAGCAAATCGCTCTTCAGAACCACCTCGGCGGGCCGCATGCAAACATGCGATTGAACCTTTCGGTGCCAGCTGTCTTGGGCAGCGGAACTAACGTGTAATTGCGCATCTCTTAAACACGCAAAACGATATTCTACTAAACGAAAATGGCCCTGTCAAGGACTAATTCCCTAACGGACCATTTTCAGAATTGCTTCACGAAATCGAGAAGCGTCCAATCGAGCTAGGCGGCTTTCTGCTCGGCAGATGTATCGCTGCTCGCGGAAGAAGCGGCATCATCTTTTTGCCACACCGTCGCTTGCCTTGGCTTCATCGCTCGCCTTGGCGGTGTCGGCCGAAGAGGCGCCAGCGGCATCGGCCGAGTCGCCTTCGCGCTCTTCGCGGCTTCGATGGACTGCGCCGAGCACGTGGGGTCGCCCTCAACATACTTGAAGGTAACCGTATCGCCCTGCGCGTACTGAACGATTTCGATCATGCCAGGCAGCGCGAAGTCGTAAATCTTGCTGTCGCCCTCGAGCGTCACGTAGAAGTGCGAATTGCCCTCGATCACCGCCGTGGCAATCGTCTTAATGACACCCGTCGCCAAGCGCCGAATCGCTTACCGACGACGTATTCGCCACCGTTCCGTTTGCCGCAATGAGCGACAGGTACGACTTTTTGCGTGTCGGCCACCGTGTCGCCAACCGCAACGTTCTGGTAGCTCTGGATGTCTACCATAGCGTACTTTCTTCACCAGGCCCGCGTTGTCCTTCAGCGCCATGAAGTACGTCGGCGTGTTGTTCACATTAATAAGAATGGGGAACGTCGCCTCGTAGCGCAGGTTCTGCACCTGGCCCTCGGCCGACTGCATGGCCGAGTTTTCCGTAGCGCCCGCGCACGAATAGAAGTGCGCCTCAGCGGTGCGCTGGTTCACCAGCACGAAGCCGACAATCGATTCGTCGCCCGTGGCAGACGTAACGCCCGTGTACAACCACACGTCATCGTCTTTGGCAATGTAGTTATAGCCCGCGCTGCCATCGGTGCGGAGTGGTTTGCACAACGCCGTTCTGGCCAAGCCAGCTGTTCAGCCAGCCATTGGTGTACTTGCCATGCCAGTTGTACTGCTGAATGATGAGGTCCGCGGGTACACATGGTCAACCCACTGGGGCACATCTTCAACCGCCATATCTTGGCACTCGCCCGTCGCCGCGTTCACGAGCACGGCACGCGACACGGTCTCGCCGCCTGAACAGGCCAATCGTGAAGTCGCGCACCGGGCAAATCCACCATGCGTTGCCGTCATCGTCGATCTCGAACGACTTCTCGCCGAACATATAGAAGGGGGTACTTGAGCTGCACATAGCGGTCGATGTTGCGCGCCAAAGGCTCGCTGGAATACTTGATCGCATGCTCGCTATCGAGGCGTACAACCTGGGCATCCTGCGAAGTCATGTCGACAATGACATATGTGGGAATGCCCTGCTCGCGGTTCTGCAGCCACTTGAACAGGTCGGCGCGTAGCCAAGCGGGCTCACGCGCACCGGGGTGGTTTTGGTAGTTGATCTGGCTATAGGTAGGCGCAATTTCGAACTGGCTTACCAGGTCGGACATGCTGCCCATGGTTCGGTGCCCAAAAAAACATGGCCGAATCGCGGTCGATAACGGGATTTCGTCGTAGTTGACCTCTTGAATGTCCTGTGTGAACTCGTCGTCGGCAGGAACCAAAATGTTGGCGTACTTCTGAGCATTGCCCGGGAAGAACGACAGCGACAGCAGCGTGCCTACCGCGACAAGCGCGACGACGGCAACGGGAATCCACGCAAGCGTATCGAACGTTTTCGCCTTCGCCTTAGAGACGCCCACTTTCGCCGATCCATGCTTGTACGCGTGCGCACGGGCGCGGAAGAACAAGAACGACGGCAGCAGAATGAAATGCCGATGAACATCCACGTGTCCATCGAGTGGATGTTGATGGGCGGATGGAACCACCAATACGCCACAGCGACCACGATAACCGCGATAATGGCGCAGGCGATCATCGCCTTTTTGCCCATGGTCGCGAATTTGTCTTTCATTTTATTGAACTCTTCGTTGGTGTTGAATTCAACCTGCGGTGCGCCCCCTGCCGCGAGCCGCCGCCTGAAAAACCGCCCCCCTACACAAACGGGTCGTCGCCGAAAATAGCGGCGAACGGGTTCTGGTTGCCAGCCATGAAATGCCTTTCTCATCGTATTCGGGCCTTCCCTTTTTCGCCCGAAAAATCAACACGCGCCTTCGCATACAAAAAGCGGCCGCACCGAAACCGGCACGGCCACCTGAATGCAGTCTTGCATGGACGAATCAGGCGCGAAGCCCCACGTCAAGTTCTACGCAAGCTGGCGAAGCACGTATTGCAGAATTCCGCCATGAGCCATGTATGCGCCTTCGGTAGGTGTGTCCACCCTTACTATAGCGTGAAACTTCACCGTTTCGCCGTCCTGTTTTGAAGCTGAAACGTTCACCTCGCGCGGATTGGGCATGCTCGGCTCACCGGTACCGAAATCGACCGGCTCAATAACAAAGGTTTCCGTGCCATCGAGGCCCAGCGTTTCAGCATTTTCGCCCTCGTGGAACTGCAGCGGCAAAATGCCCATGCCCACCAGGTTCGAACGATGAATGCGCTCGAAGCTTTCGGCAATAACGGCGCGTACGCCCAAAAAGCAACGGCGCCTTCGCCGCCCAATCGCGCGACGATCCGCTGCCATACATCTTGCCCGCGAGCACCACCAAAGGCACGCCCGCCGCAGCATAGCTTTGCGACGCATCGAAAATCGACGTGATTTCGCCCGTCTCGAAGTCGCGCGTCCATCCGCCCGACTTGCCTTCCGCTAGCAGGTTCTTCAGCTTGATGTTCGCGAAACCGCCGCGCGCCATAACCTCATGGTTGCCGCGACGGGCGCCGTAGGTGTTGAACATAACCGGGTCGACCCGCGCTCGGCCAAATACTTCGCGGCGGGCGAATCGGAAGCGATGCTGCCAGCAGGCGAAATATGGTCGGTCGTAATGAAGTCGCCCAAATTCGCAAGCACGCGCGCGCCAGAAATGGGCGCGAAGCCCTCGACAGCCTTGCCCATGCCGTCGAAATACGGAGCGCGGCGCACATAAGTGGAGCCTTCATCCCACGCAAAATGTCGCCTTCGGGGCCTCGAGTTCCTGCCATGCCTGCGTGCCGCCATAAAGGCCTTCGGCGCCCGCATCAAACAATTCCGCCGTAACGAATTCGTCCATAAGCGCAGCGATTTCGGCGTCGCTCGGCCAAATGTCGCGCAAGAACACATCGTTGCCGTCGCCGTCAGTACCAAGCGGCTGAGTCTCGAAATCGAAGTCCATAGTGCCTGCCATAGCGTAGGCGACAACCGATGCCGGCGCGCCCAGGTAGTTCTGCGACACATCGGGGGAGATGCGGCCCTCGAAGTTGCGGTTGCCCGAAAGCACGCTCGTCAGCTCGATGCCGCCAGCGATCTCGTGCATCTCGGGCCACACGGGACCAGAATTGCCGATGCAGCTCATGCAGCCGAAGCCGCATGTTGCGAAGCCGAGCTCAGCAAGGGGCTGCGCCAAGCCGGCGCGCTCGAGCATGAGCTGGGTCGCATGCGAACCCGGAGCCATAACACGCTTCACCAAGGCTTGGCAAGCAGTCCGCGCTCGCGGGCATGCTTGGCGACCAGGCCGCATGCGAGCATCATGGCGGGGTCGGTTGCAGTGGTGCAGCTCGTGACGGCCGCAATCGCGATAGCGCCATGGGTCAATTCGTATTCGGTGCCCATGAAATTCACCGCAACGCGCTTGTCCATATCGAGGTTGCGATCGGCACAAATCGCATTGAAGCGTGAGCGGGCATCGCTGCGGGCAGCGGTCATGGGCGACTCGGACCCGCGAGCGAGCATTCGACATCGCTCAAATTCAACTCGAGTACCTCGGAGTACACGCGCGATGCGCCATCATTCCACATGCCCTGGGCTTTGCATACGCCTCGACGAGCGCTACCTGTTCCTTATCGCGGCCCGTAAGCAGCAGATATTCAAGCGTGCGGTCGTCAACCGGGAACAGCGTGCACGTGCAGCCGTATTCGGGAGTCATGTTCGCGATGCAGGTGCGCTGCGTCGCCGAAAGCGTAGCCACGCCATCGCCGAAGCATTCGACGAACTTGCCTACCACGCCCTTCGCACGCAGCATCTGCGCGAACGTAAGCGCAGCGTCCATGGCCGATACGCCGTCGCACAGCTCGCCTGTCAAATGAACGCCCACGACCTGCGGCACGAGCGTCGTGATGGGCGGGCCGAGCGCCGCAGCTTCAGCTTCAATGCCGCCCACGCCCCAGGAAAGCACGCCAATGCCATTTGCCGTGGTGGTATGGGAATCAGTTCCCACCACCGTGTCAAAGTACGCAAGCTCGCCGGCGTCGATCGCCTTCGTCATAACGCCGCGCGCAAAACGCTCGACGTTGATCTGGTGGCAAATGCCCGATCCGGGGAGGAACGATGCGCACATTCTGAAACGACGACTGGGCCCACTTCAAGAAGCGATAGCGCTCGCCGTTGCGCTTGAATTCCATATCCATGTTCTTCTCAAGAGCATCGGCGCAGCAAGCCGCATCGGCGATCACCGAATGATCAATCACCAAATCGAGCGGAATTTGCGGATTGATACGCGCGGGGTCGGCACCCAAATCGCGTGCGGCTTCACGCATCACGGCTGTCAACGAACACCGGCACACCGGTGAAATCTTGCAGCAAAACGCGAGCAGGCATGTATTCAATTTCGCCGCCCTGAACGCCCTGCGTGCCGGCGTCAACAATACGCTTGCATAAAGCTCGCGCGCGTCGGCATCGTCGACATTGCGCAGCACGTTTTCAAGCAGAATGCGCAACGAATGCGGCAGCGCCTCGGCCCCTTCAACATGCGACGTGTCGCATACCTCGAAATCGTTGTCCCCACATGCAAGGTTTGCGTCTGAACGCTCATTGGCAACACACCCATTCATCAACAACTTTGCCGCACATGCGCGGCCCCTTTGAAAACAAATGCGCGAGCCGCAATACGACCCGCGCACCATAAGGATTAACCTACAACGCGGCAATGAGCGCGTCGGTGAATTCCGTGCACGAGCAAGCCGGCTTCGAGCTGCCCGTGACCTTGCGAATGTCGCCCGTCAAATGCTCGCCTTCCGCATATACCTTGGCGATAGCGGCACGAATCTTCTGGGCAATCTCGGGCTCACCAATGTAGTCGAGCATCATGGTTGCAGAAAGAATTTGCGCCGTGGGGTTGCAGATATTCTTGCCCGCAATGTCGGGCGCGTTACCATGAACGGCCTCGAACACAGCGTAATCATCGCCGATATTCGCACCCGGAGCAATACCCAAGCCACCTACCAGGCCGGCGCACAAGTCGCTCGCAATGTCGCCATACAGGTTCGGGAACACGATGACGTCGAATTGGCTGGGGTCGGTAACCAGATTCATGCAGAACGCATCGATAATGCGGTCGTCGAACGCAATACGTCCTTCGTAATCGGCCGCGATCTTGCGAGCTTCTTTCAAGAACAAACCATAGGAGAACTTCATGATGTTCGCCTTGTGCGCGGCGGTCACCTTTTCGCGGCCATGCTTTTCGGCGTAGTCGAACGCAAAGCGAACAATGCGATCGGAGCCGGTAATCGAAATCGGTTTAATGGAAATGCCCGAATCGGGACGAATCACGCCCGCGCCCTCAGCAGCACAAAAATCGATGAGGCGCTTCGCTTCGGGCGTGCCTTCTTCGAATTCGATGCCGGCATAGAGGTCTTCAGAATTCTCGCGAACAATAACGAGGTCGACATCTTCGTAGCGCCCGCCCGCGCCGGGAATCGAGAGCACCGGGCGAAGATTCACATACAAATCGAGCGATTTGCGAAGCGCGACATTCACGCTGCGGAAGCCCGTGCCCACAGGGGTGGTAATAGGACCTTTGATGGCGACTTTATTGCGCTTCACAGCCTCGATGGTCGATTCCGGCAGTGGAGAGCCGCCGGTCTTTTTCCATAACCGCGGCGCCAGCTTCGGCAACTTCCCATTCGATATCGGCGCCAGCCGCCTCAACAACGCGTTGCATAGCGGCAGAAGTTTCGATTCCAATGCCATCACCTGGGATGAGCGTAATAGTATGCTTTTGCCACGATGAACACCTTTCCATTATCGCGCGGCCGCAAAACCTCGGCGGCGCATAATTTACGCTTCACAAGTCTCGCCATCATACCATGCCTTAGTTGCGCGTCGATTAATTGCGCCGAGGCGTCGACGAGCGGCACGCGAAACCAGACGGGCACTTTGGATCGCCTCTCAAGAAAAAAGGCTCCAAAAACAAACGAGACACCCTGAAGAGTGTCTCGTTGGCATTTATGAAAGGTTCTCAACAATTTGAGCGGCACGCTTCTTCAGCACGCCCCTACCGCTTTTGGCGTCGAAAGCCATGCGAGATTTCATTCCCTCGGCGACCTCATCGGCAAGCTTTCCTTCGGAAAACGCGATAACAGCGACGAGCATTTCCTGAATTCAATATCGCCGTGATAGCACTGAATAGTTTCGTCGATAAGCGACCAAACCTTCTGACTGCGGTTTTGGTCGTAGAACCCAGGCGGCACAGGAATCGCATGGCGGCCAAATGGAGCGGGCCCGAATCTTCATCAAACAGCGCACTCTCGGCACCGGGGATTGCCTTGTCGCACAGACGAGATTCAACGCCAACGATGTTCGTAAGAATGTCGAGGCATTCCCAACGAGTCTGCGCTTCAGGACGATTAAGCGCATCAACAAACACGTTCGAAAACTCGGTCAATACCTCAGGCTTCATAGAAGCAGCAATCGAAAGCGTCGAAGCAGCTGCTTGCCTCTTGCGACGAGAAGAGCCCTCAAGATCGGCAATGAGAGCATTCAGCGCCTCAGGGGTTTCGAGCGCAACTTGAGCGTAAAGGGCACGCTGTTCCGTAATAGAGGAATCGGCCATAGAGATATCAACTCTTTCCTGGTAATGGGATGGGCGCAATAACGCCAGAATGAATACGCTCATATGATACAGCCGCTCTCCCAGCTGAGCTAAGGCCCCTCGTCCATGCGGAGCGCCCGCATGACGCCCTGTCCTCCCGCAGCCTGGCGCTGCAGTACTTTCGGCGAAGGCGGGCTTAACTGCCGGGTTCGGGATGGGACCGGGTGATCCCCGCCTCTGTGGTCGCGCTCATGCAGGGCGCTCTCCCCCGCGCACGCCGGTACCAGGGCGACCCTGGGGGCCGCATGGCGACCGCAGCGAAGGATCCATCCGTTCCAGGCCCTCGCCCTTCCTATGAGGAAGGATGGGTGAAGGGCTCGCCCTATTAGTACCGCTCGCCTGAACGCCTCGCGGCGCTTGCAGCTGCGGCCTATCGACCACGTGTTCTACATGGGGCCCTTACCGAAGGGAGAACTCATCTCGAGACGGCTTCCCGCTTAGATGCCTTCAGCGGTTATCCGTGCCGGGCGTAGCTAGGCGGCCGTGCCGTTGGTCGACAACCGCTGACACCAGAGGCCCGTCCACCCCGGTCCTCTCGTACTAGGGGCAGACCTCCTCAATCCTCCTTTGCGCCTGCGGAGGATAGGGGACCGAACTGTCTCACGACGTTCTGAACCCAGCTCGCGTACCGCTTTAAACGGCGAACAGCCGTACCCTTTGGGACCGACTCCAGCCCCAGGATGCGATGAGCCGACATCGAGGTGCCAAACCTTGCCGTCGATGTGGACTCTTGGGCAAGATCAGCCTGTTATCCCCGGAGTACCTTTTATCCGTTGAGCGACGGCCCTTCCACTCGGGGCCGCCGGATCACTAGAGCCGACTTTCGTCCCTGCTCGGCTTGTCTGCCTCGCAGTCAGGCTGGCTTGTGCTCTTGCGCTCCGCGGACGGTTGCCGACCGTCCTGAGCGGACCTTTGCGCGCGCCTCCGTTACTTTTTGGGAGGCGACCGCCCCAGTCAAACTGCCCGCCTGGCACGGTCCCCGGGCCGTCCCGGGTTAGGCCGCCGACGCGACGGGGGCAGTATTCCAGGTCGGCTCCGCCGGGGCTGGCGCCCCGGCTTCACTGCCTCCTGCCTATCCTCTACGCGCCGCGCCTGCGGCCAATGCCAAGCTGCAGTAAAGGTTCACGGGGTCTTTCCGTCCTTCCGCGGGGAATCCGCATCTTCACGGATAATGCAATTTCGCCGGGCCCATGGTCGAGACAGCGCCCAAGTCGTTGCGCCGTTCGTGCAGGTCGGAACTTACCCGACAAGGAATTTCGCTACCTTAGGACCGTTATAGTTACGGCCGCCGTTTACCGGGGCTTGGGTTCACCGCTTCGATCGCTCTAACGGATCCCCGTGACCTTCCGGCACCGGGCAGGCGTCAGACCCTATACTTCGCCTCGCGGCTTGGCAGAGTCCTGTGTTTTTGGTAAACAGTCGCTTGGGCCCTTTCGCTGTGGCCCCCCCGGCGCTTCCCGGGCGAGCCGGTTCACGCTGGGGGCGTCCCTTCTCCCTAAGTTACGGGACGATTATGCCGAGTTCATGACCATGGTTGCCCTGATCGCCTCGGAATGCTCTTCCTACCCACCTGTGTCGGTTTTGGTACGGGCGGCGTGGGCGCTGCCCTAGGGATTTTCTAGGAGGCATGGAATCCGCGACTTCGCCATGGGGCTCGTCTCGCGTCTCGGGATATGCGGGGACCGGATTTCCTGGGCCCCTCCCTACGCGCTTTCACGGGGACGTCCAGAACCCTGCTCGCGTATCCTTCCCCGTCGTCCCATCGGTCGTAGCGCGCCCGCGCCGGCACGGGAATGTCTGCCTGTCGTGCATCGGCTGCGCCTTGCGGCCTCGCCTTAGCTCCCGGCTGACCCTGGGGGATTAGCCTCGCCCAGGAAACCTTGGGTTTTCGGCGGAGCGGTTTCTCGCCGCTCTCGCTACTCATGCCTGCATCCTCACTTCCATGCCGTCCACCGGGGCTCGCGCCTCCGGCTTCGCCCGGCATGGAAAGCTCCCCTACCAATCACATTCGTGATTCCGCCGCTTCGGCGCCGTGCTTGAGCCCCGCGCATTGTCGGCGCGCCCCACTCGACCAGTGAGCTGTTACGCACTCTTTGAATGCATGGCTGCTTCTAAGCCAACATCCTGGTTGTCTGGGCGGGCGCACATCGCTTTGCCACTTAGCACGGCCTTTGGGGCCTTGGCGGGCGGTCTGGGCTGTTCCCCTCTCGGGCGCGCAGCTTAGCCCACGCGCTCTGACTCCCGGGGTTAAAACCATCGGCATTCGGAGTTTTGGTCTGGGTCGGTAGGCGGTGAGGCCCCTCGCCGGTCCAGTGCTCTACCTCCGATGGTCAATGCCCGGGGCCAGCCCTAAAAAAAGCTGTTTCTGGGAGAACGAGATATCTCCGGGTTTGATAGGCCTTTCACCCCCTATCCGCGGGTCATCCTCCGTTTTCAACCGAAGTGGGTTCCGGGCCTCCACGGGGTCTCACCCCCGCTTCGCCCTGCCCATGGATAGCTCACCCGGCTTCGCGTCCGCGGCATGCGACTCAAATCGCCCTGTTCAGGCTCGCTTTCGCTGCGGCTCGGTGTCCCTTAACCTCGCCGCATGCCGCGACTCGCAGGCTCATTCTACAAAAGGCACGCGGTCACCGTCGTCAGAACGGCTCCCGCTGCTTGGGGGCGCACGGTTTCAGGCGCTGTTTCACTCCCCTCTCGGGGTGCTTTTCACCTTTCCCTCGCGGTACTTGTTCGCTATCGGTCATCGGAGAGTGTTCAGCCTTGGAGGGTGGTCCCCCTGCTTCGGACCGGGTTTCACGTGCCCCGGCCCTACTCTGGATCGCAGACCGCAGTCCTCGTCCTTCGCGTACGGGGCTCTCACCCGCTGCGGCCGGCCTTCCCATGCCGTTCCGCTCGAACGTGGTTTTTGACTGCGGCCGGGGCCTGGGGCCCCGGGCTCTGCGTCCCGCAACACCTGCGAGGCAACGGCCCCAGCCTTGGCGCCGTCGCAGGTTTGGGCTCGCGCGCTTTCGCTCGCCGCTACTCGCGCGATCTCGGTTGATTTCTCCTCCTCGGGGTACTTAGATGTTTCAGTTCCCCGGTTGTCCCCCGAACGGATGGTCTCCGATCGGGTAGCCGCCCATGACGGCGGCTGGGTTCCCCATTCGGGAATCCGGGATCGAAGGCCGTTTGCGCCTCCCCGGGCCTATCGCGGCTTGCCGCGCCCTTCGTCGACTTCCGATGCCAAGGCATCCGCCGTGCGCGCCATGATACCTTGCGCCCTCGGGGGGTCACCCCCGGGGCGGAAGGCCTGGAGCATGATGGTACATGTCATCTGTATCAATGGAATAAAAAGGAAATTGCTTTCATCCGCCATGAAGATGCGCAAGCGTTCCCGCTGCTAGATTGCAGCGTAAAATTGCTATGCGCTAATGTCTTTCATGACATGGAGATAAGATATTCAAGATATCTTCGCTTCGAATCGCTATGCGGCTCTCAAGGTGCCCGGGAATCCGGGAGCCGGATGCTGGGACGGAAACGTCTGTCCAGGCGGGGCCTCCTCCGGCGGACTCTGCTGCTCCGGACTCGGTCTTTTCTGAATGATAGGGTAATCTCCCCTAGAAAGGAGGTGATCCAGCCGCACCTTCCGGTACGGCTACCTTGTTACGACTTCACCCCCTCACCCTCCACACCTTCGACGCCTCCGCCCCTCGCGGGGTTCGGCCGGCGGCTTCGGGTGCAGACGACTCGGGTGGTGTGACGGGCGGTGTGTACAAGGCCCGGGAACGTATTCACCGCGGCGTGCTGATCCGCGATTACTAGCAACTCCGGCTTCACGCAGGCGGGTTGCAGCCTGCGATCCGAACTGGGGCCGGCTTTGCGGGATCCGCTCCCCCTCGCGGGGTGGCAACCCTTGTACCGGCCATTGTAGCACGTGTGCGGCCCAGGGCATAAGGGGCATGATGACTTGACGTCGTCCCCGCCTTCCTCCGGCTTGACGCCGGCAGTCCCCGTGAGTGCCCAACTGAATGCTGGCAACACGGGGCGAGGGGTTGCGCTCGTTGCGGGACTTAACCCAAAACCTCACGGCACGAGCTGACGACAGCCATGCACCACCTGTGCGGGCTCCCTCTCGGCCACCGGATCTCTCCGGCTTCACCGGTATGTCAAGCCCTGGTAAGGTTCTTCGCGTTGCTTCGAATTAAGCCACATGCTCCGCTGCTTGTGCGGGCCCCGTCAATTCCTTTGAGTTTTAGCCTTGCGGCCGTACTTCCCCAGGCGGGACGCTTAATGCGTTGGCTTCGGCACGGAGGAGATGTCTCCCCCACACCTAGCGTCCATCGTTTACGGCTGGGACTACCAGGGTATCTAATCCTGTTCGCTCCCCCAGCTTTCGCGCCTCAGCGTCGAGTGCCGGCCCAGGAGGCTGCCTTCGCCGTCGGTGTTCTTCCCGATATCTGCGCATTTCACCGCTACACCGGGAATTCCGCCTCCCCCTGCCGCATCCGAGGCTTCCAGTTCGGGGCCCTTCCGGGGTTGAGCCCTGGGCTTCGACGCCGCCGCTTGAAAGCCCGCCTGCGCGCGCTTTACGCCCAATGATTCCGGATAACGCTCGCCCCTACGTATTACCGCGGCTGCTGGCACGTAGTTAGCCGGGGCTTCTTCTGCGAGTACCGTCATGGTTCTTCCTCGCTGAAAGCGGTTTACGTCACGAATGACTTCGTCCCGCACGCGGCGTCGCTGCGTCAGGGTTGCCCCATTGCGCAAAATTCCCCACTGCTGCCTCCGTAGGAGTCTGGGCCGTGTCTCAGTCCCAATGTGGCCGATCGGCCTCTCAGCCCGGCTACCCGTAGTAGGCACGGTGGGCCGTTACCCCGCCGTCTACCTGATGGGCCGCGACCCCATCCCCTCCCCAGGGGCTTTCCCGGGCCCCCATGCGGGGGCCCGGAGTATCCGGTATTAGCCTCGGTTTCCCCGAGGTTGTCCCGGAGGCGGGGGCAGGTTGGTCACGTGTTACTCACCCGTTCGCCACTCTATCCACGCCCGAAGGCGTCTTACTCGTTCGACTTGCATGTGTTAGGCGCGCCGCCAGCGTTCATCCTGAGCCAGGATCAAACTCTCCGTGGAAAGTTGAGGGCGGATGCCCTCAAATCCTAGTTAATTAAAAAAAATTGAATCAGGGTCCATATGATTGCTTCGGGGCGGATGCCCCGAAGCCCTGGTCTGGCTTCGTAAAATTCCATCCACAGTATCCGGTTCTCAAGGTTCCCGGCGGGGCCTGCGGCGCCGTGCGCTTCGCGTTCCCGCTTGGCGCAGATGTATATTACGGACTTCTCCGCCCCGGGTCAAGGGAAAGTTCGGATTCGGGCGGGAATTATTCCGGCGCGCGGGCTGATTCCGCAGAATCGTCGGCGTTTCCCCAGGTCGCGCAATCGTTACCGACGGCCCCTTGCAGCCCATCCTTGTGGAGGTGCCTCCACAACCAGGGGGGAGCGGGGCGGCGGGCGGCCCATGGGCGGCGTGGGGCCCGGGCCGCGCGAGGGCGGCCGCGCGAATGGAAGGCGGGCGCCGGCGAAGAGCATGCCCCATCCGGCCGATCGGAGGGGCCCTCGCGGCTGGAGCCACGCGGGCCGCCCCGCCGCCCCGTTCCGGCCTCCCATTACAGTAAAAAAACAGCTAGTTCGGCGGTTGGAGCAATCAATCGCAAAACGGACACGATTGACGCAAGTCCCGAGGGACTGCCGATCGGGCGCCCGCGGACGGCCTTCCGCCCCCTGCCCCAAGAGGGCCCGGGGGGGGTGTTGCCGACGCGGGCGCCGCTGTTTCCGACGACTGATAGGAAACTGCCGGGCCTTCCGCCAAGATGAGCCACGGCCATGTAATGTGGGTGTCGCGGGAAGCAGCATTCCGATCGACCGACGATTGGAAGGATACCACCATGCCATCCGCAATATCCCCACCCAAGGCCGTTTTGGGCATCGACGTCGGCAAGTCGTCGCACCGGGCATGCCTCGTCACGCGCGAGGGAGAGGTCGCGCTCAACAGGCGCGTCCGCAACTCGGAAGGCGATCTCGACGGCCTGTTTTCCCAGGTCGCATGCGATACGATCGTTGTCGTCGACCAATGTCGCAACATTGGCTTGCTGGCAATCTCGCGCGCGAGGCTGGCGGGGCTGGGCGTCGCGTACCTGCCCGGGCTCGCCGCGCACCAGGCCGCCAGGCTGTTCGCGGGCGACGCCAAGACCGACGAGCGCGACGCCCTCGTCATCGCGAAGACGGCGCTGGGCATCCCCGACGCGCTGCTGCCGGTCCCCGAGCCCGACGAGGCCCTCGAGGCGGCCAGGTCGCTCGCGGCCCAGAGAAGCCACATGGTCACCTGCGCCACCAGGGACAAGAACCGCCTCCGCAGCATATTGCTGGAATCGTGCCCCGCATTCGAGGCGCTTGCCGACCTGGGCGACCGGCATTGGCTGAACATGCTCGAGAAGCTGGGAGGCCCGTGGGGGCTGCATCGACGCCGGGAAGCCGGCGTTCGGCGCCGTCACGAAGGGCGCGAACCGGACGAGGATGGATGCGGCCTGGAACGCCGCCATGGCATCAACCAGACCCTCAAAGCGACGGGTCGACGCGGAGAACCCGCAGGTCAGGATGCTTGCAAGGAGGATAAGGGAGGCGCTGGAGGAAGCGGACAGGATCGACCGGGAGATCACCGCGCTTCTGGCGGGGGGTCGGAACGTACGAATGCCTCGTCACCATCCCCGGCATCGGGCCGAGGACCGCGTCGGAGCTGGTCATAGGCATAAACATCGAGGATTTCCCGGATCACGACCACCTTGCCTCCTATTGCGGCATCGCCCCGCGCAACCGCCAGTCGGGCACCCGATATCGTCGGTCTCCCGCGTCCAGGCAGGGCAACAGGAGGCTTAAGAACCTGCTCATATTCTCATGCAACTCCCTGGTCAGGAGCGAGAACCGCTTCGGCGAGTACTACCGCGCCTGCAGGGGCCGCGGCATGTGCCACGGAGAGGCGCTCAAAGCCGTCGCGCGCAAAAGGCTGAAGGTGATCTACGCGATTATGCGGGACAAGGTCCCGTACTCGGCCTAGCGAGCCGATCGAAAAAGGGAAGGCGCAGGCCCCTTACGGGCCCGCGGCAGCGTTGTCCTCATCGAGCGAAATTCGCCAACAAATCAGTTGACAAAACTATAGGAACACCCCCGTCGGCGGCCACAACGCCGGGCGGGGCGATGCGAGAGAGCAGCGAGCGCTCGTCGCCGCGGGCGATGAGCGCCACGCGGCCGCGCGCGATCCGGGCGCCGTTGCTAGCGCCACTGCAAAACAGCCATTTCCGCCAACACGGATTGGCCATTCGCGCCACCATATGCCCGCCAATCGCGCCATCGCATTCTTCACCAATTCGACCACCGCCCGCGGACCTACGCTCGATCCGAGCAGATCGAGGTCTTTTCGGAAGGAGCCGGCCGTGGGCGACAACATGATCGGGGAGCTGAACATGTACAGGGAATCGGGCATAAAGCCCAACTTCAGCGACATAGCGAGGCGGTACCGCCGCGACAGGCGCACGGTGGCGGCGTATTGGAAGGCCGCCGCCTCCGGGGAGCCCGACGGGCCCTCCGTCCCGCCGCGGGCCCCCTGCGGGACGGGCGTTCCGCATTGTCCGCGGCATCCTCGGGATCGGCGGCCTTTTGCCGTGGATTTCCCCATGCGGCCTGGGAAGGCGCCAATAGCCGGACATGCTTTTCTCCGGGCGGGAAAGCCGATTCCGGTGGCTTTCCCCATAAAAAATGGGCGCCGGCCCGCGCCAACGCCCAAAATCGGACACGCTTTTTCGTCCCATAGGCCCCAATGGGCCCGGCCTCCCCGGCGCGGCCACGCGCGCGCTCGAACCCCTGACCTCATGGCTGCCAGCCATGCGCTCTCCCAGCTGAGCTAAGGCCCCTCGTCCATGCGGAAGCGCCCTGCATGAGCGCGACGCCCTGTCCTCCCGCAGCCTGGCGCTGCAGTACTTTCGGCGAAGGCGGGCTTAACTGCCGAGTTCGGAATGGGATCGGGTGATCCCCGCCTCTGTGGTCGCGCTCATGCAGGGCGCTCTCGCCCGCACGCCGGTACCAGGGCGACCCTGGGGGCCGCATGGCGACCGAAGCGAAGGATCCATCCGTTCCAGGCCCCGCCCTTCCTATGAGAAAGGATGGGTGCAAGGGCTCGCCCTATTAGTACCGCTCGCCTGAACGCCTCGCGGCGCTTGCAGCTGCGGCCTATCGACCACGTGTTCTACATGGGGGCTTACCGAAGGGAGAACTCATCTCGGAGACGGCTTCCCGCTTAGATGCCTTCAGCGGTTATCCGTTCCGGGCGTGGCTAGCCGGCCGTGCCGTTGGTCGACAACCGGGACACCAGAGGCCCGTCCGCCCCGGTCCTCTCGTACTAGGGGCAGCCCTCCTCAATTCTCCTGCGCCCGCGGAGGATAGGGACCGAACTGTCTCACGACGTTCTGAACCCAGCTCGCGTACCGCTTTAAACGGCGAACAGCCGTACCCTTGGGACCGACTCCAGCCCCAGGATGCGATGAGCCGACATCGAGGTGCCAAACCTTGCCGTCGATGTGGACTCTTGGGCAAGATCAGCCTGTTATCCCCGGAGTACCTTTTATCCGTTGAGCGACGGCCCTTCCACTCGGGGCCGCCGGATCACTAGAGCCGACTTTCGTCCCTGCTCGGCTTGTCTGCCTCGCAGTCAGGCCCGCTTGTGCTCTTGCGCTCCGCGGACGGTTGCCGACCGTCCTGAGCGGACCTTGCGCGCGCCTCCGTTACTCTTTGGGAGGCGACCGCCCCAGTCAAACTGCCCGCCTGGCACGGTCCCCGGGCCGTCCCGGGTTAGGCCGCCGACGCGACGGGGCAGTATTCCAAGGTCGGCTCCGCCGGGCTGGCGCCCCGGCTTCACTGCCTCCTGCCTATCCTCTACGCGCCGCGCCTGCGGCCAATGCCAAGCTGCAGTAAAGGTTCACGGGGTCTTTCCGTCCTTCCGCGGGGAATCCGCATCTTCACGGATAATGCAATTTCGCCGGGCCCATGGTCGAGACAGCGCCCAAGTCGTTGCGCCGTTCGTGCAGGTCGGAACTTACCCGACAAGGAATTTCGCTACCTTAGGACCGTTATAGTTACGGCCGCCGTTTACCGGGGCTTGGGTTCACCGCTTCGATCGCTCTAACGGATCCCCGTGACCTTCCGGCACCGGGCAGGCGTCAGACCCTATACTTCGCCTCGCGGCTTGGCAGAGTCCTGTGTTTTTGGTAAACAGTCGCTTGGGCCCTTTCGCTGCGGCCCCCGGCGCTCCCCGGGCGAGCCGGTTCACGCTGGGGGCGTCCCTTCTCCCTAAGTTACGGGACGATTATGCCGAGTTCCTTGACCATGGTTGCCCCGATCGCCTCGGAATGCTCTTCCTACCCACCTGTGTCGGTTTTGGTACGGGCGGCGTGGGCGCTGCCTAGGGATTTTTCTAGGAGGCATGGAATCCGCGACTTCGCCATAGGGCTCGTCTCGCGTCTCGGGATATGCGGGGACCGGATTTCCCTGGGCCCTCCCTACGCGCTTTCACGGGGACGTCCAGAACCCCGCTCGCGTATCCTTCCCCGTCGTCCCATCGGTCGTAGCGCGCCCGCGCCGGCACGGGAATGTCTGCCCGTCGTGCATCGGCTGCGCCTTGCGGCCTCGCCTTAGCTCCCGGCTGACCCTGGGGGCTTAGCCTCGCCCAGGAAACCTTGGGTTTTCGGCGGAGCGGTTTCTCGCCGCTCTCTCGCTACTCATGCCTGCATCCTCACTTCCATGCCGTCCACCGGGGCTCGCGCCTCCGGCTTCGCCCGGCATGGAAAGCTCCCCTACCAATCACTTTCGTGATTCCGCCGCTTCGGCGCCGTGCTTGAGCCCCGCGCATTGTCGGCGCGCCCCCACTCGACCAGTGAGCTGTTACGCACTCTTTGAATGCATGGCTGCTTCTAAGCCAACATCCTGGTTGTCTGGGCGGGCGCACATCCTTTGCCACTTAGCACGGCCTTTGGGGCCTTGGCGGGCGGTCTGGGCTGTTTCCCTCTCGAGCGCGCAGCTTAGCCCACGCGCTCTGACTCCCGGGGTTAAAACCATCGGCATTCGGAGTTTGGTCTGGGTCGGTAGGCGGTGAGGCCCCCTCGCCGGTCCAGTGCTCTACCTCCGATGGTCAATGCCCGGGGCCAGCCCTAAAGCTGTTTCGGGGAGAACGAGATATCTCCGGGTTTGATAGGCCTTTCACCCCTATCCGCGGGTCATCCCTCCGTTTTCAACCGAAGTGGGTTCGGGCCTCCACGGGTCTTACCCCCGCTTCACCCTGCCCATGGATAGCTCACCCGGCTTCGCGTCCGCGGCATGCGACTCAAATCGCCCTGTTCAGGCTCGCTTTCGCTGCGGCTCGGTGTCCCTTAACCTCGCCGCATGCCGCGACTCGCAGGCTCATTCTACAAAGGCACGCGGTCACCGTCGTCAGAACGGCTCCCGCTGCTTGGGGGGCGCACGGTTTCAGGCGCTGTTTCACTCCCCTCTCGGGGTGCTTTTCACCTTTCCCTCGCGGTACTTGTTCGCTATCGGTCATCGGAGAGTGTTCAGCCTTGAGGGTGGTCCCCCTGCTTCGGACCGGGTTTCACGTGCCCGGCCCTACTCTGGATCGCAGACCGCAGTCCTCGTCCTTCGCGTACGGGGCTCTCACCCGCTGCGGCCGGCCTTCCCATGCCGTTCCGCTCGAACGTGGTTTTTGACTGCGGCCGGGGCCTGGGGGCCCGGGCTCTGCGTCCCGCAACGCCGGATAGGCAACGGCCCCAGCCTTGGCGCCGTATCCGGTTTGGGCTCGCGCGCTTTCGCTCGCCGCTACTCGCGCGATCTCGGTTGATTTCTCCTCCTCGGGGTACTTAGATGTTTCAGTTCCCCGGTTGTCCCCCGAACGGATGGTCTCCGATCGGGTAGCCGCCCATGACGGCGGCTGGGTTCCCCATTCGGGAATCCGGGATCGAAGGCCGTTTGCGCCTCCCCCGGGCCTATCGCGGCTTGCCGCGCCCTTCGTCGACTTCCGATGCCAAGGCATCCGCCGTGCGCCCATGATACCTTGCGCCCTCGGGGGTCACCCCCGGGGCGGAAGGCCTGGAGCATGATGGTACATGTCATCTGTATCAATGGAATAAAAAGGAAATTGCTTTCATCCGCCATGAAGATGCGCAAGCGTTCCCCGCTGCTAGATTGCAGCGTAAAATTGCTATGCGCTAATGTCTTTCATGACATGGAGATAAGATATTCAAGATATCTTCGCTTCGAATCGCTATGCGGCTCTCAAGGTGCCCGGGAATCCCGGGAGCCGGATGCTGGGACGGAAACGTCTGTCCAGGCAGGGCCTCCTCCGGCGGACTCTGCTGCTCCGGACTCGGTCTTTCTGAATGATAGGGGTTCTCCTAGAAGGAGGTGATCCAGCCGCACCTTCCGGTACGGCTACCTTGTTACGACTTCACCCCCTCACCCTCCACACCTTCGACGCCTCCGCCCCCGAAGGGGTTCGGCCGGCGGCTTCGGGTGCAGACGACTCGGGTGGTGTGACGGGCGGTGTGTACAAGGCCCGGGAACGTATTCACCGCGGCGTGCTGATCCGCGATTACTAGCAACTCCGGCTTCACGCAGGCGGGTTGCAGCCTGCGATCCGAACTGGGGCCGGCTTTTGGGATCCGCTCCCCCCTCGCGGGGTGGCAACCCGTTGTGCCGGCCATTGTAGCACGTGTGCGGCCCAGGGCATGAGGGGCATGATGACTTGACGTCGTCCCCGCCTTCCTCCGGCTTGACGCCCGGCAGTCCCGCGTGAGTGCCCAACTGAATGCTGGCAACACGCGGCGGGGGTTGCGCTCGTTGCGGGACTTAACCCAACACCTCACGGCACGAGCTGACGACAGCCATGCACCACCTGTGCGGGCTCCTCTCGGCCACCGGATCTCTCCGGCTTCACCGATATGTCAAGCCCTGGTAAGGTTCTTCGCGTTGCTTCGAATTAAGCCACATGCTCCGCTGCTTGTGCGGGCCCCGTCAATTCCTTTGAGTTTTAGCCTTGCGGCCGTACTCCCCAGGCGGGACGCTTAATGCGTTGGCTTCGGCACGGAGGAGATGTTCCCCCACACCTAGCGTCCATCGTTTACGGCTGGGACTACCAGGGTATCTAATCCTGTTCGCTCCCCAGCTTTCGCGCCTCAGCGTCGATGCCGGCCCAGGAGGCTGCCTTCGCCGTCGGTGTTCTTCCCGATATCTGCGCATTTCACCGCTACACCGGAATTCCGCCTCCCCCTGCCGCATCCGAGGCTTCCAGTTCGGGGCGCTTCCGGGGGTTGGGCCCCGGCTTCGACGCCGCCGCTTGAAAGCCCGCCTGCGCGCGCTTTACGCCCAGTGATTCCGGATAACGCTCGCCCCCTACGTATTACCGCGGCTGCTGGCACGTAGTTAGCCGGGGCTTCTTCTGCGAGTACCGTCATGGTTCTTCCTCGCTGAAAGCGGTTTACGTCACGAATGACTTCGTCCGCACGCGGCGTCGCTGCGTCAGGGTTGCCCCATTGCGCAAAATTCCCCACTGCTGCCTCCCGTAGGAGTCTGGGCCGTGTCTCAGTCCCAATGTGGCCGATCGGCCTCTCAGCCCGGCTACCCGTAGTAGGCACGGTGGGCCGTTACCCCGCCGTCTACCTGATGGGCCACGACCCCATCCCCTCCCGCCAGACTTTCCCGGGCCCCCATGCGGGGGCGGAGGGTATTAGCCTCCGGTTTCCCGAGGTTGTCCCGGAGGAGGGGCAGGTTGGTCACGTGTTACTCACCCGTTCGCCACTCTATCCCGCCCGAAGGCGTCTTACTCGTTCGACTTGCATGTGTTAGGCGCGCCGCCAGCGTTCATCCTGAGCCAGGATCAAACTCTCCGTGGAAAGTTAAGGGCGGATGCCCTCAAATCCTAGTTAATTAAAAAATTGAATCAGGGTCCATATGATCGCTTCGGGGCTCATGCCCCGAAGCCCTGTCTGGCTTCGTAAAATTCCATCCACAGTATCCGGTTCTCAAGGTTCCCGGCGGGCTTCGCGCCCGCCGTGCGCTTCGCGTTCCCGCTTGGCGCAGGAATGTATATTACGGACTTGAACTCATAGGGTCAAGTTAATTTACCTTTTGGTCGAAAAGTTTTTACATACGTCTGATTTACTTCGAGTGTTTTCTCTTGTTTTTGCCTGGTAAAACGTATTGATTACTCTTTCCCGCCCTTCTTAAGATGTGAACCCGTCTTCATAAGTTATATATCGCCTCAAATGCACCACGTCGATATGGCTCTAGCGCAAGAATCGCCTTGCGTCTTCCACGCAATTCACCTGCTTGAGCAAGAGCGAAAACTTCTACTAATGCCGCCAGAACCGCATGCATCCGGATGCACGGATGCATATTTCGTCAGGCGCCTCGATGCGCTTGACGAATCCCATCGAACGAAAAAGAACGTCGTATTGCACGATGCGCCTCAATCAGACACACTTTCCCCCCCATGGCTTCCTATACACAAATGCGGCTGACGCCTTCTTTGGCGTCAGCCGCATTCACACTATATACCTATATATGCATTGCTTCCCGAACCGCAGTCTTGCGGCTCTCTTAGCGAATGCTAAACATAGAACAGAATGTCATCGTACGTAGGCACCGGCCAGTAATCGGCCGCAACGAGCTCCTCCATGGCGTCGACCGCGGTACGCAAAGTTGTCATCGCGGGGACAACCTCATGAGCGTAGCAGTTCGCTTCCTCCTGAGGGTCGTCGATGGCCTCCGCCTTCTGATGCACCGCATCGAGCGCCTTGATAGAATCATTGATGGCTGTGATTCCATTGCACAGCTTGTTGAGCGTATTGAGCTCGCACTGCATGGCGCTTTCGATGCCTACCCCTTTACCGTTTCGAGGCCCTTGGCAGCCTTGGTCGCATAGGCGCTGATGACCGGTCGATAGGTGCGGCGCGCTTCGCGAATCATCGTCGTTGCTTCGATATTGAGCAGCTTCGTGTACTTCTCGGGCTTCACTTCGTAGCGGCTGCGCACTTCGACTTCAGTGAGCACGCCGAGGCTCGTGAACAAATCGATGCTCTTGTCGGAAACGAAGCACGGCATCGCATCGGCCGTGGTCTTGCAGTTGCACAGCCCACGCTTCTCGGCTTCAACATGCCATTCGTCGGCGTAACCATTGCCCGAGAACAGAATGCGCTTGTGCTCGTTGAGCACCTTCTTGCAGTATGCAAGGGCCGCCTCGCCGAGCTCTTCAGCAGGAACGCCTTCGAGGGTATCGGCGAATTTCTTGAGCGATTTCGCCACAGCGCAATCAAGCACCATGTTGCAATCGGACGGATTGGCCTCAGAGCCGAGCGCACGGAATTCGAACTTGTTGCCCGTGAAGGCAAAGGGGCTCGTGCGGTTGCGGTCGGTGTTGTCCTGCTTAATCTTCGGAAGCACATCGGCGCCCAAGTCGAGCATGCCGTGCTTCGCATGCACGGAAGCTTTTCCGTCGGCGATTTTCTCGACCACTTCGGTAAGCGCATCGCCCAAGAAAATGGAGATAATCGCCGGAGGAGCCTCGTTCGCGCCCAAACGGTGATCGTTGCCGCAGCTCGCAACGCTCATGCGCAGCAAATCCTGGTAGTCGTCAACCGCTTCAATGACAGAGGTGAGGAACACAACGAACTGCAGGTTATCCGCAGGGTCTCGCCCGGATCGAGCAGATTCTCGGATTCGGTGCCGATGGACCAGTTGTTGTGCTTGCCAGAACCGTTGATGCCTTCGAAAGGCTTTTCGTGAAGCAGACACACCAAACCATGACGAGAAGCGAGCAGCTTCATTTTTCCATCATGACGAGGTTGTTGTCAATCGCCTCATTGACTTCGGCATACACCGGGGCGAGTTCGTGCTGGCACGGGGCGACCTCGTTGTGCTTGGTTTTGGCGGGAATTCCGAGCGCCCACAACTCATCGTCGAGGTCTTTCATGAAAGCGGAAACCGTGGGGCGAATCGCGCCGAAATAATGCTCCTCAAGCTCCTGACCCTTGCACGGCGTATTGCCGAACAGCGTGCGACCGGTGATCACAAGATCTTTGCGGCGAGCGTAGTCTTCTTTCTTAATAAAGTACTCCTGCTCGTTGCCCACGGAAGAACGACCTTTTTCGGGGTTTTGCCGAACAGCGCTAGCACGCGCTTGGCTTCACGGTCGAGCGCGGTGATGGGCGCGCAGAAGCGGCGTTTTTCTTATCGAGCGCTTCGCCGGTATACGAGCAGAATGCCGTAGGAATGCAGAGGACCTCATCTTTGATGAACGCGGGGCTCGTGGGATCCCATGCGGAATAACCGCGTGCCTCGAAAGTTGCGCGCAGACCGCCGTTGGGAAGCTCGATGCATCGGGCTCACCCTGGATGAGCTCTTTGCCTGAAAACTTCTCGATTGCCGTTCCGTCGTGGTTCGGCTCAAGGAAGCTGTCGTGCTTTTCGGACGTGATACCGAAAGCGGCTGGAACCAGTGCGCATAGTGCGTGGCACCGTGTTCGATGGCCCACGACTTCATCGCGTGCGCGACCGCATTTGCCACATCGAGGTCGAGATTCGCCATCTTCGATGGTCTTGTTGAAGCTTCTTATATATGTCGGAAGGAAGATACTGCTTTCGCACGTGGTCGGAAAAACCAGGGTGCCGAAACGCTCAGTAAGCTGGGACATACGGGCCTCCTCGCTTCGCGGCCGCTCACGCGACCACCTTTGCTTTTTGTGACCCTTCCACCTTATGGGCGCTGTGTTTCGCTTGGGTTACGCGGAAGTTTCGCTCTGTGAAACGGACGGGTCGGGATTTTCGGACAGCAAAGGCGCGGGGTGCGCCGCCCTCGCGCAAAGCTTTCCACCCCGCGCACAAGGGGAATCGACCACAAACGAAAAGAGGCCAGCTTTCGCCGACCTCGTATTCGATACTAGAGACCCATTGCCATAATGGCGACGGTGGGGACTCCCAGCGCCAACACCAAGATGATGCACGACAACCGTGAAAATCTTCTTGGTGCGCTGCGCCGCTTCGCGACGTTTCTGCTCCTGCAGCTCGCGCTGTCAGAGCAGCCTCAACCTTTGCGGCCTTCTGCTTGGCCGTAAGCTTTTGACCCATTCGTTAATCCCTCAGCTTTCCGCGAATCTGCATGCCGCGCTCGCGAGCCTCGGCGGGATTGATGAGCATTTCCCACTTATTGCCGCGCACGTCCCACTTGCTTCCGCGCTCGTAAACTGGCTTGCCGCCGACCATGGTGAACATGACGTCAGCCGCAGCGCCGCCCTCGACGACCGCCGTAACGGGGTCGACAAGCGGAGTCTGACGCGAACCAGACAAATCGACCACCGTAATATCGGCGCGTTTGCCAGGCTCGAGGGTTCCGATCTCGTCTTCCATATGCAATGCACGGGCGCCGCCGATTGTGGCAAGCTCGAGCATGGTTTTCGCGGTAAGGAATACATCGCGATCGACCGAACGGTGGATGAGCATACCCAGTCGCATCTCGATGAACATGTCCGAAGAATCGGTCGCGGCAGGAGGTCGGTGCCCAAGCCAACGCGAATGCCCGATTTAAGGAACGTGGGCAGCGGAGCCAAGCCCATGCCGAGCTGCGCATTGCAGCGCGTATTCACCGAAATGGCCACGTCATGCTCTTTGAGCTTCGCGATGTCGTTTTCGTCAACGTGCACGCAATGCGCAGCAAGCACATCGTGGCTATTGAAAGCGTTCCAGTTGAGCGCATAGTTTACAGGCGTAACGCCCGTCGGGAGCCACATGGGGCGATCGGTAGCGCATCGCCGCCCGTTTCGATGCCGCGCACCGACAGGGGCGTAGAGCCACGCATGATGTAGCTATATTCCTCATAGCTGCCAGCCACGTGCATCGCGACAGGAAGGTCGAGCTTTTCGGCGACCTCGTTCACTTTGCTGAAAATAGTGGGGTGGCATGCGTGCAGGGCCTTCGGTGCAATGCCGATTTGCATGCGGTCGGAATCGGCTTCAGAACGCCAACGCTCGATATCGGCAACAGCTTCTTCAATCGCGGTATCGACCTGCGATTTCGAAGTCGCGCCAACGCTGCGATAGAACTTTCCGCGCAAACCGACGTCTTGGGCCGCCTCAAACGACGCGCCCGTGCTCGTGAAGTCGGCAACCGTGGTTACGCCGCCGGCAATCATCTCCATGCCGCCGATGACCGCGGAATCGTAGCGATCGTCGCGCGACATCATGTCGGCCTTGGCGTGCTCGGTCACAAGCCATTCGGCATAAGGCACATCGTGCACGATACCGCGCAGTGCGGTGTACTCCGAGATGGTATGGCAATCGACGAAACCCGGCATGATCGCGCTTCGGCCGAAGTCACGCACTTCCTCCTGTGGATAGTGCGCCTTCATGCGCTGCGCGCCGCCGACCTCCACGATTCTTCCGTCGCGGACGAGCACTGCGCCATCATCGATGGGCTCGCCTGCAATCGGGATGATATGTTCGGCACAGAGTAGCATGGTGAACATAATAGCATCATGGATTCGGCTATGCTTTGCAGCCGAGCAAAATCACGGGTACATGGCAAAAGTCACCGCCGTTTTTACTGAATGGAAACAAGCGCGCCGCTTTTTCGCGACGCCCATGAGAAAGAGGACCTATGAGCAGCGAAGCCCAGCATGCCGAAGAACGGGTGGTCGACACGCCACCGGAGCCGAAGCGCCCGCCGAAATTTCGGAAGAGCGCGTGCAGCATATCTTCAGCAATATTGCGAAGCAATACGCGCGATTCAACGCAGTATCGAGCTTCGGTCCTTTTCAAGGGCTGGCTGCGCAAAACCGTCGACGCGGCAGACCTCACGCCCGGAAAGTGATTTGCTCGATTTGGCGGGTGGCACAGGCGATGTGAGCTATATGGCGGCAAGCCGTCGCCCCCGGCGCATATTCAGCTGACCGACTTCGTACCTGAAATGCTCGACGTTGCCCGCGAGCGCGAGGCGGCAGGGCCGCATGCGGCGTTCCGATTGATTTCGAGGTTGTCGACGCGCAAGAGATTCCCTTACGCCGACAATTCATACGACGCCGTGACCATGGCCTATGGCATTCGCAATATCCCCGACCGCATGAAGGCGCTGCGCGAGGTGCACCGCGTGCTGAAGCCGGGCGGAACCTTCGCTTGCCTGGAATTCTCGACCCCACCGAACGCGGTATGGCGTTTCCTGTACCACATTTATTTGAAGGTCATGATTCCATTCTGGGGCAAGTATTCACGCACGATCGCCAAGCTTCGTATGCTTGGCCGACTCGATTCGCGCGTTCCCTGACCAGAACACTACGCCCAAATGCTGCGCGATGCAGGATTCAGCGATGTGAGCTGGAAGAATTACGCCGGCGGCATCGTGGCTGTGCATACGGGACACAAATAATCGACCTGGACTTGGCCGAAGGGCACGCGCTTCCGCTTCGGTCAAGTTCTGTTAGCGACGAAGGCGCCACTCGACGCCTTCTGCTCGTGCGAAATCTATCAGAATCGTACGCCCTCCGACCAAGGGGAAGCAAAGGTAGATTTACGAGAAAAGCCCCGCTCAGTTGAGCGGGCTTTGTTTTTGGTGGACGTGTTCGAGTTGCTTTATTCTGCACCTTCGGCATCGAAAAGCGCGTCGATGGAAACGGGGGCAGCCCCTCCACCGACCAAATTGCCGCCAAATTGAGCAAGCAGACGTTTCGCCGCGGCAATGTCAACCAGGCGCTCCGCGTGGGTCGACATATTGCGAACGCGCGCCTTGCCTTGAGCGAGCCTCGTCGGGGCCGAGCACGATAACAACGCGAACTCCAAAGCTTGTCGGCCAGCTTGAACTGGCTTTTCAGGCTCTTGCCCTGGTGGTCCATCTCAACCGAAAGCCCAGCATCGCGGGCGGCGCACACACCAAATCGAAGGCCGTGGCGCGAACCGACGGATCAACGCAGGCGATGTAGCCGTCGACGCGTTTCGGAGAATCGGCGAGCGTGCCGGCCGCTTCAAGCGGGCAAGCACCATGCGCTCAAAGCCAAGAGCGAAGCCGAGACCCGGCGTGGGACGGCCGCCCTCGATTTCAGCGAGCTTGTCATAGCGCCCGCCGCCGCCGATAGCGCTCTGCGAGCCCATGCCCTCAACAACCTGCACCTCGAACACGGTGCGCGTGTAGTAGTCGAGACCGCGTACAAGCGTGGGGTCTTCAATATACTTCACGCCAGCAGCATCGAGCAGGGCCTTGACCTGCTCATAATGCTCGCGGCAATCGTCGCAAAGATGGTCGGTGATTTTCGGAGCATTCTCCATCACGTGCGCGCATGCCTCGTTTTTACAATCGAACGCACGCAATGGATTCGTGTCGGCGCGACGGCGGCACTCTTCACATCTCGCCTTCGTGGTCCAAAATGAACTGACGCACCGACTCGCGATATGCAGGACGGCAGTTGTCATCGCCCATGGAATTGATAAGCAGGCGCGTTTTCCCCATAGGCACGCCCATCTTCTCGAAGAAACGCATGAGCATGATGATCATTTCGGCATCGGCCGTGGGCTCCGTAGAGCCGAGGCACTCGGCGCCGATCTGGTGGAACGACGCAGGCGCCCCTTCTGGGGACGCTCGGCGCGAAACATGGGGCCGGCATAGAACAGCTTTGCAGGAGCGGCGCCCTGCTCAACGAGATTATGCTGAACGACGGCACGCACAACGCCCGCCGTGCCTTCGGGGCGAAGCGAAAGCTTCTGCTTCGATTTCAGTTTGGAATCGTCGCCTTCAGCAAGCGCGCGCTTGTAGTTCTCGCCGCTGCGCACGACGAACATTTCCTTGCCCACCACATCGGTCGCTTCGCCAATACCGTGCGTAAACACATCGGTAATCTCGAAAAGCGGCGTGTAAATGGGCTCGTAGCCATACGTGCCAAACAGCTTTGCCGCAGAATCGACCGTCGAGCGCCACAGGCGCGCGGCGGCGGGAAGCATGTCGGCAGTTCCCTCAGGTGCGTTGTATGCCATGAAATATCCTTCGTCGTGCAGGTGTTTCCTGAAAAAAAGATTGTATCACCACCCTGCCGCACGCCGTATATTCCCGAGACGCTACCGCGAAAGAACACGCATCGCAGTTAGCTACTTGCGGCCGTATTGCTCGCGGCCGGTTTGGGTACCGCGAGCATCGCGCAGATGAGCCACTACCTCGTGGGTGCAGCCATCATTTTTGCAGCGGTCGATTTCAGCGAGAGATGCCTCGTCGAACGAATCGCGCATCGCGCGAGCACCACGACGACCCTCGGCTCCATCGTGGGTCACGTTTTCGCCATCGGCGGGCAGCGCGACGAACGCCACACCCGCACTTGCGCTGCGACGGGCCTCGGTGAGCAGCAGCAGGAAGCCGACAACGCCCGCGACCGTCGAGGCCAAAAGAACCGCGGCCTTTGCCGTAGTAACCGCGAGCTCAGAATCGTAGGCGAGATTCGCCACGAAAATCGCCATGGTGAAGCCCACGCCGCCCAACACCGCGGCACCAGCCATGTGGCGCCAGTTCACGTTTTCAGGCAGGCTGGCAATTTTCAGCTTTACGACAACGAAGCTGAACAGCAGAATACCCACGGGCTTGCCGATGAGCAGGCCGAAGAACACGCCAAAAAAGACAGGGCTCGTGAAGATGGCACCCATATCGGCGCCAGCAAAGGCAACATCGGCGTTCGTGAGGGCGAAGAGCGGCAAAATGGCGAAGTACACCCACGGGTACAGCTTGTGCTCAAGGCGCGTAGCAGGCGGAATGACCAGGCGCGACACCGACGAGAGATTGCTCACGTTGCGAATGTAGTCTTTCTGGCCAAGCACCGGCTCATTGGGGTCGAACGCGTTTTCCGCTTGACGAATTTTCTTATCGGACCAGGCGACGAAGCCTTTCAGGTTAACGCGCGAGCCCGACGGAATGGTAAATGCGAGCAGCACGCCAGCGATGGTCGAATGAACGCCACTCGAGAAAACGCAGAACCACAGCACCACGCCCAGCGCAAGGTAAGGCGCGAGCGAGTACACGTGCGACTTGTTGAGCGCGACGAGGGCCAACCGCCGCCACGACAGCTGCCGCAAGCCACATGAAATCGGGCGTGTGCCCATAAAATACGGCGATCACGATAATGGCGATGATGTCATCGGCCACGGCAAGCGTGGAGAGGAACACCTTCACGCCAACAGGAATGCGATTGCCCAAGAGCGCCATAATGCCAAGCGCGAAGGCGATGTCAGTCGCGGTGGGGAACGCCCCAACCACCAAGCGTTTCGGGGCTCTGGAAATTGAAAACCGCATAAATAGCAATAGGCGCGAGCACGCCGCCGCATGCCGCAACGATGGGCAAAATGGCCTGGCGAATGTTCGTGAGCTCGCCCACGGTCATCTCGTATTTGATTTCAAACCCACGAGCAGGAAAATACCGCCATGAGAATGTCGTTGATGATGTGCGCAATCGACATGGTCGAAATCGAATCGCCCACAACGAAGCCAATCTGCGTGTGAATAAGATGCTCGAATTGGCCGTAGATGCCCGAATTCGCAATGGCAAGCGCAGCAATGGCGGCGAGCAGCATAACGCCCGCCGCTTTCGTGGCCGAATGGGTAAGCTCGATGACTTTGGTATATCGAGCCTGATGACCTTGCACTTCCTCAATGAAAAGGGGTTGGTCGGCGTTATGGGGCGAGGCGTTATTTGCCATGCTGCTCCAATCTGGTTTTTTCCGTTTTCGAAGACGGGGTTTTCAAAAGCAACGAAAGCATTATTTTTCGGAAGCAGTATTATAGCCGCAGCATTCGCGGGGAACCGCTCGGACGTTGCCCAGCCGTTGCTCCGCACCACGAAATATGCGCGAGAGGGGAACGCATGCAGGCAGAATCGGTCTTTATGAGCAAAAACGTGTTCACGGGCACGAGCGATGAAGCTCTTCCCTTGGCGATTTGCGTACGGGTGGGCTTATTTGCGCCGTGGTACCGAAGAGCGAGGCAGAGCCATTCATCGGCCCCCTCCACGCACGTGGAAGATTTTGGCGACGCATTCTTGTGCGCAGGCTTCCATGATGCACATGTGCACGCATTCCATTCGGCACTGTACTCGAGCCCTTTGGCCGAAATGTTTTTGGGAGAATCGGAAGCCGACTGTGTCGCACGGCTTGCTCCCCTCGCCAAGCGCAAGCCCCATGGCTGGCTTTTTGGCGCAAAGGGTGGCGCGAGTACCGATGGAACCCGCCCGTGCTGCCAAGCAAAGCCTCGCTTGACGCCGCCTTCCCCAGCCGCCCCGTCGCCCTGTATTCCGGCGATGCCCATACCCTGTGGCTGAATTCGTGCGCACTGCGCGAACTGGGAATTTCGCGCGAGAGCGTGCCGCCAGCCGGCGGCAGCTACGACGTCGACGAAGAAGGCGAACTCACGGGCATCGTGCGCGAAGCCGCGGCCATGGCGCTTATGCCGCGCATTATGGCTACGTTTTTCCGACGAGGAGATTCTTGGCGCCTATCAGGGATTTTCTCGCGAGGCTTGCAAGCCTCGGCATCCAAGCATCTGCGATATGGCGCTTTCCGCCGAACCCGGGCTCGATTTCGTGCGGGACGACATCTATCGCACGCTCGAGGGCCGCGGCCAACTCACGTGCCGCGCGCACCTCTTCCCCACGCTTACGCGCGACGTTTCTCGTTTCGAAAGCATGCGCGACGAATTGCGCGGGCCCTTGGTGCAAGCGCGCGGATTCAAGCAATTCTTCGACGGCGTTTCGAGCCAGCATACCCGCTTGGCTCGCCGAACCCTACACCAATGCGCATTTCGAAGGCGATTGCGGGCGTCCCACCGTGGAGCCCGCGCTTATGCGCGATTACGTGATGGGAGCGGCGCGGCGCGGGTTCGCCGTGCGCATTCACGCCATCGGCGATGAGGCCATTACGCAGGCGATTGACATTTTCGAAGAGGCGAACGCGCGATTCGGCGCCCCCGCGATCGGCCATCACTGCATTGAGCACCTAGAGAATATGAAAAAGAACCCGACGTCGCGCGGCTTGCGAAGGCGGGGATCGTGGCGTCGGTTCAGCCGCCGCACATCACGCTCGACCCAGGCGGCCCGGGCGAGATTTGGGCGATGAACGCTGCAAGGTGATCGGCCATTCGCGTCGTTTTTGCACGAGGCGCAACGCTCGCGTTCGGCACCGATTCGCCCGTCGTAGACGTGAATCCGTGGTCGGGCATTTATACAGCCGTCACCAGGCAAGACGCGAAAACGCACGAGCCGAAGGGTGGGTGGCTTGCGAGCGAGCGCATTTCCGCCGCCGACGCAATTCGCGCCTACACGGCCGGGGCCGCCGCTTCCGCAGGACGTGAAAATGAAATTGGGAAACTCGCAGCAGGCATGTGGGCCGATATCGCCGCGTTCGATCGCAACCCACTCGTCGATGCCGAACACGGTGCCCCGAGCTCATGCTCGAAACGCACGCAATCGCGACATTTTTAGCGGGCCGCCCCGTGTTCGATTCACGTAAAGCGTAAGACACGCCCGGGTGCGTTATACAGGACGCATAGATACGCCCCGCCGCGTGGACGCAGGTCGCATCACGAGATGGCAACGCCTCGCCGTTTTGGCCCGCCAAGTGCGCTACCATATGAGCCAGAAAGCGAGTTCATTCGCTAGGGATTCGGCTCGTTTGAGCCCCGCGTGCGGCGCCGCCATCGCCGCAAAATCGCGGAGTGGGGGAATTAAGGCTCGAGCGCACAAAGGGAAAGGATGGTAAATCATGGAAGTCACTGTCATCGGTCGCAAAGTCACCGTCACCGACGCGCTCAACGACTACGCCGTTGAAAAAATCGGCAATGCGATGAAGGTTCTGAGCATCGACATTCCGAAGGCCGAAGTCGTTCTGCGTGTCGAGAAAAACCGCGCGGTTCCTTGCATCTGCGAAGTGACCATTCGCCCGAAGGGCCATACCATTCATGTGGAAGAGCACGAGGAAGACATGTACGCCGCCATCGACGTGGCCGCCGCAAAGGTGCTGCGCCAGCTGCGCAAGTACAAGACTCGCGTCATCGACTACCGCATGCGTGAGACTCTGAAGGTCGACCAGGTGATTGAGCCCACCGGCGCCTCGCTCGACGAGCTTATGGCCGAGCTTTCCGCCGACGACGAAGTCGTACGTGTGAAGGAAATCGAATTCACGCCCATGACCGAGGAAGAGGCCATGATTCAGATTGACCTTCTGGGCCACGACTTCTGGTGTACACCGATCGCGACACCAACGAGGTCAACGTGATGTATCGCCGCACCGAAGGCGGCTATGGCCTGTTGAAGCCGAAGGCCGAATAACTTGCCATCCAACCCCTTGGAGGCGGAAGGCCCCTGGAGTTCGCTCCGGGGGCCTTCCGTTTTTTACAAGAAACTGAACGAAGTGCGTACTCTAATGCCCGATTGTCGTCAACACGCGGCAAAACCGTTCGTAAAACACCTGTTCGCCAAACCGGCAAAAGAACTTATTGAGCAAGGGTACGCACTTCGCGCTATCTTATGCAAAAGCGGAATGTGTTGAATGCTCGAGCATTTAACACATCAAGCAACCCTCAATCATAGAATCGCGATATGCGCAGATGAGTCCCTGAGGCAACGAGAAAGCCCCTGACCTTAGTTTATAAAACTCCAGGTTAGGGGCTTCCTAATTTGCGAGTACTCGGGTAACTGCGTAATTATCCGCGCATATCGCGATTCCAAGATGCAGACGTCAAAGTTCTGACGCGCGACAAAGCAGCACGATGCTCTAGCCTAGTCGTCGTAGCGATTGAGGAATGCTTTCGTGCGGTCGTGCTGGGGATTGTTGATGACTTGCTCAGCCGGGCCCTCTTCAACAATGACGCCGCCGTCCATGAACACGATGTGATCGGCGACATCGCGCGCGAACGACATCTCGTGCGTCACAATGACCATGGTCATGTGCTCAGCGGCGAGCTGCTTGATGACCTTCAGCACCTCGGCGGTAAGCTCAGGGTCGAGTGCGCTGGTGGGCTCGTCGAAGAAAACAATATCGGGGTTCAGACACAATGCGCGAGCAATGGAAACACGTTGCTGCTGGCCGCCCGAAAGTTCGCAAGGAACCTTGCCCTCGTTGCCTTCGAGGCCCATTTTCGCGATGAGCTCGCGGGCTTGGCGTTCGACATCGGCCTTATCGCGCTTTTGCACGGCAATGGGCGCATCCATGATGTTTTGAGCACCGTGTAGTGCGGGAACAAGTTGTAGTTCTGGAACACAAGGCCGAAGCGCGATTTCGCTGCGCGAAGCACGTCTTTTTTGCCATAGACCGCCTTTGCCATTCCGCATGGTCGCGACCTCCGTCGCCATAGGAAAGCTCGCCTGCATCGAACGTTTCAAGCAGCGTGGCACAACGCAAAAAGCGTCGATTTACCGCCGCCCGACGGACCGATAATGGCAACAACCTCGCCCGGGTTCACCTCGAGCGAAATATCTTTCAGCACCCTCGGCATCGCCGAAGCTTTTCTTGATGTGCGACAGGCGCACAACTGGTTTTGTTTTCGGCCATAGTGACCTCCGTATCCCGCCAGCGCTCACGCGCTGGCATGCGCCGCTCAAAAACGCAGCGCTCCTACCGCTCACTTTGCTTAAGTTATGCGTCACACTTCGCTTTGCAGTTTTTAAAATAAAACCAGCTTAAGAAAAAGCGAAGTTTTGTTCCGCGCATGCCAGCGCGCGAGCGCCCATTCCTGCCTGCTTCGATATGCGCGCGATCTTGAACATTCCTAAATGGCATGTCCAATCTCCAACTGCTGCGCCCGAGCGGGCGCACCCAGCAGCTGGGCAAGATGCCGTCGGATTGTCGCGCGGCATCGAGCAGTGCGCCGTTCGCAGAACGGCGCGAAGTCGTGGTAGTAATCGGCTTCTTCTCGATCCTATTCAACACGACCTCGACGATGAAGTTGAACACCCAGTAGAATACGGCCGCAAACACGAACGGCAGCATGCTGACCTGCGACGCGACGAGCGCCTTCGCCGTGGAGAACATCGGCCACGCCAATGGCGAATGCAAGCGAGGTGTCTTTCACCAGCGTGATGATTTCATTGCCCATTGCGGGCAAAATTCGCTTGATGACCTGAAGCATCGATTTTTCATAAACGTCTGCACGCGCAGTAACCCAGCACTTCGGCGGCTTCGTATTGGCCGCGCGGAATGGATTGGATGCCGCTGCGATAAATTTCCGCGAAATACGCCGCATAGTTGATGATGAATGCCACGATGGTCGCATTGAACTTGGAATCGGTGGACAAATCCATGCCGAACAGGTAATACGGCGCGAAGTAGATGAAGAACATCTGCAGCATGAGCGGCGTGCCGCGCATCACCGAAATGTACAGGCGTATAAGCCACGCAAGGGGCTTGACGCGGCTCATACGGCCAAGCGCAACCAACACGCCAAGGGCAATGAGCCCAAAAGCGTGAGGAAGAAAATCTGTAGGTAACCACGAAACCTTGACCCAGCATGGCGAGCATAGTGGAAATATCCACGGCGATCCTCCTCTTATCAGCATGAATCGCGAACGGATTGCCCTGCCCGCGATTCCGCCACAAGGCGCCTTGCCAAACGCCTCTGCATATGTTTCAACCGATTCTATCTTTTATTTCAGAATCCAGTTCTCGTAGCTCAGACCATAGTCGGCATATTTCTCGCACAGCTGCTTCACGGTGCCATCTTCATTCATGGCTTTCAGGGTGTCGGTGATCTTCTGCGCGAGTTCGGTGTTGCCCTTCTTCACGCCGACGGCGTAGTGCTCGCTGGACAGCTCATCGGAAAGCTGCGTATAAGCCGGGCTTGGCGGCAAGCTGATACTGGGCAATCGAAAGGTCGCAAGCCACAGCATCGACCGCGCCGCTCTCGAGCTGCATGAATGCGGTGTTGTAGTCACCAATGGTCTCGAGCTGCGCGAATTTCGCGGCGAGGTCGGCCTTGTCGCCCTCGAGCACATCCTGCGCAGCGGAATCGGTCTGGGTGATGACGTTTTTGCCCGCAAGATCGTCAAGGCTCTTGATGCCCGAGCTCGATTTCACAACAACAACCTGGGCATTCAGCATGTACGGATCGGTGAAGGTGTAGTCGTCTTCGCGGCCCTCCATGGAGAAGCCGTTCCAAATGCAGTTGATAGCGCCGGAATTGAGCAGCGTGTCTTTCGCGGCCCAGTCGATGGCCCGCTGAATGTCCCAGCCATTGTGATTGGCGACCTCGGTGGCGAGGTCGAGGTCAAAGCCGGTGAAGTTGCCGTCGTCGCCGACGAAGCCATACGGCGGATAGGACTGGTCAAAGCCGACGATAAGCTTGGTGGTGCCGGAATTCGCAGAATCTTTGGCGGCATCGTTCGAACCGCAACCGGCGAGCATACAGCCAGCAAGCGGCGTCGGGCGGCTGCCGCGATAAGCGACCATTTCTTCTTCATATGAAATACCTTCGATAATCTATCGTTCGCGACGGCTTGCTACCGACGCCCTTCCCTTCTGGCAGTGTGGCGATCGCCCCAGAGCACTTTTAGCGTGCTAAAGTGCTCAATGCGAGATAGTTTAGCACGGCGGCGTACTAAAGTGCAAACGACGCAAATAACCACCGGCAAACGGCATATCACTCCATGAAAGCCGGTTTCGCAATCGACCTTCACCGCCATCTCACGTAATTTCGGCCCCTAAAGCACAAAAGCGCCTGGACGAATGAGCTGCTCCCAGTTCCGGGCTGCACTCTTTGAGACAAGTTAATCGCCCAAGCGGTATCCAAGCCCGCACACCTCAAAACCATCAAGCCCGGGCATCATAATGTCAAGAATCACAAGATCGGGCTTCACATTGGTGAATTTCTCAAGCGCTTGGCTGCCTGCCACTGCCCCACGACGTATCTTTTATTACGCCCTAGAACCCTACCGACAGATATGCATCAGAAGGGGAAACGCGCCAACAAAGCCGCGATGATGACCACGGCACAGCCGATTACGGAAAACACCAGACCACGCGTGCGCGACGTTGCCAAGCGCAGACCATGCAGCTGAAATGCCAGACCGCATATTGCGAGCGCCGTGAGCGGCAATAAGCCAGCCATAATTCGGGACGAGAGCCGAGGCACGTGTTACGTTATTGCCGACGGTACCAAGAAATTCATATGGCATACGAGCAGCACCGTGCCCGCAGCAAGCGCAGCCACAGCTATAAAAAGCGCATAGGGCCACTTTCCCGCACGCACCCGAGCCGCCTGCAGCACCGTTGTGGCCAACGCCGGCCCGACAACAAAGCCGTCGCGCATAAATTGCCGGTGTAAGCCACGTATCCCACGTAGGAAACCGTGGCGATGGAATACGCGAACGATGTATGGAACAGCATGACAATCACACATACAATCGAAATCGCCAGCAGCCCATTCATCACAGACGCTTTCGGCTTTTCGCGGTAGGAATACATCCATGCCATTCCGGCGAAGAACAAAACGCCACGGCCGACACCACTTCGTTAGAAAGCGGCGAACGCCCAGCCCATTAATAGCGTGCAACGCGTTCGCCGGCGTGCCCAAATGCGTGGCCGACGCGATGAATCCAACCCAAGCAATAGGCGAGGGGATGAAAGAAGGTGCGCCAGCATCACGCCAATCTCGCGATTGCGAACGATTGACCAGCAGAAACGCCGCGCAGGTAAACGCCACTGCGCCTGCAGGCGCAAGGGCCGAAAACAGCCAGCGAAGTAGCGCTGAATCCTCCGTCAAACACGCCTCGAATCCTTTCGTCCACATCCCAAAACATGCTAAACGCTCTGAGCATTGGCACGCTACGACGCCGATTCCGAGCGACGCCAAGCCGAATTTCTCGGCATACGTTAACGATACAGCCTGCGATTGGCGGGCGTTATTCGGGTCAGCATTTGCGTCGGTAATCGTCGCGCGCAAGCTGCGCCAAACCTTTGTAGGTTGCAAGGCGAGCGTCGGCCAGCAACAAGTTGAAATAATGCCCGGCCCAGGGCAACATATGGTTGCCGAGTAATTCAGGAAGAAGCTCGCGTTTTTGCAATGCGACTTCGGCGGACAACACAAGAATGCGCCCTATTTGATCTTCGGGAACGTCGTATTTGACGACCACCATGCTCGCGCATCCAGGCGCGAAGCTCTGACCCACGAGCAGCCATAGAGCACTTTGTCGCGATCCAAATAAACCCCCCCATGGAGCAGCCGCCAAATGACCCGGCCCCACGAATAAGCGCGATATTCCTGCGCAAGCGAAGCTTCGTCTTCGCCCATAGCGATAAGCCGCCCGAGCGCGCATACTGTTTCGCCGGTCGTGCCTTCTTCCGCTTCAGCATCGAACGGCCAGTCGGAGGCAACATCCCCGAGCGAATCGCCGCTAAAGCACGCATCGATGCCTCTTCTTTCGGCGAATAGGCAAAACACGTCCCCAGAAGCTTCGCCGTCGCAGCATATGCCCGAGAAACCTGCGTCGCCAAGCAAATCAAGTGTCCCATCCGCCTTCGCGCGCGAATATGATTTTTGTTGCACGTTCATGAGCGCCCCTCCAGCACAGCACTCGAATTTTCGTGATTATTCTCAATTTCCTGCGAGTTCGCAATAAAGCCATCGCCCATGCGCGTCGATTCGCCAGCCGGCGACAGCCTCATATACAAATGCCGGGTCGTATATTCCGAAGAAGGCAACGGCACCACATCGCTCGTTGTGTCAGCGTGGCGCGCAAGCAAGTCGTCCACCTCGCCGAAGTCGAGCGCACGCAGAGGCACGCCAGTGGACGCTTGCCCTGCTCCACGCGGCTCGTACACCCATCGCACTTTGAGCTTTGATGCGCTTCGGGATCGATGGACGGGGCATGATACGGACACGCGATGGTGCAATAGCCGCACCTGATGCATTTGTGCGCGTCAACGCACACCAAAACCAAGTTCGTTCGGCGCATGGCAAAGGGCACACGTGCACGCATTCGGGATTGGCGCAGTGATTGCATGCGAGCGATACGTGGTAGCAAAACGCTGTGGTCGCAGTGCCATCAGCCGCAAGCTCGGCACGAGCCGCCCCGTAATCGATTACGCGGCGGTATCTGCGACCCACCGAAAGATTATTGAAATCGACGCACGCCATCTCGCACGTGCGGCAACCCGTGCATCGCGAATTGTCGAAGAAAAACCCGTACAAGATTGCCGCCCCCCCTTGCGTTAAAAAAAACATCTTTCCAATAATACATAAAGCGCGCTGATACGCGAGGCTTTCGACCAGCTACCCTTTGCTTATGCAAACGTAACTTCCTTCGTTCCGCCACGGCGCCCGTGGTCGCCGACTCTTTAGCGGCTGGGCAGGCATTGATGATAACGCTCGGGTTGGTGATGGACGGGTCGGCCATCGGCGCGATGGCGTGCACCGCATCGGGATGGGCCTTTTTCAGCTCGCCCAAAGCGCCCCACCGAGAGCGCGCGCAGCGGGCAGGCCTCGACGCAGATGGGGCGCTTGCCCTCGGCGATGCGATCGCGGCACATGTCGCACTTCACGGCCTTGTTCTTTTCCTTCACCAGAATGGGCACGCCAAACGGGCAGGCGTCCACACAGGCACCCGTGCCTAGTGCACACGTCTTCCTTAATGTAGACGATGCCGTCTTCATCTTTTCAATCGCACCCGTGGGGCATGCAGCAGCACTTCGGGCTTTCGCAGTGATTGCATGCCTCAGACAGGTGATACGCATACGTGGTGGCGGTCATGTGCCGTCTGCATTCTCGACGAACTCGCCACCCTCGTAGTCGAACACGCGACGGAAAGCCGCCTCGGTGGACAGGTCGTGATAGTCTTTGCACGCCATTTCGCAGGTACGGCAGCCCGTGCAGCGCGGTGCTATCGAAATAAAAAATCCGTAAGCCATTTTTTTCCCCCTCTTTCTTACTCGCGCTTTACGCCTTGGCAACCTGGACGATCATCGAATGCGCCGTGCCGTTGCCCTTGGCCAGCGGCGTGGGCTTGTAGGTTGTCAGCGTGTTCACGCAACCGCCCTCGTCGATCCTATCGCCCGACATGTCAGCCTTTGTGCCATGCGCCCTGCGGAATGCCAACCGTACCAGGGATAATACGCGGCGTGACTTTGGCTTCGATACATGAATCTCGCCCTGCAGGGCTCTTAACAGCGAGCATGTCGCCGTTAGCGATACCGCGAGGCGCGGCGTCGGCAGGATTGATCCACAGTTGCTGGCGCAACTTGCTCAAGCTCAGGAATGAATCCGTAGGAGCTGTGCACGCGGCTCTTGTGATGGAAGCCAGTGCAATACAGCGGATACCATCGGTCGTGGAGCCATAACCCTGGAAGCCCGGAGTGAACACAGGGATGGGATTGATATGCTCGCCCGGCGAGCTCCCACCGCATCATTCAGGCTGGCAAGTGCCCGGAGTAAATCTCAATCTTTGCCCGACGGCGTGGCCAACGGTGGCCTTTCGATCGTCGCGGAAATCTTTCAGTCCGATGACGGATCGAGCTTCACCTTGTAAACACCTTGTTCACGAATTTCGTCCCATGTTGGCATTTCGGGATGAAGCCTCGCGGCCCTGCTCATGAGATACTTAGCAGTCGTCATGCGTACGGCCTTCGGTAAACTCATCTTTCTTACCAAATTTGTCAGCGATGTCGGCGCACACATCGTAGCTGCTACGGCATTCGCCTGGAGCTTCCTGGGCGGGACCGCCGACCGCTAACGCCACGTATACCATTCAGGAGTACCCTGATTATACATATTGAGCTGCTCCGGAACGCATGGCATCGGGAAGGAGGATGTCGGCGTATTTCACGCCAGAATCGGTCATAACGGTATCCCCATGCCAAAATGAACTCGCATTTGGATTCATCGACAAGAATGTCGTGCGTATGGTTGATATCGTCATGCTGATTGGTCAAAAGCAGTTGCCCGCATAATTCCAGATAATTGAAATCGCTCTGAAGCTTTTCAGCGCCCATGATGCCGGCGATTGGTTGCGGTCATTTCACGACCGTGGTCAACGTTAACCCACTGTATACAGGGATGGTGGTTTTCACCGGTTCTTCTTTGGACGGAATGCTGCCAGCAGGCTACCGGGCGGTCTCGGCTTCGCGCTGACCGGTATTGGTGCCAGAGCAGGCCAATTTGACCCTAACAAAATAGGGAAGCATGCAGGCAATAGCGCCGTGGTGTCTTCGCCGTTAGTATGGCGCTGGAGGACTCAGTCCGCTTTTAAAGTCGGGAGCTTTTGCGCAAAGCCAAGCTCGGCCCGCCAATTGGCGAGAAAATGGTATCGGCGATTTGCGTACGGCCGCAGCTCATTCGGGGAGTCTTT
>VOFG01004628.1_pt1 | contig 49371 bp, 92 predicted proteins | sample 5384171 | NCBI WGS metagenome assembly VOFG01 (sample SAMN12384726, study PRJNA508395) | human gut metagenome | isolation source: healthy gut F | host: Homo sapiens
TGTTGTACTTCGTTCAGTTGCGTATTGCTCTGCAAAGAGGTTCAGCATGCACTGTTTTTCCGCTAAACCAAACTCATATTCTCGGTTTCCCAGGAGGAAATCCAGAAGGAACTGCTGGACAAACTCAGGGGAATTCTTGATTTCCATCACGAGCAATCCCGACTACGAGATCACAGGAATTTACACTCACCGGCTACGCATCGCAGAGGGATCCCACGCACGACGAGGTCCGTTATCCAGAGATCGCTGCAGGCGCTAAAAGTGCTTGCGCTGCAGGTATTCATTCCCGGCAAACCTTTTATCGTGGATTGGCAGAAGAGCTGGATCGGGTTAAAGAGATTGATTCTCACGTGCGGAATGCCAGATGAAGAGCAAAGTACTATCGATTATGGACAACTATAACGTGTTTTGAAGGAAGAAAACGCCTCGTGGATTTGAGCAACCCAGAGGAAACCCTACGGGTACATGATGAAACATTTCTTCCCGGAATTGAGACAGGTGGATCCTGAAAATCACATACAAAGATAATTAAATAAAAGCTATAACTAAACCAAGAAGCTAAAAGCCGTCCTAGATACAGTATAAGTCATACGCCGATCACACGCCTCTTACCGCATTCTTCCTAGAAAATCAGGCTATCCTTGAGATGCTCGGTTGTAACAAACGCCGATCCTCACATGTACACGCTGCTTAACCGGGGGCATTCTTCTAAAAAATTGAAGCTATCCTTGAATACCCTTCGGGCTGTAACAAACGCCGATCCTCACATACACCTTCTTAACCTATTCATTTTACAAGGGCTGTTGGTCGCCCTTTTTTCATTCATTCAAACTTTAAACCTCCCCTATTTCCAGCACACAAGGACAATGATCCGAGTGATACACCTCCCGGCAAGATATAAGCATCTTTCAATCGAGACTTGAGGCTCTCACTCGCCATACAATATCAATACGCCATCCCTTGTTATTTGCCGGGCGTTAAACCGGTAACTCCACCAGGAATATTTCCTTGGCCTCCTCGGGGTGGAAGTACGGAACGTATCAATAAAACCAGTATCGATACAAATCCCCCAATCCATTCCCGTTCTTCCGGTAAGAAGCCGCTATTCGTGGCATTCCCGCACCGGATCGTGAATATCTATCGGTCGGTGACATATGTTGTAGTCTCCGCACAAGATCAGATTCGGCCGTACTTTCTTCAACTCCCCAATATAATGTTGAAAATCCTCCAACCATTTCATCTTAAATGCTTGCCGAGCGTCGCCGGTAGTCCCGGACGGATGGTACACACTCACCACAGAAAGATCACCGTAATCGGCACGGATAAAAACGCCCCTCGTCGTCATAAGCCGGAATACCCATCCCGTACTCCACGTGATCGGGTTCCACGAGTTAAGATGGCAACCCTGCTATACCCTTTTTCTTGGCAGAAAAGAAGTATGATCTGTAGCCTAACGCCTCGAATTCCAGTGTAGGTATTTGATCTGGCTGAGCTGTTTCCTGTAAACACACAACATCCGGTTGTTCTTCCTCCAACCATTGTGTAAACCTTTTGACAAGGCAGCCTCAACCCATTCACGTTATAAGTTATACTTTTCATACCGATCTGTTTTACAATTTGCCTCAACTTATAAAGAAGTGAACCCCAAAAGCCAGAAATAACTTTTAGGTTCACTTCACACGTGGGAAATCTATTCCAAATATTCACGAGACAGGGATGTAATTGCTCATCCAACTCGTACAACTGGGGATTCCCGGTCGGTATCTCCAGTTTGACAATCTCCTCGTCACTGATGTCATCCAGATACTTGATTAACGCCCGCAGACTATTCCCGTGGGCCGTTACCAAGACGGTCTTCCCGAAAGCAATGAAGGTGCGATATAATCCTGCCAAAACGGGAGAACTCGCGTGATCGTCAATGCCAACGATTCCCCAAAGGAAGAACGGCCGGATCAACATCCCTGTACTTATCCTCGAAAACGGCACAACGAGAATCATCCGGCTCCAACAATGGTGGTGTCACATCAAAACTCCTTCGCCAATATGCACCTGCTCCTCCCCGTATTTCTTTGCCGTCTCCCGCTTTATTTAATCCCTGTAATGCCCCGTAATGTCGCTCGTTCAAACGCCAGTGATGAACTTCGGGTACCCACACCCGATCGGCAACTTCTGCCAAAATATGCTGCGTACGAATCGCACGTTTCAACACGGAAGAGTAAGCTACATCAAAGAAAAAGATCATGTTTCTTAATCAGCTCTCCCGCCCGACGTGCTTCCTGTTCGCCCCGTTCACTCAAGTCGACATCCGTCCACCCGGTAAACCTGTTTTCCTTGTTCCAAACACTCTCCCCATGCCGTACCAATATTAACTTGTACATAACGCTTTTATTATTTAATTGTTAATAGAGTATACGAAAACGGGAAGAAAAAGTTGGAAAAGCGTGGGCTTGTGAGTGGAAATCTAAAATTTAAAATCTAAAATCAGTAAGGACTTTATGAACTTAGTAGTAATTTCTCAAAACCGGCTTGATACAAATGCCCACTCGCACCATCGACACGTAACGATCATACTCCAGAAGATTCTCCGCATACCCGTTATAATACTGCAAAAAAAAAGAAATACTCGTTAGCCTTCGGTAAAGGCTTGAAATTGATCTCCAACGTCGTGTTCATATTGATAAACTTCCGACGGGGATTAATCACGGCAGAACACCATAAACGCTCGTCAGCACTTTGGTAGTTAAACGCAATAAATCCGTATCCTTTATACTTCAACAAATCGGGATTTCCTTCCTTATCAACCCATCCCGCCCACAATTTCAACTGGGTAGAAAAACGATAATCAATAAACCACGATCCCGAAAGAGAAATGTAATTCCAACTACGAGAAGCCAGCGAATCCCGACCGTTCGACTCATGTTCAAAAGAAAGGACCGCCACTCCCATCAATTGATTACGGTAAATCAACGCTTTACTCAAACTGATACCCGGGTTAAAATTATTATCCAGAAATGGACTGACTTCCTGTAAATGTCCCAAAACGAACGCTGCGTGTAAGTCAAATACAAGAAGGTTCTGAAAGGTAAAATACTCTTCGTCAGACGTTGCCGGATACTGATCTGAATTTGGCATCCGCACTATGTTTATCAATCTTCCGGTTCGTGGGCACCCCGGTAACAAAATAGTTATCCCGGAAAATACCAAAACTCGGCGTGTTATCAAATAACTCCAATGCGGTATGCTTATCAACAATCACGGAACCGCCTTTTTTCTGCTTGCTTATCTCCTCACGTTCCTGCAATATCCTCTTCTCCTCGTCTGTCTGGGCTTGCAACACCAAGGGCGTAAACACGCAAAAAGCATAAAAGTATATAAATACCTCGGACCTTCTCTTTCATTATCTACGAATTTCTTTTTTTACTGAACAACGAAACAATCGCCAGCAAAACAATCGCCCCCACGGTCGCCGTGATCAAACTCCCGATAACACCCGTTGTCCATATTCCCATGATACCGAAAAGCCAGCCTCCCAACACGCCACCAATGATTCCCACAATCAGGTTCACCAACAAACCCATTCCACCTCCCCTGACAATTTTTCCTGCCAGATACCCGGCAAGAATACCAATCAAAATATACTCATATAAACATCATAACTTATAAAATTTAGGTTAATCTATCTATTTAAACTTGATAAAGCCCCAAAAAGTTATGATATTATGTATAAAAAGTTCATAAAGTAGAACCTTATGAACTTTATAGACTTTTTACAAACTTTATATACTTACTCCGGCAAGGTCAGGAACAACCCCATCACCCAGTAAACAAGACCGACATCACGATGGTTGCCGGAATCAAGAATAAGCAGCCACGATATTCGTGGCCGTAGCCCACCGAACAGAAGCAACCCCTTCGTGATTCCAACCCCGATAATAGAGCCGGTAATCGTGTGAGTCGTACTCACGGGAATCCCCAGTACGGCTGTTCCCATCAATGTCAAAGCTCGGAAGTCTCGGCACAGAATCCCTGCACGGGTTTCAATCGGGCCAACCCGTCCCCCAAAGTCTTGATCACCTTCTTACCCCCGATAATCGTACCTAAAGCGATGACCGAGTAACAAGTAACAATCAACCAAGCGGGAACATGAAACTCCCCTGTATTCTCGTACAAGTAATCACTCACGAAAGTATTACTTCCAGCAACACTATATAACAGGATAGCAATGATACCCATCGTTTTCTGCGCATCGTTTGCACCATGTCCCAAACTGAATATAGCGGAAGAAAACAACTGCAATCCCTTAAACAGCCCTTCCACTTTCATCGGGTGTTTTTTATGAAACACAAGCATTGTGAGACACATCATGAAGAATCCCAATATCATACCGATCAAAGGGGACAGCACGATAAAGATGGCAATTTTGAATATCCCGGAAGCAACCAGAGCGTCACCCCCGAACGTGAACCATACCGGACCGATCAATCCCCCGATCAAAGCGTGGGACACACTGATCGGCATACCAAAATGAGTACACAACCAAACCCAGATCACCGAACCGATTAAAGCTGCCAGAATAAGATATTCATTGATCCTCGAGGATCCACGATTCCTTCGCCCATCGTGTGATCCACGCTCACCCCAAAAATAAAGCTCGCGGCAACGTTCCAGAATGCTGCCCAGCAAACAGCCATCGTAGGAGAAAATACACGTGTCGCCACGATCGTAGCGATCGAATTGGCCGCATCATTCATTCCGTTCAAAAGTCGAAAAGAAGAGCGATCACAATAGCTAAAGAACAATTGTTAACATAGCGATCAGGCAAATTTAATAATAATACCTCTCACAATATCACCCACGTCCTTTGCCCGGTCGGTAGCATCTTCCAACACCTGACCGATATTCTTCAGTTTCACGAGTTCAATAGCGTCTTTCTCGTTCGCAAAAACATCACTCATAAATTGTTCATACAAATCATCCACGTCATGTTCGATCTTTTTGATACGAACACATTTCTCGTTAATCTCTTGAGGTTTCTTCTGAATATACTCCAGCCCATTCATAATATCCTTCAAGATACGAGCATCTTCCACGATACATTGCCCCATCGCAATTAACAGCTGGTTCACACTCTTCGGACGATACATCAACATTCGTTTTGCAGCATCATGAATAAAATCAAGAAACGTGTCCATACGGCCACTCAACAGATTAATATCCTCACGATCGAAGGGTGTAACAAACGTCTTGTTCAATTCCTCGTACAACTTAGCCGTGATCATATCTCCACTATGTTCGTACTCCTTTGATGTCCTTGTACAGCGCTTTCTGTTTTCAGGGTCTTGCTCTTGTAATAACTCCACCAAAAGCTTGGCTGCAGCCTCGATATTAGCGGCTTGCTCGATATACAAAGGGTAAAACTTTTTTTCCTTTACCACAAATAATTGAAGAAATCGGTCTATTTTCATATTTTTTTTATTGATTAGCACACACATGTAGTATCCTGCGCAGATATGTATGTTAAAATCAAAAAATATACAATCTTTTTCCACATATTTAAACCCGAGCAATAGAAAGAAAACACGTGAAAAGTACTAGTGTAGTCCCTAACCAAAGGCGTTCTGCCAATACAGGAGAGATTCCACCCAAATGATACTCCAAGGCATCATGACCGCACCCCGCAAGACAATCTCCACACAAAGTACAGTTGATTGCCGGACGCCCTTTCAGCACGTCTACTTTCGACAGAGCCCCGTACCGACACCCGCGCATTACAGAAGCCATGCAATGTCGGCAACGATCGTTCAGACGCAATCGCCACGGAGACACTTGTTTCAAATACATAACCAAAGTCCCCTGCCAGACAATAGGAAGAGCAATGCATGGCAACATGACGCCTTTTAGACATGAACCCAATTATCATGATTCCCACGATCCCGGCAAAGCCGCAATCCCCGTGGAATAAATCACCGGAATCCCGAAACCTCTCAACGCAGAAGCGACACCTATAAATACAAAACAATACCGTCCAACGCATTCGGGTCCTCATTTTAGAAGAAAGAGCCTCCCGTTTTCCATTCTTTCCCGCAGCCAGACTATCCTTAATGCCCCGAAATAACAGAGCTGGCTGCACCACGCACCTCCGGACAATAGAATCGTTACGAGAAACAAAAACGGCATGAATGACACCTCTCCCCCGGTAAAATACCCCGCCGGGATCAGTCCGTATGGGGAAATGGAGTTTTCCTGACATCAGAAACATACTATCCACGAAAATCCCCAAGAATAACTGGCTAAAGAACACAATCGAGAAGAGCAGCCAAATACGTCTCCGCCACATTCCCCGTCGTTTCCGGTCGAACATCTGCAAATATAGCCATCCTCCGAAAAAGAGCAGCCAGCACAATTTGAATCCATCCTCCGCCCGGCAACAATCTCTCCCCAACAGCAACGGTGGTTTCACGACAACCTGTACCACGGAAAGCAACATTCCCGCAACAATCGTTGTGAGTATCGCCCCAACACGGCCCCTTTTTGAATGTTGATTTTTTTTTCATATCCACACAAAGATAATTGATATTTATTCATCCAAATCAAAATCATTAACTTTGCTCCTGCAAAAATAAACATCATGTCAGACATTCCTGTCCTAATATCGGATTTGGCGATTATCTTATTTTCCGCCGGATTGATAACCATTCTCTTTAAATGGCTAAAACAACCTGTCGTGCTGGGCTATATCGTGGCAGGTATTATCGCAGGCCCCTACACATTTGGCGGCCCCATGATCACGGATGCCGAGAATATTCATATCTGGGCTGACATCGGGGTCATTTTCCTCCTGTTTGCCTTTGGGACTTGATTTTAGTTTCAAGAAACTCATGAACATCGGGGAACCGCTATGATCAGCGCCCTTACCATCGTGGGTGCCATGATGATGCTGGGCTACATTACCGGGCTGTCACTCCGGATGGGGCACATGAATAGCCTTTTCCTTGGGGGAATGCTCTCGATGTCATCCACCACCATCATTTTAAGGCATTTGACGACATGGGTCTCCGCAATCAGCGTTTCGCAGGAGTCGTCTTCGGAATTCTTGTCGTGGAAGACCTCTTCGCCGTAGTCCTCATGGTATTACTTTCCACGTTAGCCGTCAGCAAACACTTTGAAGGTATGGAAATGGTCGATAGCATCCTTAAACTTATCGCCTTCCCTCGTTTTCTGGTCTATTACCGGGATATTCCTAATTCCAACCTTTCTGAAAAAAACGAAACAATGGCTCAACGGGGAAACTTTATTAGTCGTATCACTCGGACTCTGTCTCGGCATGGTTCTACTTGCCGTGAAAGCCGGGTTCTCCTCCGCACTAGGGGCTTTCGTCATGGGGTCCATCCTGGCGGAAACCATCGAAGCCGAGAACATCGAACACCTCATTAAACCCGTGAAAGATCTTTTCGGGCGATCTTTTTCGTCTCGGTCGGGATGATGATCGATCCCGCCATGCTCGTCGAGTACTGGTTCCCGATATTACTGATCACTGTGGTCGTTATGGCCGGACAAATCACGTTCGCCGCATCCGGAATTCTCTTGTCCGGACAAAGCCTCCGAATTGCCATCCAATCGGGATTCTCGTTAGCACAGATCGGTGAATTTGCTTTTATTATCGCAAGTCTAGGTATGACCCTGCACGTGACAGACAAATTTCTCTACCCCATAGTGGTTACCGGCTCTGTCATCACCACCTTTTTCACGCCTTACATGATCCGTCTGGCAGAGCCCCACCTACCAGTTCGTGACCAAACACCTGCCCACGCCCTGGATTCATTTCCTTGACAGGTATAGCACGGGGACGAACACCATCCGCCATAAAGTACGTGGCACCGGCTGCTGAAAGCATTATGCCGCATAGTGATCACCTACACCATTCTGTCTGTCTTCACCATAGCTCTTTTCCTGCAATATCTGACCCCACAAATCCGTAAGGAACTCCCCGGTATACAGGGTAGCCTTGTCAGCGCCGTTGCCATCCTGCTACTCATTTCCCCCTTCCTACGGGCTATCATGATGAAAAAGAACCATTCGGAAGAATTCCAACAATTATGGAGTGATAGTAAATACAACCGGGGACCACTCGTATCCCTCATCGTTCTACGGGTAGCACTCTGCATCGGGATTGTGATGTTCGTCATATCCAGACTCGTGAACGTCGCTGCCGGCCTCCTGCTCGTGATCGCCACCGCAGTCATTCTGTTCTTCATCTATTCCAAACGGTTAAAAAATACTCCATACAACTGGAACGCCGTTTTCTGCGCAACTTCACGGCCCGACAACAGGAACAAGAACGCAAGTCTCCCATCAAGCAACGTTTTGTCAAACATTTACTTGACCGGGATCTCCACCTCGCCGACTTTGAAGTATCGCAATCCTCTCCCAGCGTTGGCAAAACGCTAAAGGAATTGAATTTCCGCCAGACCTGTGGGGTCAGCGTGGTAACAATCATCCGGGGAGAAGAACGAATAAACATCCCTGGTGGGGAAGAACGCCTGTATCCTTTCGATCACATCATCGTGGCCGCCACGGACAAAAGAAATCAACGTCTTCCGTGAGTTTGTCGAAAACCGCGTAGAAAAACGGAAACATGAACTTGAACAACAGCGTCCCCGGAAGTCAGCTTGGAACAATTCACCATTGAGGCTAACACGCCACTCGTGGGACGCACCATCCAGAAATCCGGCATCCGTGATAAAGCAGCCTGTCTCGTCATCGGCATCGAACGCAACGGCACCTCCATCATGAACCCTACCCCGGACACCACCTTCGAGGCCGGCGACGTAGTTTGGATCGTCGGTGAAAAAGACAAATTGCTCCATCTCGCTGCGGGAGAAACAATTTAACAATTGAAAATGGAAAATGGAGAATTGAAAATGAAGAAAAGTTTATAGTTTAGAATTTAAAATGGAATCAAAAAGACATCTCCCCCCCCCTGTGACTGGAAATTTAAAATCTAAAATTTAAAATTACATCATTCTATCTCCAACCCAAACAAAGCTTTCAACTCACTCACAGCAGGATTAATCTGGACAAAATGATCGAATTTATCCTTAGCCGTAAAAAGCCGTCTTTTTTCCTCGCCATTTTCCGGTTCCATGTAAACTTGAACATTCAAGGTAATAAAACCATTATTCAGCCTTTTAGCAAGAAACGAGAGCAAGTAAGGATGTATATCCGTCACCTTAGATAACAAAAAAGTCATTATCAACCTCAAGCGTGATGACAAACCCTTGCACTTTTGGGGAGTGAGAAGTCAAGGCAATCTTTACGGCCGTATCCTCCCGCGAAGTTGCAACATAAGTTTCCAACGCAGAAGTCACATCCGCCACCGTAAATTCACTTTGCGCCTTTACCCGGTTATCCTCAACTTTTTCCCCTCCCTCTTCCCGCTGGATCTGCAGGTTCTCCTGAGTCTCCGCCATGGCCATTTTCAATTTAAAGGAATGTGGCGGTTCTACCTTATAAGTATTCGTTTTTCCGGCAGGGACAGAAGGTTTTTCCCCAGCAACCGGAGCCGTTGTTCCACCACCCGATTGCTGGAATTTCCCGTTAAAATCAGCAATCTTCAATAGCCCGGTAAACTCCTCTATGCTAAGGCTTTTTTTTAGTTCATTAATTTGGCATAACTTGATCAAGGTAAGTTCCACGCATAAACGTTTCTCCACACGCATTTTATACTGCATCTCACATTGCTCGATCACTTTCAAAGCATCAAATATGAATTCGGAAGTTACAGTTTTCGCCTGTTTTTAAATAACGTTCCTTGATGGATGCACTCACTTCCAATAATTGCACCGTAACCTCTTCTTTAGCAACCAATAAATCACGGAAATGACGCCCCAACCCGGAAACCAAATTACCTGCATCAAAACCTTTCTCCATAATCTCGTTAAAAAGCAAGAATGTTTCGGCTACTTTACCATCGTGGAATAAATCTGTCAACTTAAAATAGTAATCATAATCCAACACGTTCAGATTATCGATCACCTTATCATAGGTCAAATCCTTCCCGCAGAAACTTACGACTTGATCAAAGATCGACAAAGCGTCACGCATGGCCCCGTCAGCTTTCTGCGCAATCACGTTCAACGCCTCTTCCTCTGCCTGTACACCTTCTTTAGCTGCAATTCGTTTCAGATGCTCGATCGTGTCGGGTACTTTTATCCGGTTAAAATCGTAAATCTGACAACGTGACAAGATCGTCGGTAATATTTTTATGCTTTTCGGTTGTTGCCAGAATAAAAATAGCATGGGCAGGCGGCTCTTCCAATGTTTTCAGAAATGCATTGAAAGCCGAGGCACTCAACATATGCACCTCATCAATAATATACACGCTGTATTTCCCCACCTGCGGCAATATCCGCACCTGATCAACCAAACCCCGAATATCATCCACGCTATTGTTAGAGGCAGCATCCAACTCGTGAATGTTCAACGAACGTCCGCTATTAAACGCCTTGCACGACTCACACTCATTACAAGGTTCGGCATTCGGTTGTAGATTCATGCAATTGATCGTCTTGGCAAATATACGGGCACAAGTTGTTTTGCCCACTCCACGGGGTCCACAGAACAAATAAGCCTGAGCCAGTTGCTTATTAAGAATTGCATTCCTCAACGTGGATGTAATCGAGTGCTGCCCGATCACCGTGTCGAAACTTGCAGGTCTGTATTTACGTGCCGAAACAATAAAATTTTCCATGATAATCTATTACAGGTTGTTACCCGGCACGAGTGAAAAATCGTACCGATTACAAATTTACAAAGTAAAATGATTTATCACGCTACAAAAACCAATAATTTTTCTTATATCTTTCCAAATCCGTTTTAGCAATCCACCCTCGTTTCCATCGGCCAAACGCAAGTTGTACCAATCTCCTAGAGTTCCGATAACCTGTACTTTCAGTCCTTCGTGGATCACGAACAATTCCGGTACCGCTATTATCCGGAGCCCCTCGTACCACTACACTGGGAGTCATGATAATCCCGCTATCCCTGTCGGTCACCCGATGATATTGTTTCAAAGCAAAGAAAATGGTCATCACGGACACCAACAGCATGATTATCCCTAAAGTGAACCAACTTTTCTTTAAAGATATGGATGTTGCATGAAAGAACAACGCTGCCATAATCAGAAATCCTATAAACAGAATAACAGACACGTACGCCCATTGATCAGCCGTGAAAGCGGTCACGAAAGCATTATACCAACGTACAAGGAAAAGTTCCGGTAATACTTTTGATATTGTCAACCGTGGCCTTTTGCGCCATCGTCAGATTATACTTTATATCATTATCGCCCGGATGCAACAATAAAGCACGTTCGTAATTCAGTATGGCTTTTGCAATCTCCCCTTGCTTGTAATAACAGTTTCCCAAATTGTAATACACGGTCGCAGATTCCATGTCATCGGACAACATCTCGTTATACAAATCAATCGCTTTCTGATAGTCGCCTTCCTGATACATTTTAGTTGCCTCCTCCGCCAGCGTCTTGACATCAGTAGCATAGGTCACCACACCGGATAAGAGCAACATCAATATTATATATATCCTTTTCATTCTTTTCAACTTTTAGTTTCTAACTTTTAGCTTTCATATCGCTTTATCCAATTTCGTGATAATGGATATACTATCCTTGTACACGTTATCCATCTCTTCGCCTTGATTAGCACCCGGGGCATAACGAGCGTACTCGCAATGATCGAGCACCTCGATAAAGCTCTGAATTAACGTCGCGCCTGCCCCCGACGAGTCAGGTGATCACTGATATTGTCCTGATTCAATTCTGATGCAGCTATGTTCAATTTATAACTAACATATCCCCACAAAGCGTTCAATGTCTCTTGATAGAATAGCTCAGAGTTTCCGGCTTTCATTGCGACAGAGGCTGCCCGTAAACGTTTCTGAGCCATTTTGTTCGCCGTTTTACTCTTCACCCGTACCAAATCGGCATTCGCCTTAATCCGGCGACGATTAAGAATCATTCCGACCACGAAAAGTACAAAAGGAATCAAGAAACTCAACCAGTATTCCATTGTGGCGAAATGCAACACTCCCTTCGGACGGAGATCGTTCTTGTGTGTCTTGATGTAGCGAATATCCTGTCCCAACATCCTAACATCTTCTTTCTTGAATGACTGTAAGGCTGCCTCCCCGGATCCTTGACTGGATTCATTTCCCTTTTCAACCCGAACAGCATACTCCTTTCCCTTCAACATCTTATAAGCCCCGGCTTGCGGGTCAAAATAGGAATATTGCACGGCTGGAATCTTGTAATCCCCCGCGTAACGAGGAATCACGAGATATTCAAAAGTAACAGTTCCGGACGTTCCGTTTATATCCCTGGTCACTTTCGGATCGTACACGTCAAAATCATGCGGGAAAGTGATTTTCGGAGCCTCTAACAATTTCATGTTTCCATTCCCGCGTAACACCACCCTGTACGTCAACGCGTCATTCGCTTTCAAGGTATCTGTTGACATAGAGGTTGTCATGGCAAGGGTTCCCACCATACCGCTAAATCCTAAAGGCTTTCCGGCCTCGGGTAAAGGTTTCACGGTAATTTTCACGGGTTTGCTCTTGCAGAGTACCCGGACATCACGGGAATTCCCGAAAAGTCATCAAAGATACTTCCACCACGACTCCCCCACCCGTTGGCGGACAAGACAATACAACTCGTAAGGCTCGATCGTCAACGTTCCGGCATGTTGCGGGGGAAAAGAATCGTTTTTTGTAACACGCCTACCCGATCATATATTTTCCCGTTATATTCCTCACGTTCCAAATGAATCTGGGGAATCTGCACGTCTTCTGTCAGGAATCCGTCAAAAGGCGGGATCTTCTTCCCCTGCACATCAACCAGATTTACCCGGGCATATACTTTCAACGTGGCAGTCAAACTCTCACCCACGTAAAGCGTGTTGCGGCTCACATCCATTCGCAGGAACAAATCATCATCCGTAATCGAAGTACTTCCCCGGCTCTCAGAAACATCCCCGGAACTTTGGGTATTATTCCGAGGTTTCCCGGAACCTTTAATCACTTTTATCTTCAAGGGCTGGGACTTGTACTCTTTACCATTCACGGTGATCGTGGCCGGCTCGATCGTAAACGCTCCTTCTTCCTGTCCTTCCAAAATATAAGTGTACGTGTACTCTTGATTTTGTTTCATATCGCCATTGATAATCGTGATGTTAGAAGACGTACTCAATGACGGTCCTGCCAGTAAATCAAACCCTTTTATCGTCGGAACCTGTAAGTTCTCCCCTTAGCGTTCAACACGAAGGAAAGACGGAATTGCTCCCCCCGACTTCCACAACGGAAGGTGCGGACGCGATAAATTCTGTCTTTTGGGCAATAACTTAGACCCACCAATAACGCATAATAGCAATATGATAATGAATGACTTCATTTGTTTATCTTTTAATTCTTTATTATCCCTCTGAAAAACATACAAAGTTACCAGTTTTCTCAATCTTCATCTTCTTTGCCTTTTGAGCTTGAACTTTATCTTTCTGTACCTTTTCCTGTGTTTTCTTTTCGTCCGCTTCCAAGGCCTCTAACAAGCGTTTGGCATCTTCTTTCGAGATTTTAGGCTGAGCCTGTTGATCCTGCTGTTGCTGATCCTTATTCTGCTGGTCTTTATTCTGTTGATCCTTCTGATCTTGGTTTTGCTTTTATCTTGATCCTGTTTATCTTTATTTTGTTGATCCTTATTCTGATCTTGCTGGTCTTTATTTTGATCCTGGTTCTGATCTTTATTCTCGTCCTTATTTTGGTCTTTGTTCTGATCCTGGTTCTGATCTTTATTTTGTTGATCTTTATTTTGATCTTGCTGGTCCTTATTCTGGTCTTATTTTTTGATCTTGATTTTGATCTTGATTTTGTTGATCCTGTTTCTGCTTGCCGGCAAACTCAAGTTATACTTTGTCTCTTGGGAATTCGGACGGTTTCTCAACGACTGTTTATAAGCCTCGATACTCTCATCCAACTTGTTCATGGCCAAAGAGTATTTCCGATGTTGTGATACAACTCTCCTAACTTTTCCTTGTCTTTCTCATTCTGTGCCAACGATTGGAATTGTTGTAATGCCTCGTCAAACTTTTTCTGTTTATAAAGCGCATCCCCCAAATTAAACGCACCCTCGTATGATTTCACTTCCGTATCCAAAGCCTTACGATACTCCACTTCAGCCTTCTCAAAATCCTGTTTATTAAACAGATCGTTCCCACCCCGGATAAACTTTCGTTCCTGTTGTGCAGCCGATGGTAAACTTATAACTACAGCTGCCATCATCGTTATCAATATCTTCACCATAATGTCTCGTTTAAAATTTACCGATTCGTTCCAACACTTTTCGTCTCACTTCCAAATATATTGATCTTCAAGAAATTCTTGTTTTTACGTCCCAGTACCATGAAATCCAACAACACGAATATCAATGCCATGATCAGGAAATACTGGTATTTTTCAGCATAATCACTGAATACCCGTTCTTCCAACAATGTCTTGTCCATACGATCAATCTCGTCCAACAAGGTGTTTAATCCCACGTTCGAATTACTTGCCCGCACGAATATTCCCTCTCCGGCCTTGGCAATCTCTTTCAATGTCTCCTCGTCCAACTTGGATATAATCGGGTTACCACTCCCGTCTCTCATGTATTGTCCGGGATTTCCCTTCTCCGGGATCGGTCCTCCTTGTGCCAATCCCATCCCGATCGTGTGTACGTAGATACCTTTTTCCCGGGCAGCTTTAGCCGCGGCAATCGCATCGTCCTGATGGTTTTCACCATCCGTGATCACGATAATCGCTTTTGATGCCTCCGTGTCCGGGGTAAACGACTTTGCGGCCAAATCTATTGCCGTTCCTATCGCCGTACCCTGTATCGGGACAATATCGGTATTGATTCCCGATAGGAATAATTTAGCCGAAGAATAATCCGTCGTGATCGGCAATTGCACGTAAGCATCCCCTGCAAACACGATCAATCCCACTTTATCATCACTCAATTTTTCCACCATCCGGGAAATGGCTTGCTTCGCCGCATCCAACCGACTGGGCTTTATATCCTGCGCCATCATGGAATTTGACACATCCAATGCGATAATCAACTCCACGCCCTTTTTTTACCTGTTGCAATTTTGACCCGAACTGAGGACCTGCAACCCCAAGAATGACGAAAACAAAGCTACCAGAACAAGTATAAATTTTAATGTCTCCGCTTATAAGATTGCAAAGGCATCAGTGTTGACAATAATTCGGGACTCCCTGAATTCAGCAATCGCTTTTTCTTCCGAATCCTTGCTACCACGTAAAAACAATCAACAATGGCATGATAATCAGCAAGTATAATAATTCAGGATGTGCAAATCTAAACATAACCCTTTAATTTTAAATTTAATGATTCTAGATTTTAAATTCCGGATTGCATCAATTCACAATCTAAGATTTAAAACTTACAATTATGGAATTTTCCTCAACAACGTGTATCGCCCTAACGCCTCCACAATTAATAACAAAGCCCCGATCAAAGCAAAATAGAAATACTGCCCGTTCTTACGACTGAAATGTTTGACTTCTACCTTACTCTTCTCCAATTGATCAATTTCCTGATAAATTTGCTCCAGTTTTTGTTATCTGTTGCCCGGAAATATTTACCGCCCGTCATGTCAGCAATCTGGGTCAATATATCTTCATCTATCTCAACCGGCATTCGCTGTAATTGCATCCCAAAAGGGCGTCTGCACGGGATAAGGAGCCTCGCCCAAAGTCCCGACACCGATCGTGTATACCCGAATTCCAAAGTTTTTGCCAATTCTGCCGCCGTTATCGGTGCAATCGCTCCCCGGTTGTTGACTCCATCCGTCAAAAGGATGATCACCTTGGATTTCGCCTTGCTGTCCTTCAAACGATTTACCGCATTTGCCAACCCGAGGCCAATAGCTGTTCCATCTTCAATCATCCCGCTATGAATATCCTTCATCACGTTGACTAACACGGCTTGATCCGTTGTCAAAGGACTTTGCGTGAAACTTTCCCCGCTAAAAACAACCAGTCCGATACGATCCTGAGGGCGCTCCAATATAAACTTAGTTGCAACCTCCTTGGCTGCCTCCAGTCGATCAGGAGTAAAATCTCGTGCCAACATACTACCGGAAATATCCAATGCCAGCATAATATCAATACCCTCGCTGTTATAGGTCTGCCAACTCGTGCTGGATTGCGGTCTAGCCAATGCCAGAACCAAAATAGAATGGCCAAAACCCGAGCTGCAAACAACAAATGACGTAACCAGATCCGGCTACCCTGTTTCATTTGCTTGAACACCCGGATTGAAGAAAACTTCAAATCAGCATGCGAGCGTTTCTCCTTGAATATGTACCAGATAATCATTGGTATCAGCACCAACAACAACCAAAAGTACTCGGGATTTGCAAATTCATATCCAAACATATCTTCTATTTTAGATTCTATTTAATTTCTTGATTTAAGGTATTGATTGCAAACAAATCATAAATCATAAATCGTAAATCATAAATTAATTTCCGTTATCTTTCTCCTCTCCGGTTTCCTTCTCTTCCTTTTCCGCCTTCTCTCTCGCCTCCCGCTCCTGCTGTTCTTTCAGCTCCTGCTCCAGACGTTCTTTCTCATGCTCGGCTCGGATTGTATCATTAGTTTCCTGTACAAAATCATAAGCAATATCCAAATTCCGTACGTTCTCATCCGGCAACGGCTCCGCTTTTGCAAACTTCACGAAATCAGCCGTTTCAAACATATCAGCCAACTTATCCCGTTGTTTTGCATCTACCTGCTCACATTTCTCCAAAGCCTTCAAAGTCTCAAAAAGAAGTCTGTTCCATCGCTGAGATACCCAATTCTCCATCCAAATAATTCCGGATCGTGTCAGTTAATTGCGTGTAATACTCTTTGGTCTTTCCACTCTGCCATAACTTCTCCTTCTTGATCTCCTCCAAAGCCTTCATGGCCAAAACGTACGGAGGGATTGCCGGTTTTCGTGATGGAAAAAGACTCTTACGGGATTTCCGAACTTTGATAATCCAGACAACCAGAAGAATCACCACGATTCCCAACAATGTCCATAACAAATAAGGTAATATCTCGGCAAATGTCCACGGGCAGCCAAAGGCATCACAATATCATAATTTCCTTTCTGCTGATCGACCACGAAAGTATTCACGATCAAGTGCAACGGATCGGTTCTGAGCGTGTTATTATAACTTTCCTGTTGAATCTCGATAGGCATTGGCGGGATCACGAACACGCCCGAATCAAAAGAAGTTATCACGTAACTTTCCAGCACGAGTACCCGTCCGTCCTTTTCCATGATAGAATCACGAACTGGTCGGATATAATCTCGATTCCTTGTGCTATCGTGTCCTTTCAATTGAGGGAATGCCACTTTCACACCCGGTTCAGCCTTCACTTTCATCCGGAAATGAATCTGATCCCCGATCATGATATAGTTTGTGTCAATCTCGGCACTATATTCCCGATTTTTGTGCTTTCAAAGCACTGACACAACCTAGTAGGATAATTACGAATAGAATAATTCTATTTTTCATTTTAATTCTCCATTTTCAATGTTCAATTAATATCCAGCCCCTCTTCTCTTGAATAACGTGATCAATGACCTCACGTAATCTTCATCAGCGCTGATAGAAGCCATATCGACACCGGCATGTTTGAATATCCGATCCAGTTCCTTGTCTCGTTCGATGCCATACGCTTCGAACTCGTCCCTGACTTTCTTGTCAGACGTATCCACCCAAACACTTTCCCCCGTCTCCGCATCCGTCAAGTACATCAACCCGACAGGAGGCAATATTTTCTCTCTACGATCGTACAATTGCAAAGCCACCACGTCATGCTTCTTATTGGCAATAATCAACGGGTGTTCGAAATCGTGATCATCCATGAAATCGGAAATTAGGAAACAAGTACACCGTTTCTTGATAGCGTTTGTCAGATATTGCAACGCCACAGAGATATTCGTTTCCTTGTGTTCCGGATAAAAATCCACCAATTCCCGGATGATATGCAAAATATGCGTCCGTCCTTTTTTTCGGTGGAATAAATTTCTCGATCCGGTCAGAGAAGAAAATAACACCAATCTTATCATTGTTTTGAATCGCAGAGAAAGCTAACACGGCCGCAATTTCAGTGATCTGATTCTTTTTCAGTTTCGACACCGTACCGAAATTACGCGAGGCGCTCACGTCAATCAACAACATCACGGTCAACTCACGCTCTTCCTCGAATATCTTCACGTAAGGATGGTTATAACGAGCCGTCACGTTCCAGTCAATACTTCGGATGTCATCCCCGTATTGATAGGCCCGCACCTCGCTAAACGTCATCCCCCGACCTTTAAAAGCCGTGTGATACTCCCCCGCAAAGATATTACTCGATAATCCCCGAGTCTTTATCTCAATCTGCCTGACACGTTTTAATAAATCTGAAGTCTCCACCTTAGTTAATTTTAGATTTAAAAATTTTAGATTTTAAATTCCAGCCCCTTAATTTATGATTTTAGATTTATGATTTCCGACCGCAAATCAATGCTTTTAAATCGTAAATTAATCGGTCTTCAATCACTAAGGTACCTCTACCGTGTTCAAAATTTCACTGATAATATCCTCGCTGGTCAAGTTATTCGCTTCAGCCTCGTAGCTCAAACCGATACGGTGACGCAGAACGTCATGACAAACAGCACGAACATCTTCCGGGATTACATATCCGCGACGTTTAATGAAAGCATACGCTTGTGCTGCTTTTAGCCAAACTGATACTAGCACGAGGAGATGCCCCGTAAGCAATCATGGAAACGAATTTTCCAAGCCATGCTCTTGCGGATAACGTGTTGCAAACACGATGTCAACAATATATTTCTCGATCTTCTCGTCCAGGTAAACCTCCTTCACCACCTCACGAGCCCGCAGAATATCTTCCGGTTGTAGGATCGTGTTAGACTGGGGATAAATTTTCTCCAAATTCTGACGAACGATCAATTTTTCTTCGTCTTTTTCGGGTAATCAATCACCACTTTCAACATGAAACGGTCAACCTGAGCCTCGGGAAGAGGATAAGTACCTTCCTGCTCGATCGGATTCTGGGTTGCCATCACTAAGAATGGTTCTTCCAACTTGTAAGTCATATCCCCGATAGTCACCTGACGCTCCTGCATCGCCTCCAACAAGGCCGATTGCACTTTCGCCGGGGCCCGGTTAATCTCATCCGCCAGAATAAAGTTAGCGAAAATCGGTCCTTTCTTCACCACGAACTCTTCTCTTTCTGAGAATAAATCATCGTACCGACAACATCAGCCGGTAACAAACCGGGGTAAATTGGATTCGACTGAATTTAGCATTAATAATATGTGCTAGTGTATTTATCGCCAAGGTCTTCGCCAAACCGGGAACTCCTCCAACAAAATATGTCCATTAGAAAGCATACCGATCATCAGTCCTTCTACCAAGTGCTTCTGTCCGACGATCACTTTGTTCATCTCCATACTAATCATATCCACAAAAGAACTCTCTTGCTGTATGCGCTCATTCAATGCTTTGATATCAACCGTATTCATATCATTGATTTTTATATTGATTTATATTACTACTTTGTCTAACGTAAATATTCCACTTCGGTTTCAATCTCCTCAAAAGAGAATCTGTATCTTCACCGTTTTCTGTTTTTCCAAAATAGAGATTATTCCGCCAAATGTTAAAATCAAAGACACTAAATAATGTTAAAACAAATTTTAAGGTTTTCCCAAATAATTTCTAATCTCCTCTTAAAATACGGAATATTACTAAGATATGGTCTATTTTTTTAACATTTCACCTTTTCTCATGACATACTTGTTAACAGACCACTCTCAAAAAAGTAAGCAAAATCAAGATTTTATGACTTAACAATAACCTATATATTTTTCGACGAAACAGTCGGAACGGCCTTCGTTCCAAACAAAGATAAGAAATAAATCATGCTCAACGTCCGATACTAGCGACAAAATACAACCCAATTATAACGGGTCAACATCGAAATAAATACGCACTCCCCTACCAATAGGAGTTTTCACCAATTCATCACTTTTCTGCTTTAAGAAAGCTTTCAATTTTGACAGGGAAAGACCTTGTTCCGCCTTTATCAGAATTTGTATCCGATACATTTTTTCTAACCCGGGACACATCCGGTTCTGCCGGGCCGCATACCCTACGTTCCAACCGTTCCCGCAGCAACCTAGCTAACTCGTTCGCGGCATTTCTCAAAACCACCCCATCCATATGCCTCAACTCTACCAGAATCAACCGGGAAAAGGGGATAGTTAAACATTTCCCGTTCTTGGGATAACTGAGTGTAAAACTCTCTATAGTTTTCCTTCCTCACCAACTGATACACTCGACTTTGCATATCTGTTACCTGAATTACCACCTTTCCGCGCTCACCTTTTCGTCCACTGCGTCCACTCACTTGCATCAACATATCATAAGCTCGCTCCTCTGCCCGGAAATCGGGAAATCCCATCAGACTATCGGCATCCATCACCCTGACAAGTTTCACCCGTTCAAAATCCAACCCTTTCGAAACCATTTGTGTGCCGATCAGCACATCCAAATTTCCACTTTCAAAATCATCGATTAAAGCCCTGAACTTTGCCTTATTACTCATCACATCCAAGTCCATTCGGGCAATCCGGGCCTCCGGAAAATACTGTTTCACGTCTTCCTCGATCCGTTCCGTTCCCGGAGTACGATTCACGTAATGTCCCTGTCCACACTCCTGACACATGGCCGGAACGGCCCGCAGGCTCCGCAATAATGACAATTTAGCGTGTTCCGGTAGCGATAATAAGTCATACTCACATCGCAATGTTTACATTTTAGGATGGATCCGCAACGGTCACATTGTAAATAAGTCGAATATCCCCGTCTATTCTGGAATAAAATCACCTGCATCCCGTTCCTCCAACACCCGTTTCATTTCCTCGTACAAAACCGGAGTAAAACTCCCTTTCATCATCTTTTACGACGATATTCTTTCATATCCACGAACAACAGTTCCGGCATCATCACTTCCCGTAACGGGTTGTCAGTTGCACGAAACCATATTTCCCGCTTAGGGCATTCTGATAACTTTCAAAAGAAGGTGTTGCAGAACCTAACAATATTTTTGCCCCACTCATCTTTCCAAGCATTATGGCGGCATCACGACCGTTATAGCGGGGTGCCGGTTCTTTTGCTTGTAAGAACTTTCATGCTCCTCGTCAACAATAACTAAACCCAATTGTTTATAAGGCAAGAACACGGATGACCGCACACCCAACACCACGGGATAAGGATTCATGCCATTCTGTTTACGCCACATCTCTGCCCGGGTACTATCTGCCATTCCCGAATGATAAACGCCGACTTGATCTCCAAAGACCCGTCGCAGGCGTTTCACGATCTGTACCGTTAACGCAATTTCCGGCAACAAGTACAACACCTGTTTTCCTTGCCTTAGCGTCTCTTGTATCAGATGAATATATATTTCAGTCTTACCCGAAGAAGTTACGCCCTGCAACAAGACACAATCCTTCTCCTTGTAATACCCTTTTGAATGTCGCCAAAAACCTTTTCTTGCGCCCCCGACAAAGCGTGTACATCCTCCACTTCCTCTTTAGATACCTCTAAACGGCTGACTTCCTGCACAACAATTTCCAACACACCCCGTTCACACAATCCTTTCAAGGCCGAGGCTGAACTACCGATTTTCTGAATAAACTCCGTTCTAGGCAACCCCTCGACTTCGATGCTCGTCGCTATAATACACCCAATCACACAGCATTTTGTATTGAGCCCTCGCCCGTTTTAAGCTATCAAGAATCTCGTCCAGTTCCTCACTTGTGAACTTTCGTTTCCATCTCACCAAACGTTCAATTTTAGGCTTGAACAGATCATCTACCGACTCTCTTGATTCCGATAATTTCTTTTTCCAATAAGGCTCGAACTGCAACATAGACATCCTTTCTCCTCAAGAGTTTTTTCGACTTCGGCCATACATATCTCACCTCTTTCTCGAAATACTCCCATGATCTCCTTTCTCTTCCGGCTTAATTCACTTTCATCTACCAACCGTTCTTCCCAGCCGTTCACCAAACTCAAACTCGTGTAACTCTCCAAGCGCATCGAAACAGGTAATGCTGCACGCATAACCTCTCCCGGTGGTGTCATGTAATACTCGCTGAGCCACAATAGAAATTTCAAATGAGAACCAGAAAGAGCGAATCCTTCCTCGATAACTCGTTCTATCGGTTTTGTTTCAAATCCGACAGGCGGATTCGTATGCAACGCATAGACAACACCCGTGTAACGTTTATTCTTAACAAATGAAACGACCACGAGCGCACCCACCGTTACCGAATGTTTATATTCTTCCGGTACCGAATAAGTAAAAACTTTCCACTCCCAGAGGGATAATGACATCCGCGTACAACAAACGAATTAATTTTAGATTTTAAATAGACAAGACTTCCGTAATATCTAACAAATTATGATTTAACGGTTTTGAATTCTTAATAGCCTTGTTAAAAGGAACATGAACAATATCCTTATTCATAATCCCAACCATGATACTGGTCTGGTCATCCAACAAAGCATCCACTGCCGCCACTCCCAACGTACTAGCCGTCACGCGGTCAAAAGCGGAAGGAGATCCTCCTTTGGATATGACCTAGAACAGTTACTGCACATCATATTCGGGATGTTTCTTAGCGATCTGATCGGCAATCGTATACGCTCCACCTGATTTATCACCTTCTGCCACGATCACGATACCACTTGACTTATGAGGTTTATAATCATGTTCCAGGTAACGATCCAAGTCATTCAAATCCGTCTCAATTTCCGGAACCAGAACAGCCTCGGCCCCCCGTGGCCACGGCCGACCGTAACGCAATAAATCCGGCATCCCGTCCCATAACCTCGATAAAGAACAAACGATTATGAGCGCTTGCCGTATCCGGATCTTATCCACGGCATCCACCACAGTGTTTACCGCCGTGTCATATCCAATCGTGTAATCCGTCCCGTAAAGATCATTATCTATCGTACCGGGAATCCCGACAATATGCACGTTATGCTCTTGACAGAACAACGGGCTCCGGAAAAGTTCCATCCCCACCAATCACGACCAATGCATCAATTCCCAATTCCTGCATCTTCTCGTAAGCTTTTCGTACGTCCCTCCGGCGTACGGAATTCCTCGCTACGGGCTGTTTTCAGAATAGTTCCTCGCGTTGAATAATATTACTCACGTCATGGGAATACATACGCTTACAATATTTCCCTCGATCAATCCTCATATCCATCGTAAATACCATAAGCCTCGCAGCCATTAAAAATAGCGCCCCTCACAACCGCCCGAATCGCGGCATTCATTCCGGAGCATCGCCTCCTGAAGTTAAAACTCCTATTTTTAATCTTTCCCATAAAACAATGTTTAATTGAAAATTGGAAATTAAAATGTTAATCTCTATACCCCAATTCTATAATTTATTTTTTTTAGCTTTTAGTTTTTAACTTTTAGTTTTTAGCTTTTAACCCCTCCTTTATCTCTTCCATCACCCACCTCGGTGTTGAAGTAGCTCCACTGATCCCAACGCTCACAGCTTTATCAAACATCTCATCACGCAGGTCTTTCACCCCTGCACAAAATAAGTCCGGGAATTCACCTCCCGACAAACCTCGAAAAGTTGCTTCCCGTTGGAACTCTTTTCCCCCTAACAAACAAGATCACATCATGTCTTGCTGCAAAATCTTCAACTGCGGATTCGATTTGCCACCTTGCGGCAGATTGTATCGTTTACTACCACGGAAGGCCCTCGCATTCTCCTTTCACCAACTCCCGACACGCTTGAAACCATCAAACTCTTGGTTGTTTGGGAAAACAGGATTACCGGACGAGAAAATCAATATTTCAAATCTTCCTCTTGCTCGATAATCAGAGCCTCATCATTCGTTTGAGCTTACCAACCCGTTCACCTCGGCATCCTCTTTTTCCATAAATCACGATCTGCCCCCGTTCCTCTCACTTCCTCGTACGCCTTTCGTATTTTCTTCTGCAAATTCAATACCACAGGACACGAGGCATCGATCACCTCAATTCCATTCTTCTTTGCCAGCTCATTAAGAACTCGGTGGTTCACCATGAGCCCGGAACAACACCCGACATGCCTTCAACCGGGCGAACTCATCATGATCTATAGTACTCAATCCCAGTTGTTTTAATCGCTCCACCTCCAAACTATTATGCACAATATCTCCTATGCAATATATCTTCCATGTTGCAACTCTTCCTCTGCCTTAGCAATTGCATTCACAACCCCAAAACAGAAACCCGGAATTTGCGTCAATTTCTACTTTCATATTTCGAACGAATGATCTTTTAACATCTCTTCCACTTCTTCCTCCACGGTCATATCGCCATTATCAATCAACACGGCATCCGACGTTCTCACCAAAGGACTTGTTTCCGGTGTTCATCTATATAATCCCGTTTCGGACATTCGCCTCCACTTCTTCATAAGTCACCTGCTCCCCCTTCTCTCGATCAGTTCCTTGTAACGTCGTTGAGCCCGTACTTCAGGACTTGCCGTCAAAAAACTTCACACCTCCGGGCATGAGGGAACACGACACTCCAATATCCTGTCCATCCATGATTACACCACCCTCTTTGCCATCTCCTGTTGTTTCTCAACAAGTAACTCCCGCGTAAGGCAACGCAGCTATCAAACTCCGTTATCAGAAACTCTAATCCGCGAATGGCCACCTCTACATACTCGCCATTCATGTAAGATTCATAACGTTTTTTTCCTCGTTATATTTAAAACCGAAAATAATTGTTGGAAGTACTTCTTTCAATTTTTCATCATCCACGTCCCGTTTCGGATTAATCCTTCACGCATTGCTTTTCAAACGTCACGATCCGATACATGGCTCCCGTGTCAATATACATTGTACCCCAAACGTGCAGCCAGTATTTTGGATACCGTGCTTTCCCGTAGAGAAGAATGGCCATCAACGGCAACAATCAAACCTTTCTTTCCATTTTCAATTTTATCTGTTCAGATTGCGAAGATACAAAAAGGGGAGTAATCATGACGATCACCCCCGCTATATTTTTGTTACAAATTTAGTTTACCAACTGCAACAATTTCTTTGCCTTCTCCATCATGGTCTGGTTAGAAGACTCTTCTGCCAAAGAAGTAGCGATCTTAGCATATCTTTTAGCAACATCCTCGAAACCACATTTGTTAGAGATCAAGGCATAATTATAAAGGGCATCAAAAATCTTTCTTTGACTCGACGGTCTTACTCTGCCCACAATTGAATCACCTTCAAACGGGAAACATCATTCATGATCTCCAACGCACCATCGGTGATCTCCTTGATCATTTTCTCCTGTTCTCGGGGAAATAATGAATAATTTTCTAGCCTTGTAGAAATAATCTTCTGACTTACGCTCTGCCCGCAATTTGATGTAAAAAGAATAGCCACCATGTCATAAATGCTCGTAACTGGCTACTCTTCAAGAAATCCAGATTTGTTATACTGATCTTGTTACTGTTGTAGTATTGTTCCAAATGACCGACAAACACGTTATCCAACTTCTGGAACACATCATCCTTCGAGAAGTTCTGCATGAATTTGACTGATTGTTAAACAAATATTTAATCTGGGGCATTCACATCATCCACGTAATCCCGATAATCGACCAGTTATAATCTTTCAAGTAGTCCACCTCTTTCTGAGTCTGAAAAATACCTGTTCACAACATCACGATTCGGCTTCCCTTGGTTTTTCAACTCTCAGAAGTTGAATTGTCGTTTGGGGGTCCGCAGGATTCGCCTCGAACTTCACCAAATTATCCAATGAATCCATCTCCTTCTCGTGAGCTTGCACTCCAACAAGATTGAATAATAAAACACCTACGATTAATACAATTTTCAACATAATACTTGATACTTAAATTTGAACTTACACCCATATAACACCTTTAGGAGCAAAAGGGTGACTCAAAAGTCGATTTTAACTTAATATTTAACATGAATTAATTATTTTACTTCCAAAAACGAATCAAATCTCCCTTTAAATAAAAATTTATAACCTTCTCATTCTTTTTTCTCTCTAATCCGTGAAATATTTAATATTTACGGTGTTATATACGGACTAAACATATTGTATGTTTCACCCGAATCCCTCTTTTACATGAGAATCACTTAAATTTTAACAATCTTAATTTTTAAACACTCCACACTGATACAGAAATGAATGTTTTGTTCAAATTTATCTATAAATTGGATGCCAATATTAACCGATCTCTTTTCCTCGACAAATTCGTTAACACAATTAATACATATAACCGTCCCATACACTTGATTTTAAGATAATATTCAAAGGTATGACTTTTATTTTATATAGACAACGACAAAGATTGTATTAGCGAAATTGACCAAAAATCTAACTTTCCAATCAATCTCGCCCTCATTTCTAATTCTCGAAAAAAACTTCGATACCTCGAAATACAAATTACGATAATGAGCCCGTGTATCCCGATCTCCCGAATTCATCACTCGTTTTAATAATTTATAAACTTTTTCCAACTCATAATGATAAACAGCATTCGCCACTATTCTCGTATCAGAACCGTCAGCAGGACTCATAGCCATACGTTCATGTAAATGGATTGTTGAACAAGAACATATATCAGCATGATCACCTTCAATCAAAGAACGTCGCCCTTCTCTCCTGTAATTCCCTTTTCCTCAGCCATCATTAATGACAAAATGTAATTGTACTGCATCACCTCGTTCATAATGATTAAGATCTCGACGTTTTAACGTCGGTTCCATCACTAAATTATAAACGTCGTCCATATACTCGACTGGCGTATAAGCATCTTTACCATCCTGCTTTTCCCATACAGAAAGATTTGATAATATACCACTTGACGTTAAAGAACCAACAACCAATCCCATATACTCGGCCACTTTCGTATTTCCAAATGAGAAATTTCGTTCAATCTCAAGTTGACAATACCAATCTGGGAAATGCCCGTAATTGTTCTAATATAAAAGCCAACGCTTCCTTTGCTTTTCCTCGCTCACGAATTTATAAGCTTTCTTTTGATCGCCCATAACCGGAGCATCCAGATAAACACCTCCCTAAATAAACGAGAATATGTTCAATATACCTCCTGTATTGACCGAATATTTCCCGATAAAGTTCTTCTGGTTTCTCAAAAGTCTCTCCTTCATCATACGTCCATTCTAACAAATGGCTCGTAATATATTTCAAGTTTTCAATCCCGTAACGATTAGCTTTCATACAATCATCTCCCAAAGATTCGGATAAAGCAGACGGATCAACAATCGAAAACAAAGAAAACTGCTGAGGTCCATAATGATACATCGGATCATGCTGTTTTCTTGTATCCATTTATTTCAGAATTGGACGTTCTGCCTCTGGATTCTCGACAGCAATAGGAGCATACCCCCATTTTATGGCATATTTATCATAAACTCCCAAAGTGGGGAAGTAAATTTACCCCCTCGTCTCCCGGTTGCGCCACATAATTAAAACGAGCGTAATCCATGATAGAAGGAGTTGTTCCATATTTCCGAGTAAACGTCACGGAACGTAAAAGAATCTACCGGATAGGCGTAAGATGCCCCCATATTATGCATTAACCCTAATGTATGACCGATTTCATGAGCCGCAACATACCGCAATGCTCGCCCCATCGTTTCCTCGTCAAACACCTTTTTTCCTCACCTTAGGATCAACCTGAGCTAATTGAACAAATTGCCAATTATGCAACAACTTTATCACGTTATGATAGAACAATACATCTGCTTGTATGATTTCTCCCGAACGAGGATCAATCCAAGCCGGCCCCATTGAATTGGCCGTTTCTGTCGTAATATAGCGATAACACAGTAGCGAATGTCATCCGGATCAAAATTTGGATCATCCACCGGATAGTCTTTAGCTACTATCGCATTCTTAAAACCGATTTCTTCAAAGGCCGCTTGCCAATCTTCAACCCCTAACTTAATGTATTTTCTCCATCGCTCAGGAATAGCGGGATCTACGTACCATACGATCGGCTTCTTCGGTTCCACCAGTTCTCCATTACGATAGCGCTCCACATCCTCATCTTTAGGCTCGATTCGCCATCGTTGGATATAATCTACTTTTTTCAACTCGTCCACCTTTTCCGTATAAATATGTTTTCGTAACGGGAAATACCCGATTCGGACATCAGATATACGTGGTCTCATAGGCTTATCCGGTAACAGAATGATCGAACGAGTCATAATAGCCGTAAAAGGATAATCATCAACGGTATACACTAACCGACTTTTTAATATTCAGATTTAAAGGAAATGATTTCACCTCTAATATCGTCGATTTATCACTAGAGAAACTACCCTCAAAGGATTCTCCCCAAGAATAAAGCTCAATGGAGTTCGCGGCTTAAAAGGACTTAATTCCTTCTGATCCGAACAAAAGAAAAAGAAACATCAATCACAACCCCGGTAGAATCAGCATTCCCACACACTATTTTAAAAGCCTCCATTATCGGATCTACATTATTTTTCTTTGCAATGATTGATAGATCGGAGACATCGGGTCACATTGATTCAACGGGCTCAATCGATGTAGATACACTTGTTCCTCATCCCGTGTAAATTTTACCAATAACGGATGAAGAGGCATCTCTCCTCCCGACACATCGGTATTATTACTTGTAGCGGTTACCCGTGAAGAAAGCAACATATCCTTATTCAACAAACTTTGAGGTATTTCAAAAGACACCTTCTGTTTTTTCTTGAATATTTTAAACATCCCTTCATGCACCTCCGCATCTTTTAAAATCTCGGTATAACTACTGGCTCCTACCGCCGAATCTTGTTTGGTTGTCACGGGACCTAACTCTCCTAACTTTTTGCCAAACAACTGAGCTTCACTAGTCTTTGCCAATAATAAACCGGCAAAGATTAGTATTCTGTCCTTACATTCATTCTTAATTATTTAAACTGTTTATTCCCTATAGCAACAAGATCAATCTGATATTTCATTTTAAAATAATTTACCAAAATGTCATATTTATCTTTCAATTTACTATGAGTATCTAACACGAGTTTTAACTCTTCATAAGGAACTGTTAGAATTACTCCCATGAAATCTCTAAAATCACCTTCTTTATTAGGTGTTACCAATGAATAAGGATTTGAAAGATCCCTATACCAAAAACCATAATCTCTTACATCCACATCAGTCACTCCCTCATTTTCCGGCAAATATTCTAAAAACGCTTGATAATACCCCTTACTCACTTCATAAAAACTCTCCGGCACCTGAATAATACCATTTTGTAATAGATACTCTTGCCAAAACACCCCGTTAGTTGACTCTCGAATACTTCTCAACTCTTCTTCTGACAAATTCTCTACCCCTTCTCGTATTTTTCCTAAAGCCAAATAACTAAGCCCCGCCAAAGCTGCATTATCCTCCAATACGCCCCAATTCATCCGCCCTACTTGCTCTCCGATCAACAATTTCAATGGGAAATATTTCTTTTTTAAAGTCAGTATCATAAATATTCAAAAATGTTTTTTCCAACATAGAAAACCCTTTCATCAAAACGACACGGTCTTCCTGTTTTGTCAGGTAAACATTTTTGCCAGTCCACTCATGTTCCATTGGTAATCAATCGTATCGTAATCAACCATAATGATGGATCCGTTTTCTTGATAAAATTTATAAATATATTGATCAACCTCATCTCCTCCTTCCTTCAGTTCATAAGGAATATCTCCCTTCGTCGTATGAATGGCATCCTCATCATAACAGGCTGAAAATCCTATACCCAAAACAAGGATTAACGATAGTAATTTATATGTTCTCATCCTATTCATCTTTTAATTATTGTACAATAACACCTTTTCTCTCCGGACGATTGATATTCTCCAGATTATAGTCAAACTCTTTTTACCTCCACAGGCAAAGGCAAAGTGTACGCTTTATCATTCTCTTCAAGTACAAATTTCACTTTTTGAGAACTATTCATGTCTGTCGTGTAAATGTGCTCTATTCTTGGACGATCCCAACGCCGAAGGTCAAACCAACGATGTTGCTCGAAACACAACTCGAAACGACGTTCCTGCCGAACCAATTGAATAACATCTGTTTTCGTAGAAACTGTTATTGGAACCTCTACTTCAAAACGATATTTTCGAAGATGTTCAATATCATCTAAAGCTAAATCCGTATGTCCCAACTCCGCATTAGCCTCAGCTCGATTCAGATAAGCCTCTGCCGTACGAAAAGCGAAGCCATATACTCCTGTATTTGCAGCACCTTTCCCAACAATCAAATCCCCCAATCATCTTTCACGTAAGTCCGTTTTCGGACGTCATTTGCATGAAACGAATTATAAAACGCCATGGCAACAGGAAACACCCACGATACGCAGCACTAAGATAATTCACTTCATAATCACCGTATGTCCAAATGATCTCAGGATTTTCTTTTGTAAATACATAATCTTCTTCCGTTAACGTCCGAATATCATATAAAGCTGAATTTACAGCTAAAACCTTATCCGCATAAAAAATAACTTGTTCATAGTCTTTTTTGTATAGATAAAATCTGGAGGCTAACAAATAAGCAGCACCTTTGGATATCCGAAAAACCGTTTTCGTATAATCCGTGGATTCAAGAAGTTGAATAGACTTTTTCAGGTCTTTCTCTATCAATTCGTAAGAACGTGCCAATGTTTCCCGTTGATATGTCCGTTCCCTCACACTATGCTCATAATTAAAGGGAATACCTAAAGCTTTATCAGCCGTTTCTTTCTCGTAAGGTTCACCGTACAAGTTTACTAGTATAAAATAACAATATGCACGCAAAAATAAGCTTCCCCTAGTAAATCATCTTTATCGCTCTGAGTTCCTTCCGCATCATCCAACAAATCAATGACATTATTAGCAATAAGAATCTTACTATAATACGTTTCCCAAGCATTATCCGCATTCAATGCTCCGGTAAAACGATACTCGGATTCGGTTGCCAACAAAAATAACCATACCCATCTCCCCGAATATCTGACTGCATAATAGGCCAGGTATTCGCTTTTTCTTCAACATCATCCGTCATAATATCCAAATACGTATGAATCGAAGTATTATCTCTAATATACACCCTTCCCCAAACAAAATTCACTATAATCCTTTACCGTTTTAGGAATAATCAAATCCTGAGAACTCTCTTCTAGAAAATTTTCACACGAAGAGAAAAAATACCACAATTATTATATATATCAATTTCTTCATGGCTATTTCGTTTTAAAGTGAAATATTTAATCCAAAAGTAAAACTCTTCGTCGGGGGCACGGTACCTGATCCCAAGGTCATCTGCTCCGGATCCTGTCCTCTTAATTTCTTATTGGCCCACAACCAAAGATTTCCAGCCTCTAAACGTAAACTAACTCCGGACACTCCGATGCGTTTATAAAGATGTTCCGGTAAATTATAACTCAGCGAAATATTCCTCATTCGTAAAAATCACCCGACACAACCCGTAAATCTGCATTATTATACATCTCCCACTTATTACTGGATATTGTATATTTACGGTCCATATCAGAATAAGCTAAACTCAAATCTGACAACGCTGGAATATTCGTATTCTCATTTACCCCTTTTCTCCAACGATTTACAAATTCATCTGACATATTTTGCTGAGGCAAAGGCAACATCTGCCCCGTAGATTCATATAAATTATTCAACCGAACTTTTTTACCCACAGAGAAAGCAAACAACGCATTCAGCGTAAAACCTTTAAAACTGAAATAAGTCGAAAATCCTCCGTTAAAATCAGCCACCCGTTTTCCCGGAATACGCAAATGCTTTAGCAAACATTTCCTCTTTTGAGATACCATCCGGCTCGTCTATATCTTTAAATTTCGGCAACCCCTCTTCATCCAAACCATCAAACTTATAGGAATAAAAAACCATCCAAAGGTTTAGACTCCATGATCAGATTCCTTGCAAATAATCCTTATAATCATAAGTTTGCGTCTGATTCTTACTGGTCACTTTATTATAATTCTGATACATATTCAAAGAGAGTCCCCATGTAAAATTCTTTTTGTTTTTATAGGAGTTCCATTTAACGTAAATTCCCAACCCTTATTTTCCACATCACCTCCATTAATTGAAACATCTCTCTTACCGGAAACTGTTGAAACTCGCTTAGTTATAATTTGATCTTCACCCTTTTTCAAATAATACTCAGCACAACCGCTAATTCTATTATTCAAAAAATGCAAACTCCAAAGCTAAATTATAAGATTTTGTCTTTTCCCATTTCAGATATGGATTCTGAAGTTTATTCAAAGATGATATATACTCTTTGGAAACATCATCCATTCCGCTCATTGACACAATCAGATTCGAGTCTGATCTGAATGAACATTACCTTGTACCCCTGTATGATCCTTTCAACGCCAATAAATTCATCCATTGGATATTACTAAAGAACATCTCGTTATGAATATTCCAACGAACAGCAGCAGACCATACTGGCAAGAATTTTGTACTCTTATCCTGTCCGAATTTATTCGATCCATCAGTACGAATATTAAAATTAGCCGTGTAACGATCATCGTAAGTATACGTGAAAGTTCCATAGAAAGAAACCACATTAGTCAAACGATCCACCACCACATCCGGATTAGCCATCAACCATTCGTTATATAAAGGCCATTCTGTTGCATTAATAGCAACAAACTTCTTACCTCTATCCGGTAAATATCCCGTTGTACAGTAGATATTCCGTCATATTTTACAGAACGAGCTTCCGTCCCCACATTCACATCAATTTCATGCACCTCATGTAACCTTTTGAAATAATTAAATCCAGCCCTTACCGTGTATGTAGATGATAATGTATTATCATTTTTCAATTCCCCACCATAAGGTAAACGGCACCTAGTTTCAACAAAATTACGATCGGTCGGCAATTCATCACCATAATTCACACCCCTGTAAATCCGCAATATAATATGATTTCTCGTTTGCCCATTCAGAATCCTTCGTATTAGCTTTTGATAGAGAAAACACTCCGGAGAATGTCAATCCTGACAATATTTTATAATTTACATCCACCATGAAATCAATTGTCTGGTTTTTATCTTCCGACCAGTATTATCTCGTTCATTAAGGATATTATAATTCAAAATGGTTTCGTACCCCTCTGTTTTATTATAAAACAAATAAGATCCATCCTTATTATAAGCGGGAATCGCACGAGAAGTATTATAAGCATAACCATATGGATCGATAGAACCATGCAAATATTTCTTTGTTGCCGCGTAAGCCCTCAAAGATAACCCGACATTCAATTTTTACTCAATTCTAAATTCAACTTCAAAAAGAGCATTACAACTCTCCACATCAGACCCCTTCACCACGGCATTTGTATTTGCATATCCAGCAGAAAAATAATAATTCACAAACTCCGAACCTCCTGAAATTGATAATGAATGTTTATGAGACACGTCCGTTCTGAAAAGTTCATCATACCAATCCGTATTCACTTTTTCAAGATCATACACCCGATCCACAAATTGTTCTTGGGTAATCCGTTTAGCATACAAATCATACAAAGCTCCCTCATAACCGATATTAGAAGGTTTTATTCCGAACGTCAATCCCTCTCCTCAATCTCCTTAGACACATCAATTCTCTCCTTGGAATTCATCCGGTTCAGATTATTATAACTCGGCCTCAAACTAATTCCCTACATTACCAGAATAATGAACTGACGGTTTCCATATTTACCCTTTTTTGTCGTGATCACAATCACACCATTAGCCGCTTTCACTCCATATATAGCCGTTGCTGATGCATCTTTCAAAACATCAATACGATCAATATCTTCCGGATTAATACTAGCGATTGCGTTGCCTATCAAATTCACGTTATCCAAACTATTCAACTCTTCAGCCGAAATTGGCACCGGATCTTCCAAAATAATTCCATCCACCACCCAAACCGGTTCCCGATTTCCAGAAATAGAAGAGGCTCCCCGGATACGCACTTTCGGGGCTGCTCCGGGTGTTGAAGTCGGTTGATAATATTCACTCCAGCCAATTTTCCCTGTAACATATTATCAATCGAAATAGCAGCACCTTCCTGTAACTCTGACCCTTTCACGCTGATCACGGAACTGGCATTTTTACGTTTATCAATACGTTGATACCCGGTAATAACAACCTCATCCATCGTATTCACCTCTTCTTCCAACACCACATTAATCGTATCTTTACCCACATATTTCACCTCTTGTGTCTTCATTCCGACAAAAGAAAATTGAAGGACAAAATCTTTCTCTTCTTGGGGAATTGCCAACTTATAATCGCCATTCACGTCTGTAGCCGTCCCTACCGATAATCCTTTGATCATCACTGTTACACCCGGAAGAGGAGCCCCGCTTTTATCTGTCACTTTCCCCGTAATAGTTCTTTGTTTCGCCTCTCCATTTTTTTTGCTCCATTTCACTCAAATTACGGATCACTATCGTCTGATCCACAATTTTATATCCCAATCTAGTTCCTTTTAAACAAACATCCAATATTTCCTGAACGGTCACATTTTTCAGTTCAACCGTTAAGTCATTTACTTTAGCAACATCCTCATGACTATAAAGGCAAGTATAGTCACTCTTTGATTCGATCATTTTAAAACCTCCACTACAAAGAAACACGAGCCACGTTTACATTTAACAATGTCTCCTGCGATTTCACCACGGCATTCACTTGAAGTACCGTAAGCAACATGAATAACATGAAAAACTTCATCATAAGACAACATTTCTCAAGCCAGAATACCAGCCCTTGCATTTGAACTTTTTTCATACATTTGTAAATTAGATAAGTTACTGCCCTGAATTCGTTTCAGGCTTAGGCAGGTGATATTGGCGTATCACCTGTTTTTCATTCATTACTTCTTACAAAAACATTTCTATCCTTAATATCTATATCTATTTTATTAATAAGTTTCAGCATATTAACAACTTGATCCAAATCACTATATCGTTTTATATTTCCCGTGAACAAAATATCTTTCACGGAAGAACTCTCGTAGAACACTTCAATATTATACCACCGGGCAATCGTATTCATGATCTCCTCCAAACGTTGTTTCTCGAAAACAAACCTTCCATCCTTCCAAGAGCAATATAAAAGTACATCAACAGCCTCTACCGTAGTCTTTCCATTTTTTTTATTCAATCGTAATTGTTCTCCCGGTTTCAAATAACTACAGTCTCCCTTCCTTTCAAAAGCAACTTTCCCATCTACCAAAGTCGTCTCTAAAAATCTTCATCTTGATAATCTCTCACGTTAAAAGAGGTACCTAACACACGAATATCTCCCTGGCGAGTATGAACCACAAAAAAGAAGCCAAAAGAATCCCGCACTATATCAAAATAAATCTCCCTTTCATAAAAACTTCCGTTGCCCCTTCTCAAATGTCACCGGAACCCGAACTTCTGATTCTGAATTCATTCTCAAGCGACTACCGTCACTCAATAACAAATCATATTCTCCTCCCCGGGGAATCGTAATCGTATGATAAAGAACTTCTGTCACCTCGTCTTCACTCTTCCTTGATATTGCCTCCTTTTGAATAAAAGCTAGAAAAGTCGTATCTGAAATATCAATTTTTGTCCCGTCAGGCTCCGTCAATATCGCTTTATAAGATCCTGGTTGTATCTTCTGAACGAAAAAATAGGCTCATTTTCAGCACCGTGAAAAAATAATAACTTCCTCTAACACAAATAATAATATCGCTGCTACATAACGATATAATGCCCAGGTTCTCTTCCGACGTTTCGCCTGTACCCTCGCCCTGCAAATTCTTGATAAGCTTCTATAGCACTGTATTCTTTAATGAATTCAAATTTACGAGCGACAAAATCCGTTGATTGATAAAGATCATACAATCGTAAATGTTCAGGTGTCTCATGCTTCCAATTTTCGAGCTCTCTTCGACCAGAATCATCAATTTTCCCAGTCAATTCCGCCACAATCAAATCGGCAATATGAGTAATATGTTTATCCTGCTCCGTCATGTTTTCTTGTGTTTTATTACAAGACACGGAGCATTATAAAAAAGTGACAAAAATCTACAAGAAATTTATTAGTAAAAACAAGAATGGATGATTCAATTTTTCCTTCAACTGCTCTTTTCCCCTCTTTTTCTGTTGTTTAACAGCATCAATAGATATTCCCAAACGCAAGGCAACTTCCTTATCGCTCAATCCTTCCAGGCTCAGATTAATCACTTTTCTATACTTCTCCGGAAGTTCATCTATAGCTTGTTGCAAACGAATAAAAATTTCTTCCTCTAATACCGTGTTATAAAAGAAAATCTTCTGAAACGACCTCTACTCGATCACGATAACGATCTTCCACTTTCTTATTCCGAATATAATTCAAACATTGATTCTGTACGGAACGGTACAAATAAAAACGTAAATCCGTGGTCGCAGAAAACTTATGAGGCGTGGTCCATAATATTAAAAAAGTGTCCTGCACGATATCCTTCGCCACCTCACTCTCCACATATTTACAGGCAATAGCAAGCAATGCATGAAAAAACTCTTCATACAAAATTTTAAACGCTTCTTCGTCTCCTTGAAAAATTCGTTTAGCTAATAATCCATTGTCCGAATTCATCTTACACCTTCACATTATAAATACAAAGGTATGATTTTATTTTATACAGACAAGAGTCGCCCGAAAATTCCGGACGACTCTTCATTACCATATAACATATTTGTAATTTTAATAAAAGATAGGCTCTCATTTCATCACATCTCTAACCTCCTCCAAAGAAGGACCCGTTATCAGCACTTTTCCTTGCGGGTCAATCAAATAAACGGTCGGGACCCGTTCTACCTTGTAATCTTTTCTGACTTTACTTTTCTCAAACCCGTCCAAATCCACCAACTGCAACCAAGAAACTTGATCCTCATTTAAAGCTTTCAGCCATTTGTCCCGATCGTTATCCAGAGAAACGGATACCACGTTCACCCCCATATCTTTCAATTCCTGATAATGCTTATTCAATTCTTTATTCTTCGTCCGACAAGGAGCACACCAAGAAGCCCAGAAGTCGATTAGCAAATATTTTCCCTTAAAATCTTCCAAGGAGTACATTTTTCCCGTTCATATCCGGAAGGCTAAAAGTAGGAGCATTACCGGTAAGTTGACGATTTTAGCCTGTTCGTAAGCTTCCGTGACTCTATTTTTCAAATCCCTTCGGGCGCAGAATCACCCAATGCTTCCATCGCCCTCGTAAAAAACGATAATCCACTTCACAGAAATACATCAACTCATTAACGATATTCAAGGCAATCTCTGTTCCTGCAAATTCCTTTATACCTTGAATAATCCGATCATTCCTCCGGGCAAAATCCAGCTTCAATCGATCGGAAAGTAAAGCTTTCCGGTTGATATCGGAATCGTGTCATAACCTTGACATAATCGATTATAAGCTGAATCCAAAGTAAATCTGACACATATATTGCGTATCATTTTGTAGGATTCTTTCTGTCGGAGAGATATAGTAATTATCACTCTCTTTAACCACTCGATAATGTTGCTTCTCGACATATAGCGGAAGATGTTGATAACCAAAGTTGAGAAAAAAGCAACTTTACCGGAGAGTATTTCCCCAGCGTCAGAAAAAAAACAATCACTCGAATCCGCTTTGAGTAGAAAGAAAATATTGACGCCCGGGAGCCAGTAGGATATCTCAACCCAACGGTACCGTTCCGAAGAGCCCTGTCCGCTATGTCCTTCCCGGTTCGAAAATAGCTTCTGCTTACAGGCAATCAAACTCATGAAAAAAGATGATATATAAAATATTTTTTTTCATTGATTCATTACTTTAAATATACTCGCAATCTTCCCGAATTGTTTCTCTCGTAACCCTTTATCTAAAATAACCCTCGGGAGAAATCAAGATGATAAAAGGTATACCGTTAAAATTATAGAGTTGGAAGTTAACTTTTCGGATCGCTGAGTTGCAGATAGTCCAACTTCTCCTCTTCCAAAGCTTTTTTCCAAGCTTTCATCCGAATTATCAATAGAAACACCCACCACCTCCAATCCTTTGTCCTTGAATTTGCGTACACTTTTTTATATTTGGAATTTCCTCCGGCAAGGACCACACCAGGAAGCCCAGAAATCCACAATACATATTTTCCCCGTAAAGAAGAAAGTTTTATCTTTTCCCCAGTAGAAGTCGCTAGCTCAAAATCCGGAGCCTCATGCCCTACAGCACAACTCCTTACCACGCTGGATCAAATCTTCCAGTTTCTTCAGCGCGTAACAACGGATGGAAGGATCGAATTGCTTCCCACACTTTTTCAGCTTCATCTATATTATCGATGCCAAAATACGAAGAAATAATAACCGCAAAGGGCATACTGTTCGTATACTGAGGAAGTAAATCCGAATATCTCCTCCGTCTTTGTTGCTGTAAAGCATCCACTGCCTGGCTTGCCTCTTTCAACTTCTTCATATTTTCAGGAGTCTGGCTGACTTCATTATATTCATGAAAAGCCTTGTTGTAATTATCGTATGTTTCCTCAACCCGTGAAGCAGAGGGAAGAGAAGCCATAATCCGGTCATACTCTTGTCTTCCCGGAGAACCTTTCAACGATTTGATATTTATTCGTTCGTTTTGAGTTCTGCCCCGATAGTTATTTTAGGAGAATCTATGAAAAATAGATCGGGGAATACTCATCGAGGGCCCTAATGGCCCGACCGACGGAGCGTAAAGCATATAATAACGTAAATCACCGGTCTCTACTTCCGCCGTAATCTTGAAACGATCATTTTTGTTTTCGTCCGGCTATTTCACTCTGATCGGTATTCATCAATATCAATTCTTCATTTCAAGACCTTTGATTACACCTTTCAAGCTGTTACTTTTTCAACTTTAGCCATGAGGTGGCCGGCATAAAACATCCGATCACACACATGAAAAATAGTATCTTACTCATAATTCTTCTTTTACTTTATACATTACTTTAACCGGCTCTGTCAGCCACGCCCTCATAAGGCATTCCCAATCGTTTTTCCCGTATCACTATGATAGATATAAAGCGAACCTTTCAAACCAGCCCGCTGGCTATTGTAGGTTGCGATATAAAGCTGTTTCTGGTCGGCAGACTGATTCATGCATTTATAACCTCTCCATCAGGCAGCGTTATAAAAGGATCCGAGGGGATCTCAGACTGGTTATAAGCCCATTTATAAACTAAATTCTGATTCCGAAGAATAAACAAGAGTTAGGGTCATTCACTTCAAATACTGAATTCTGTTAAACAAGGTAACATTCGCTGTACACTCTTTTCGTATACAACATCCAAAGCCATCGTTTCAAAACTTGTCAAACTTCGATCCGATTTTAGTCAGGTAATATTTACCATTATTAATCGTGTACACAATTAAGTTCCCGTCCTACATCGTAAAACACCTGAATAATCTCCCCGACCGTCAAAATAATCATAGCAAGGGAAATAACCGAAACTAAAATCAGTCGCATTAAAACCACTCGCATACACCTTACTGTTTACATCATCAATAAAAGCAATCACTTTAGAAGAAAAACTCGTTCGGTCTATCATAAGTCCGGGTAAATTTCATATTCTGCGGAAGATCGGTATACGGAAATATCTCCAAATCCGCCACTTGTATTTTGGCAACCCCACCATTAGGAGAAGTACTATAAATTTCACTACAATACCGGGAATCGTATGAAATTAAATCCTGCGGAACTAAAATCATTCCCCGTACATCGTATAATCGAACTCGTGTATCAACTGAAAAGATTTTGCATCCAACTGATACACTTTCCGGGCTTTTCCACACAAAATATAAAGCTTGTCGTATATCTTGTCGCAATCAACAGGACCTTTCGCCCAACTCGTCACCTCCATTCGTGTAAGCGAAAAGGTTCTGACGGAATTCGGGTTGCAACCCTTGTTCAATTTCCTCCGGTGTCAAGGTTTTCATGAAAGCCAGACTTCCTTTTCCATCCTCTCTTCGACCTAGAATCAAATACCCCTCTTCAAATTCGGAATTGACAAATACATGATAATATTTTATATCACTTCCGTATTTATTACTTGTCACCAAGCGAAGAAAATAATGTCCCAATTCCGTCGTTTTATATTCCAGATTAGCCTCCGTACCGATTTCTTTAAAAACTGTTGTAATCTTTTCATCAACAGCATTCTCCGTGCATATTTACCAATACTCCATTGCCACGTGATATCATCCCCTCGTATAGGAATATTGATTTTGGATAGAAATATTATCTCCCAAATACAAGTTAATTGTATCCTTTCACGTTACTTGTCACCTGTATTTCTGCAATCTTACCCGAAGCAAGCGAAGACTCATCATCATAACAGGAACTGAGCAAAAAGCAAAATGACTAAAAATGATATGATATTATGGATTCGTTTCATGGCTTAATTGTTAGGATTAGGGAATTTGATACATCTGATCGTTCGTTTCTAAATAATACTCATACATTGGGGTTAGAATATAACGGTTCAGGTACCCTTGATACTTATATATGGTCAACAAATTAGTTTCCGTCCCCTGATCCAGATTTTTCACCCCATTGTTTTCGAATAGCTTCATAGATAACCGGACTTTTTTCTTCAGACTGGTGATAATAATCTACGAACAGAGATTAATTTTCCTGATTGTAATCGCCCAACTTGTCGGAACGCCACCACACGGGAGCCTCGATATCCTTGTTGCTAAACAAAATCACACACTCCCGGATATCCGTTGGCACGTAATTCTCGTTTTTCCACCAGTCGCAAAGTCAACATATATTCTTTATTCTTTTCGAGATTAAGTTTATGAAAATCCAAAGGAATAAATGCCATTGCGGAATCCTTGGGCATTATATTCTCCAAGGATAACGTAAAATGTTCCCCTCCTGAGCCGTTGTCTTTTCTTTTACAATCTCGACTTTAAATACCTGGTTCTGTGACAAATTCACGAAACCGATCAAATCCACTTCCACGTTCAAATCTACATCTTGATCACGAGTTAACCCATAAGTGAATTGCAGAGAATCCTTTGCAAAAACAACTTATCCTTCTGACTCTTATCATATATCTGGTAATCGGTATCTTCACAGGAAAATAACGAAACTATACCGCTAAAAAGTAATAAATATATAAATCCTTTTTTTCATAGTCGTATCAATTAATATCTGTATTCGGTTTCATTTTCGGAAGCGGGAATACATAAATGTCATTAGAAGCCGGATAAAGTTTACCGCTCTTAGGCTCATAAATACTTTGATTATATCTTTTCATCATGAAAAGTTGTAGTTTTCCCTCTAATTTTCAGTGCCTTTCCCGGTTCAACAACAGCCCAAAGCAATGCTGATTTACATGGTATAAAACCTCCTTTTTATCAACTTCATCGTTTTATTATCATCAAACACGATACTCGTTATCATGGGATAGGAGCACTCCCCTCCACCACATAATGCCCATTCTCCACAGGGATTCTCTCAACTTTTATTCCTCTGCTAAATAAGGATCATAAATAACAAAATTTCCAAAAGTGGCATTTAACCCATCTAACTGAACATCAATTTGTACTTCTGAGCAACAAGCACAACACTAAAAAAAGGACAAAAAATACTATAATAATAAATCTTCTATACATATTTCTACTTTTTTAATCAATAATTCTGTGGATACGAATAATAATCTCCTGTCGCATTATAAAATGATTGATGGAAAACATCAGTCACACGCCCCTCCCCTTTCAATACTTGAGGCTCCCCATCAGGCAAGCCGGATAGTAAATCAAATAGGTATACTTTATAGTTTCCTGATAGATAAGTTGCAATAATCAATTTATTTTTCCCACGGCTATCGGAGTTTTTACATGAGCAATAAAAGTGATTTCTTCTCCATTAAAATTATAATCCACTTTAGTTTCTACCCGCAAAGACACATCTAACCTCCATAATTCATGTCCTTTCGTAAAATAAATATAAGGAAGTTCCCAATTAGAACCTATACAACTACTATATACGATATTTAAATTGTCAGGTAAAGTATCCAACTGCATCGTTATACTACGGAATACATAAAGTGAATCTGGATAGTTTTTATTTTGAAACAAATACCCGACCCCACCTATACCATTATCATACATATGAAGTAATTTCAAATTAGACATACCCATTCTATCCACATACTCGTTACCCTCCATATCCCACTTAACAATATTACCCCATGTTTCATTAAAACCATTCATATAAAAATCCATTCATAGAGCTGGCAGAAACCGCACAATGAGTGGATATTTTATCACCAGTCAAATATACATTTTGATAGGGAGGAGAAAACATCCCTGTTCCAGGAGATGAATATAAATCTCCGTTATTAATAAAAAAATACGGAAGAATACAATCCTTGATTATATATTTTTGTGGATTACAAACTACAGGTATATCATAAAACAAATCTTCATACTCAATAAAATAGCCATATCATTCGCCGAAATCACTTTTATATCCTTAGAACTCATCACCATAAGACACTTCGTAGAAGTTTGAATTTGAGTATTGCTATCATAGGTTTTTCCGCACGTAGAACCCGATATCCCTAGCCGTTCCCTCAAACTTTCTCCATTCATTGAATAAATCAAATTCGGATATTCATGCCCCTCGTAAGTAAACAAATCCAAATCGGTATAATTACCATCATCTTTAAGAATAATCCACCCGTCGGACAGATTGGAAGCAACCTCCAAATTTGTTTCAACAGAAGCTATCAATCCAGTCTTCATATCTTTCACCCGAAAGACAAGCCTATACGAACCGGCGGCCAAGTTCACAGTATACTTCAGCTCTTTTTTTCTCTTGATATGGTATCACACGCAATATTAGACTGCTTATCTATCAATAAACCAATAATACTGTATTCACTTTCCTTTGAAGTAACAACATTAGGAGTTAGTATCACTTCTTCTTGAAAATCTACTCGCCAAGGAGAGGCTAACGTATCTATATGAATTTCGTTAAGTTCGAATATTCATAATTACCTTTATCTTCAAAACACCCTATAATCAATACATTCATACAAAAATAACAATAAACGTATATGCATTGATAAATTTCTTGGTCCTATTTCTCATATTCTAACATTTTATCCATTAATTCAACTCATACTGAAAAACCATAGTCCTTCCGGTCTCATCTTTCAACGGAGTCAGTTGAGTGGCATTATATTCCATTAAAGCCTTTTGAAGACGTTTTTGATAATACGTGAAATCTGCCGCTCCATAGTTTAACAAATTACTACCAGATAAATCTATATCACTATAATTTACCATAAAACGAAGCTTTGTCGCACTATATCTTCCAAAAACCATACAGCATCCTTTTCCCAATAAAGCGGCATAGAAGGAATATCCGAAAAAATTAATAATTCGAACTTTAGAAGGCGCATCAAAATCAACTGCAAAATTTTCATTCGAACTAATCGTAATTTCAAACGATAGGGTCTTTTCTTGCAAATCTTTTGATCGCAATAACAATATGGGAACAACACTTTGTGTTTCCCCTGCTGGTATTCTCAAAAAAGAAGCCGTATAAGGATCATCAAGAGGACGATAATGCACACCAGCCACAGCATCAATAACAGAATCAACAACGTTATTATGTTCATCATACAAATAAGTAAATTTAGGATATTCAACAACTTGCTCTATCGCAAACACCCGTTCCTTATTCAATACCGGTCCAGAAGTTGTCACAATCAAATTTATCGTATCAATAAGATAAGTCTCCTTTCTCACTACAAATGTAACCGTTTGCGTCGTATCATTCTCGCCAAGTAACGCATTGCCACTGAGATCTGTTCCCATATCTGCATTCACGAAACGTAATGCAGCACTATTCTCGGCATCAACATCAAATAACATGATTTTATCTGAATTACAAGCAACTAAAAAAACGATTAACAACAAAAAATATATTTTTCTCATCATCTTTTCATTTTACGGTAAATAACTAATTTCGTCCTGAGGCAACGGAATTTTATAAATTGAAGGTGTTATAGGTACGATTGACCACAACATAGATGGAGAATTCACCCGTTTATAAGCATAAAACATCTGCCCCTCACCATAAAATTCTTTCTCGTATTCTTTTCAATATATCAGACTGTAATTGTATCTTCGTTGAATACGTCAAGGTCTGTAGATCCCTCGAAGTTCTGAATTTTCTAAAGTACGAGATACCCTCTTCTAAAGTCGGAGCTGCCTCTGCAGCCACCAGATACATCTCCGAAATTCTCATAACTGGTAAAGACGACAAAGCCTTCTTGAGTATACTTCGTAAACAAATACGAAAAAATAGCTCCACTTTCACTTGTATAATCTTTCCATAAATTCCTTCTCGTATCCGCCGTATTATTCTCATACAATCCGGTAAGCACCATCTCTTTTGTTTTCGTTAATTTAGCTCCTGCTCTCGCCTCGATAAAATTCACCTGCACATCATCCGCCAAGCCTTTAACACTAATACCAAATATCCACTCGCCTGTTAAAGCTTTATTGTCACTTAAAAAAACTGTTTTATCGGCTAGTGTAAAATATCTCCCCCAAAGCACTCTTTGCCTCAATAACCTCCTTGGCACAAGAAAACGCTGAATCCTCCTGATCAATCCACAAATAAAAACGCGCCATCAAAGCTTTTAGAGCGTAATAATTTACTCGCAATTCTCGGCTTTGAATAAAATCATCCATTGCTGCATCATACAGTGAAGTATTATCTCCTATTATTGGGTCACTTACAGCTAGTAAAGATTCAGCCTCCAACATATCTTGTTCCAACAATTTGATATACTCATCAAAAGTAATATGTACATTAGGGATTGTTGAAACTTCTGTAACATAAGGCAAAAATTCGTTCCCCAGACACAACAGCTGCCGGAGTCGGACCAAACAAACGTAACACGTCAAAATGCATAAAAGCACGTATAGCCAAAGCTCTCCTTTTTCACCAATTCATAATATTTTTTGTAAATACATCCTTACGACCATCAATATTATTCAAGATATTATTACAGGAAAGAATCACCTTATACCATTGCTCGTACACGCTACTAAACGTAGCCTCCACAATTGCATCAGAATAAACATAAGTACTTAAATTCTCTTCATAAGTTACTAAAGAATAATTCCAATGCTGTGCCAAATACTCTAACGTCGTGTATGTCAAATTTTGTCCATATAAACTATTCTGTTTCATTTGAATATAAGCTCCAATTAAAGCATCCTTGAAACCTTGTTCTTTAGCAAACAAATCATCTTCTTTCGATTCTGTCTGAGGTTTTATATCCAACCAATCCCCACACCCCGATACCAAAACCATCAAACCCAACACGAATATTTTAAACAAATGTTTCATAACCATTTCTATTTAATTTTTAAAATATCACACTTAACATGAACGAAAGTTTACGAGAATACGGATAATAAATTCCTCGTTCCTGCTTAACTGTTGAAAATCTAAACGGCTCTCCAAAATCTCCAGTAATGCTTAACCGAGATATTGACAAATTATTTTCCAACCATTCAGAAGCTACTTCGTAACTTACATTTTATATTATAGCACTCAAAATAGTTATTCTTTTGTACAAATCGCGAAGACATTTGAGTCATCTCTGTATTATTGACATCTTTATATTGCGTTACTTGCCCCGCAGAAATCCATCTCCCTTCATACACCGTCTATCGACATTATAATTCCTTACATCCGCATTTTCAACTTTATCAATAAGCGTATTATTATATAATTTCCTCCGAATGCATACCCACAGGATAAATTAGCCATCAAATTTTTATAACGAAACATCGTACTTACCGTTCCTCTATATTTCTCTGGAATACCGGCATTTATTTTATCACGAGCGTCCCAAGTATATGTTTTTGACCGAACCTGTCTAGAAACAATTCCCGCCCGTTACTTGGATCTATTCTAATGATTTAACCACGTAAATAGCATCCATTGCCTCGCCTTCCCTATAAATAAAATTCGGATTAGTTCCTGCTGCCAACTCCAATTCTTCATTTGCCTTCTTCAAGGCCTCGAAATACGTACTATTTTATTGGTATTCCTCAAAAATACTACCTGAAACAGTCCATAAAATACTTCCTTTATTGAATATCCGCCCGGTTGCCATTAATTCGAACCCACGATTTTCCACCTCACCAATATTCTCCGTATAAGACGAAAACCACTAGAAAGAGGTAATTGATTTTCTGACAACAAATTATCCGTAGTATTTATATAGTAATCACCTTTAATTGTCAAAATTCCATTAAAAAAAACTTCAAGATCAAAACCTACATTTGATTTTTTTTCGTTTCCTGCCATTCCAACTTATCATTTCCTATTGCAACCATTGCCGTACCTATCCAGTTGGCATAACTATCATCAATATAGTACTTGTATGTTCTCATGGCCTGGTAAGAAGAAAATTGCTGAGATCCGGTTACCCCATACGAATACCGCAATTTCAACATAGAAACCAATTAACATGGAAAAACTTCTCTTTATGAACATTCCAAGCCAAACCAACAGACCAAAAAGGAGCAAATCGCTTATCACTTCCAAATTGCGATGAACCATCCATCCGAAAAGAGAAATCAAGAGCATAACGCTGGTCATACATGTAATTCATATTTCCAGTAATCCCTATTCTACGGGTTAATGATTCATTACCAGATGGCTTACTATCTTTTGCGTAAGAAAAAGCTGTTGCTAAAAAAATCAATATCCTCGTTTGGGAAACCCTCTACCAAGAATGTATAATCAAAAGACTTTTTGCTGAGAAAGATCAAAAGTCCCTCCAATCTTTACCATATGTCTTGCTGAAAAAATTTTGTTATAATTTAAAGTTAAATTTACATCATAATTTAAGCTCTTACCGGATAAATAACTATAAGATCCTTTTCTATCCAACTCTGTCACATTAAATAAGGTATGTTTTGCTGGTAAAAATTTATCGCAAGTATTGATATTTTTACTCAATCCAACCTCAAATCTATCCTCAAACCATCAATAATTCGCCAACTCAACGAAGTATTATTCCGGATATTCGTATACTCCGCCTTATCTGTCGAATTAAGTATTGCATTATAGAGAGGATTCATCACCGTATGCAAAATGAGGCGCAGCATTATTCTCCAAATAATATTTCAAATTACCTTCCTTATCATAAGGAGTGTAATACGGATTTAATTGCACATACTGGTCAAAAGTGCCATAAGGGGAATTATTACTTTTGGATAGTCCTATTGTTAAATCATTAGAGAACGATATAGACTTGCCAAAATAAAGAAAGTGTCAAAGAACCATCAAAGCTCAATCTATCAGAACCTTTCATCACCCCCTTCACATCATTCACGGCAACATTTACAGCATACCGAAAAGCTTGATCTCCCCCGTCAACAGTAATATCATGCCGTTGTCCACATCCAATTCGCAAAGGTTTCGACAACCAGTAAGTGTCAACACCCCTCTCAACATCGGCTAACTTCTTATTATAAATCTCATCTAGACTCATTTGCTCGTTAGCATCATAATAACTACTTTTTTCTAGAGTATAAACACCTGCATCATATTCTAACTGCAATTTTTCTCGTGCATTCAAAACATCATAATCCGTCAAATCAGGTATCTCCATATTCAACCCACCTCTATACGTCACCCTCAACTTTCCCATTACCGGTTTTCGTCGTAATCACGACAACTCCATTAGCGCCACGAGAACCGTAAAGGGCCGTAGCACTCGCATCTTTCAACAGCGTGATTGTTTCCACTCTATCTGGATTCATATCAATACTCTCTCTAGTGAAATCTCGAAACCATCCATTATAAAAGGAGTTGATTCAAATTCGTTCGTACATTATTTTTCAAATTATCTACATTTTGTGGTAAGGATGAAGTTCCTCTCATCTGAATTTGAGGTGTGCTATTGGGATCAGAACCATTAAAATTATCTGTCAAAATATTAAAAGATGGATCTATATTTCGAATATTAGTAATTATAACTTCTATTCCCGAATTTTTTAATTCTTTCTCCGTAATCGTCGTCACAGCACCAGTATAACTCTCTTTAGCTCTATTAAAAATACCAGTTACCACGACTTCTTTCAACTTCTCTACATCTTCTTCCACTACATTTATCACCCTCTGATCCGTTACTTTTATTTCTTGTGTAACCATCCGACAAATGAAAACACTAACGTAATACCCTCTTGTACTGGTAGAGAAATTTTATAATTTCCGTCAACATCCGTAACTGTACCTAAACTAAGCCCCTTCAACACAACAGTCACCCCTGGTAAAGAACTCCCATCCTTATCTTTCACCGAACCTGTCAAAGTAACCATTTCTACATTTTGCTCCTGTTTTCTTTACGTTTAATTAATGTGCTCCCATCTCGAAACGGTACTCAAAAAGAAGTTCCAGTGAATAACTTCGACAACACGAATCAACAGACACGTTCTTCACATCCATCGTAATGCTCGACATCGAAGCCAGTTGATCCGGATCATACACGAAATTCAATTTCGTCTGTTCTTAATCTGCCGGAAGACCACCGACACGTCCACATCTTTCACATGTGAATTGATACCTTCTGTTGTTGTGCGAAAGCCCCTGGAAAGAAAAGCCCAAGCACATCACGATCGCCAATAACCAGCGGCGACATAAGATTTAATTCTCCCGTTTAAAAAATCGGGAAAACAAAACTCGTCTTGTTTTTTCATAAATTTGTAAATTAACGATTAAAACTAACGGATGCGCAAACATCGAGACAAACCGTAAACGTGTTGACGCACTTTACGGTTTTTATTTCCATCTCATCATTGTCCATATTTCACCGTAAACCACGTTTCCCTTTACCTCGAAACGCAGTGTTGCAGGCCCCTCGATCAAACGAAGTACTTGTTCTATATCTTCATAACGACTGATCACCCCGGTAAATCGTTTTTTGTTTCAACGACTCGTTTTCATATCCCCGATGAAGCCCAGCTCCTCACATACCGCTGAAGATAAAGTCGTTGGTGCTCTCCGGCAGCCAAGAGCTGCTTTTTCCACGCTGTTGCCAA
>VOFG01003620.1_pt1 | contig 49301 bp, 82 predicted proteins | sample 5384171 | NCBI WGS metagenome assembly VOFG01 (sample SAMN12384726, study PRJNA508395) | human gut metagenome | isolation source: healthy gut F | host: Homo sapiens
CATCAAACTGAGCTAACGCTTCTTTGAAAATAGGTTTCTGCTTGTGGGTCGCGCATATACGCGTATATGACACATTGGCTCAAAGGGCACGCCCTTACTGATACTATCTCTTCATCAGACTCAACCAACAATTGACGTAACGATGCTAATTCGTCCTCATTGCGAAACCATTTCTTTTGCTAGTGAAAGCACTGCTTCGTATCGATACTGGTCATTGAGCATGACCACACGACGTTTTAGGGTTAACAAATATTCTTCTACATGACAATATTTAGCGAAACGCTTGCAGATCTCAAAGCGTTGTTCTGCCATTTGGCTGACTGTCCCCTATATGGTTATAGGCAGTCACACTAATCATAAAAATATACTGAAAGCTTCGTTTATCTATTTTTTGTTTTCTCCACTAAAGGTTTTAAATGGGTATGTAAATATACTAATTCATCTTGTTTCAATAAATTGGAATTAGCATATTTCGCAAATTGACGCACTGCCTCCTCAATGGCATCCACATCATTGACTTGAGAATCACTCCTCAATCTTTGAAACCATTGTTCCCTAATAATAGTTTTTTAAACTCACTCCGGCTTTGTTTAGAAGCAAATAAAACAGAAAGAGCTTTAAAATAGTCCTTTTGTTGATACGCTGTAACGGCTTGTTCATAGCCATATCGATATCATCATACATAAAGATGGAGGTTTTGATTTAGATCCGTTAAGTTGCGTTGCTTGCTTACAAAGGATTCTTGCCACTCAGTAACACTTTGTCCTTCCTTATTGTGGTTGAGAATAGCACAAATCGTATCGGCTAAGTATAAGAAAGTATATTGCTTGGATTTCTCCTGATCCGCATAGTAAAAGAATAGAACGTACAGAGAATCGGTCAATCTCTAAATCTAACCGATTCGTTTCTAATAGGCCTTTCTGTCTAATGCAGACCGGTAGTTATAATCATTAGCTACTTGGAAAAACATGAATATCTCCTTCTTCATTTTTATACTTGTAACCTATCTTAGTATATTTATTACATAGCTCCGTATCATCAGCTTTCACAGGCACCTGACGCGTGGCCAAGCCGCTTAACCTTTGGACACATACAAATCATAAGGATTGTGAAATACGAGACGCGACACGATGGAATAGGCCATATTCATATAGAGATTCTTCATTCGCATCATTTACGAGCATGCTAGTGACTTGCGGTTCAAGATTGATTTACCAATGCCACTCTTTTGAGCATCATCGCAATACGATAGCTACTCATGGCGCGGATATTTACCAATTTTCTTATTTTGATACGTTCCTGTTGAAAGAATTCCGGCAATGTAGCCTGCAATTTCCGTTTTCATACGTTTAACATTATATCCATTGGTTCCTTTATGATTCATGTGCAAATCAATAGGATAGTGGCATTCTACTTACCTGCCACAGCGCGAAAATACTCATCTAGGCGCTGCATCTCGTTCCATGCATCATTTTCATGACCCTTATCATCATAAACTATACCTGCTATGAACAGAGATTCTGGCTGTCCAGATTGTTGAAAGCCCCTCAAAATCGCCATTTTCATCAGTGCAATCGTAATCATTGTAATCTCCCATTATTTATCTAAAACATATACGTCATTGTCCGATTAATATTTTTCACATCTTGCTTCTAATGTTTCGCATCACACAATTTTTGATTTCTTACGTTCTGCGGGATGCGCATTTCACCATAAGCCATAATATTACGAATGGTAGGGCCTGGATTATCTACGGTTTTACGAATACATTCCTTGAAATACTCAACATCCGTCATATAGTTCCAGTATACCCAAGAAGTGATATAGATAAAATGAGTTCCCATGGGTGCCCTTTTTAACAGAGTAATTTAACGTTTGACCAACATCTTTGCCTAGATCCACGATACGTTTGTCACATCTTTGCCTACTGCATATTTATAAAATTGGTAATAACGCTTAATATACATACAATGCATAAGATTCATCTTTGCCCCACTGCTTTATCATCATCTGTCATGCCTGTAATATATGTTAATTGATCGGGAGATGTTAATAGCCCCCCTCCAAAGTATTTTGGAGCCCATACTATAATCACGTTGTTTTTCAGCATCACCATAATAGTGCAATAGATAGGACAATGTACGGTAATAATCGTCAGTTCCCTCTTGGAATATAGAGAGAGCTTTTCACAAAAAATATGACTCAGCCTCTTTCTCGTTCCAAATAAGCATACACCTGACCCATTGGCTATAGGCCCTGCCCCAAACTAACTGCTTGCTTTGTCATCTATACTAAGTTTTTCTCGTAATCCTTGTATTTGTTCCTCATACTCTACCACGTAGTTGGCTAATGTTAATGCATCGTCATAAGCATAACTATCCAATTTCGCCACAACACGACGGCGTACAGTTTGCATGTACGTTTCTAATGGTACGATGTGTGCCAAGTGATTGACATTTTGAAAGCACGCTACGGCAAAGTCGCTTTCACACCTAAGTGGGATTAAAGGCCGTTACGCCACCATCATAAAAAGCATATACCAAGCGTTGATCAACGCTAAAGAGATGCTGAATATCTTCTAACACATATTTAAGTTGCTCGTACACATAATGTAATTTTCCTGCATCAATACGACTTTGGTTTGCATAATTTACAAATTCTTGCACGGCTCGTTCAATCGCTACGCGATCATCCGCACTATGAATCAGTTCCTCGATGAATGGAACCAATTTGTTTTTGTAATAGGATTGAAATTTGCTTTCACAATTATACGCATCATATGCATAACATAAAGCAGTGAAATAATCGCCATTCAAATAGGTTTGCATAGCCTTCTCAAAGTACGTATCGACATTGTCATACACAAACAATAGATTTTGATGCGTTGGATTCAACTTATTAGAAAAATCTACCAATTTTTTTGAATTTAAAGACATCGGTTGCCGCCCGATCAGCGCCGTAGTAAATAAAATTCGTGCAAATATAGGTCGCTAAGTATAAAAATGCATTACGAATTGTCGTTTCAGGGTCATCCTCTTCCATACGCAAGGATACAGTGCGAAGCTTAACATCCAAATCAGGGCGATTCGATTCTACCATGTGCCGATCCAAAGAGGCCCTATACGCAAAAAAGCATTTGCCACCTGATAGGATGTAATTCCCTCTTTTTCACCTGCTCATTTTGGTACTCATATGGTGTATAACCTAGTTGAGCATACTCGATTAGTCGACCTCGTTCCGAATCTAGTACATCTATCATTTGTGTGGCTAACTGCAAACGCACACGTTGTACACCGAGTGCAAAGGGATTCGTAAACACCAAGCGAGACACTAACCCATCCGCCATGTGCCAATAAAGATTACTCGCAACCTTATCATGCAAACAAATTACTCATAGAAGGTTGTAAATATTCAGTTTTTCCGGCCTCACTCTTAAGCGTAAGCGCAATCGCATAATGACCGACACGTGGCATGGCCACAAGCTCTTGCCCACTATACGTACCATGCGCTAAAAACTCAGGCAAGGTTGCATCAATGGCATCTCGTAAGATGCGCATATCTTTTTTAGCATCAGGATTAAATGCTTCCTGTCCTTTTTTCTTTTGCAGCTTCATCAACCTTGAGCTTGCCGAAAAACCCTTGTGGATACAAACTATGCGATGCTTCTGCTACAGCACGGAAGAATCGATCCAATCGAATTCGTTCATTTACGGAATCTGTTCATTATCCATATCATCGTACACAACACCAAAGCAATAAAATGTATCGTCTTAATATTCTCTTCATCTTGTCCTAAATGATGAAAGTCCCCATATTCATTGAGCGCAATCGTTAACATAATGCCTCCACTTACACAGATACCCTAATATATATACTTATTGTATCATCTTATTTTCATAATCTAAACACAAACTATCAAATAAAACAAAAACGGGCAATACAATTAATTGCCCCGCTACTATCTCATATATAAAGCCTCACTTTTGATATCTCTAAAAAGTCATTTGACAGCTTTTTATCTGTGATATATCATATTATTATAAAGTTGACTTGCGAAGGAAGAAGGCTGGGTTCCTGAATGGGAGTAGGTTGTTAACCAAGAATTCCCAATGCCCCTGGGGGTCAACTTATTTTTTATTTTGGCACGAAGACTCTGAATGATATGTTCAGGGTCTTTTCTTATTTCATTCTTCATAAACTCTATAAGCTTTTGGTTATATGAATATGAAGGATTCGAATTTAAATTATAGCAGTACGTATACACATCATTTTCTTTTTATGTTATAAAATTTTACAAAAAAAGGTCAAAAATGGTTGGTATTAAATCTGCCAGGTTGTTCTTCAGGTCTAGCAGGCGATACAAATGGTATTCCTTCTCCCCTTATCCATTTATTAATTAAATCTATACATTTTTCGTTTTAAAAGGATAGCTAGATTGGGGATCAATAGTTTGTTTCATTATGTAAGTAGCTTCATCAGCAGAAGCACTTATAGAAAAAGTTGCTGTTGCGTGTTTTGGATTTTTTACTAGTGCCCAGTCATGAGTTACTTTAATAGCATATTTATCTTGTCCATTATCTGGCAGCGAATTCTCTATATCCTCCTTAGTATGTAATAGCTTACTCACAATAGTGGATGGATATCTTGCCTTAATTTCATTTTCATCTATATCAGATAAACGAACAGATAATGTTAAAAAGTTACTACCTAATCGTTCTGTAATATCAACATTAAAATAAGCCATTAATTTATTTGTATAATTAATTACACACGATTGAAATAAAGGTATGTATATCAATTCATACTCTTCTGTAATAAAATGTGTGCTAATATTGCGAAGTTCTACAATTTTTTCTAAATTTTTACGCAATGGATCATGTTCATTAGTTAATACTTTTTGATACATACCTCTAAAGAAAATGTACGAGAAGTGTCATCTTTATAATAAATACTTTCACCTTTACTAATTAAATATGCCTTCAATAGTAGTTCCCATGCATTACAAATAAAGAAACTAAACCCCTCGACTCTATATTTTAGGTTGGCTTATTATAAATCTCTAGAGCCATAATAAAAGCTTCTGGCTCTTCTCTAACAATTTAGTAACAAGATTATCCATATTATTTCTCCATCATATTATATACGGCTTCCCAAAATTCAGGTGGGAATTCATCATCCTCATCATAACTATAATCAGAATCACGTAGTTTACTTTCATCATAAAAATCATCACTAGTAGACTTAGACATGTAAGCATAATCCCATATAATACCCAACATATCTATTTTGAACTCACCGGCCTCAACCATCGCGATGAGATCCAAGTAATATTGAACAACATATCGGCTCGAATTAAAACCAATATCCTCATCACAAAGCATTAGAGCAAGTTCACATAATAGTTTCAAATCATATAAAAAACATTGCTCATCCGTTTTATTAACATACACGTCCGAGCTATCATCTTCCATATAAGGACATACAATAAAAAAATCACAATCCCATAAAAATGTTCTACTAAGTAAATAATGTCGCTCATCAATTGCAACCTCTAATTCACTTAGGCCATAATATGACTTATCATACATACGAGATCTATATAATGGGGTAAATATTTCCAGCGTTTTATCACCTAGTTGCTTTTTAATAACTGCTGATGCCATATAATTAGCACCACTAAGCAATGTTATATCTTCTAAGTCTATAGACCGAGAAAATATCCTCATAAGTTCACATGCCAAATCTTTATATGTTATCTCATCCATTTCTTCTATAGCATATTTCCACATTCTAACATCTCCCGATTCATACAATCTTCACAGAGCGATACTTTATACCAATTATAATAGGAAATACACTAATAGCCAAATTTAGTTTATTAGCACCAGTGAAAATTAGACAAGAATAGCCAGTACTATATTTCGTAGTCTTTGGCTATTTCAAGTTATACTATTAAAGTTATAAAAATCCGATTTAAGTAATGCTCAACCAGATATCACATACCGTAAACGGTAAATACTGTTGCAACTTGCGACTAGGGTGGACATAGTCAGGTCGATGGTAAGCGGTTTCAATACCGTAAACGGTAAGTACTGTTGCAACTGATCACGAATGGCTACCATATACGGCGCGCAATGGCACGCACATCCAAAGACATAAGGAAAGACTTTGCCATGGGCAAAACCCCCCAAGACAACTGATATTTCTTTAGTGCACCATTAAGTTCGACCCAATGATGAGCCTCAAACGTTTTTAACAATCGATGAACCGTCGTCTTAGGTAAATCAGTCGCCCTCGCCAACTCCGTTACCCCAAGTGGACCAGATTTCAATAAATTTAGTATCTCGATACCACGCTCAATTGATTGAACCATATTCACAATTTCCAATACAAACAAAAAGTTATAAATAGTATAACCTCTATTATTTCTATTACATTTACAATATACGCTTACTTATCATCATGATATATAATTATGATATATAAGCATACTATATATTATAAAATAACAATATCATATTTATAAGCTTCTTAAAAATAACTATGTTGCATAGGTAAAAAAAACAATGCCACTACATCACCTCCATACAAACGTACATAGAAAGCCCCCATCTGTTCCAAAACCGACTTTGGCCCTGCGGAGGCCGTAGGCCGAGTCAGACCCGGCCAGTGGAGGATTTTTCTCTCTTCACCAAAACAATGCCTAACATCACCTAAACCACAAACGTAAAATGAGAAAGACCTATCGGCCCCTCAAAACGACTTCAGGCTCCGCGTAGCTGTTAGCGTGTCGGCTTTCTCCCTTCTCCAGAAACAATACCCTAACATCACCTAAACTACAAGCGTACATAGAAAGCTCCCGAGGGGAGCCTAAAAAACGACTTTGGCCCTGTTCCGCCAGGAACAGACCCGGCCGGTGGAGTTTTTAGGATCCCTGGAAGCATCTTTAATTACCCTTTGTATTTAGGTGATGTAGGGCATGTTTCAGGCACCACGTCTTTGCGGTCCCCTAGTTGTGCACTACGGTCTGTATAGTGTGTATGAAGTAGTTCGTGTGCTTTATGTCCCTAATGGTTCACCCAAGAAGTTTTTGTATAGGTCTTGGATTTCTGGGTTTTCATAGGATGCCACGTATTTGTATTCTTCATCAGCTTTGTAAAGTCCGCCAATGCGGGCTTCTTTTGTTTTACAGCTTGTGGTAATTTAGTACGTGGTTGACCACCACCACCGATACAACCACCTGGGCATGCCATAACTTCGATGAAGTCATAGTGTTTGCCACTTTCTTTCAACGTGTTAAAGGAAATCACGGGTATTTTTGCCACCGTGTACAACAGCAACGGACAATGTTACGTCGTCACCGAGTTGTACAGTCGCTTCTTTTACACCATTCATGCCGCGAACGTCTTCGAGGTGAGTCAACGCATATGGAGGTGGTTCCTTATCTGTGATGAGCTTATACGCCGTACGCATAGCTGCTTCCATAACGCCGCCCGTATTACCGAAGATGATGGACGCACCAGTTTCCATACCGATTAAATCATCGAACTTAGAGTCTTCTAAGCTGCCAAAATCAACACCTTCGTCATTGAAGCGAATAAATTCACGTGTGGTAATGGAAATATCCGTATCCATACCGAGGCTTTTCATCATCGTAATAACGAGCCGCCGCATTTTCCTCAACCCGCTTAGTTTCAGCCTTCTTCGCCGTACAAGGGTTAACGCTGACAGACACGATATTTGCAGGATTAATGCCCTTTTTTCTCAGCAAAGTACGTTTTAATCATTGCCGCCTCCATAGCGATGCAAGAACGGGTACTGGACAAGTTTGGAATGAGTTCAGGAAATAGATTTCCGCAAAACGCACCCATGCAGGCAACAAAGATGTGAATTGAGGGATAGTACCGCCATTCTTTAGGCGATCTACAAGCTCAGATGCTTCTTCCATAATAGTCAAATCCGCACCAAAGTTCGTATCAACCACATAATCAGCACCCAATTTACGAAGGGCGCTAACCATTTTTCCTTCTAAGAATGTGCCTGGTTCGTAGCCAAAGCCTTCGCCGATAGCCACGCGCACAGCCGGAGCCGTTTGGATAACAACAATCTTGTCAGGGTCAGCAATAGCCGCTTTCACCTTATCAAGCTCAGATCTAGCATGCATGGAATCGAATGGACAGGCAGCCGCACATTGACCACAGTGGATGCACATTGGCACATCACCGGTTGATTCAAGATCGTAATAATCGAGCACACTCATCACATCGGCGCAAGCGCGACGGCACAAAGGTGCAATTCTTACACTTCGAAATATCGTGGTAAATGGACGGGTTGTCGAGCGCGATTGGCACGCGTTTGTCGATAAATTCAAATTGGGACATGAGGACCTCCTCGTTCTGTATAATCATACCTATTGTGAAAGTTTTAATTTCTCCTATATTACTAGCATAACAAATAAGGAGGCCATCAATCAACGTACTAGGCTAGTAGGAATTGAAAGATTATTGGACTTCATAAACAGGAAAACTTTAAAGTTCATACATCATCGGTACATCGATGAGCTCTACCCGTTCATCGTCTGAGACAAATCCAAACCCTCGTTTGCTAAATAGCCAATAGTATGGTTCACCGTGTAATACACGGGCTTTTTTCCATGAGTGATATCAGCACATCTTGGCCAACCGGTTCATTTTTCCATTTGCACTCGCCCACTAATAAATGACGTACAGGCCGTGCATTGGGATTGCTTGTATGTCCGCCATGGCCACTAAATCGATTTCAACTTGCTTTTTCGTTGCACTATTCGTGCCCCACCAATGACCTATTTGTTGTGGCAAGAACGGAACTGAGCCTCGGTGAATGCGCACCTGTACATATTGTGCTGCCATCGTTTCAAATACGAGGTCCCATGAAATGTGAAAGCATAGGTTTAACGTATTGATGGTATATAAGTTTGCCATTAAAGTTTTCAATGGCCCCTTGGTTGGTTCTACAAAAACGATACCAAAAGGTATACATAGAATCTTTAATGGTATAAATTTTTATTAGACTTAGATCCAACAGGATGTATTTTTTCGATGATTTGTAAATCAATAAGGCTTTTTAGATAATTATTCAATGCTCCCTGTCGTCATATCTACCTTAGTAGCAATTTCGTTATTACGGGCTGGCTCCCTTAGCGATAGCACTGAGGATAGCATTATACTGGCGCGGCTCCCGTAATTCCTGTTTTAATAGACTCGATGGCTCATCTACAAGACGTCCTGTAGGTGTGAAAAACAAGGAAATAATGCTTTCATCAAGAGAATCACCATCCCTAAAATATGATAAATATTCAGCCACACCACCGGTAAGACCAAAGGCGATAGCACTATCCTCGTAGGAAAGATGGGATACCATTTGACGGGTCTCGATATACGTAAACGGTTTAATTTTATACTGCGCCGTGCGGCGACCATACAAACGGGGGCTCTTATGGCCTAGCACCTGATTTTCCATAAAACTCATGGACGAACCGCACAAGATGAGCATTAACTGAGACCGATTTTTTTATATGCATCAATCAAGGCCTGCAGCTCAGACGAAACGGACGGAATCGATTCCGCCAAGTACGGATATTCATCGATAATAAATATACAACGATGGTCTAAGCTATACTCAAATAAATGGGTCAACGCCGCCGTGATCGTTGGAAAATTCGGTAATGTGGACTGTAATTTACCGGTTTCAATCATCCCCGTTGCACGATATACAGCTTGTGAAAGCACCTCTAAATTGTTACTCGCACCAGATTCGAGGCCCACCATATACGCGCCATCATGAGACGCCAAAAAGTGGTGCAACAAATACGTCTTACCCACGCGACGGCGTCCATACACAATAGCCAATTCAAAACGTTTTGAATTATATTGCACTTCCAGAGAAGCTAATTCATGTTCACGGCCTACAAATACCATATCGCACCTCCTCGTTAATCTAAATTACGCTATGCAACAAATATCCTATCTATATCTTCTTTAGTATAACACGATATAGTATATTACGATATACTATATTACGTTATACTAAATTACAAAAACAAGATACAGCCCTCATCATACCAGTGATTATCTAGTGTTATAAGGGTTTTCACCCACACGTTTTGTCCTATAACTCAAACTCATACTCTGCATATAAACACAAAAAGCAGCTCTTTCGAGCTGCTTTGTCGTATAAGGTGTATATTATTTTTTACCTTGTTTTGCTTGTTGAGGCCATAAGAAGTTGTAAACTGCTTCGGATGGAGAACCAGCAACAACTGGACGATCTTTGCCATCAACTTTATCTTCACGTTCTGCGTAACCTTGTGGGTTATACAATACAACTTTTGGTCTTTTACAGTTTTCTTTTTTGTGGTTGAATTCTTCAGTTGCGATGAAATGATAACCTTCAGAATCTTGAGCTTTGATCATAACAGTTGCAGTTTTATCGCTTTTTGAACGCTATCTTGATCGATAGACCAAGTAATACCAGCACTATCTTGACCAAATACTTGCCAGTTAACAGCACTAGCAGAACCAAAACCGAATGCGCAAATTGCAGCAGCAGCTAAACATGTACCTAGTAATTTTTTCATATATTTCACCTCTTATAAAATCAAATTTAATTTATTATACCATATATTAAATGTATTTTGCGTGAAAGCTAATTTTTGCGATACTTTTACGTAAAATGTACTTCGTCCTACGCCATGACGCTCAATAAAGCCCTCTTCTACAAGTTCTTTTAATGCTTTTTCAACAGTAGATACAGCTATATCTGGTTGTTTCTCAAGAATTCCAGATTTTGTAACCTTACCAATAGTGGCACTAATTATGATTTTTATACGATCCTTTGCAGATAACGACGTAGTCAGCAATTCAATACGGCTTTCAAAATCACGATAAGCCGCCAAAATAACGCGAAGCATATATTTGACAAAAGGACTACATCCTCATCGCCTGTGTGCCAACCTGCGCCGGATTGAGCTAACGCCACATAATAACTTGTCCTTTGTACGCTCGATTTTTTGCTCTAAACTAATGAACTTACCTATCATGTACCCATTTTGGTACAAGAGCGCGTCGTCAGCAATCGGCTCATACGCCCATTGCCGTCATTGAAAGGATGAATACACAAAAATCGTGTATAAATACAGGAATCACAAGCAATGGATCCACCGATTTATCTTGGAGAACCGCATTAACACCTTGGCAATGTCATCAATAGCAGCCGGCGTTTCATATGGTGCCAAGGGCTTAAAAGCGCTCCACCTCAGAACCATCTGCAAGCCGTTCAATAATCGAATTCTGCACATTCTTAAACTGTCCACCAATCCCTTGTGGGAATACGCATACAAATCACGATGTAACTGCAGTACAATTTGCCTTGTCAAATCGATATACTCGTAATTTTCATGCACCGTATTCAACACATCGCGATACCCCATAATCTCTTCCTCATCCCGATTATGGGGCATCGTCTTATCCGCCACCAACGAACGAATACGAGCCTTCGTCGTCACAATCCGCTTCAATCCGGTTCGACGACTCCACACTCTGCACCTCTTCGCAATCTCCACAAGCCGCGCCACACTACTAGGCCGCTGCGATACAAACAAATCTTGCCGCCCCTTATACTCATGAATCTGTGAGACACCAACGACACAACCTCACCATCCCACAGACAATCCTCGAGCCGCCGATAATCAAAACTACGCATACCACACCACCTTTCCCCCTATACGACTATTTCTCCCCTAATTTTAATACAATTTAGGCGATAAATAAATAAAAATATATCTTCCTTCTCCGGCCCCTTTTGTAGAAAATAATACTAATGTAGAAAAAAAGAAATTTCGCTCTGAATATTCATGATATAGAAAAAGGAAATGAATGGGGTCTCAAAACCGACTTTACGCTTCACTGTGGAGGCTTTTTCTTCCCTTTCCTGGCCCTTTGTAGAAAAAAATAATGCTAATGTAGAATAAAAAGAAACCTCGCTCTGAATATGTTGCTAGGGTAGGCTAGAAATGGATGGTGTCTAAAACCGACTTTATTTTGCAGGAGGCCGTAGGCCAGTCAGACCCGGCCGGTGGAGGTTTTTTCGATCCCTATCCATTCCTATCACACTATATACGAATACTAATATTCAGAAACTAAGCATACAAAACATTTATATTAAATTATTTTCCCCAAAGGGCCTGCATTACTTCTGCCCCTATTGTATCTTTCTCAATTTTCACAGGTTTTGTTTTTCATTGCTACTCAACAAAGGTACACCAGATTGGCTATACACAGTAGCGTTAACTTCTGTCCAAGTGCTATCTGGGCGATTGATTTCAACGGTGTAGATATAGGTATAACCTTCTACATTGTTGGCTTACACCAAGATACGCGCCATAGAATCTGTTTTAAACACAGATGAGTTATCGATAAACCACGCGGAATCGTCTGTGTCCGCATCAACGTAGTACCAATCAGCAGCATTGGCTACGCCAAAACCACCGAAAAAAATATACATCCTGCTTTGCCATGATGGCAGCTAACCATTTTTCATCATTCTCTCCTATTCAATCCTTTATTCATTCAACTATATATGGGCATGATTGTGGTTTGGTCTCTACAGAACGTCAGGGCCTAATAAATAAAGCAACTGCTCGTCCTGTATAACACGAGTGGCGACCACTTAGGTGATCGCCAATTGTGCATATCTATGTTAGATATAGTATATTTTCGTTGCTTTGCATATAGAATACAAACAAATCTATATGACATATACGATATTAGTCTTCGCTTTCGATTTCAGATGCAGGAATGACAGCAATGCTTGCTACCTTATCACCGTCGTCGAGGTTTTGTGTTTTCACACCAGAAATGGCTTTGCCTTTTTTTTCACGGCAATATCATTCATGTTAAAGCGAATGATTTTACCTTGTTCGGAAATGAGCATCACTTCGTCATCATTGTGAACGACTTCAACGGCTACTACATCGCCAGTTTTATCGTTAATGCGGAAGTTCTTTGTACCGATGCCGCCGCGTTTTTGTACATTGTACGCATCCGCTTCGTTGCGTTTACCATACCCCTCTTCGGAAATAGTAAACACTTGTGCTTCGCTTTCATCAGACTCAAGAACACCAGCGCCTACAACAACGTCGCCTGTTTTCAATTTGATACCACGAACGCCATGAGCCGCACGTTTCATGAGACGAACGTCCTCTTCATTGCAACGGATGGCCATGCCAAGTTTCGTACCGATTAGGATATCTTGGTTGCCTGTGGTTACGATTACCGAAATCAAGCGGTCCCCATCGTCAAGGTTAATCGCATTGAGGCCAGAACGACGGATGTTGCGGTATTCTTCGATCGCCGTGCGTTTTACAACACCGAATTCAGTAACCATGAATAAGTTTACATTTTCATGGATGCGTTCAAGGTCGATCATAGTCGTAACGGATTCGCCCACAGCAAGTGGCAATACGTTAACCATAGCGGTACCACGAGTTACGGGAACCTGCTTCTGGCACTTCGTACGCTTTAAGGCGATATGTGCGACCTGTGGACGTAAAGAACAACAATGTATTATGCGTGCGAACATGCATAATTTGCGTTACGTAGTCGTCTTCCTTCGTCTTCATGCCAATAACGCCAGCGCCACCTTTATGTTGGTTTGCGATATACGTTGGCGTTCATGCGTTTGATGTAACCTTGTTTCGTCAAGGTAATAACCATTTCTTCGTCAGCGATGAGGTCTTCTACATCAAGGTCGGACGTATCGATTGTGATTTCACTGCGACGAGGGTCGCCGTATTTCTTCTTCATATCTTCCAGTTCGTCTTTGATGATTTGACGTTGACGCGCTTCGCTAGCCAGGATAGCTTTCAAATCTTCGATCAATGCCAACAATTCCTTGTATTCTTCTTCGATTTTTCGCGTTCCAAAGCCTGTTAAACGGCGCAAACGCATGTCGAGGATGGCTACTGCTTGTTTTTCTGAAAGCCCGAATTTTTTGCATCAATGCGTTACGTGCGATTTCATCAGTTTGAGAACTGCGGATTGTAGCGATAACTTCATCGATGTGGTCAAGGGCGATCAACAAACCTTCCAAGATATGAGCACGCGCTTCAGCTTTGTTAAGCTCGAATTGAGTACGACGTACGATTACATTGAGACGATGATCTAAGTAGTAACCCAATACTTCTTTCAAATTCAATACGCGAGGATGACCATCTACGAGGGCCAACATAATCACGCCGAAAGATTCTTGAAGTTGAGTGTGTTTATATAATTTGTTAAGAACGATATCTGGTTGCACGTCAGCGCGCAATTCGATAACGATGCGCATACCTTGACGGCCAGATCCGTCGCGAAGTGCTGTGATGCCATCGATGACCTTGTCGCGGCTCAAGTTCGCAATCGTTTCGATAACGCGAGCCTTGTTAACTTGGTATGGGATCTCAGTCACTACGATTTTATGCTTGCCCTTCGCCATTTCTTCAATGGTTGCACGAGCGCGCATTTTTACGCTGCCACGACCTGTGGAGTACGCTTTTTAATGCCTTCCCGGCCCAAAATGAGCGCCCCAGTCGGGAAGTCTGGCCCTTTGATTTGTGTCATCAATTCGTCCACAGTTACATCTGGATTATCGATGAGCATTGGTAAGACCATTACATACTTCGTTAAGGTTGTGCGGCGGAATATTTGTCGCCATCCCTACGGCGATACCGCTAGAACCATTGATGAGAAGATTTGGAATCTTCGCTGGCAATACGGTCGGTTCTTGCAAGCTTTCATCATAGTTCGGCATGAAATCAACAGTTTCCTTGTCGATATCAGCGAGCATTTCTTGCGTAATTTTCGCCATACGTACTTCGGTATAACGCATCGCAGCGGCACTATCGCCGTCGATGGAACCAAAGTTACCGTGGCCGTCTACCAAGAGGTAACGCGTATTGAAATCTTGCGCCAAACGAACAGTTGCGTCGTAAACGGAGCTATCACCATGTGGATGATATTTACCGAGTACGTCACCGACGATACGAGCGGATTTCTTGTACGGTTTATTTGGCGTCATGCCTGTTTCGTGCATCGCGTACAAAAAAATACGACGATGAACTGGTTTCAAGCCATCGCGCACATCTGGAAGAGCACGCATTACGATTACGGACATCGCATAATCGATATAAGCGTTCTTCATTTCTTTATCAATCTGAACGGGATGAATATTCCCGTGGGACCATTGTTGGTCTGCCACAATCTCACCTCATTTTACTAAAACTGATTACAATTCATCATATTATTATAGCATTTTTGTGGGTTTAGCGCTATTGTTATAGGATTTTTAGTGAAAGCATACTTATACAAATTTTATCTCTCCCCCATATATTTAGGGATTATAATCCGCACAATTTTAACGAGTTTAAGGATTACAATCCCAATTCACCAATATTTTTATCCGTTTATGGATTATAATCCCTAAACACAATTATGAATATAAATCTAATATCCGACTATGAATTGAATACCTGCACAATAGTAATTACCTATTTAAAATATATCTATCCTTGTTACAATAATTTTGTTTTTATTCATTATTCTATATTCTATGGAATTTTATAAATAGAATGTACAGAGAGGAGATACATATGGATAATCAGAATTCAAAAATTTCACTTACCCAAGATTTTCAGCCATTATCTGGATACAATTTAACTATGTTCTTTCACAAACTTATCAAAGTCAGAAATTACTTTCTGTTGTGCATTAAACGCTTTATATTCCCTAACAGCTTTCTTTTGAGCCTGTGTCATAGAAATAAGTCCTTTGTTTGTTAGGATTTGATACTCATTAAAGTCTAAAAAACTTATCTACACTTTCAATAAACGCTTTCATAGTAAATGTTTCATGTCGTTCAATAATACGTTCTATATAATCAAAAAACGAAGATATAGTTCGCTCTAATTGTTCAATCTCTTCAATGGATAAATAATTTTTTGCTACAATTACATCCTTTTTATAAATCCGTCCTTCCGGTCCAGATTCCCCAAGTAGTCAATCCCATATGATTCTTTGTAGCATCTGCATGACTATGAATGATTTCTGCAGCAGTTTGACCAGTTATAGCATAATGAAACTTATTCTGTATCGTTCCAAAAAAATCTCTAGTAATAGGTGTTTGTGCATCATAATCGATTGCACACGCTGCAAATATATCTGTCACTTGTTGATATATGCGTCGTTCACTAGCACGAATTGAACGGACTCTTCTTAGCAACTCTTTTAAAATAATCTTGGCCAAATGCGCGTCCATTTTTTAGCATAATCATCATCAAGGGCAAAACCTTTGATAATATATTCCCGCAATACTCCCGTCGCCCAAATACGAAATTGTGTTGCTTCTTTTTACTATTTACTCGATACCCTACCGCAATGATAGCATCAAGATTATAAAATCCGTAAGTTTTACAATTTAACTTCTATTTGAACTTGTTCCATTTTGGAACAAGTTCCAATTTTTTCTAAGCTCTCCTTCAGCATAAATATTGCTTAAATGCTTTGATATAGCTTGTGGATTAACATCAAATAATTTTGACATATCCTTTTGAGTCATCCAGAATGTTTCATCTTTATATAACACATTGGTGGAAACAGACTCATTCTCTGCTTGATATACAATAACATTTCCGGTAATCGCATTTTCTAAAGATTTCATATAATCCCCCCTCTATATTTATATCTTATTTTATTTAATACTTATAAGCTATTTCAGCTTCTTATTTAATGAGCTGCATGTAATATCATATGGTCCAAGATCTTAACAAAGTCTCGTTCTACAGCCGAAGTATCTTTACCAGTACTGCCTATGCCTGTTAGCATGGTTTCTTTCCAATCATTTCTTGCCATATACCTAAAGCCGATCAAATACTGGGCTTTCGTTTTGTCCTCTTCCCCCTTTGGCAAATAGTAAATGCCAACGTGTCTATCAGCGCGAGGATGTAACAGTGCTGGATTATCTTGCGGTTTATATTCGCTATATATGGATTTCATAAAGGTTAGAATATCTTCACCCGTTACAGACTTATCTACAAAGATAATTTCATTGGATCTAAATAGAGGTATCTGATTAGTACCTGCTACACGTGTTGCTTCAGATTTCTTTTAGCTTTAAAACTTCCTCATATGTCGCCATTCGCAGGCCATGTTGCTTAGCACGTTCCACCAAAGCAGCGTTCAAATGAATTAAATACTCTTGTGAATAGGCAAAATTAGCATTCGTGTATCTTTCACCACCTGGAACCGGTAAGGTTGGGCGTTGCACCACAGAATTCGTAGTGAAAGAAAAACCGTTGCTTTCATCATAAAAAGACATACACATTCCGCTGGAACGGTTTTTCCTGTTCCACTACAGAGGACTGGAGAACAAGATTAGGATGAACAACAGCAAACTCCTTTTCCACACTAGCCTTGATATCCTCTGGCGTCGCAGGATCACCATTCTCCGTCGTCCACACAAAAGAACAACCGCTCAATAAAATGTACAAATACACACAACAACTAATGATATATACCTAATCAACTGCTTCATAGATACACCTCTCCCTGACCTATTTTCCTCGCACAGCCTGTTGTATTTCCCGATCAACAACGGTAATTATGTCTCGTTCAATCTGCTCAGAACTCTTATCTTGATAACCAACACCACTCATTAAGGTATCTCGCCAATCTTCCCGCCCTCTAATTTTAAAACTTATTAGGTACAGAGCCTTGCTCTTGTCTGTTTCACCATTTGGTAAATAGTAAAAGCTAACCTTACGGCCATACACGCTACTTACTAAGGTCTCGTCACCATTAGGTTTATATAGAGAATATATGTCTCTTAACATACCCACTACACCAGCACCATTAGATGTTTGATTAAGAAATACAAAATCCCTTCATCAAACAAAGGAACCGTACTATTATCCTCTTTTTCGCATAATCTTAGCATCCATTAGCGCTTTGCGCTCCTCATTATTAGCTACCTGAAATCTATACTTTGCAGCAAGCAGTGCTACCTCACTATTCAAGCGATCTAAATAAAGCCTCTGCATACCTATACTCTGCGTTCGTAACCCGTTGACCACCAGGAATAGGCAACTGAGGAACCTCAACAGAAGCACGCGCAGTAAAGACAATACCATTATTCTCATCAAAAAACGTATATTCATAGTGCTTATAAGGCTTTGTAGTAACAACCTCAGAAGCCTGCAACACTAGACGCGGAGGATACGACGCAAAACGCTTCTCAACCATTGCCTTTACATCATCCGGCGTATACGGCTCAGCATCGAGTGTCGTTAACCGAGAAGAAGTACAACCACCCAATACAACACTACAAACACACACCAAAACCAACAACACAAACCTAACAAACACAGGCATACACAACCACACCTCTCTCCTTTTCCCCATTTGTATCAAGTATTCATATCAATATGCAGACACAATCATTGATAACATCAGCTGATTGTTGATACTCTACTTCACACCCTTTCCCCAACAGGGGCCCCCCCCATGCGAAAGGAAAAGGGAATTTGTTGTTGGGACTAGTCCACATATAGGGGTTGTAAAAAAAGTTAGACACTTATGAATGAGCGACTTAGGTCACTATGGAGCGAAGGAATAAGTGTCTAACTTTTTAACTAGTAAACCACTATGTGACGGGGCCCCAACAACAATCACTTAACTAATTAAGCATATAGCACACGGGCCCCATCAATAATACTTACCTATTAACTAGTTCATCTAGCATATTCATACGATAGTTCTCCACTACGTCCATAAATTTCTTATTGTGTATCGGATTTTCCATCATCCCAAATAGGTGGCTTTTACAGTCGCAGTCGGAGGATCCAAATTTAGGTACGTCCCATTCGGCAACGCCACGGACCGCATGAGCGAGGGCGCATTCCGCATCAGCCCAGCTAGTTCGTATTGGCAGGCCTGCGATCATTTCGCAGTGACCGCGGAAATAATCTAAGTGCCAGTGCATTTTCTTGCGTTTTCGTTTATGGCGCTCAATGCGTTTCGTTAAGTTCGCTTTTGCAGAGCCGACGTACATATAGTAGCCCGCTTTAAAATACATCCTCCCTTTAGAGCCGATTTCTAGGTCAAGATCATGGTCGAGGTGCATGACCATCACGTACACGCCGCTATCGTGAGCCTCTGTGTCGAGGATGGTACTCGGATAAGAACATTCACGTGTTACAGTGGGCATAGTGAAAGTCTCATCCCAGGTCACAGCAACGGCTTTCCAGTCTAAAGAAGGGGCTACCTCTTTTAAAGGTACAAGCAAATTCTAAATCTGTATGATAATCCGGTAAGAACCACTGCGCTCTATCCCATTGCACGAGGAATAGAACCCCTGTGTGGTACCCTTCGTTTTGTAATTCTTTTAAATGTAACAAGTGCTTGCGACCTCGTTCTGTTATGGCATCAGGGAACATAGCGCCCGTTTTAGAGAATAGCGTACAAGACTTGACCTCTAGCAAAAACTCATCGCCCTTATCATTGGTAAGGAGCAAGTCAAACCGTGATGATGTACCGTGTAGTTTAACGGTATATTCCCGTCTTACAACGCGCCATTCCTCCCAACCAGGAATCAGCTTATTTTCAATCAAATGCTGCGCTGCATCATTACTGTAGTTTGTATCGAGCATAATTACGACGCCATCGCGCTTAATACCTACTACACGATATTTCGTCTTTACATCAGGCTTATCATGAGGCACGATGTACATCGTTACACCGGTGAATAAGAGCTCCCACATGCGACCAGGATTTGGTAAATGCGCGAGTACACTTTCACCATTCAAATCTAAGGTCACCACAAAACGGTTCGGGCGACCAGTATATGTTGCTTTCAAAATTGTATCGTAAAGGACCTTCATTGTATCTCCTATATCAGTAATATTCTATATGTCTATTATACGCTATTTTGTTACAGGATAAGAATCCTCGTACTATGAAAGTTCTTACGTTAATGGGAACCTCTAACAAGTGCTATAAGCCCTTACAAACTTACAAAAAGAGGTGTTTAAAAACTTACCAAAATATGGCTCAATAATTCACCACAGTTACAGGATCATTGTTACGGTATTTTGCGATTACTACGTTGATAATCTCGTTCTACCAAGTTATGTAGGGCTTCTCCTAATAACTTCCAAAACCATCAGTATCTTCCGTTGGTATACCAAGAACAATAGAGTTTCCTTTGGAATACGTAATACATGTGGAGGTTATATTATCAAGAATTGGCAAATATACGATAATGACACCACATGCTCCTAGCATATCCTTAAGAGGCTCTTTCACACTAGCTAATGGTTCGCTCTTAAGGTCCTCAATTTTAGGTATAAATTTTCTTAGTAACTCCGCATCATAAGAATTTACCTCTACAAAACGAGCTTGCCCTTTCGTGATTTGTACCAATGTATAAATCGCACTCTTTTAGCTGGCTCCATATCCTTAATATTTTCATATACTAAGGGCATAACCATTTCATTATCTACATTTTTAAAGAAGCTACCTCAAAAACTTTTGTAAATTATTGACCTGCTCCGCTACCTTTTTTTGTTTCTGGCACAATACCTAAACGTGCTAATTTAGCATAACCAAAAGGCTTAGCAAAATTGATTTCTTCATCAATGGAGTTTTCATACTCTACTTTTAATATCTTCTCTCTAATTAGCTTCTAATCCATTCCAAAAACTTGCTTCTACACCAAATACACGTTCAAGACGCATTGCTACATCCTGTGTTAGTGGGACTTCACCATTAATGAGCTTACTGATGTGCTTCTCACTCATATCCATTCGTAGCTAATTCTTTTTGCGTCATATGCCTATCTTCTAAAACCTCTTTTATTGTCATTCCAGGCGGTATAGCAATAAAAAGTTTTACTCTCATATATCTTCATATGTATATCTCCTATTCTAATGATAATCGACAATTTCTTGAATCTCTACTACATGAAACGTTCCATCAATATGTCACCGACTCTCTCAAATCATAGTGAATGGTTGATCCAATATAAATGGCCATCTATAATAATTTACCTATTAGGTTAATTCTATTATACTCTCTCAAATATAAATGTAAATATATAATTTACCAATTAGGTAAATTACTTTATAATATCTAGTATTATAAATCATATATGCTATTAATAATTAATATTGAAATTTTTCATTTTGTAGCTTAGGTTACATTATTACGTGTTAAAATAGTTTATACTAGGAACATCAGGTCAGTATTTAATACCCGTACTGATCGTTACGCCGGGTTTTGGTGAGGCATCGCCTAGTTGATCTCATCACGCTGTACGTATACGTGCGAAGCTTTCACAAAACCCAACGGCGTATATAGATTACATATAAAGAATTACATAGATTAACTAAGTAGTTTAGGCCACTATTCTCCGCAGAGAGGGCTCGAGAAAGGATTAACAATGGCACAAATCGCAGCAAATTTACAACGAATTAAAAACGGCCAACGCCGTTATGCTATTACACCGCGCATTCCAGCGGGTTTTATTCAACCAGATCAATTGCAAAAAATATATCGACGTAGCGAATGAGTTCGGCGCTGTTCTTAAATTGACTGGCAGCCAACGCATTATGATTACGAATTTGAAAGCAGAAGACGTAGATAAAGCTTGGGAAATGCTCGGCATGGAGCCAGCGTACACTGGTTTCTAACCGCGTGCGCAGCGTAAAAATCTGCCCAGGTACTACATTCTGTAAACGTGCTAAACAAGATAGCGTACATCTTGGCATGCAAATTGAACGCAAATATTTGTCTCAAGAAATGCCAAGCAAAATGAAAATCGGTGTGTCCGGTTGTTTAAATTCTTGTACTGAAAGCCGCATGAAAGATGTGGGCATCATCGGTACTGTAGAGGGTTGGAATGTATACGCTGGCGGCAGCGGCGGTGCGCATCCACGCATTGGCGACCTCATTGCAGAGGTAACAACAGAAAAAAGCTCTTGCATTAGTAGATCGAATTATCGCATACTATAAAGAAAACGCACAAATTGAACGTATGGGCGAATTCATTGACCGCATTGGTTTAGAGGCTTTTAAAGAGGCTGTATTGGGCGACCTTGAAGGTGCTCCAGCTGAAAGCAAACCGATGAACCAGCTGTGTTCTTGCCTGGTCATGGTAACGATCCAGAACCAGAAACGCCACGCCTCGAAGCAGGTGCTCCTATTACACCAGACACAATCATTCGCGACATCGTGGATACATATCCAAATGTTGTGCCTGTATTACAAAGCATCGGCATGGGTTGCCTTGGTTGCCCATCTTCTACAGCTGAACCATTGTGGCAAGCTGCAGAAATCCACGGTGTTAATGTATACGATTTAGTTCAAAAAAATTAGAAACTGCACGAAAAGGAGTTTAATATGTCCGCATTCTTAGGTCACATCCATTACTGGTTATATCGTAAAAATTCAATTGCTCGTTGAGCGTGAAAACTTGATTTTTAGAAAAACAACTAAGGTTGTTGATGATTTGGCAGAGGAATTACATTCCATCTCCGTAGATACATACGGCGAGCCAATCAATCCTAGTATTCCACTAGAAAACATCATCGACCATGGCAATATCCATGGCTGGTTGTCCAACCAAATCAACATCGCATCCGTTCGCGAAGCAGCTTTCATCAAAGATTTGCTCGACACTAACTCTGGCGACGAAGCCGTACATGTAGTAACAGCAATTCTTGATGCATTCGCAGTACAAGGTCAAGCATGTGGCGTTGTGGCGCAAGACAATCTTGAAGAACACACTGCACCTGCTATTTACAATGCACTTCAAAACTTCTACGTAAATGGCATGCCTTGTGATGGTGGTGACCAAGTTGTTTCTGAAAGCCCAGATGAATTCACATGGGTTGGGGATCACAGATTACAAGCAGGCTACTGGCGTACAGCGGGCGTTGACCCTAAGTTCATGGCCTTGGCGTACCAAACATGGTTCGAAGCCTTTGTAAAAGCCGTAGATCCAAACTTTGAACTTGTAACGACTGAAGAAAACGGCACACGTTTATACTCCATTCGTAGAAAATAATAAAGTATCTACTCAGATATATGTACCAAAAAACGAGCGTTTACATGCGCTCGTTTTTTCTTGCCTAATATTTGGTTATTTGAGTTTTCTATATATTTCTTCCCTATTTTTCCAAAACTGTAGCTATAGGCACAGCATTGATAAGTAATATCATTTATAATGTAACCATAAGATAAATACATCCTATTATGTATTAACACAACGTAACGTATAAACGTAAGCTTTTAAAATAAAAGCTAGAATTAGGAGGTCTATTATGGCAGGCACAGTTAATCAAGAATTAGGTTTATTATTCCAAGGTCCTAACTATGTAATCGTTAAAAAGGTGGCAAAGCTGGTGAAAAGGTAGAAAAACATAACCATCCAGAAGCTAATGTCATCTTTACAGTAGTTAAAGGTAAAGTACAAGTATTCCTTAACGAAACAGAAGAACATGTACTCGTTCCAGGCCAAATATTAGAATTCAACGGCGACAACTACATCCAAGCTACACTTGTAGAAGACAGCGAATTCGTTGTAAACCTTATTCATAAACCAGAATAAAAAAAAGGAGCGCTAAGCGCTCCTTTTTATTTAATCCATCATTCAAAATTAATACCATTGATGTTTTTTTATATGTTTCTGCAGTTATATGAAAAGTAAGTTGCTTATAATCAGCAACATTAACAGCAATAACATCCATGTCTCTTCCATCAAATAGATTTATATCAAATTCATATGCCTTTGATGCACCTTCATCGGCATCAATCCCTTTAAAATCCATCATCTTACCATTATAAATTTTACCATCTTTTTTTATTACTATATTTCCTATATAAGAAGGCATCCCCCACATAGGATTTGAATAAGTATAAATATAAACTTTATCAGCATGCGCTTCTAATTCGGCTTTTAATTCATTTGAAAATGGAATAAATGTCTGTTTTTCTAAATAAATACCATGCCTATATAAACTATAAGGAGTGGAGATATATGCCATAGTAGGAGCTGCATATAATTGCTTTAACCCACCAGGCTCTTTTCTCCCTAAGTTATAATAATCTTTTTTTCCCTTTTTTTAAAATCTGCTTCCGCTCTCAATTTATCACTTTCTGACAAGGTAGATAAAATTGTTTTACTACCAGGCTCTGCAGAATATCTCATTATATTAGAAGAATCATGATTTATATTTTGATCTAAATTTTCTGCAAAAGAGGTATTCATCATTAAAAACATCGACATAAGTAATAATATTCTTTTTTCATAATATTCTCCCCATAAAAAAAATATATTATTAAAAAACTATATTATATGCTTTTTTCAAAAGCATATGCAGCACCTATATAAAATGGATTAGCATAGCTATAATCTAGTTTTTCAAATCTTATATCATCATCTAAAGTGACAAAATCCACTTTTACACTACCATCAAAACTATATACTTTATTAAGTTTATAAGTACCTGTGATACCGGAATTTTGAATTTAGCTCTTTTTTAAAGCTAGTTTTGCCTCATCAAAAGATAGATTTGTTACATCTAGAGACCTAGCAATACCTTCAATTGAATTATTATAATTATAATTAGCAATAAAATCAGATGAAGTAATACTACTATCATTATAATCAATTAAATATGTTTGATATTTTAATGTATAGTAAGGTGGATTGTAACGTAAGCTCTGTACAGAACTTAAATTCATATATAGATCTTTACTTTCATCAGAATATAATAATTTATCTTGATTTGAATGTTGTAAATCATATAATGACACTGCATATGATATAAAAAGAAATAGAACTTAATATACATGTCAAGAAAAAAACCACCTAACAAAAAATCGCTTAAACATAAATATCCGCTCCTTCTAAGTATTATGATTAGTATATCAGTTATCACTAAATAATGGTTAAATCAGCATTAAAAACTTCATTAATTTTTCATCTTTTTAAAATAATAAAAATAGGGACTAGCTGATATTATTAAATCAACTAGCCCCTATTTTTATTTATTGAAACTATATAATATTGTATTTTTATGATATTTATAATAAATTGTAAATTTCTAATATTTAATCAAAAGAGTTATATTTAACAAGAGAAGTAAGTTCAAAACGTTTTGTATGGCCCGGTGTAGGTACGCAGTCTGGATGTGGGTATCCTATAGGGAAGATAGCTACAGGAATGATAGTATCCGGTAAGTTATAAGCCGTACGCACTTTAGCTGGATCAAAATGAGCAATCCATGTTGTACCTAGCCCCATATCTGCTACTTGGAACATAATATGAGAGCCTACAATACTGGCGTCTACAGTGCCTAAATCCGCATCATCATCGTACTCACGTTTCCAGCTCACTTGATTATCGTAACAAACAATAATAGCCAACGGCGCATTAAAATGACCATTAGTGCAGTCTTTTAACTTATTAAGACTATCTGCTGTATTTAATACAAGTAAGCGTTGTGGCTGATAATTATGAGCTGTAGGCGCTAATCTAGCTACCGCTAAGATAGCATCCACCTTCTTCTGCTCTACAGGTTTCGTATCAAATTTTCGAACCGAATACCGTTCTGTGGCTAATGCTTTAAAATCTTTCATTAGATCTCACTCCTTAATGTTATATCAGGCATTATATTTTAATCGGAAAAATCATAAAACCTACTAATTATAAGATTTTAGTATTATTTATGTAATTGATTTATATATAATTTCGAGTCTATCAATAAAATCTATAGGAATTTGTGTAGCTTCTTTATATTTTTGTTTTAATTCATTAATTAAGTCTACAATATGCTTTGAGTCGTCATCTCCACTAACTTCTGGCTTAAAAACTCCTCTGCATTCAGCTATAAGAGAACTAACAAGTAATTTATCATTTAATAATATTGCTGTCATAATCAATACACCATAAATTCCTTTTTAATGATTTCTTATCTCTACTTGTTATTTCACCTTTCTCTCGTTTAAGTACACCATTTGGTACGATGGTATATAAAATATTACCTGGTATATTATATACAGATCGACAACCAAAGAAATTTAAACTATGAGCTGCACAATTACGAAAACGACGAATTGCCTCTAATGTATTAATTAATAACTCTATTTTATCTTTACACGTAATCAAATCAGTAGGAAGTAAAAGATTAGCCACTTCTCTTTATGTTTTGTACTTAATAATCTAAATATATTAATAGCACTTCCAAAAGAAATATTTTTAAATAAAATCCATGGTGGAACATGATTATGATATTTTAAATAATACTTCGTAGGCTGTTTTGCATTACATATATCAAGCTGTTTATTAATCTCTTTTGCTTTTACCTTTGCAAAGCTAAGATGATTTATCTGTCGTTTATAGTATCTAGCATGTAAATAATCATCTTGATGTACCCTAAATGATTTTGAGAAATGATTTGTCTTAAATAAGTTTCAATCATTAAATTATTTCATAGTAATAGGATAAAAGTCTTTTTGACAACATAAAAACAGATTTATATCCATTAAATCATAATAAGAAGACGTCATCGTTTTTTTAAATATTTGCCTATTTTACCTGGGGCTTTCATTTTGCCCGTAAACGGGTCGGTATATTCTTTAAAGTTTAATGTATCTTGTGCTATATCTTCTTGTAGCTGATTGCGAATATACTCTTTTATCGATCCTTCATATCTTCCCACCGTATCCACATAATATCCTCTACACCAAAAATGTCTATTTCCATACTTATATTTTAAATTTGCGTGTTTATCGAATATCATGAGGCTACTTTTGCTTTTTAAATATCCCATAAAACTTGATACACTTAAATGTGGTGGAATAGTTACTAACATATGAATATGATCCGGACAGCATTCTGCCTCTATAATCTCTACATTTTTTTCTATTACATAAATCTCTTAAAATTTTACCTACATCAGCTTTTATCCGTCCATAAATTATTTGCCTTCTATACTTTGGTGCAAAAAACAATATGATATTTACATCTCCATTTACTATGTGATAAGCTTTTTACGTCATTCATTGACATTGAACCTCCTATGTTGAAATGTTGTGGTTGCCAGACCAACTTCATTTTACCACTAGGAGGTTCTTTTTTTCTCTAAGAATTTTTACCGACCCCCAGTTTAACTGGGGTTTAGTCATGCCTATTCGGCGTACAATAAAAAAAGGCACTATCTATAGATAGCGCCTTAGTGACCAACGCCCTTAGCGTTGCAGTCTATTCACTATCTATAGTATATCATAATTAATGAATATCTCAAGACAGGGGAACATAACTAAATTGCATCATGACGATTAATTTAAGAACTATAATGCTATAATTGCAATAAAATGTATAACACTTTTAATGTTTATAATTCGCTATATAAATAAAAAAGTCCTTTAAAGTAAAAGACCTCTAGTTAATTTCTCAACTAGAGGTCAATTTTATGTATATTATTTTTTAAGACGGCTAATTACTTCGTTAGTAATGTTTTCGATTTTGCTGTTAGCGTCAGCCGCACGGATTGTGTATGGATCATCAATACTACATCCATTTTTTCTCAACGCGAATGGATTCAACAGCATTGTGAATAGCTTGCATCATAGGTTGAGCAATTTTGTTGATTTCTTCGTTTTCTTTTTGAAGCAATGGAGCTACGGATTTATTGAATTCAGCTTCTGCTTGAGTTTGATCTTGAATTTTTTCAATTTCTTGTATTTTTTCTCAATTTGTGGACGGTATTGAGCGTCTACTTGTTGCATTTTCATATCTAATGCACCATAGCCAGGGTAGCTATTTACTACTTGGCTCATATTTACTAAGCCAATGTTAGCAGCGCTTGCTACTGCAGCAGTAGCAGACATAGCACCAACGATAGCTAGGGTAGTTAATTTTTTAGATAATTTCATCTGAAATCCTCCTCGAAATAAAAGTGTCACTATACAATCCAATAGTGTACTATTTTTACTATAACAAATCTCCTAACTTTCACAAGACTATGTTACATAGCATAATAAAGCCCTATGAAATGCTTATGAAAGTCTATAGAAGTTAAAATAATACCCACAAGTATACTCTGAAGCTATAATAGCAGTCGCTACGGACATATTCAGAGCACACACGTGGGGATTACGGCTTTCACCTAGTATTTATAATTCGACGTCGAATTATTGTTCATCGTTCAAATAAATGTATTTATCGGATTTCAATTTGGACACAAGGTCAGGCACCAAACCGATAAGACGATCGAAGCTGCTGCTGTAAGGGTTGCCTTTAATATTGAACAACTCAATGCGTTCGCCTTTAATAACGAGGATAGCGCTTGGCTCCATTTTGGCACCGCCGCCACCGCCGCCACATTCGTGGTTTTTATTAGCAGTGTTGTGGTTTGTACCAGTGCCGAAACCAAATGTTACGTCTACGAATGGAACAAGTGTAGTATCGCCGATTTGCACAGCTTCGCCTCCTACCGTTTCCACCTTAATCATATTTTTGAATTTCTCGAATAGGACTTCTAAATTTTCTTTTACGTTACTGTTTTCCATCACAGTACCTCCGCTTTTTTTGTGAAAGTATCATTGCTGTATGTTCAATACTTAGGTTTTTATACTATGTATTTACTTCTATATGATATATACATTATTTGTAGACCTTATATATTGTCTTAATACAGCTCATTTACTTAGTTGACTTAATATATCCTTACGCTGTTTGACCTTGTTCGGCTTTCAGCTTTTCTAACTGCTTAGCTTCCTTCCGTTTAACCCAGAAGATGAGCGCTTTCACCCAATAGGGAACGCATTGGTTTAGATAGCAAGAATCTTGTACCATGCCAAGCCATGACAGCTAAAATGATGCGCCCTTTAATATGACCACTACCTTCACCGGCCCAATTTACATAATCGAGCTCGATGTTCTCAGCTTGTTCAGGCCAAATGCTGTACAGCATAGATGCTATAATCCCCATACGATATGGGTCACCGATACCAAATCGACCTTCTATGGCCACATCGCGTGGTTTAGAGTGGTCATAGCATCGCTTCGAAACAAGGAATAGCTGGTGCCATAATTCTGTATTTTGTACATGTTTCATGAACCAGAATGTAGGAATTTTAGACTTAAATGATGCTACCGGATCGTTTGGATCTGGTTTTTCAAAACGATGTTTAACCGTCGTTTTGAGGTCATTCACCTTCGTAAATACCTTTTCCTTGATAGAACCGTCACTGTTGAAAGTAACGCGGCTCACTGTTTCGTCATCGCTTTTAATATGGGATGTTGGGTCTTGCTGAATGGAGTCATACCGATCAGCTCGAGCCTGTGCATCCATATCCTTAGAAGCTTGTTCAGGACGTTCAATGCGTTCATTTGGCTTTTGAGAAGTCCCAGCCCCCGGTGCTTCTTCATCACCAAAGGTAGCGTTAGAACGTTGAGAGCTCTTCAAATCTTCAAAGCTAGTGCCACTAGAGCTTGCAGAAGGACCTTGTCCGCCCCCCCTTGCATCGCCTTAGCAAAGGCCTCTGCTTGTGACATATCATCGTCTTCGTCCACAACTTTTTGGTATTCTTCGTCAACGCGATTTTCAAGCCATTCTTCATAGTCTTTCACAGGACCAATCTTGAGCATGCCCAAAATGTATAATTCCTTAAAAAATGGTTTGTCCTGCAAATATGCTAGATGCAGTGAAAATACACGCCACAGCCATTTGACGCGCACCTCGCCTCGATATGGCGAGCGTCCGTTAATTTCGATGCTATATGTGATTGGTGTCAGTAGGATAATCAAGATGAGTGCTGCAATGATGGCCACAATAACGAGGGCCACAATAGCCACTGTACTCAACCACATCACCTCCTTAGGTGTACCTATGATTAGTTTTCAATACCTTTTCGAGCCATTACGCCTTGAAGGTAGTAATGTTTAACCTCTTTCATTTCCGTTACAAGGTCTGCCTCATCGATTAATTCTTGAGGAGCCCCACGGCCTGTAAATACGAGTTCCGTTTCTGGATGACGAGCATCGAGCAAAGCCTTTGTTTTATCCCATGTAATGAGTTCAAAGAACAAGCGCCATGTTGTATTCATCAAGAACGACGAGATCGTACTCCCCACTGCTAATAGCAGCTAGTGCACGTTCGTAGCCTTTTTTCAATGAGCGCTACATAATCCTTTGGCGGATTGCCAGATTCAAAGACAACGACTTCATCGCCCCATTTAGCGAGTTCATCCTTGCTTTTCATCCCTTCTTTGATGATAAAGAATGGCTTACCCACAGTTTCTAAGGTTAAATTCTGTAAGGTAGGTAAAATAGTATGTTCACTATATACTTTAGATTTCATAAATTGCAAAAAGAGGACTTTCTTGCCAGCACCGATGGCACGGATAGCTGAGACCGATAGCAGCGGTCGTTTTGCCCTTGCCTTCGCCGGTATAAACTTGTACATAGGCCTTCATAGATATACCTCCGTTCATATACTTTTATTTTACAATATATATATACAAAAGAAAAGAAAAAGAACTTGCTATTAGTGCATTTGCACGCATAACAAGTTCTTTTTTTTCTATGAATTATGTTTTTATGTTACATATATCGTAAAGGATATTACGTATATAGTATTGGTTTTACCTATTAGTTGCTAATTGGCAAGAAGATCATAGGGTCTGTAGGAGATCCATTGAGGCGTACCTCATAGTGAACGTGAGCGCCTGTACTTTTTACCAGTACTGCCCATCAAGGCGATTGTTTGACCTTGTTTTACGCTCATACCTACAGTTACCAATACAGCACTATTATGGCCATAACGCGTTACGAAGCCATTGCCATGGTCGATTTCAACGAGGTTACCATAACCGCCTTCTGTATAACCTGCAAAGGTTACAACGCCCGCAGCTGTTGCCACAATTGGTGTACCATAGTCATCCGCAATATCTACCCCTTCGTGGAACGCACCGGTAGCGCCCGTTAGAGGGTCCACACGGCTACCAAACGGAGAGGCAATAACGCCCTTGCTTGGCCAGATACTTGGTGTAGTGTTATTCGTAACACCACCAGAGCCAGCGGAGAAGTTGATGGATTGCATAGCCATAAGGTCTTGCGCACCACCATCGCGAAGGATATTACGCATTGTATAGAAGCTAACTAGCAATTTTTGTGCGTCCTTGTCCATTTTGGACAGACGAGCTGATAATTGTGCCGCTGTTAGCGTCTTTACTTCGCTTTCATCAGCGGCTGGCTGCTTTGGGTCGCTACCGTCCCCGCCACCTTGAGATGGTGTGCCAGATTCAGCGCCCTTCAGCATTTGCTTGTTTTCTTCGCTAATTTGATTTAAGTTTTGAATTTTCTTATCTAAAACATCTGTCTTTTGTTGTAATAACTTCAGCTGTTCCGATTGTAATTGTGTCTGTTGACGTAATTGCACAACCTCAGCTTGGCGCACGATGCCCCAAATGCCGAGAACCAACGCCGCAACGATTAAGATAGAACCTACAATAGCTGCTATTTTCGCCTGCTTGGTTGTTAATGTCAATATGCAGTTGTCACCATTTCTTTCAACTTTGTTTGAAATAAATGCCGGTACTTTCAATACAAACCTTCCTTATTTAGAAACGATGGCGCTCGTTAACGCTTCCTCATTGGTGCGTTCGCCCAACGCTTCGTTCAAACTCTCTAATTCTTCTTGTGAAAGATTAACGAGACTTTTACCTTTCACAATGGGTTTACTAAAATACGGGATTCATTACGACCGTAAATACTGGAGATACAGATGCCGTTATTGTTGCCGTCAAGCAATGTAAGCGCAAAGGACAAATCATTACCGATATTTTCAAAGGCGTTATATTTAATAAAGCCAATTTTTTGTATCGTATTGCTTTGAATATTGCGGATTGCCGCTTGCTCAGTCAACAAGGACTCAAGACCCTTCGCAGCATCGCGAATTTCGCTAACCTCTACAGATAATTTACGCTCTAGACTCGCACCATTGTCCCCTTGCATAAAGAAATCATATTTCTTTTGAGGCTCCCTAAGCGAATGTGCAAGATTACACAATACACTAACAACGCTATTACAAGGACGATGGTTGCCATACCAATCCACGGTTGAATCGATGCGAACATGTATATTCCTTCCTATACAATCGTCAAAACTCCAACACTTAATTATACCATTCTAATTGTGAAAGTTAAATGACTGCATGCAATTTAATTTAATATGCGTAATGATAGATTAATCATATCTATCCTTTTATTTCGTCAATAAATGGGCTTATCGCTCGTTCTAGTATACCATGTAGAGCCGCTATGAGTACACCGTAATTTACGATTGGCGTACCTTGTACAACGGCACATTCAATACGTCGTAATACTTCGCGGCGTGTGAGCATACAAGCGCCACAGTGGATGATCAAATCATATTGTGATACATCTTTTGGGAAAGCGCCCCACTAGTGAATTCTAGCTGTAAATCCGTATGACCTTGCTTTTTAAGGAGATTAGAATTTTTACAGTCCCAATATCATCACATTGACGGCGATGTGTACAACCTTCGCTAATAAGAACCTTAGAACCTGGTTTTAAATTCTTAATGGCATTAACACCAGCTACTAAGTCCTGTAATTTACCTTTAAAGCGAGCCATCAAAATAGAAAAGACGTCAACGGAATTGTATGCGGTGTCAATTCATCGACACGATCAAAGGCTTGAGAATCACAGATAACCATTTTAGGTGGATATTTAAGAGAATTAATCATAGAGGTAATTCTTCTGTTTGGCACACTAACGCTAAGCCTTTGTAGTCTAAGATTTCACGAATCGTTTGTACTTGAGGCAAAAATAAGGCGGCCCTTTGGTGCTGCACTGTCAATAGGACATACAAGAATTATAGTATCCCCTCTTCTACTAGGCCTTTGTAATAGAGTTTGATCTCCTTCTACATCAAGTGGTGTTAACCCACCCAAGAGATCAAGTAATTCTAAACGTTTAGCTTTTAGATGTAAAATCAGCAGAACCAATGACAGTAGCTAATTCAGATAATCCCTTATGAGTTTCTACATAAGTAGATACATCTGTTTTATTTTCTATGTTGTTTTCTTTATCATTTTCTTGGTCAATTTCTGCATTGATTTCATTTATAAATAATGCAATAGGCACATTGTTTTGTTTTAAAAGCCCTAACCAATGCATATCATCAGCAGTTGGTTCTTCATCGGTACGAAGTACATAAACAGCGAGATTAATCTTTTTCACAACCTCTTCTGTTTTCTCCATCCGCAATGTACCTAATTCAGTTGTATCGTCTATACCAGCTGTATCGGTAATTACTACAGGGCCTAGTGGCAAAATCTCCATGGATTTACTCACTGGGTCTGTCGTTGTTCCTGCCACCTCAGACACAAGGGATACAGGCTGATCTGTTAACATATTAATCAATGTAGACTTACCAGCGTTACAACGACCAAAAAGCCGATATGCACGCGGTTTGCTTTAGGTGTTTGTTCCATAGTCTATCCTTGTTACTTAACGTTTATATTTATTACAAAATATAGTTAATCATCTTACAACAACATGTATTATGATCTACTAAGTTATCTTACAATATTATTATAACTCAATAAAATACCTTATATACAGTAAAAGCGCAGTCCGTAGACTACGCTTTTACCGTGGATTGTAAATTGTATTTACATTATACAGAATTGTTATCGGTTTGTCATTACTAAATTCACATAATTCGATTCGAATTTAAGTATATCAATTATACTCTAAATTCTACTGTTTCAGTATCGTCTGTATTATCTTGACCATCCATAAAAGCGATGAGACGTTCTAATTCTGCTTCAGAGGAGAAGGCAATTTCAATCTTACCTTGAACCTTTTTTACCAGCACGGAATTTAATATTTACAGGAGATCCTAAGCTTAGTTTTAAACGGTCCATAAGAGCACGTACCTCTGCAGTACTTTGTGGCTTAGCATTCTTTGCTTTGGGTGTCTTATTTTGCATAGACTGTACAAGGGCCTCTGCTTGACGAGCACTTAACTCGCCCTCTTTAATACGTTCAGCAGCTTCAATTTGTTGTGCTGCACTACGCAATGCTAACAATGGACGCGCTTGACCAACTGTTAAGTCGCCTTCGATGAGATCTTTTTTTGTACAGAATCACATAATTTTAACAAACGAACCATATTTGCAATATAAGAACGACTGCGACCTAAGCGAGCAGAAATCATTTCTTGAGTTTGTTTATACGTATCCATTAAACCTTGGTATGCCAAAGCTTCTTCAATTGGATCCAAGCCTTCACGTTGTAGATTTTCAACGAGGGCCACTTCTGTCATCTCTTCTGTATTATATTTCTTTACAATAACTGGTACAGTCTCAAGACCTGCAATGATAGCAGCACGGTAACGACGTTCACCAGCTACAATTTGGTATTTATTCTTTTGTTTACGTACTACAATTGGTTGAAAAATACCAAGGTTTTTAATAGATTCAGCTAATGTTGCTAAACTATCTTCATCAAAACTTTTACGAGGTTGATCTGCATTAGGAACTAGCTCGGAAATTGGTAGTTCGTGAATCTCCTTTTCAGGCAATACAGACTCTACCGTATCTACCTTCATTAAATTTCCAAGGCCCTTCCCCAAGCCGGATGATTTACTTTTTCTTACTTTTTTACTTCTCTAGGCATAACTAACCTCTCACCTTGCATATGCGACTATATATCAATTTGTAACACTCAATTATTTAATAGCCAAGGTATTAATCTAGTCATTTTAGTTATTTAACTAAACAATTAGCTATCTATTGAACTATTTATTTATCTGTTGAACTATTTATTTATCTTTTGAAGCTTTAATCACTTCTTTAGCTAGTTTAGTATATACGTCCGCCCCTTTAGATTTTGGATCATATACGATAATAGGTTCACCATAACTCGGAGCTTCGCTAAGACGTACATTACGTGGAATAATAGTCTTATATACTTTATTACCAAAGAATTTTTTCACTTCATCAGCAACTTGAATAGATAAATTTGTACGACCATCAAACATAGTTAATAAAACACCTTCAATTTCAAGATTTTTTATTAGATGTTTGTTGCACAATTGTTATAGTTTTTACTAATTGGCTAACCCTTCTAATGCGTAGAATTCACTTTGAATCGGAATTAGTACGCTATCTGCCGCTGTAAAGGCATTTAATGTAAGCAAACCAAGGGATGGTGGACAGTCAATAATGATAAAATCATATTCGTCACGTACTGGTGCCAATGCTTTTTTCAAAATTGTTTCACGTGAAACAACTGAAACCAGTTCCACTTCTGCACCAGCTAATTGAATTGTTGCAGGCGCTACAAATAGCTTTTTAAGCATTGTAGGCTGAACAATATCAGCAATAGGTTCACCATCGATTAGAACATCGTGTACACAGAGTTCTAAATCATCTTTTTCAATGCCTAAACCAGAGCTAGCATTACCTTGTGGATCCAAATCAACAAGCAATACTTTTTTACCAGCATCAGCCAAACAAGCACTCAAATTCACGGATGTCGTTGTCTTACCAACACCGCCTTTTGATTAGTAATAGCTATAACTTTGCCCACTTAATTCACCTCACATGTTCGTTCAAAATATTTCTTTTAATTATAACATAAAACAACGATAATTACGGTAATTACAAATCAAATTCCAGGAAAATATCTATATTTTATTCACTAACTACAGTAATTAATAATACACATATTTACATATTAGCAAATAATATGATTAAATCTTATTTTTAAACCTTATTTTGTATTTCTCAAAACTACTATAAGGATTTTAATTGTTTCACGTGAAACAAATTACCTTTATTTTTTCATAACAAAATATTGATTTAATACATATACGTAAATATTTCACGTGAAACATTTATAATTAATAAAAAACAAATACTAAAATTTACTCCCTTAACATATAGTTTTAATACAAAAATTTTATAACGGAAAAATTATTTTAGTATATAAATATATACCAATCATCCAAATTTACACAAAAATTTTTTCATTCAATATTTATCTAAAAACAATTAATCAGAAATCAAAACTAGGCCAATGAAAATAATTTTCTTCAGAAAAAAAATAAATCATTTAGAAGAATAATTCATTACAAAACATCATTAAGATTACAATTTATTACAACTTTACATTAAGATTACAATTAATAATCAAACATTACTACTAAAAATAAAATTAATATCTTAATCAAAATTTACAGATAAAATAATTAGATTGTTTCACGTGAAACAATTTAGTATATAACAGTAAAGTTATTAGGGCAACCGTAACAACCTAAAATAGTTAGAACACTACAATAATAACTTTTAGGATTAAAATGTAGTCTGATATAGCTTCAAGTTATATCAACATGCAACTTAATTATATGAGAATATAGGCCCTATATGCTTTGACAGGCATTATCGATATCTATATACTATTAATTAGATAGTAATTATATTTATAGACGTAAAATCAGTAAATTTTAAGTTTTAACTGATCTATATACAATATACTAAAGATTAAGTACACGCTCTACGGATACGCAGAGCTTTTTATTTTGAAAAGGAGGCGTTTCCATGCCTATTTATAACGGAATGCTTCCTGCCATCGATAAAGCAGAAGTAAAACGATATGCAGGACTTCGTCATGCAGAGGATTTTCCGCAACAATATGTGGACGAAGCATGTAAAGAAATTCAATTATTAGCTACACCTAAAGGTGTATATCAAGAATATGATTATGATGCTGAAAACAAAGACAATTTTGAGCAATCCACCGCTTAAAATTGAAGGTTCCATCATCGAAAAACATCTAGAAAAGTCTACAAAAGTCTATGTATTAGGCGTAACAGTAGGTGAAGATGTAGAAATCCGCAGTGAACAGTTATTCAAACAAGGTAACTACACTGTAGGTTTGTTACTTGATGCAGCGGCTACAACAGCAGTAGAACAAGTAGCTGATCAAGTAAATGAAGTTATCAATACAATTGCAAAAAAACAAGGCTATAAACCAACATGGCGCTTTAGCCCTGGCTATGGTAACTGGCCATTAGAAATTCAGCCACAACTAGCTAAAATCATCAAAACAGAGATGATTGGCTTACAAGTAACAGAGAACTATTTATTGTTTCCACGATAAGTCTGTAACAGCTATCATTGGTTTGATGCCAGCTAACGAAGACATCAAAACAAAACGTGGTTGCACATCTTGTTCCCAAAAGGATTGTGCATCTCGTAAACTACCAGAAAAGGCGACTGTAACGTCTAATAACGAAGGCGAGGAGGGCTGTAACAAAACAACAGCTGAAGCCTCTGGTATCACTATGAAAGGCCAACCAACAGAATAATGTTTCACGTGAAACATTGTAAATTTTAGGATGATAAAGGAAGATGTTTATGTATATATTTGACGGTTAAGGCGGTGGAGGGCACAATGCTCCAAGCAGCAGGCCTTGAAGAAGGTTATTGCCCAGAATTATTTAACGTAGAAAAACCAGAAGTAGTAAAGAATATTCACGCTCAATACTTACAACACGGCAGTGATGTAATTACTACCAACACATTCGGTGCATGTGGTCTAAAATTAGAAGATTACGATTTACAAGATCGCGTACGAGAGATAAATATTGCTGCTGTAAAGGTAGCAAAAGATGCTATTGCAGAGTTTAAACCATCTGCTCGTGTAGCTGGTTCTATGGGTCCTACAGGTCGTTTTTACAACCATTGGGCAACATGAGCTTTGACTCTATTTATGACACATACCGCGAACAAGCTGAAGCATTGATTGAAGGCGGCGTTGATTTCATCATTATCGAAACAATTATCGACGTACAAGAAATGCGTGCCGCTCTATTAGCATCTTTGGATGCTCGTGAAGCAGCAGGTAAGACTAAAGAAGATGTACAAATTATCTGTCAGTTTTCTTTCAGTGAAGACGGCCGTACTATTACAGGTACACCGCCAGCAGTTGCAACTACTATTGTAGAGGCAATAGGGGCCGATATCATCGGTATTAACTGTTCTCTTGGACCTGAACAAATCACACCGCTTATTGAAAAAATCGCTAGTGTTACTAATTTACCAATCAGCTGCCAACCAAACGCAGGTATGCCACAACTCATTAACAAACAAACGGTATTCCCCACTTACAGCAGAAGAAATGGGTCCATTGATGCTTCCAATCGTAGATGCAGGTGCAACCTATGTAGGTGGTTGCTGTGGTACAACACCAGCTCATATCCAATCTATTTCCGACGCTGTGAAAGCACATACACCTAAAGAACGTGCTCATATTGAACCTAAAACAATCATTACAAGCCGTACTAAATTGTTGGAATTAGGTCATCATACAAAACCGCTTATCATCGGTGAACGTATCAATCCTACAGGCCGTAAAATTCTGGCTCAAGAACTACGGGACGGTTCTTTCATTCGTGTAAAACGCGACGCCTTAGACCAAGTAGAAGCAGGTGCCGACATCCTCGACGTAAACATGGGCGTAGCAGGCATGGACCAAACTCCATTGATGGAGCGTGCAATCTTCGAATTATCCATGCTCGTTGAAACTCCATTATCCATCGATACATTGGATCCAGCAGCTATGGAAGTAGCCCTTAAAAACTATCCAGGTCGCGCTCTTATCAACTCCGTAAATGGGGGAAGAGGAGTCCATCACACACGTTATGCCATTGGCTAAACGTTATGGTGCAGCATTACTTTGTTTGCCATTATCTAGTGGTGACCTTCCTGAAAAAGCAGAGGACCGCGTTGCTTTAGCTGAAAGCATCGTAAATCGCGCTTACGGCTATGGTTTCAACCACATGACTTATTACTTGATCCATTGGTATTAACACTTGCCAGCGGTGAAGATAGTGCACGTCAAACATTGCGTACATTACAGTTATATAAAGAGAAATTTGGCTTCCCAACAGTAATGGGCTTGTCCAACATTTCCTTCGGTATGCCACAACGTCCATATTTGAATGGTCAATTTTAACAATGGCTTTAGCATGTGGCTTAACAACCCGATTATGAACCCATTAAACTATCCAGCTAAAAAAGCTTTTGTATCTAGTACAACGCTATTAGGTTGGGATCCAGGTTCTGCCGAGTTCATTAAAGAATACGGCTACGAAGACGAAACAAGCGCTCCTGGTAACTCTGCTCCGAAGGGTCCAGATAAAGCATCCTTTGACAGCAATGATCCATTGGCCAATATCCGCGCTTGCGTAGAGCAAGGTGAAAAGGAAGCCATTGTTGAGCTTGTTAAAAAGCCTTAGCAGACGGCATGGACCCATTAGATATTACGAAAAAAGGCTTATCTGAAGCGATGAACGTAGTAGGAGACAAATTTGGTTCTGGTAAATTATTCTTGCCACAAGTAATGCTTGCTGCTGAAACAATGCAAGCTGCTTTCAATACGATTAAAGAAATTATTCCTGCTAGTGAAAGTTTAGATAAAGGTACAGTCGTTGTAGCTACTGTTAAAGGCGACATCCACGATTTAGGTAAAAAATATCGTAGCAGCTTTACTCGAAAATAATGGTTACAAAATCGTTGACCTTGGCAAAGACGTTGATCCAGAGGTCATCGTTCAAGCTATTAAGGACAACAAAGCCGCTCTCGTTGGTATCTGTTCCTTGATGACTACAACAATGCCTCAAATCGACAACACTATCGCTGCTATCCGTGCTGCAGGCCTTAAAACTAAGGTCATGGTTGGTGGTGCCGTAGTATCGCAAGACTACGCAGACCAAGCAGGCGCAGACATCTACGCTAAAGACGGTATCGCTGCCGTAAACCATGCAAACGATTTCTTTGAAACATTAGAAAATAATTTCTGATTTACATGACACAAAACAAGGTGAAAGCTCGTCTTAAAAAACTTATTTTGATGGTGAAAACCACATAAAAGATTAAACAAGATAATCTTTCACCATATGTATAGATCAAGAGGTACATGATGACATTAAGAGAGAAACATCAAAAAGGGAAATTCACCATCACTGTTGAATTAGACCCACCAAAGAGCAGTTCTGCTCAAAAAGTATTTGACCAAGCAGCGCGTTTAAAAGGTAAGGTTGACGCTATCAACATCGCTGATAGCCCTATGTCCAAAATGCGTATGAGCCCAATTTCCTTTATCTTATTTGTTACAACACAATAAAGATATCGAGACTATTTTCCACCTTACATGCCGCGATCGCAACATCATCGGTTTACAATCCGAATTACTAGGCGCTGCAGCACTTGGTGTAAATAATATTTTAACCCTTACTGGTGACAAACCAGATAATGGGGACCACCCATTTGCACAATCCGTATTTGAAGTAGACTGCATGGGCTTGCTCAATATCGCTAAAACATTAAATGCTGGTAAAGACTTGGCAGGTAATGATTTAGATGAGCCTACAAACTTCTACATTGGTGCTACTGGCAACCCTGGTGCACCAGACTTAGAAATTGAACGTCAAAATTAGCAGCTAAAATTAAAAATGGTGCGCACTTCGTACAAACACAACCTATCTACGATTTAGAACAAGCAAAACGTTACATCGATAAAATGTCTGAGTTTGATGTACCTATTATGCTTGGTTTAATTCCGCTTAAAAGCTTCAAAATGGCTACATATTTACACGAAAAAGTGCCTGGGATCAACCTTTACTCAAGAAATCCTAGACCGCGTAGAAAAGGGCGGTAAAGAAGCGGGTACAGAAATCGCTATAGAAACATTGGAACAAATCAAGAAAATCGCTGCAGGCGTACATATCATGCCTTTAAACGATATCGATACAACATTACATATCATTGACCATGTATAAATCATTGTAAAATTATAAAAGAACACCTTTTCCACAGCCTCCCATAGTGAGTAGGGGAAAGGTGTGTTTTTTTTAGTAACTATATTAACCATTAAAGATTACACTAACGGTTTGTCTTTAATTTCTTTTGGCTTACGTGGGTATTGTTTCGGTGTTTTACCTGTTTTCTTGATGTACAGGATTGCTCGTTTATCATCCAAGGTCGGCAGAGTAACAGTACGTACTTCTTCAATATTAGCTTTCAATGTGCTGAGCGCTTTATTGATTCTCCCACTTCTTCTTCGTAAATAGCACCTTTAAGGCAATTACATAGCCACCTTCTTTTACGTAGGGCACAGTCCATTCCAAGAGAATAGGTAATCTTGCTACTGCACGACTCGTAGCAATATCGAAGCTTTCACGGCAATCTTGATGACTAAGATCCTCTGCACGACCATGTAAGGTAGTACAATTCGTCAGTTTTAGCTCATCCATAACAGATTCTAGGAAGGTAAGACGTTTTTTCAAAGAATCAAACAAAGTGACCTTGAGACTACGATCATAGATAGCCAATGGAATGCCAGGGAAACCAGCACCAGTACCTACATCGATAATAGATATGCCGGATTTAATAATATTTGAATCGTAGCAAGAGAGGGAGTCGATCATATGTTTCACTACAACCTCTTTCATATCTGTGATGCCCGTAAGGTTGAGATATTTATTTGTTTCAATCATGCGCGCATAGTACACGTAAAAGTCCTTTGCCTGCTCTTCTGTACATGGCAAACCAAATTGGCTCATTTGCTCCATCATGTATGAAACAAATTCAGACTCAGGTGCTATAGGCACATCGTATTTCTCTTTCATAAGTACTCCTAATAAATTATTCGATATTTATATAAAGTAAAAGCTATCCACATTTATTTAATAAAACTCATGTCATTTAGCTCATCATATAAATAAATCTACGTAATTAACAATGTAATTAATAATATATGAGATATCAAAATAGTATTTATAATTTTAAATGCTAAAAAACTCAAAAAATTTGCGTTATACGGTGCTTTTAATATATTTTATATAATTTTATATACAAAACTAATAAAATGACCATATAAACGAAATATTTAAGTCATTTTCTTTATATTATAGCATATTCTCAATTTATTCTCATTTACAAACCAAAATATAGAACCTGCGTAACACAAAATAGGGTAGGCAAGAAATGTTATACCTATATTATCATTTAAAACAATTAATTGAGAAATCGGTCCATCTTTTTTAACCTGCTTTTTCAATCTTTTGTTAAATTTCCAAACCCTTATTCTATTTCAATGCAAATCAAAATTTCTTTACCATCCAATCGATCAATAATTGTAAACCTATTTTGTTAATCTTTTACCACATCTATTTTCAGTTTTTATACAACTTTTCATCAACTAAATTTCACAGTTTATTTCTAATTTATCATCATGAACTTTTCTTCACATATAAATTGTTTTGTCTATTCTGAATGTACACTTAGTGTATTTCTCTAGTGTACATATTTTACTGATATAATAATATGTATTTTATAAATATACATATAAATATACAAATATTTACTGATATAGATCTCTATTACATATATAAAAATAAAACTTGCTACTTGGTAATGAACTTATTTATAGATTACACTACCATTAATAGGAGGTGATACCCATGAAACAAAAATGTATATGGTTCTTATTTAAACTTGGGCTATCCTTATTTACTCCAGATTATATGAGTCAAGGTCGCGAAGTCAATGAGCATCAGGAACGAGAAACCTTATAACAGAAAAAGCTAGCTAATCAAACGATTAGCTAGCTTTTTATATGCAATCACATATTTTATTTGCTTCGGTTATATTGTTCCAATTGAATTAGCAGAACAGACACATCCGCCGGTGATACGCCAGAGATACGGCTGGCTTGGCCGATGGAGTGAGGGCGAATTTTGTTGAGCTTTTGTTGCGCTTCAAGGGAAATGACCTTTAATTTCTGTATAATCCCATTCTTTTGGAAGAATTTTTTCTTCCAGTTTACGAACCTTGTCGACTTGGTCCATTTGCTTTTTGATATAACCTTCATAAGTAATGGAGATATCAACAGCTTCTTCTACGTCAGGAGTATAGCGTTTTTAAACCAAAATGCATCGGCTACGATAGCGTAGGAAAGTTCGTTACGTTTTACTAAATCATAAGCATGAATACCTGTTCTAATAGGTGCTGTACCTAAACTTTCAAGCAAAGCTTGTGTTTCCTTGGATGGATTTACAGGTGTATTTCGTAACATATCCATTGCTTCTTCGATAGCAGCTTTCTTGGCTGTAAATTTAGCCCAACGATCGTCTTTTACAAGACCGATGGCACGACCTTTTTCAGTAAGACGCATATCTGCATTATCTTGACGAAGCAATAGACGGTATTCGCTACGGCTCGTCATCATACGATACGGTTCATTAGTACCTTTTGTTACGAGATCATCGATGAGAACACCGATATACGCTTCAGAGCGAGCAAGAATAAACGGTTCTTTACCTTCAAGCCATAAAGCAGCGTTAATACCAGCCATTAGACCTTGTGCAGCGGCTTCTTCATAGCCAGATGTACCATTAGCTTGACCAGCAGAGTAGAGGCCTTCAATATGTTTTACTTGAAGTGCTGGTGTTAATTGTGTTGGGTTCAAGCAATCGTATTCAATAGCATACGCAGGACGCATGATTTCTACATTTTCAAGACCTGGAATGGTGCGAAGGAATGCATATTGTACGTCCATAGGAAGGGAAGTACTCATGCCTTGTACGTACATTTCGTTTGTACTAGTACCTTCTGGTTCTACGAATAATTGATGGCGTTCTTTATCAGCAAAGCGCACTACCTTATCTTCGATAGAAGGGCAGTAACGAGGACCAACGCCTTCAATCTTACCGCTATACATAGGGGCACGGTGAATATTGCTCGTAATGATTTCGTGCGTTTCTTTGTTAGTATAGGTCAACCAACATACGTCTTCATTGCGGTTAATCCATTCATCCATAAAGGAGAAGGAGTGATGATGTGTATCGCCTTCTTGAACCTCCATATTTTCAGGGTTAAGCGTGCGTTTATCTACACGGGCTGGCGTACCAGTCTTAAAACGCATCAACTCAATGCCATTGTCGAGCAAAGATTGAGAGAAATGTTCTGCTACGCGTTGACCATTTGGGCCACCTACATAATCGATATCGCCGATGAGGATTTTACCTTTCAAGTAAGTACCTGTACAAAGAATAACAGCCTTAGCACCATAGAATTCGCCAAGTTCTGTAACAATACCTGTTACCTTGCCGTCCTCAACCTTAAGCTCTGTTACCATGATTTGCTTAACATTGAGGTTCTCTGTATTTTCAATGGTTTGTTTCATCAAATGTTGGTATTTGATTTTATCAGATTGGCAGCGCAAGGAATGCACTGCAGGGCCTTTACCCATGTTGAGCATACGCATTTGAATAGCCGTAGCATCTGCGTTAATACCCATTTGACCGCCTAAAGCGTCAAGTTCATAAACAAGATGGCTTTTACCAGGACCGCCAACGGCAGGATTACATGGCATAAGCGCAATGTTATCTAAACTGATGGTCGCCATCAACGTGCGATGACCCATGCGGGCAGCAGCAAGAGCCGCCTCACAACCAGCATGACCGCCACCGATGACGATGACATCATAATTATCTACAGTATACATATCTATTGAATTCCTTATATTTATTACTTATTTTGAAAGTTTATTTTACTCAAAACAACGAGACCGAATATCCCAGAGTACGGTTCCTCACTGTGAATTTTCTTTAAGCTACGTTGTAGCCTAGAAAATTTTACGTTCGAACAAAGCGATGCAGTGTCGTTCCCAGGGTCCAGGTCGCTCGCTGAGCATTTTCCTTCAGAAAATTACACGCTCCGACCAAAGTGATGTGTGGCTCCCTCAGGTCCAGTTCCTCACTGTGAATTTTCTTTGGCTACGTTGTAGCCTAGAAAATTTTACGTTCGGAACAAAGCGATGCAGTGTCTTTCCCAGGGTCCAGGTCGCTCGCTGGGCATTTTCCTTCGGAAAATTGCACGCTCGAGCATATTAATGCTTTAATTTAGCCCAGAGTCCAGTTCCTCACTGTGAATTTTCTTTAGGCTACGTTGTAGCCTAGAAAATTTACGTTCGAACAAAGCGATCAGTGTCCCTGTCGTCGCGAGCTCCTCCATTGACTACTGCCCTGCTTTCACTTACCTAAACAGAAGCGACTGAATAGTTCGTCGATCATGCTTTCACGGATGGTATCACCCGTGATGTCGCCTAGTAGTTCCCAGGCGCTGCGCAAATCGGTAGCGACAAAGTCTACTGGCATGCCCATATCGATGGAGGAGAGGGCTTCTTCGACTTGAGTTTTTGCTTGTTCCATGAGGCTGATGTGACGCACATTACTGATCATGGCGCTGTTGTCTTGTTTTACACGACCGCCGTAGACGAGTTCTTGCACCCATTTAGAGAGAACTGCAGAGCCTTCGCCTTCTTTGGCACTGATGCGTTCAATAGCTGTAAAATTACCGTGTTCTTGAATATTTTCGTCTGTAACGACTTGTGCCACGTCGGACTTATTGAGGAGCACGATGGTGTTCAAACCGCTGACAGAGGTCAAAATTTCGATTTCTTCAGGGGTTAATGGAGTAGATCCGTCGATAACGCAGAGCACAATATCCGCTTTGTTAATATAATCGCGAGCCCGTTCCACGCCGAGGGCTTCCACCGTATCTTGAGTATCCCGAATGCCTGCCGTATCAATGAGGCGCAGAGAAATGCCTTCTACGGTCATATATTCTTCAATACTATCTCGCGTCGTACCAGGAATATCCGTTACAATAGCGCGGTTTTCGCGCAAGAGAGCGTTCATAAGGCTAGATTTACCTGCATTTGGACGGCCTACAATAACCGTCGTAATACCGTCGCGAATAAGGCGTCCCGTATTCGCTGTGGACAAGAGTTCATCCATAGCTTTCAAAATAGGCTGCAATTGATCGCGAACCTCTTGGCTCGTTACGTCCTCAATATCCTCCTCAGGATAATCGATGGTTACCTCTAAATGAGCAATCATGGCGATGAGCTGTTCACGCACATCTTTTACAAAGGACGAAACTGTGCCGTCCAGCTGCGATACAGCGAGAGAGAGGGAGTCCTCTGTTTTTGCTTCAATAATATCAATGATCGCCTCCGCTTGGGTGAGGTCGATACGTCCGTTCATAAAGGCGCGCTTCGTAAATTCGCCGGCCTCTGCCATGCGCACATCGTGATTGACGAGCAATTTCAAGATTTGTCGAACCGGCACAATGCCGCCGTGACACTGAATTTCTACCACGTCTTCTGCGGTGTAAGAATGAGGACCTTTCATTAATAATACAAGAACCTCATCGATGGTCTTGTTCGTTACAGGGTCCACAATGGTCCCGTATTGTATCGTTCTGTTTTGGCGGTCCATCAATGGAACGGTGCCAGCGCTCTTGAACAGGCTATTTACAATAGGAAAACTATCCTTGCCGCTAACACGAATAATACCAACCCCGCCGATGCCAGGCGGCGTCGCAATGGCCGCTATTGTATCATCTATATACATAAAAATCTCCGTACTTCGAATATCTAGTATTTGCTTTTGTATATGTTCTTCGCCTGTGAAAGTTAAACTAAACTAATCTTTGCATGCGAAGATTAACTTAGGTTAGCTTTCACCATAACCTAAAGAATAAAGTGGGCAGCCCTCAATCAACCGAGAATATCAGTCACTTGAAAGCTGCACCACTATATTATTTTTTGTACGTAATCACAACGTGACGGAACGGTTCGTCCCCTTCACTGTTAGTAACAACGTTTTTATCCCCTTGAAGGGCAGTGTGAATGATTTTACGTTCAAAAGCATTCATCGGTTCTAAGGAAACCTTTTGACGGTTGCGTTTCACCTTAGAAGCCAAGCGTTTCGCGAGATTCACCAATGTTTCTTCTCGACGAGAACGGTAATTTTCCACATCTACAACGATGTGGCAGTGGCCAGATACATCCTTTGTGTGCTACAAGATTTGTTAAGTATTGAATAGCATCCAATGTTTGACCATGTTTACCGATCAAAATACCTAAATCTTCACCGTGTACTTGGAATGTAATCTTATCTTTAGTCATCATTTTTTCGATAACTACAGTGAGGCCCATTTGAGTAAACATATCATCGAGGAATTGTTTACCTTTTTCAGCAATTTCTTGTTGATCTTCTTTTGAAAGTTCCTTTTTAGAAGGTTTTTCTACAACATCACTTTCAGAAGTTTCAACTGCTGTATCTTGTACTTCTGTTTCACTTGTTGCTACTGGCTTGGAAGCAACAGCTACAGATTGTTCTTCTACTTGAGCTACTTCTTCTTGCGTAGCAGTTTTAGCTACAGATGTGAAGAATAAGCGAACAACTGCTGGTTTACGACCAATGCCCAAGAAGCCATTAGAAGGTTGTTCCAAGACTTTAGTTTCTACCAATTCTTGGCCTTCTGCAGCCAATTGAGCTACGCCTTTGGCAATGGCATCTTCAATGGTTTTAGCAGATACATCGATAAATTCCATAGTGTCTCCTATTTCTTAGCTTCTAAGCTTTTGTAAATGAAATGTTGTTGCACAAATTGGAATACATTGGATACGATCCAGTAAATAACTAAGCCAGATGGGAAGTTAAGGAGATGTAACCAATGAATAAAGGCATAAAGATTGTCATAATCTTTTTTGTTGTTGCGCAGCAGCACCAGTTGCACCGCTACTAGTTTGCTTGGACATAATCCATGTAGATAATGCACTCAATACTGGCAAAATGTACATTGGATCTGGTTCGCCAAGACTAGGAAGCCATAAGAATTGTACATAGTTTTGATCGTATGGATAGCCTTGTAAAGCATAGAAGATAGCGATCAAGAATGGCATTTGCACCAATAGAGGCAAACAACCAGCCAATGGGTTAACGCCCATTTCTTTGTACAATGCACCCATTTCCGCTTGAAGTTTTGCAGGATCGTTTTGTATTTATCTTGCAATTCTTTCATGCGAGGCTGTAACTCTTGCATAGCCTTCATGGATTTGATTTGTTTTACAGTAAGTGGTGCCAAAACCGCTTTAATAACGATTGTTAAAGGATAATAGCCACACCGTAGCTTGGATAGCCTACCATTTGAGTTAATTGGAACGCATAGGTTACCAATGTAGTCATCAATTCAACGATAGGGTGGAATATACTACTTAAGAATTCCATTGTTTCTCCTTTTTCTTACAGTCCGAAACCGTCCTTTGCGCATCTATATATCGTTATGGTATGGTCTAAATTTCATCCATACAGATGCTCAGGTATTTCCAAAACTGTGCTAGATGGTTTTTGTGAAAGTTACTTTCACAGAACGCATCCAGCCTAAGCCCAAATAGGTTAGGGAACTGGATCGTAGCCACCCTTGTGAAAAGGATGGCAGCGAAGAATGCGTTTTAAACCCATCCAGCTACCTTTCAAAGGACCATATTTTTCGATGGCCTGCAAAGTATATGTGGAACATGTCGGATAATAACGGCAACATCCAGGTTTTAAGGGAGATATGGCAAGCTGATAGAACCTAATTAAAAGTCGTAAAAGCGTAGTTATACAGCGTTTCATGGAAACCTCCATATATACAAAAAGGACCAAAGCCTCTAACTTGTGGTCCTATTTATTATTTTGTATCAACAATTTTGCTTTTTCGCAAGAGATACAAAATTTCCTTTTCCGCTTTTTCGTAGGTAGCGTTTTTCAGAGGGCCACGTCCAACAATTACGATATGATACCCTTCGCGTATGGAATGTTGATTGAGGCGATACACCTCTTTCATGAGCCGTCTAGCTCGGTTGCGCTCAACAGCACAACCAACCTTTTGCCGGTTACAAAACCAATGCGCGTAGATTGCTTCGCCACGGGCATACGATAGAGTACACACATACGGCCTACTTCGTATTTTCCGTGCTTATACACAAGGCGATATTCATTATTGTGCGTCAGTCGTCTTGCTTTATCGAGGCAAAATTCATATGCATTGTCCTTAAGTCCTAAGAATAGAAAAACTTGGCAGCAGCGCCAAGTTTTTTCTCCTGCCTAACAGCTATTATATTATGCAGATAAGCGTTTTTTCTGCCTTTTTGCACGTCTTCTTTTTAAAACGAGACGGCCACCGATAGTTTTCATGCGTTCACGGAAACCATGGGTACGTTTTCTCCAAAGAGTATTTGGTTGGTAAGTACGTTTCATTAGTAAAACACCTCCTCGTCATTTTGTATTGT
>VOFG01003891.1_pt1 | contig 49295 bp, 83 predicted proteins | sample 5384171 | NCBI WGS metagenome assembly VOFG01 (sample SAMN12384726, study PRJNA508395) | human gut metagenome | isolation source: healthy gut F | host: Homo sapiens
GTGATTATGAGTTAATCATGATAATTCTAGAGGTGATGACTGTTGTTATTGCCTTTGGTGCACTTGTGGCTCTTATTTTGTCTTGGAAAAGACAAATAGTCTTCGTTATCTAAAAAATAGCTAGGTAACTGAAAGGCCATTTCATCACTTTTTGTACTTATTGAGATGAGCCTGACGGATTCACTCGCCCGACTATCTTCTTATATTATAAAGATAATTATATATATCGTCAAATTTGAATGAACTCAATACATATATATAATGTTTCATAAATTAGTACAGGCCTGTAGTATTGGTGCCCCCTTAACACCTCTCTAAAAAAATTAGAACACGCCTGTTCTAATTCCGGAGAGGACCATATTCATAAAAGCCCCAGAGTACTAACAGCTAATATAAACCGCTATTAGTACCTGGGGGCTATTTTATATATAGACTATATTTTCAAATTATTTTAGGTAAACATAGTTTAGAACTTATGTGTAAATCCAGCGTTCACAGACCAGCCTGCTTTATAGTCGCCAGATAAACCAGTGCTAATATCAGCGTAAAGGCTGTTGTTAGCATTGATGCCATAGCGGCCACCGAATGCAAGGTCAGTCCATGTCCCTTTAAGATCTTGTTCTGTTGATTTCACAGTAGAACCACTTGTGTATGTAGTTTTACCGAGCCAGAGAAGGCATGGTTAACGCCGACACGAGTATAGATACTGCCTGCGCCAAAGGTCTTACCAATCTCAAGGCCAAGACCGCCAGAAGTGCTGCTTACGCCAGCTTGGTCTACATGCATGGTGCCTGCATTAAAGCTATCTCCACCAAAGTGGGTATAGCTTAATTGTGCTTGCGGTTCGATGTATACACCATTTTGTAATTTCACAGTTTTACCATAGCGAGCGCCGATAGTGTATGCATTAGCCTTCGTTTCGCCAGATAGGCTTTCACCAATTTCATTACGAGCTGTGAAAGTATTCGTTACACGACCAACTTGGGATTCAAGTTGAATGTATTGATCTCGGCCGAGGTCTTTCAAACCATAGGCGCCAACAGCAAAGGCCTTTTCTTTGCCAGAGCCATTGAATACATAATCATCATGGCCACGAAGGTAAGACACTTGACCGCCTACGGTCCAACCGCTACTAGTTTTAGTGTCGTAACCACCTTGGATACGTGTATATGGGTATCTGTATCAATACCTTGTGCATCATAGCTGTATTGACCACCACCGATATGGGGCCCAAATACCTGTTGTTGCGCCTTGTTGCAATGCACGAGGACGGTAAGTATTTGTTAATGTGCGCCAGCCGTTGATGTTGCTCATAATCGCAGAACGAGTACCACGCATATGCGGAGTATCATATGCCGTTGATTGGGCTGGTGCCGGTTGCGGTGCTGGTGTTGGCGCCGGTTGTGGTGCCGGTGTTGGTTGTGGCGCCGGTTGCGGTGCTGGTGTTGGCGTTGGTGCCGGTTGTGGAGCCGGTGTTGGCGTTGGTGCCGGTTGTGGCGCCGGTGTTGGCGTTGGCGCCGGTTGTGGTGCTGGTGTTGGCGTTGGTGCCGGTTGTGGCGCCGGTGTTAGCGTTGGCGCTGGTTGCGGTGTAGGTGTTACTGTTGTATTACCATATACATATTTACCTTGACCATTTTTGATCCGCTTGCCATGTAATAGCACTTCTTTAGCATATCCAGACGTTACTACCTTGAAACGGCCAGATTCAGCACCTTCAGAAGCAATGGCTACTGTGCCTTCAAAGGTTTCTTTCACCAGTCACATAGTTATGATAATACACCTTGTGTGCAAGATTATCTAAAACCTTATTTACATTATCCTCAGTAGACAAATCTAGCCCTTTGCGGCTGGTGTATAGATGAGCGCCAGCATTAGGGGCTGCACTTGTGATATGAATGTCGCCACCCCAGAAGGAATCAGCCGTTAAACCATTATATGTTGTGGTTGGCGGTGTATATTCTGGATCTTCGGTATCTGCATATTCGTCATTAGGATCATAAATAAAATTCACATGGCCTTCGAGCTTATCAATATACAGTTTATTATGCTCATTTTGCTCTACCATATTTTGAAAATTTCGATTCGTAGAACCAACGAGTCGATGTACACGGCTAGGCATAGTACTGCTATCAAGGTTAGTGCCATCAAGACCACCTTGATACAATAATCCCAATCCCCTCTTTCACCAAGGAACACATTGATATGATTATATTTTCTGTCATTTTCATCAGCTAAATTGAAAGCTAGCCCAGACCAATTGGATTCCTCACCATCTATACCGATATTAATGGTTGAGCTATGAATTGGATCGTGTTTAACTATAACATTGCCGTCAACGAATATTTTATCACCCGTAAATTCGATTGATATCATACGCCTATATTATTTTGCCCCTTGAACCAAACGCCAACAGGTTTACAACTCTACCAGAATTATATACACCTTTTTCAATTTAATGTCTCCATCCATTTTACTGGTATGGAAATCATTGACCATAGCCAATATTAGAATACCCGTCTTCAATAATAACCATACCACCATTCGCTACTATAGAAGATATATTTTTATCGTATTCTGGGAATACACGTATCATATCATCACTGTTATAACAAAATAAAAAATTATCAGTATACGGGCAGTATAGGCCGCATCTACCACCATATTAGGCATTACAAATCCAGCAATCGCCAGTGCTACAGCTAGCGATAGCTTTGCTTTACTTACATGTCTCATAAAAATCCTCTCACTCTCACAATATAAATAAACTATAAATTATCTTAAATTATAATTTACAATTTGTTATTTGTAAATATGAGAGAAATAAAATTAGTATAGACCTGTACTATCTGTTGATTCCATTAACATACTTTTTTTAAAATTAGTACAGGCCTGTAGTATTGCCTGGACCCTTTAATACCTCTCTAAAAAATAGAACAGGCCTGTTCTATTTCTGGAGAGACCATATCAGGCTATCTTACAAATTAGAACAGGCCTGTTCTAATTCTAGAGACACTATATCAGGCTATCTTATTAATTACTACAGGCGTGTCTAATTTAAAATCCCCTTGATAAGTACCGAGATACTCATCAAGGGATTGTTTTAGTTATGGAAAAGACAAATAGCCCTTCGTTATCCTAGGATAGCTAGTGAGCTCAAGTCACATTTTACGCTTTAAATATAACGCCATTATGCTCTAGTTGTTCCACCGTTTTTTACCAATGCCTGGTAGCATCAATACTTCTTGTTTAGTAACTGTTTTAAAATCAGCTACTGTGTATAGTCCGGCTTGTGAAAGTGTAATCTGTGCACCAAACCGTATATTGTCATATACCGGATTTCCTACGCACAGCCACACCTTTATCAACCTCTACGGTACTCATATGAGCTGTCTCGCATTTTCCTATATAGCTATCATTAGAGTACCGATTCACAACAATTAGACCGGTAACACGTTCATACGCATCATATAAAGTCTGCCATAATGGGCTTTCAAAACTCACCAATTGAGTCGGTAAAAATGAGATAGCAGTATATAAGCTTATTAATTCCCGTGGATCAAAAAATCTATATCAATCACTTGGTCTACCATATACATAATGGTCTCTAAATGGTCTTCCACAAAATCGTTCCACCGCGTTGCATCTTGTAATAACCAATCAATATCTTCATATTCGTCAACAAGGTCTGCTAATACATCACGGGCAATCTTACTTTTCACCACACTGCAAAGCCAATAAAATATACAACATATGCATCGGCAACATGATATCCGGCGCCTGATTAAATGCATTTTGTATATCATCACAACATGCGAGATAGCGCTGATATACCTTGCGACCACGATTCCAGTCGGCCGCGCCACAACAAGCAACCATCATGTACACAAGGAATCCTGAATGATCTTGTTTGTCCCCGTGAAAGACAGGAGTAAAGCATGCAATTGCATCATTATACATATTGTATTCTAAATATATCATCCCCATGTCGATGAGGCAGCGCATATAAGGACGAGCCTCGATTATATGCCAATCCATTTTCTTAGGTTTTTCAACGATTCTACTAGCTGTTTTAGCTGATGAAGTTGAAAACTTGGATGCAACTCAAGAGCTATAAGTTCCCGTTTAGCATCTACTTCATCAGGACATAACGCAAGAATTTTATTGTACAATTTCTTTGATTCCTCAGTCGTATCAGCCTCTTTTGCAGCCTCATATAAATCACGTAATTTCATTTCTATCGTATCATTAAAATCACCACGATTATATTGAGTCATAAATGCTTCTATCAAATCCTCAATAGATTTGAATTCAGCCTCATGTTCAGATACAAATTGTTTCTGTAAACGTAATAATAACTCACTTTGAAAGCGAAACATAGAGTATCTCCTTATACATATAAACGTAAAAACACTACTTATCTGTAATATATCACGAGGAGGGTATATTAATTCTAGAGGTAAGGCCTTGTTCTATTAATATCTCATCTGAAAATTAGTACAGGCCTGTAGTATTGCCTGGACCCTTTAATACCTCTCCTAAAAAATTAGAACAGGCCTGTTCTATTTCTGGAGACCATATCAGGATATCTTACTAATTAGAACACACCTGTTCTAATTCTAGAGACACTATATCACAGAACACCTGTTCTAATTCCTAGAAACACTATATCAGACTCGTCTTGCTAATTACTACAGGCGTGTTCTAATTTAAAATCCCCTTGATAAGTACCTAGATACTCATCAAGGGGATTGTGTTAGTTATGAACGATACCAATCATCATATTAGAATTGGTAGTTAAGGTCTACGCGGTAGTAGTTGGAAAGTTTTTCGTTATCGCCAGTAGCCTTGTTTGTTTTGTTGTTGAAGCCGTAGTATGCTGTTAAGCCCACGTTCTTTTGTAATGCGTAGTCAGCAGTTAATAACCAACCTTTGAAGCCTTGGTAATTCAACGCACTAGTAGTTCCAGCTCCAGTTAGGCATCCAAGCTGTATTAGTTAGATCGTAAGCGATGTCCCATGTGGAGGATGCAGCGCCTAAGTTTTGGCCGAAGTTGAAGTATTGTGCTTTTACATCCCAAGAGCCGCGTTTTGCTTGGTCGTAGTCACCATAGCCAAGGCCAGCAGTCCATGCAGAACCGTGAGAAACGCCAGCAGCTTTCACCCATTCGCCACCAACCCAAACTTTATCAAAGTTCATGTCTGTGCTGAAGCCATACATGTTTCTAAGTGCGTCACCACTGGATTTGTGCGCATTTCTACGAGCATAGAAGCCACCAAGATTTACATGTTTATTAAGTTGGCCTTTAACGCCTGCATAGGTGAAAGTTTTGTTAGATTTTTAGTTAAACCGTCAAAAGCGCCTGCCACAGCATAGCCGTAGGCTGCTTGGAATTGAACTTTGTCGTTGCCTGCATTGAATTGAACGCCGTCGAATGTGTCATCGTAAATCAAACCGTTTGCCGAGCATTTGGTCGAAGCGACCAGCTTTCACAGACACGCGTTCACCAAATTTGTGATTTACATAAGCGCGATCGATAGTAGCCGTTGCATTGCCACCATTAGTCGCATCGCCAAATTCAAAGTCCCCAGAAGTTACGCGAACGACAGCGTCTGTGCGGTCATTCACCTTCGCATTGAATTGAATGCGAGCACGAGCATCGAATTGGGAACCTTTGCTGTAATCGCCCAAAGCGTTTACATAGTTACCATCTTTCTTTTGGGAACCAAGATAACGAAGACGCATATCGCCGGTTACTTTCACATTACCTACGCGGTCCTCTAAACGAGCCACGCGAACGCCCAAATTATTCAATTCGTTAGAGAATTCATCAGCCAAACGGTTAATCAAGGCTTGTTGTTCCGCATTCGCACGATCTTGGTTAGCAAGCGCTTTCGCTACCATTTGTGCTACTTGGAAACGAGTAATACCATTTTCGCCTCTGAAAGTCCCATCTGGATAGCCAGTGATGATGCCAGTGCTAGCCAATTGAGACACGGCTTGGTAGGCCCAAGAATCAGGGGTTACATCGGAAAATGGGTTCGCTGCAAACGCAGTTGTTACACCCAACACAGCTGTTGCTGCAAAAATAGCGGCAAATTGTTTTCATAACTATACCTCTCTCAAAAAAAGAATCATACACATCTGCAATTCGGCGCTACTAACACTGTATCTCCCTACCCCTTATAAGTGATAACCGTTATATACAGAATATAACATAAGTATAACATATTATAATAAATATTTTATATTTCAGAGAAAAGTTCATTGGATTTTCATAGGATTGTAAAGGTAACCTCAACACCTGTAGAAAAACCGCAAATATAACGAAAAAGATGACGAAATATACATTTTGCCATCTTATTTCGCCATCTTTTTGCATTGTATTAAGTTGTGCCAATCTATTTGATTAGAATTGATAATTAAGCTCTACGCGGTAGTAGTTAGCCAAGGATCGCTTATAACTAGCAAGTTCAGGTTTTGTTTTACCTTTGAACCCAATAAACGCTAAGGCCTAAATCATCTTGTAATGCATAGTCCACAGTACCAAGCCAACCCTTATAGCCGTGGAACCATAAGTGACCACCATTGTCAACTTGTGTTGAATCATAGGCAAGGTTCCATTTAGAGGACACAGCGCCCATCTTTCTCATCAATATTGAAGTATTGGGCTTTTACATCCCACGTGCCCTTTTTTAGCCATATCATAATGACCATAGCCTGCACCGGCAGTCCAGCCTGTACCGTGGTCCGTATGGGCTGCTTTCAACCATTCGCCACCAATCCAAACCTTATCAAAATTAATATCGGTATGGAAACCATAAAACTTTCTAAATGTGAATCCCATATTTATGGTGCGTTCATACGAGCATAGAAACCACCCATGCTAATATGTTTATTTGGCTGACCTTTGAGGCTAGCATAGGAAACGGTATCATTCATATCTGCGGAGGTATTGGTAAACATTCCTTTTAAGAAATAGCCATGGGCCCCTTGGAATTGAATTTTTATCGTTGCCAATGTTAATTTGAGCACCGTCAAATGCATCATCATAGAAATAACCATTGCCGATGACTTGGTTAAAGCGCCCTACTTTTGCAGATACATGTTTGCCGAATCGATGATCCACATAAGCGCGGTCGATGTAAGCTGCTCCAGTCGATTCACCTGTATTATCATCGTAAGTATTACCAAATTCAATAGAATCGGTCGTCATACGAACTACCGCATCAGTCTTGTCGTTAATCTTCGCATTGAATTGAACACGTGCACGCATATCAAATTGGGACTTTTTGCTATACTCCCCTTGGTTCTTATGAACCCATCGCTCGTAGCTTTAGTGCCAAGATAACGGAAACGCACATCGCCAGTTACTTTCACATTGCCCTACGCGGTCCTCTAAGCGATTGACGCGAACGCCCAAATTATTCAACTCATTGGAAAATTCATCAGCTAAACGATTAATCATCGCTTGTTGCTCTGCATTCGCGCGGTCCTGATTGGCCATGGCCTTTGCAATCATTTGGGCCATTTCGAAACGAGTAATATCCTTTTTGGCCTTTGAAAGTCCCATCTGGATAGCCATTAATAATGCCCGCACTCGCCAATTGAGACACAGATTGATACGCCCAAGAATCTGGCGTTACATCAGAAAATGGATTAGCGCCGAAGGCAGTCGTTACACCCAACACAGCTGTTGCCGCCAACATAGCAGCCCATTGATGTTTCATAAATACCTCTCTTATACAGAAACTATATATTACACACGCTATAGTCGCATGAATTAATATATAAGCACCCTCATTTCCCTCTATATGAAAAACATACAACTATACTATTCTTTTCTAGTATAACAATGAGAGATAAATAATCGATAAGCAGAGAATAAAATATTCATATTATTTTCATTTTTACAAGCAAAAAAAAAAGGCTGTACTAAAATCTGATAAGCTCACATTTTGATACAGCCTTATTACTATAAAATTTTAACTACTTAATGCAAAAAACTAATGATATAAATCATAAAAGTCCATATTTATCTCTCAAATCACGTATTTTATTATATTGTACCTTCAACACATGAGCTGCCGCTTCCACTAAATTAGTAACCTCAAATTCAAACACACGCTTAACTGAACCTTCCGTTTTATATCCCAATCGAAAAAGCCTTGTGCAAATTCAGATGCTTTAGGTTTAGGGTTTTTGCCGATTATATGTTTTCCATTTATTTATATGTATAATAAATAAAATCTCAAACTCAGGGTACGTATATATATAATAAATAGGGATATGCCGAAACTCTCTGGATAACGTAATTGTCTCTTTCAAACTATCTAATATATAAATGAGTGCTGGTGGTTTATCATAATCATTACGCAATATTTCCTGTAAGTGTTTAGAACGTTGTTTACGGGTGCGCAATTTTCTTAAATTATCAAAATTACAACTGCTTACATCTAAGGTTAATTTTTCTTCTTCAGATAGCCACTTTAAAGCATCTTCTTCATTCCGACCTTCACAGAAGAAAATAATATAATAATCTGTACATATATCTGTTAATGTAGACATATTACACCTATTTAACAGTACCCGCTAACGCCTGCTCTGCTTTGCTTTCATTGATGCATATTTAGGCACTGTTCCTTTAATTAAATTACCTAAAATAACATTTGATTTGAGTAATTCATTACGTTCAATTTCATCACTGTATTTAACAGCCTCTAATGTTCCATCGCTACGTTTACGAGTAATATAAATATTATCTTTCCTTACAAAAGTATCCAATAGTTCTGGGTAATGGGTTGTAAAAATTAAGCAGGCCCCATGAGGGTTATAATCCCTATTTTCAAATAAAGATAGGATCCATTCTACAAGACGTTTATTAATATGATTTTCTATCTCATCGAATAAAATATATCCTCCTGCTTTCAATACAGATTGAGAGCTGGAAAAAAAGTGCAATGCTTTTACAGTACCAGAAGATAAGATGGATTCTAAATCATCATAGGATACATCATACTCAGAATCACCATCTTTTTTTAAATTTCAATTTATATTTATCTTTACTATCTGACTGTTCAATACAACTGATTGCACTATCAAAACACTGTATAATCGATACATCAGGAATCGTAGGACGTATATTCCGAACCGTATTATATTTTTCAAACGAACAAAGTACCTTTGTTGCCTTATCCTTAAACATGCTTGCAATACTCATATCATCAAGTAAAAAACTTAGCATCTTCAAAATCAGTACGTTGATTAATAACCTTAGAATGTACAAAATTAAATAGATTCTTTTTAGTCAGTTTAGAGAACGATCGTACTTTCAACATCTCATTTTTATAAACAAAATCATATTCATCATCCATTGTATATCGTTTTATAATTGAAGATGTTAATTCTAAGATTTGTTTATCAATTTCAAACCACATAACAAAAACTATTGGTTTCTCATTTGTACCATCAACACTTCCTATAATTTTCTGAATAATTGGTTTAATATGAGAATCATTCAATCTAGCATCATTAGCTACAATCTGTAACAATATCTGAATAACGTCTAAAATCGTTGTCTTACCGGTCGCATTAAGACCTGTGAAAGCTATTAAATTTTGGGAATAAATAGACGCTCCACTGTCAATCCTATAAGCCCTTTCTATGTTGTCATTATCAGTAATTAACTGACTCACTTTATCAGTTGCCACTAAATCAATATGTAAATTTTTACCAAATAGATTAGTGTTGTGTATTTCAAATCCTAACAACCGCACTTTAACACCTCCTTTTTTAATTATTATAACACATTAGACAGATTTAAAACATTTATTTTGTTTATAATAGAAAATTAGATACCAAAAAAATATGGCGAAACATACGTTTCGCCATATTTGTACATAATACTAAAAAACTACACTAATATATAAATAAAGTCTTAATCTTGCATCATTTGGTCTATCGTTTACTGTCATCTTTTTTTTTAATATCTTTTATCATCGAATCATTAATAATTTGATCCGCACCCGCCCCATACAAACCATCCTGGTAACTTTTTTAATATCCTTAATACTTAACTCATTATAATCAAAAGCATTATCTAGAGTAGATATACCATAATAACTCTTATCTACAAACCAATCTTGATCAGTTCTTATGGGAGCATTCAATATATCTGTATTATGTGCAGTCGCAATTAATTGCGTGCTTGTATCATTCCATTCATTAAAAAATACGTAATAGGATATTAACTAATTTAGGATGTAAAAACAATCAAAATCATCAATTAAAAATAGCTTAGAATTATGATGATTGTCCCAAAATCATCATTGATAAAAACAATAATATCCTGTGTACTGATACTTTCTGCTTCATAATCAATAGTAAAGCTTCTTCCATCTTTACATTCATATTCAAATTGAAGCAATAATCTAGATTCTAAATTTTGATTATTTTCTTGTATTGGTATGAAAGATTCTTGTATTTTAATATCTTTTATATGAAAATTTGCAGCCTTCAAAAAATACAAGACTTTTTTCTTTTAAATCAGGATTAGTATATAACGGCTTAAATAATTCCTGGTTGCATAAAACATTATGTCCTAAACCAAGTATAAGGATATCTTGTGCGAACCATTCATATGACTCTTTAGCTTCTGGTACATTATTTGATTGAGCAAAAACAACAATGGTTGATTAGCTCTTAATGCCTTTTAAACCCTTTATTGATGACGGCATAATGATATCATCAACAGTCCTATTAAAATGATATTATCATTCATAATTAAACGCTCTTCATTAATACTATGAGCATCATAATCTAATTCATAACAATATAAATTTCCATTTTTTAATAAATTGAATTTTGAAATAAGTATTACCTTTCTCCATTGGCAAAAGAATCAACAGGTAAAGCCTCTAACTCAGAAGATGTGCCATGAACAATAATAGCTCTAAGTAGTTGGAAAGCTCTAATCACATTAGATTTTCCAGATGCATTACCGCCAAAAATAAATGATGATTTAACAACATCTATATCTCTGGATGATATGGTATTTTCTTTAGTATACTCAACAATACCTTCACCTACCTCCATAGAAAAGGTGACTTCTTCTTTAAATGATCGAATATTTTTGAAAGTAAAATCTATTAGCACTATATCACCAACTTATATTTAAGAATTATATTGAACCCTAGTTGCATTAACGTAATTATCGTATAGTAGATAATTTATAATAACATTTACCTACTCTTATAAATACTAATTAAGCATTATTTTTCCAATCCTCTATAAGTACTTTTGCAGCCTTTTCACTAATGCTATGATTATTAGATTTATCATGACTTAATACAAAGGAAGCTAGTTAAATTTGATCTTCTGATGTAAACAAATCTAGGTGTCGTTTATCAAATACTCATCAAAGTAAACTTCTCTATAACAATTGTCAGTTGCTAAAATCTACATGATGGTGATCTTAAAATTTTATATTTAACATTTTAATATTTCTGGATGCCGTACAACCCAAGCTGTCAACTCTACATAAGCTTGTTTTTATCTCTTCAAAATCATGACGTTCTATATGTGTAATAGGTGCATCTTGCTGTTTAGAATCTCTCCAGTTAATATCCTGTGCTGTATAGTTACCATAAAAACCGATTTCAGATTGTGTCATCCAATGGTACGGAGTTACAATGTGTTCTTGAGGTTCAAATAAAGGAAGGCATTAAAGAATAATATTCAAAATCTTTTGGTGCTATAAGTTCAAAAAAATAGTAGGCATAATTTGCATATGATCACCAATACTATTTTTATTAATCCAATTAGCATCAATATCCTTATGATACATAGCAAAATATGTACAAAATGATTCTCTAATAGTTTGCTTTCTATATGAAAGCAGAGAATCTGCTATGCCACAGGAATGATCACCTGTGACTATGATAAGGCTATCTTCAAAATGTTCTTTTCATATCATCAACGAAACGGAATAATGCCTGTTCTGCATACCAATAAGTACCCAAAGATGCTACTTTACTCTTATTATCTCTTACCTCTTTAGGAATATTTCCAAAAATCGTATCTGCATCCCATCCATATCGTTCAATAGGAATTGTGCTTGGTGAGTGATTAGATGTTGTATAAATAAAATGCATAGTTGGCTCATCATCAGCTGCCAATATGCGTTTTTTTACCTCATCTAAAAATAAATGGTCATACACACCTAGCCATGTAGCAGGTGCATCTTCACCACAAAATATCTGGGCCACCAATACATTCATCAAAACCCATTGATGGAGCAAATAAACCTAAGCTAGCCCAAGAAATATTACCTCCATACCAAAGTTTAGTTTTATAACCCAACTTCTTAATTTGTTCTGGCAGAGAAGTAATTATAGTATGTTCCCAAAATTGTGTTTTCTCATTAATTTCTAAATTAGAATCATAAATCCCTGAAATGAGACTTGTAATAGCCGGTTGAGAAATCATACCTGCAGGCAAAAAATTCTCCATAGAAATAGTATTCTTTTGTGCTTTAAACTTCTTTCCTGCATCGGCAATATGATATTCTGAATAAATATCATCCGTCACAGATTGTGTAAGACTTTCACCAACAAGAATAAAAATATGCTTAGGCTTTGAAATTCGCGGACCTTCAGCTTTTTTTGTAAAAGCTCTAACGGATTTACTCCTATCTTTACGTCTTTAAATTCTGGAGTAACACATAAATTTTTGATAGCTGTATCATCATCATGATTCAATACTTCATTAACATTATGTTTATGCACTAATTCTAATGCAATCAAATCATCAATAACGGCTTTAGCTAAAATATATCATTTTTAATAATAGCTGGTACAAAATCCCACTCGGTTTATTACGATGATTCAATGTACCACCATAACGTAACCAATAGAAAACCACTACCGTAAGAATAACTGATATAATTGTTCCCACTACTTGCCCTACAAATGGAAATGTAGGTATCGACAATACCGGTGTTAATAAAGTTGCATAAATTCCTAAAGATGTAATTACTGCAAAGGGAATAAAACCAAGTAAAATCCATAACCCATGATTTTCATTAAAAAATATATCTAGTAGATTCTTTTTATCAGCATTACCACCCAAACGAACTAATTCATTATAAGTATCTTTAAAATGATAATAATATATTAATTTTCCCATAAATGCAGCATATAATACCATCAAATACAATGTTAAAAGTATGGTTCTTACAATATCACCTACCGCGAAATAAGAGGATATAAATGCACCCGGTAAAGAGATAGCTAAAAGGAAACTAATAATACATAAGCATGAAAATCGAGTCCCCACCAAAATCCATAACTAAAGGTTTTAACTAGTTTTTTCTTATCCACATTCCACTGATATGAGGGTCCATATAGTTTAATAAAAATAAATCGAAAGATAGCACTGATTATAGGTGCCCATATAAAGATTTTTAAATCCTGTTGTAATCCTATTAGTAGTGACTCAAGCATATTTTACCTCTGATGATAGTTATCATTTTATATAATCTACTGAGAACGTAAATATTTTATCCATACATCTTAGTATACAATAATAACAAATAAAATATACAAGTAATATGACAAAACCAGTGAAGTACTAAATAATTACTCCACTGGTTTTTATAATTTATTTAGTTTTACTTGTAGTCTTCAACAATTCCTCCCACTGTCCCCAAATGGATTCTGGGCTAAATTGTTTCATTCGTTCACGTCCGGCTTGGCCCATGGTAACGCGAAGGTTTTGATCTTGCATCAATCGTTCCAAGGCCTCCGTCAATGGTGTTACCCCATCATCACATAAGATGCCTGTTTCCCCATCGATGATAAGTTCATTAACAGCAGAGCAAGATTTATAGCCAATTGCTGGCAAGCCCATGCTCATCGCTTCACCCAGTGAAAGCCCAAATCCTTCATAGGCGCTTGGAAAGGCAAATATATCTGCCTTAACGAGTACACTTGGTACATCGGTTGTCGTCCCCATAAAATGAACACGGTCTCCAAGTCCCGCCTTGGATACGATCACATCCAACTCTTTCTTGTAAATCTTGCGGTCCTCTTGGCCCCATAATTCGATATCCCAGTTTGGATACTTCTCGGCCAATGGTGCAAATGCCTCAATCAATAAATGTGGCCGTTTATGGTTCTTATCGAGTCGTGCTACAAATACGATTTTATAACGGTCTTTCACCTGTGAAAGCTCCGCCTGCCCTGCATATTGTGGAATGGCATTGCCGATAACAACAGTCTTAGCCTCTGGCAAGTGATTTTTAATATGAGATTCAAAGGATGGTAATAATACTTGATTCACCGTACTCTTTTGCGACCGCTTCAACCTCCTCTACAGGATAAGTATTAAAATAATCCTCAGGGTCGCCGTGGCTCATGGTGATAACAGGAATATTTGTTTTCAAATCTAGCAATAACGCCTTTGATGCTGCTGGTTGGTACGACACGATTACGTCCGGCTTAGTTCGATCTAATACAGACTGAAGATGACCTAGTAGATATTTTTGGTAAACTCATTATTCACACCACGCGCTTTACGCTTATCAAAGGCGCAAAATCTCCCTCTTTGCCTTATACCAAAGAGGAATAGAATGACTTTCACCTTCATAATGACACAAATCATATGCCTCAATTCCCACATCAAGTGGATAGTAGAAATCCCCCATTTGCACATCACTATATACAAGACTCACCTCGTGGCCACGGCGCTGCATCTCATTGGCAAATGCAGCCGTCACCTTAGCAAGGCCACCTGTATCGCCTACCATCTTTGTTAAATTTGCTAATAAAATACGCATTACACTCACCTTTTTTATTGCTTCTGTCTTTTTATGTCTTCCTACTGTCTTCTTCTGTCTTCATAATAAACACTATATATAGATTAAATATGATATCTAAATACTAAATATAGTATCCAAATAATATAGAATGAAATGTTCTGTCTTTTTCTGTCTTCCTTCTGTCTTTTTCTGTCTTTTTCTGTCTTTTTCTATCTTCTTCTGTCTTCCTTCTGTCTACTTTTTAGTATTCTAGCATATTTCTATCATAAATTTAATTTATAATACTGTCGTTTATCTCTTGGACTTGATCCAAACCATTCTACAATACCTAATGCTCTAAGATTCCCTAAAATTTTAGATACATTAGATCTACTTCTATTAACAATATTAATTGCTTTCGAAGTCGTTAAATGTTCTCCTGTATTATACATATATTGCACTAATCGTTTTCTCTACAAGGCTTAACTCATCATAATTAGGAAATATCGTACCTAATAAATTTTCCTGACGAGTTTGCCGTGTTAATATACTATTTTCTAAGGTCAATACAACCTTATTGCCAGGTTCAGTATACACAGGGTCATGTAAATAATATTTAGCCATTTCAGAATAAATACGTTTTACACCTTCGTTCATCTCACGTACCCAACCAAATTCACTTAGTATACGTGCAATTCTAGGATTTCTAGAAAATCTCTCTTCTCTAATATTTTCTATAGTAACTATATTAGGCAATTTTCCTGGGCTTTCAATAGAAAGACGATCATCATACATCAAAACACGAATATGATCTCCATGTACAGAATAATCTCTATGAGTTACTGCATTAACAATACCTTCAAACCAAGCAAATTCTGGATATTCTGGAACCGTAGCAAAATTCCATCATCTTGTAATGTTTGAAAATCTCTCAACTGTGTTTTTATAAATTCTCTTGACTCGGTAATAACACGAGGTAAAGCTTTATTAAACTCAATACTTTTTATAACATTAAAATCTTGACCTAGGCCCATTTCGGTTCCACCAAAACGAACAAATTTCAAACGAGCTTGTGGTAAAAATCGACTAGGATCTTTTACCAAATAATAAAATCCCTGCTTTTGTTATATATCCATCACGATACAAATTTCTAGCTTTTAATACTTCTACTGTGGTTAATGAAACTTCTGTCCCCAAATGATGTTGAAACTCAGTAATTAAATCTTCATCTATATCTTCAAGTGTAGCATCTAATACTAACTCATCTTCTACATATCGTTGACCTCTATCATACTCCAACATTCTTCTACGTTCATATGATAATTCAATAGTTTCATCACCTTGACGTAAATATACTACATCATTTGGTGCAACAATTACTCGATTAACCGATGGGTCAACGCAAATGATTAAAATATTATCCGATTCACCACCTTCATTTGTTACAGGAATAATATCAAACCTTTTCATAATAGGAGTACTAACTAACTCACGATCTATTTGTTGAAAAGACTCTATACTATGAGCTTTAGAGTGGTTAAATCCTGTAATTCGACCATCATCCTCTACACCAATAACTAAAACACCACCATCAGCATTAGCAAAACCAATTAAAGTTTTTAATAACTCTCGTGGCTTTTTTCTTGCACTCTTTCTTTCTAAATATTGACTTTCTGGTGTAAAACAAAGATATTCAAGAGAATAGTTCAAATTCAACCCTCCATTCACTTTGATATTTCTAATAATAAAAGAACATTTGTTTCTTATAGTATATCAAAATATAGAACTTTTAGCGTTACATAATATTCTAAAAAAAATCTCTTATCACTTTACCAATTCAAGTGATAAGAGATTTCTTAAAATAAATTATAAGGTTAGATAACTAATTATCCTTTTGGTGGATGTGGATCTTTCCCATGGCTATCTAATAGATTCACTCTATTTATTATCTTTTAAAATATTCATATGTTTTATATAATCCATCACTTAGATTAAAAGTAGTCTTAAAAGATAAATCCTTTTGAGCTTTTTTATTGTCTAATCTAGAATATCTGATATCTCCAATTCTTTCAGGCTCATAAGAAACATCTATTTTACTATTACTAATACATTTAAATTCATCAATAATCGAATTAATTGAACTAGCAATATTAGTACTTATGTTATAAATACCTGCGATGTTATTTTCTAAGCCCAAAATATTAGCTTCTACAACATCATCTACATAAATAAAATCCCTTGTCTGGTCACCATCACCATATACAGTTATAGGTAATCCATTAGCAATAGCTTTTGCAAATATACTAATAACGCCACCTTCACCGCCATTACCTTGTCTAGGTCCATATACATTAGAGTAACGATAACAAATATAATTTAAACCATAAGCTTCATAATAAATGCGAAGATAATGTTCAGTCGTTAATTTAGTTAATCCATAAAAAGAGGTTGGCGTACCAATCATAGATTCATCTAATGGTAATGTATCTAAGTTTCCATAAATAGCTGCTGATGAAGGCATTAATAGTTTCTTTACACCACATTTAACAGCTGCATCTAATATATTAATTAAACCCATTAAATTTACATCACAATCCAATTTAGGATTATTCATAGACACAGAAACTTCTGTCTGAGCAGCTTCATGAAATATGTATTCTGGTTTAAATTCACATATAGTAGAGCTTAAATTTGAATCTCTAATATCCATTTCGATAAACTGGGCTTTATAATTAACAAAGTTCCTACTCCCACTAGATAAATTATCTATCACTAAAACTGTGTGTCCATCATTAATCAAACGATCGACTAAATGAGAACCTATAAAGCCTGCACCACCCGTTACACATATCCTCATACTATCCCCTTTAGTATTAATTCATATTCTCTAACATTTCGACTAATTTTTTTGATAATTCATTATAGTCAAACATTTTTCTTGCATAATTCTGGCTTATTATACATTTACTTAATAAATCATTATCTACCATTGCATTATATAGCTCAGCAGATAATTTATCAGAATTTCCATTTTCAACAATTCGACCACAATTACCCCAATTGGTTGTATCTAAAGCAAAATCACTATAGTTAGTAATAATAGGGTATGCCCCAAAGAACATACTTTCTAAAGTTGCAATACATGCCCCTTCTGTCCGACTAGTCATACAAATAATTTTAGCTCGTCTACAATAAGTATAAAGTTGAGTTCTATCTGTAATATTTCCAGTCATTATAATCGAATCTGCTTTTTCTGGGTATCTTTCTTTAAAATTCTTTACAGTTTGTATAAATGCTTCCGTCGATGGACCAATAAACATAAACTTCCATTTTTTACAATATCATCTGGAAGTAATTTAATAGCATCTAATAATAACTCATTATTTTTTACATACTCACCTAATCGACCAACGGTTATAACAATATTTTCTTTAGAAATACAATCTATCTCATTCACATTAATATCCAATGTGGATACACCATTAGCAAATATCCTAGTCTATTTCTAAACACAGATGTTTTAGAAAGTGCATCAAAATAAGATTTTGTTTCTACGGTAAATAAATCAACATATTGGCTTTTTAATTTTTCGGCATAATTACGAAGCCACATAAATGGCTTATTACCACAAAAAATGTTCAAAACCACCTATACCCATATCTAATTTACTATATACTACAATATCTGGTTTCAATTGTTTACAGTATTTAGCAAGTTTCCAAACTGTGCTGCCATAATTAAAAAACATAATTACATCAAATTCATGTATATGTTCTCTCAAGTATAGTTTTGCTAATTCAATTTGCTTTTTTATAATCACTAGTTTCACCAATACAAACCGTATTTACATATGATGAAAACTCTTGATTCCAAACTGTATCACTTTCTCTTGTTTTATAATACACATAATTACTATTCCAATTGAAATATTTTGCTAATGTATATAAAAACATACCACAATCTTTATATGCTACTTCAGGCGCATCAGAAGGACCAAATAAAATATCGCAGATACTCTTATTATTATTTTGTTTTTCAATATCCATTCTTCATATCTCCAGAATAAGTATCCACAAATTTTATAGGATCATGGAATAAATGATAACTTTTACGAATCTTATCATCATCCCAATCCCACCATTTCATTAGTAATAACTTTTGAATAATTTCATCTGGAAAACGATATTTTATGATTTTATTAGCACCCACCACTACTGCATATGGTGGTACATCTTTAGTAATAATACTGCCTGAACCAATAACTGCACCATCACCAATTGTTACATGATCCCGAATAATACAACGTGCACCAATCCAAACATCATTTCCAATTACAGTGCTACGTTGAAAAGGATCCATATCTGGATATGTAATCTCAGAATTCCATGTTGTCACATAATCCATACGATGACCATTAGGTACAACCAATTGATCTATAGCAATAGAGCAATATGCACCTATAGATTTAATTATGTCATTTCTTATAAATTGATATCCCCACGTAAATTTTCAATAGGAATATTAGAATATTTTTTCAAAATAATATCTAGCTAAATTATCCTTAGCTCCATAATGCTTTAAAGAGTATTCGTGTAAAAATTTAGGACAAATACGTGAACCTTTTATATGTCGAATAACACTCGCAAATAAAACATCTTTAGTACTTACTTCATATTTTTCTTGCAAATTCATGATTATTTCCCCATAACTAACTTATAAGCACCTAATGGTTTACCTTCATTATAAAATTGTTTTACATATTTCATAACTTCTACTGGTGTTATCTGTTTCATACAAACTGGCTTTTCACACCAGCCAGGACCATTAAATAAAAGGTCACAACCAGCACACTTTACAGGTGAAGTGATAGCTTTATAAATACGTTGTGGTGCACCGCGCCAAACAGGTTGTGACCCATATAATCCTATAACCGGTGTATTAACCGCATTCGCTACATGTACTGGAAAACTACATCCATTAATAGCGAGTTCCGCATTCTTTATAATTTCTCCAACTTCTAAAAGATTTGTTTTACCTCGTAAATCAAGAACATTATCTGGAAAATTAATATCAATATAGCTTTGTGATGGTTGTCCAATGAGAACAACGAACTTGCCCATTTCACGAAGTTCATTAAATAAGGTTTGCCAATGTTCTTTAGGCCAATTTTTGGCATACCCACCTGTTTCTAAACTAGATACAATATAGTCTTTACCTTGTAAAGGTGCCAATAATTCTTTTTACATGCTGTTTATCTACATCCCTAGCATCCGGATATACAAAAGTATCCCAATTAGGTAATGTCATTACATCAATTCCTGTTGCTTCTTTCAAAAAATGTGCATATACAACAGGCTCAAATGCATGATTCATCCAGGTTCTATTTCAAGATTATCAGTGAGCCAAAATTTACGTTTATGTGGTAATCCAACACGTTTTTTAATACATGCTAGAGCATAAATAATAGATACACGATAAAGCGTATCCATTAAATATACCACATCTGAACGCCATAATTTTTTTTATAAGATTCCAAGAGCTTTTCTTCGTTTTATCAAAAGTAAGATACTCATCTACAAATGGATAGGCTTCCATTAACTGTTTAGCATTTGTATTCCCCACAACAGTTAATTTTATATTTGGATATAATGTCTTAATTCCTTTTAATAATGGTGACATCATAACCATATCTCCTAAGCCACCAAACCTACTTAATATAATATGCTTATACATAGTATAATCCCCTAATTAACTAACACCCTTATTTATTCAGTTTTTATTACAAAATTATTTCAAATACGCCTTCAAATTCCCCGAATTTGTTCCTGATATCCATCAAGTAATTCATATCTCTTCCGATATTGACTACGTTTTTGTGATTTGATTTCTTCAATCGGTTTTCTGTATTCTTCCAATGGAATTTTGAAGAATCGTGGATCTTGTGTAACTGAGCCACCAATGTCTTCCCACAATGGATCGAGTTCAGCTACTTTTTGCCTTATGGCCGCGCACCATGTGTGTATTAGCGTAGAAACCTTCGTCAGATACGGCGTACATGGATTGAACTTTACAGTATTTAGCGAGTTCCCGAATCAAAAATACGATAAAGTTTTTTTTGGCCGATAGCCAAACATTTTCTTTGTAATATGTTTGGCATTATCGAGGCCATCTTTATATCCTTGGATGGTACCAATCCACAATGCTGGTTCTCCTTCTAACCCTTTGCCGAGGCGTATGTTCGCGTGATATACGCCTTGATCGCCTAGTTGTAACAGAATGGTAAATAAACCTTCCTTACGTTGACCGGTCATAAAGTTAAGGTGTGCGGTCATATTTAAATCAGCATCTTCCCAAAGTAGAATGCCTTGTTTTAATCCTTCCGGTTTTAGTTCATCAGGATTATATAGCATTTCGATGGTCTCTGGCGTAAATACGACTTCTAAAGCTGTAAAGTGATTTTTACCGCATCAATGCGTTCACGCAAGGTAGATTCTTTAAACAAGAATATACGGCTCATCAACTCATAGAGACCTTCTTGTTTATCTAAAATATGTTGATCTGGTGCGTAGCTTTCAAAAAAAGACTTATATTCCATCATCTCTTGCTTGTGGCCTACAGTTCGCAAGAAATGCAAGACTACGCGTCGTGTTTCACGCCATGATTTTTTTCCCATAAATAGCTCGACCATTAGCCCATTGGTCCTTTATATATTGAAACATACACTCTCCTTAGTTGTTCTATACATTAATAATCGAATCCATCATCCGTTTATGTCCAAAGTCTTCATTGGCTTGTACCAAACCCGCCTCATATATGTCTGGATGTTCAATCATTTTGTTTACGAATTGTTCTAATCCAGCGCGAATCGTATCCACCGAGGATATGTCTAAGCTTTCACCAACATGATAATCGCGCAGCACCTCAGGATTGATTTCAGGCGATACCAAGGCCGGTTTATAGAACCCGATAGCCGTGTAGAGCATAGCGCCAGTGATAGCGATAGCGTTCAGCACCGTATGGCATCAAGATAGCGTCTACATCGAGTAGAGCCTTGTCCCAATCGGATCCGATGAGGTTCGCATGTAGGAATGAAAGCCCTGGCACGTCCTTGTATTCGTCAGCGATGGCATCGAATAGTTCGCCGTCCTCAGGTTTTGTTGTCGCCCCTTGTACCAAGAGTTCTACGGGGCCTGTAAAGGTAGCTGTTTTGAAAGCATCCAATAGAGGGATAATATTTTTTTTCCTTGCGGAATTGACCGAAAAATCCAAGACGAAGCGTCGTATGTGTAGAGAAGGTTGGTGTTTCGCCTGTGGATGGCGTAAACACAGGAGGTAAGATAGAACGGACGCGCGGTAGATCACTGCGCAGCATATCGTCGCGCAAAGGTAATGACATCTAGGTAAATATTCGGATATCGATTGGCACGTTCCGCTTGTTTCAAGAACCGTACGTTTTCACCCTTGCCAATGCCATGGAAAATAAAGTGAACTGGTACCTTTGCATGTTTTAAAGGCGTATCTAATAGTGCTTTTATATAGCGATACGTGGAGGTAGGAATAATCAAAGCATCACAATGATGTTCCTCTAATTTCTTGGCAGCCGAAGTAAACCATGCGCGGCGGCGGCGTTCGCGTAATATAGATAAGAACGGCTTTTTCCATTTCGATGCGCCTGCATAGGTCACTACCTCTCCGCCCTCAAGATAGATAACGTCAACGCCATAATCAACCTTAAAGGTAAAGTTCTCCGGCACCATCAATACCGGTTCATGACCTTGGCGTTTTAATTCATTGATGATCATCCGGTCAAATTCCACCTCATGACCAGCAGGCATAATGATGCTTTCCAAAATGGCTACGCGCATTGTGGTCCTTCCTTTCTCTACTAACACTCATCTGTTATCTAGAATCTATTATCTAGATCTGTTATAGTTTCCCATTGGATTTCAATAAATAATATAGCTTTACGTACTTAATCATGGTATAGAAATAATGGTTCACAGAAAGGATAAATCCCATTTTTCCATCTAAAAAACCTCTATCTAAAATGTACACCTTGAAAAAGCCCAGCTTGGACGGATAAGAATATCCTTTACAAAGGAACAGGATTTTCCGTTTTCCTTATATTTCTTAGCCGCCAATGTCGTATAATTATTGAATTTATTAAAATACTGATGCCAATTATCGTAAGTATAATGATACATTTTGCCATGTAATTTAGCCTCAGGATAGGTGCTGGATATAGTTTCGTGTACAAATCCTTCTATATTCGTACCCTCTTTTGGCATAAATCGCAACACGTAATCAGGACGCAACACACCATGAGTAGCCTTATTGTGATGGAACACATTAGACCGTTCAATCCAGTATGCTTTTTTTCATTCTTAGCTAGTACATCTTGTACTTCTCGTTGTAATTCTGGCGAAATGCGTTCATCTGCATCGAGGAAGAAAATCCATTCGGACCGAGCCTCTTCGACAGCAAAGCGTCGTTGTTGAGACCAATCGCCATTCATAGCATGATGTACGACGCGAGCCCCCATAGATTCAGCAATCTCTACCGTTTTATCCGTGCTGCCGTCGTCAATAAGAAGCACCTCATCAGCAAATTGTGCGGATGCGATACATTCTTTCATATGTTGTTCTTCATTTTAGCCAAAATAATGACCGTTAGTGTTGCCATGTATGTCTCCCCTATTGGATACTATCCCCATGTTTTAACCGCCAAGCCGTTAATTCTCGCATGGTTTTCATGGAGTTAGCATATGCTTGCGGCATTTTCTCATCTTCTACATATATACCAGTCTTATCCATCCACAAACGGTGATTAAATACGAACGGCCCTTGATTAAATAGACTCGGTACCATAGCTTCATAGGTTTGCCCTGTACGTCCTACAAGTTCAGCTAATGTTGGAATGATTTGAATACTCATGCCAAATGCATCTTGTGAAAGCCATTCTTTTTTTGATGCCTTGACCGTAGAAAATAATCGGAATCGTGAGATGCTACATTAGCACCTTTGTTCATGAGCAAAGGTAAAGCGTTCGCTATGATCACCTGTGATAACAAATAATGAAGTTGGATCAGATTGTTCCTCTTTGCTAATAAATTCACCCATCACATGGTCTGCATACCATATGTGGCCCATTTCGTTAATTTGCTTATCCGTATTGGCAATGGAATCTGGCAAGTTCTTACGAACCTTATCCGCATCATAGCCTTCCTTCGCCACATTCACACTATATGGAGGATGATTCGACGTAGTCATGATGACATTGATGATTTTTTCGCCACGATGTTTGTCCATGTATGCATTGATAGCCTTGAACATATCTCCATCGGCTACACCCCAAGCATTTGTTTTCATTGCTCGGCATTTCAGATGCATCGTGGAATTCATCAAAACCTTGTTCTAATGCAAAGTTCTTAACATTTTGCCAAGTACTAAAACCGCCATACCAAAATACGGTCTTATAACCTAGTTTTTTCATAACCGGTCCAATACCGAGGCCATACGGTTCTTGTAACATGCCTACGCTATAGTTTGGATACATCCCCCGTATCCGGCATGCCCGTTAATAAACCAATAATGGCAGGCATCGTACCTGTTCCTTGAGCTAAGGCCATTTGCGTACCCATCGCCTGTGGACTAGCCGCGTACTTACGACCTTGCTCTACAAGATACGCACCAGGTTCGTTGAATTCAGTAAGGAATGGCCATAAACCATAGGATTCACCGAGAATGATATTAATAGATTGCGGTTGTTGTTGTAATCGCTCTGTTGTTATCGTTTTTGTAAAAGCTTCATCAAATCGTGTACTATTAGGATTACCGCCAATGGATTGTATTTTTTCATGTAACTCAGCAGGCGTTAAATGAATATCCTCTAATTCTGAAGTCCGTTTAGCAATGGATTTTACACGGTATAATGCTTGTGCATCATCCAAAAATCGTTTCATTTAACAGATTAGAATTAAGACGTGCTGCGCTTTCCCAGTTAATGGAATTCATGTACCCAAAAGGCTCCACCAAAGCGGAAAAATACGAATAGTACACCAAATCCAACAAAACTTAGAACACCAGTGATCCATTTATTACGCTTAGTGCTAGGTGCCCATTCATATGTGTTGGTATTTAGTACTTTCACTAAAAAGCCAACTGAAAACAATACTAAGCGCAATGCCACCAATTAAATATGGTATACCATGATATTCATTGATAGCCGTATTGATAATGGCATGAATATCGTCATGTTTGCCATTGATAAGCATCGCATTGTAAGAGGAGTTAAATATGGTATAAAACGTGATACGCCCCATAAAGAGCAATGTAAAGAAGATGGTAACAAATCCATACCAAACCTTGCGCACACCTTGGGCCTTCCATTTTGGCCACAATATAGATGGCAATGTAGCAAATAGCAAACTTACAAGGACAATCGATCCAACGGTCTTCAAACTCAACCGAAAACCGAGCCATAAAGACATTAAAATACTGTCCATTGTAGTCGTATCTAATTGAGATTGAAATATAATTAAAAATACGATTCTAAAAAGCGTAAACAAGATAGAAAAAGAACAAAAATGCCTTTAATTCCTGTTGAATGCCTTTTATCCAGTTCAACCAACGATTCATACCATTCCCCAACTTTATATACTATATTTCCTACACCGCGGCCCCTTGCACCGCTTGCATTTTCCACAGCCCTTATCCGTAGTTTTCTGGCCGTGGTCATTTATAAAATCTACGGTTAGTCCTTTTTGTGGACTTTTGAGACTCCTTCTTCAAGGCTTTTTTCTAATTTTTAGTCTTTTTATCCTTCTTAGCATCCTTGTTTTTCTTATCTTTTTTAGAATCCTTATCCTTCTTACTTTTTTTTGGACTCTTTGTCCTTCTTGAACTTCTTAGATTCTTTAACAAGTTCGGACTCTTTCTTAGACTGCTTGTCTTTTTTTGTCCTTCTTTTTATCTTTGTCTTTTTTTTTTATCTTTCTTTTTCTTATCTTTTTTAGCGTTTTTCCTGAAAGCTTCGCCCATTCTTCTTCTACGCGTTTCAGTTGTTTTTGATAAGTTTGTCGATTTCCTTTTGTTGTTTAGTTTTATCCTTATCGCCCGTGGATTGTTTGGAATACAACAAAGGAATTTACCATATCATAAGGATCTAAAGATGTATGAATATCTCGGTCTAGGATACTTTCATCATCAATATCTTCGATGTCATGATCTACATCGTGCAACTTAACTTGCTCCATCGCATAATCTAAGTTGTCTTGATTGGACGCACCATAACCCATCGGTTTATCAAAGGAAAGAACATCACCAAACAAATCACGTTCCAAGCTTTCATAAAATTAAGCATACTCATGCGATCCTGAACGACCTCAATTTGATTCCACAATTCCATCAAATTCGCCGTATACTGCATGCGTTCCTTAACCTCTAAATAGGCTTGGTGAATAACAAACAGTTCTTTTTCATTAAGACCTTCTTCAGCACCGATTTCTTCAATCATTTGCTGAATCTCTTGATCACGATTATAACGCTCTACTAAGGCACTGCGAATTTCTTCAATAAGACTTGCTGACACGCGTTCCATACGTTCCTCCTTTATGGTATATACTCAGCCCTAATCACTACGATTAATCATTACGAATCAATACATACCATGGTGAATAGAAAAATAAATTTTTATACTCTCTAATCTATTATTATATCAGAAAATATGCGGATTTTCTGCGTGTTTTAGTGAAAGTACGAAAATTTGACTATCCTTTTATATCATGCTATTCTATGAGTAACAAAGGAAATTAGTATGAGGCAATGTTTTCATACGAAAAAAATAGCAGGGGTGGCAGCCCCCTGCTATTTTTTAGATGAATCAATTTACTAAAAACACATTCACCCTATACCAATATTCGTTCTTTTCATCATAGTTCTTGAAATAAATCACCGCATTGTATTGATTCTTCTGCTTCAAGGCGCACATGGTTATTTAGGAAATTCTCTACTTCTTCGTTAACATAATAGAAGAATAGTAGAATTTCTCTTGGATGATGATATAAAGAATCAAAGATATTACCTAGTACGCGTTTAATGGTGTGAAGTGCAAAGGGTTAAAGAAAAAGCATCGATCTGCATTGTCTGGTAATGTATGAGGTAGCAAAGCATCGCCTAGGACAAAGGATACGCGGTTCTTGGCAGATGGGCTTTTCACCATTTACGATGGCCCGTTCATACAAACGTTCATCGTATTCGATACCAATGGAATGGCACCGCGTCTGATTAGCCATAAATATGCTAACGCGCCCCTTGCCACTGCCGTAATCAATGAGGGTATTTTGTTTCGTAATATAACCGCTATTGGCAAGGCGCTCAGAACGCAATAGTCCGTTGGCTCATACGGATGATGCTCTGCATCCGAACGGCTATCATCACGACCTGCTGTCTTTATTTGTAATATACTTTCCCATTCTTGGTCGGCTACCATTGATAACTCCCCAACTATCGTATTTTAGTTACTTTATATATTCTTGTATATACCTACTCGATTATATCTATAGCAATTGTTGTTTTTAATTATACTATCTTACAAAATCTACTACTAATTTCCTACTACATTATATTTCTCTATCAATACATAAAGATTACCTATCCAATATATGTAATTATAAATTACACTATTTCTAAGAAATTGTACTAAATTTAATTTTATTATATAATTTAATCAATATTTTGATAAACGCTGTAAAATAAGGAGATATGATGAATAAAATCTTATTAATGACTCTTGTGCTAGGCACACTTTCTACAACAAATGTACTAGCTGCAACAGACATGGCTACTACTATTTCTAGTACAAACTCTACCACAGCTACCTCTGAAGTTAAGACTCATCAAACAGAAGCGTACGGCATGCAATCTGTAACGGCAATGCCAAAAATTTATGGTGATGGTGAAAAATAGTGGCTATCATCATCAAATATCCAGAAGCAATCCAAGAAAGTGCACTAGCGCTCAATACTTTCACAGTACGAAGGCAAAACAATCAACAATATCTATACTAATTCTGTGCCTGAACTGAAAGAAAATTACAAATCTACAGCTAAAGGTTTGCACAATGGTGCCCCTCAAATAGATACAACAGTAGGACAAACAAATACGGTCAAAGCTAGTAAAAAAGACAAAAACTCCAAAGCTACAGCAGCTGATCAATACGTTGTAGTAGAATTTGAATATGAAAACTCTACACCATTCGTTTTAGCACAACGCCCTAATAAACCAAAAAATAATGGTGCTGTAGGCGTCGATGCACCGCTGCGTTCCGATCGTAAATTGCCTAATTTAAAACGTTACAGTCACTCAAGTTCAACCGGTAGTAACTAAAACAGGTACTATATACGACCCTTCACAAACGAGCGTAATCAATACATCTACTATTATGGATGAGTTTAAAACATATATTTACACAGATCCAACTACGGGTAATAGCATTCCTTACAATGTATTTTTACCGAAAACTATGATACATCAAAACAATATCCTCTATATTTCTTCATAGCTGACTCCAGTGCCAATATCAATGATAATCGCACGGTACTATTCCAAGGTAATGGTGCTACTGTTTTCGTAGCCCTGAGGAACAAGCAAAACATGAAGCCATCATCGTTGCCCCTCAATACACTCAAGATTTAGTAGATACACTTGGTATGATGACTACTGATAAAAATGAATGGACTCCAGGTCTTACCTTAGTAGATAATCTATTACATCATGTCATCGCTACATATCAATTGATAAGAACCGAATTTATGGTTCTGGGCAGTCTCAGGTGGTATGGCAAACATTGCCATTAGCGATAAACATCCTGATTTGTTTACGGCTCAATTCCTCGTAGCATGCCAATGGAATACTGAGGAAATGAAAGTATTAAAGGATAAAAAATTGTGGATACTCGTATCCGAAGGCGATGATAAAGCATATCCTGGCATGAATACAGCTACTAAAAAATTGAGCCGACTTAGGCACTAAAATTGCAACCTCTCCTATGTGGGATAGCCATTCTACACCGGAACAATTCGACGCATTGGTGAAAGCTACAGTCGATCAAAAGGCTCCTATTAATTACACGGTATTTAAAGATGGCAACCATATGTACACATGGTCTGTAGCTTATAATATCGAAGGCATTAGAGACTGGTTATTCAGCCAAACTAAGGAAAAATAGATCCTATATAAATGAACCGCCCCCTTAATGTTAGACCAAAAAATCTCAACGTTATCAATCATTGTATACATAGATAACATCATTTACAAACGTTAAATAATCATGTAATATAATATATGACAAAGGAAGTCAATGTGTGACACATTTTCACGCAAACGAAAAAGGAGGGGGGCACCCTCCTTTTCTGTGCTAGTTACTGACGAAAATATCTATCTAGCCACTTGCAGATGTAGTGACAGGTTACACCTGCTATGATAGACACTATTAAGGAACTCAATATGTCAAACACATTTTCACCCCCTTTCTGTTACCAGTATGGGGCAGTAACACCTATAGTATACAACAATAGTAGATTATAATAATAGTTAAAGGAAATAAGTATTTTGTTAGCATTTTAATATGATTCAAAAAGAGGAGGGTGGCACCTCCTCTTTTTTGTGCTATTTACCATATATATTCGAATATGGTATACTAAAAGTAATATTTCAATTTTTCTCATGTGCAGAATTCTATCTCATAAAAAGGAGTATTTACTTACATGGACAGTGATCTGACCTTAGATTTTATAATTATTATAATTTTAATCATCGCCAACGGCTTATTTTCCATGACAGAGTTAGCCATCGTCAATGCTAAAAAAACGCCGTCTCGAAGAGATGGGTGAAGCAGGTAATGAACGGGCTAAAAAGCCTTTGAATTAGCAGAAAAACCTAATAATATGTTTTCTACCATTCAAATTGGTATTACTCTCGTTGGTATTTTTAACAGGCTTGTATTCCGGTGCGACATTTTCCGCTCCATTAGAGGAATTTTTAGTAGCTCATGTTCCAAGTATTGAACCGTATGCTACATCCTTTAGCTCATTTATCATCGTTGCGATTATCACCTATTTATCCCTTGTTATCGGTGAATTAGTGCCAAAACGCTTGGCTTTAAATAGTCCTGAAAGTATCGCAGTAGTGGTAGCAAAACCAATTTACTGGCTATCAGTAGCACTAAAACCAATTGTTAGCTTCCTCGGCGTTTTCTACGGAATTTTTTTATTAAAATTACTAGGCGTTACCATAAAAAAGAAGAGGCTCCTGTTACAGAGTCTGAAATCAACAAAATGCTCACTGAAGGTGTTGCTATGGGTGCTTATGAAGAAGAAGAACCTATCCTCGTAGAAAACATTTTCCATCTAGCAGATATGAACGCAGGCGACGTCATGACACCGCGGACGCAACTCAAATGGATTGATTTAAACTCGTCCGAAGAAGAAATCATGGAGGTCCTAAAAACGGCGAACCAATACCGTATTCCAGTAGGTGAAGACTCGCTCGATGAATTACGAGGTATGATCAATGTAACCGATGTTATGGTCCAATGCTTACAAGGCGAAAAATCATTGCATCATGTCATCCATTCTTGCTTGAAAGAACCATTGCTCGTACCTGAGTCCATTTCTCTTATGAAATTACTCAACACATTGCGTAACGAAGGTGTTCATGAAACCATCGTTCTCGACGAATACGGCGGCTTTAGCGGCCTCGTTACCTTGCATGACATCATGGAAGAAATCGTTGGCCTCATGCCATCCGGCGAAGAAGAGCGCCAAGAAGAAGAAAACCGCATCGTCGAACGCGAAGACGGTACATGGCTCGTAGACGGTCTACTCGACGTAGACGAATTTAAAGAATTTTTCCACATCGACAAAGAACTACCACGCGAAGAAGACGACCTCTACAAAACACTGGGTGGCCTCATGAACCTTCTATTCGGTAGAATCCCACGCGAAGGCGATAAAACCACCTGGGACGGATATACATTCGAAATCGTGGACATGGATAATACACGGATAGACAAAATTTTGGTTAGTTATGTTGAACCAGTTGTGGAACAAACAGAAGAATAAAATTTAGAGCACGTATTGTCATAAATACTAATATAAAAAAAATAGACTTTTTCCTTTAAAAACTCCACCGGCCGGGTCTGACTATGAGGCCTACGGCCTCCGCAGGGCCAAAGTCGTTTTTTGGAAGTCTATTTTTTATTACTACGTATCCTATGATACTACGTGCTCAAATTTTTCATTTCTACAGTAATTCGCACAACTTGGTTCAACACAATCTATGAGAAAGACACGCTATCGCGCTAAAGCGGGACCGAAGTGGCAGCACCATGTGCCTTTTTCACTTTGTATATTTTTATCTCAAAGAAGTCACTAATATGGTATTTACTTGGGACAATGAGAGCCCCTTTGCCAGATATCAATTAGTGACTTTTTTTTTTTTCTAGAATAAATCTTCATCTAATAAAGCCTTTTTTAATTCATCTAAATTTTCATAAGCTAGGGTATTTTGAATCTCTAGCTATTTTCTTTGCTTCTTTCATTGCTTCTAATGTTTTTGATTATATACTTCTCTGTCTTTTCTTGTTTCAAAATTGCCGTAAACCAACCTTTATCAGAAACTATTATAACCTAAATTTCTCCCCGTAAGGTCCCTTTCTACTCCTAATATTAGAAAATATATATGTTTTGAATTTTTCTAATTCAGATTTGCAGTAAAAAAGGACTGGCTTGTCCCAAAACGACTTCTGGCTCCGCGAAGTCCGCAGTAGCGTGTCGGCTTTGGGATAAGGTTAATGAATTAGCTAAGCTATATTCTTCAAGCCATCAGGCGCAGACCGTTAAGGTAGCTGGAGGTTTTAAAGGTGCCTCGTAGTTACTAAAATCAGAAAAACAATATAATTTTTAATATCCTTATAGAATTTTTATCTAATATATAGTATTATTTAATTGTATAAAATATATATTGCATAGTAGTTATTGCTTTTTACAATAATCTCTATTACGTGTGTGAAGGAGAGGATTATGAATCGTAGTGTATTAGGTTTGACCACGGCTCTGTTGATGAGTGCACTCATCATCGGCGGTTGTGGGTCGAATCAAGATGATCATGATACGAGTCTCAAGGTACGGACGATTACGATTGGCGAAGAGGCTGGAACGACGAGTGCTGGGTATTCGGGAACCATCAAGAATCGGACGGAAACGAATCTGGCATTCCAGGTGGGCGGTCGCGTGATTAATAAGTTTGTCAGTGTGGGCACTGCTGTGCAGGCCGGTCAGGTGATTGCTCAGATTAATGGCGCTGATACGGCGAGTCAGGTGCAAAATGCGCAAGGTGCTGTTACGGCGGCACAATCGGCCTATGATTTAGCTAGTACGAATGCTGAAAGATACCGCGCTTTGTACGCTGAGCAGGCTATCAGCAAATTGCAATTGGATCAGGCTGAAAATCAACTGAATGCAGCGAAAGCTCAGTTGCAACAGGCCCAAGCAGGTCTCAATTTGAGTAACAATCAAAATAGTTATACTACTTTGGTTGCTCCAGACAGCAGTATTATTACGGCTCTCAATGTCGAGGCCGGTCAGGTCGCAGCAGCAGGCCAGGCAATAGGTACCTTGGCGGCCGGTCACGAACCTGAGGCGGTCATCGCTTTGCCAGAACAGGAAATGAGCAAAATTCACCCTGGTAGCACGGCGACCATCACATTTTGGGCTTTGCCTGATGTGAAAGTACAAGGTATTGTTCGTGAAATTTCACCGGTTCCAGACCCTGTAGCGCGGACGTATATGGTCAAAATTACCTTGCAAAATCCTCCAAAAGAGGTGCAACTCGGTATGACTATCAATGCCATCCTCAATCAAACGGATACAACGGATATCTCCATACCGTTGACGGCGTTGGTGAAAGACAAACAAGGTAATAATGCGGTCTATGTCATTCGAGACAACAAAGCACATCTCGTTCCTATTCAAACTGGCGAATTTGGTAATAATTCGGTCATTGTTAAAAATGGCCTCGCTAAAGGGGATATCGTCATCACCGCAGGAACAACAATTACAAGAAGGAACGGCGGTGCATAAATGAAGAAGTTTAATTTAGCCGATTGGGCGTTACGCCATAAATCCATTATCTACTACTTCATTGCTGTACTCCTCACCTTTGGTATATTCTCGTTCACCCATATGGGACGTATGGAAGACCCAGACTTTTACGATGCGTACCATGGTTGTGGGCGTCTCATGGCCCGGTGCTTCACCGCAACAAATGTCAGATCAGTAACGGACAAGCTCGAAGAAAAGCTACGAGATTTGCCGGGTGTAGATTATACGAAGTCTTTCACAGATGGTAGCAAATCTGTCATTTATATCAATCTGAAAGAAGATTTGCCATCGAACAAAGATTCGTCCCGCTTGGGAAGAAGCGCGGAATATGATCAATGACGAATGGAAATCTTTGCCATCCGGTGTGCAAGGCCCATCTATCAACGATCGATTCGATGATGTATATGGCACCATTTACGCACTTTCAGGTGACGAATTCTCGTACGAAGAGAAAACGACAACAGGCGGAAAATTTAAAACGGCAACTCTTATCCGTTCGAATGTTAAGAAAATTACTCTCATCGGGGTGCAAGAAAAGTCCTTGGATGTAACGATTAACAAGGACAAGCTCGCATCGTACCAGGTGAGCACGCAACAATTATTGACGGCCCTTAAACAGCAAAGCGCCATGGTGCCGGCAGGCATGGTCAATACGGATACAAATAATGTATATTTACGCATTAACGGCGTCTTTGATAGCGTGGATGCGGTCAAAAATATGCCGGTTCGCATCAATAACCAGACGATTCGCCTTGGCGATATTGCGGACGTAACGATGACCTATAAGGACCCATCCAGTCCTCAATTCTATTATGAAGGCAAGCCAGGCCATTGGTATCGCCATTTCCATGGATGCAGGCGCCAATAATATCGAATTTGGTAAGGCTATCGATACGAAACTGAAAGAGCTAAAACAACTTGATTCCTGCAGGCTTAAGCCTCGACCAAGTGTCGAATCAGCCGCACATTGTTAAAGGAATCCATTGGCGATTTCTCGCAATCTTTATTCGAAGCCATCGCCATCGTATTGCTCGTCAGCTTTGCATCCCTCGGCATTCGCACGGGTATCGTGGTGGCCCTAACCATTCCGGTCGTCGATGTCTACGACATTCGTACTGATGTATGAAAATGGCATTTATTTGCATAAGGTTAGCCTTGGCGCCCTCATTTGGCACTGGGCCTACTCGTTGATGATGCCATCATAGTCGTGGAAATGATGAGCGTTAAGCTCGAAGAAGAAGCTTTAACCACTGGCGCGCGCCGCTACGTTCGCCTACGAATCAACGGCCTTTCCAATGCTGTCTGGCACTCTCATTACCTGCGCCGGATTCTTGCCTCTCGCCTTGGCGGAGGGCATGGTTGCAGGAATTCACGAAATCCCTGTCCATCGTTGTCTTTATGTCCCTCATTCTATCCTGGATTGCGTCCGTTCTGGTCAGTCCGGTGCTAGGCTATAAAATCATCGAAAATAAGGCCGAGAAACCCGAGTCGGAATGGACTCGTCGCGATCATATCATGCATCGTTTGAAAACCGTTTTTATGCTCGTTTTGAAAGCCTCCTTCACTGGGCACTAGGTCATCATAAGGCCGTATTACTCCTAACATTAGGGGCTTTTTCATCTTGTCCTTGCTTTCATTCCCCTCTCATCAAACAGGAATTTTTCCCATCATCGACACGAAATGAAATCATCGTATCCATGCAATTTCCTCAAAAGCTCATCCATCGATTATACCCAAAGCCAAGCTAAATCGCTGGATGCTTTGTTAAAGGATAACGAACATATCGACCATTTCACCACCTATGTAGGCGAAGGGTCACCGCGGTTTGTATTGACCTTAGAACCAGAATTGCCACGTGCTAATTTCATGCAAACCATCATCGTTACCAAATCCTTAGAGGATCGAGATGCATTATTCAAGGATTTACAAGATCGACTAAACGATCAATATCCATCGGCGCTCATCAATATGCAATTCGTCCAAATCGGACCGCCGTCCAAATACCCTGTTATGCTCCGCGTATCGGGTCCTGATGCATCTGAGGTTAAAACGATTGCAAATGATGTGAAAGCCAAAATGCAGGAGGATAAAGATTTTATAATATCGCCTTCGATTGGCCGGATACAGAGCCAGTTGCTCAAATCCACATTGACCCAGATAAAGCGCGTATGCTTGGCATTAATAGTTATGCCGTATCGCTTCATCTACAAAGTTTATTATCCGGTACAAAATCCGGTGAATACTACGAAGGAAACCAAACTATTCCTGTTACTTTCAGATTAAGCGGCAATGAAAATCACAACTTGGCGGCACTTTCATCATTACCAATCAAACAGGAAATGGTTCCTATGTACCGCTCAGCCAAATCGCAACGATTTCTATGAGCAAGAGGAAGGCATTATTTGGCACCGCAACATGATGCCAACCATTAGCATTCATGCTAATGTAGGACCTGGCGTGCTCGGCAATGCTAAGACGAAAGAAATTTACAATAAACTTGCTGAATATCGTCAAGACTTACCAACTGGCTATACTATTGATCTCGATGGTTCTGCTGAAAAGAGCGTCACTGCTGTACAAAAATTGCTCATGCCAATGCCAATCATGCTCTTTGCAATCATGACGATTCTCATGTTCCAATTAAAAAGAGAATTGCCCTTATGTTTATGGCCCTATTTACAGCTCCGCTTGGACTCATCGGTGTTGTACTGGCCTTAAATATTACGCGTACACCACTTGGATTTATGGCCATACTCGGCATCATTGCCCTCTCCGGCATGATTATTCGTAACTCCATCATCCTGTTGGACCAAATCGAAATTCACCGCGCCGAAGGACAATCTGCCCGCGAAGCCATTATCAACTCCGCTAGATTGCGTTTCAGACCAATCATGCTAACCGCCATTGCGGCCATCCTTGGTATGATACCACTCATGGGATTCGTATTCTGGAGCCCACTCGCCATCGCATTCAGCGGCGGTCTACTTGTAGCAACCATACTAACACTCATCGTACTACCAGTTATGTACGCAACATGGTATAAGGTTAAATAAATAATATAAATAGATATCTATTATCAATCTAATAATTGATTGACTACTAATTCTGATAATGTTAATATAACTTTGACAAGGGAAATAAATAAGTTTGCAATGTATTCACAGCACAAAGAAAAAAACAGCAGGGTGGCAGCCCTGCTGTTTTATATTACCTTACATACATATCCCTATTTTAAAAATAGAACAGGCCTGTTCTATTTTTTAAAAGCACCATACATACCTTTTTTAAATTAGTACACGCCTGTTCTATTTCTAAAAGCACATACACACCTTTATTAAATTACTACACGCCTGTTCTATTTCTAAAAGCACCATACACACCTTTCTTAAATTAGTACACGCCTGTTCTATTTCTAAAAAGCACCATACACACCTTTATTAAATTACTACACGCCTGTTCTATTTCTAAAAAAGCACTATACATACCTTTCTTAAATTAGAACACGCCTGTTCTATTTCTAAAAGCACTATACATACCTTTCTTAAATTAGTACACGCCTGTTCTATTTCTAAAAAGCACTATACACACCTTTCTTAAATTAGACGCCTGTTCTAATTTTTTAAGAGCCCATCATTGAATACTAAAAGGCAGCAGATTTTTGATCGCTTTGCCTTTTCTCTAATTAGCCTGTCGTATTTAATAAGAAAAGCTGAACATGACTTCCATGCGACTTTACCTTAACTGTGGTTTCATTTCATGAAATCTTACGTTCAGGACTAAGTAATGGGGGCCTTCTCTCCTTAGTTCGATTGTATTTAATAGAAAATAGATGGGGCCACTTGTTTCATGACTTTGGCCTGCGGAGCCCGAAGGCCGTAGTCAGACCCGGCCGGTGGGCATGAAGTCATGCTCAGCTTTTCCACTTATTAAACTACAACGCCGTCCCATTACATGTCACCATAAGCATGCCATTTTGTGCCCCTACGGTGCTGTATTGGAATGATACGCCAATAACGGCGTTAGCGCCAATTTTGCTAGCTCGTTTTGCCATTTCATCGATTGCTGCTTGGCGTGCACTCATTAAGGAATCTTCATAGCTTCCGCTGCGGCCACCAACGATGTCACGAATACCAGACATGAAATCTTTTACAAAGTTACGGGCCTTCTACGACCTCACCCAAATACGATACCTTTGTACTCTTGTACAGGTTTGTTTTCAATATGCATAGTTGTGGTAATAATCATAATTGTATCCCTCTAATTAACTACAATATATATTGATTCATTATAGCAAGGCTTTTTATAGAAAAACAATCTCATAATGATAGCTTTCATATAAAAAAACAATAACCTAATACTGCATGTACAAAAAAAGACCTATTCACTACTTTCATAATGAATAGGTCTAATTGTATTGCGTTTTTATTTGTCAAAATCGCGGTCTAGATTTACTTCTTTCAACGGAACGAGTTTAGTTTTGTTGATGTATTTGTAACCTAGGTAAACAGCGAAGAAGATAGGCAATCCGATATACGCAACGGATACGCCGTACCAGTCGATGGTATCGCCTGTGAAAGCGGGAGTAGTTTTGACCAGCAATGATGATAACGCATAGGATGAACGCCAAGATTGGACCAACTGGGAACAACCACGCCTTGTAAGGCAATTCTTTAAGGTCTCTGCCTTGTGCAATGAACGCACGGCGGAAGCGATAATGGGAAATGGCAATACCTACCCAAGCGATGAAACCGCAAAGGCCGGAGATGTTAACAATCCATGTATACGCTGTACCTTCGCCGATAAAGCTTGTAAGGAATGCAAACAAGCCAATGGCTGTAGTCAATATCAATGGGAACTGGAACGCCGCGTTTGTTGAGTTTTGCAAGATTTGTGGTGCTTGACCTTCCTTAGCGAGTGCGTAAAGCATACGCGTAGAGGAATAAGGCCAGAGTTACCAGCACTCAATACGGCAGTTAAGATGATAGCATTGATAAAGCTAGCGGCGAATGCGAATCCAAAGCGATCAAATACGAGTGTAAATGGAGAGATGGATACGTTTTCTACACTGGAATTCAATAGGTTTGGATCAGTGTAAGGAATGAGGAAACCGATAACTATGAAAGCCCCAATATAGAACAATAGGATGCGCCAGAAGATGGAGTTAATCGCTTTTGGCACGTTCTTTTCAGGGTCTTCTGCTTCCCCAGCGGCTACGCCGATAAGCTCAGTACCTTGAAGGAAAAACCAGCCACCATGAAGATAGCGAGGATGGATTCCCAACCTCCTACGAATGGTGCTTCCCCTACTGTCAATTCTCAAATCCAGGGATGTACCACCGATACCAAAGATGAGCATAAAGCCACAGAATAGGAATACGAAAACGGTAATAACCTTGATGGACGAGAATACGTACTCGCTTTCACCAAAGGAACGAGTGGACAAATAGTTAAAGCCCAAAATAGAATTAACAGAATAATGCGGACCAAACGATGGCCGGTATGTCAGAACCAATATTTCATGATGAGCGCCCCTACCCAGTACTTCGGCAGCCATGTAATAGCCCAATTAAACCAGTAGTTTCCAACCTAAGGCAAAGCCAAAGGCAGGGTCTACATAGCGTTTTGCGTAGGTTCGAAAGAACCCGGAATCCCGGCAAGTACGTCGCCATTTCCCCAAGGGATGTCATGAGGAAATATACCATGATGCCGATGAGGCCATAGGCCACAAGAGCACCACCAGGACCAGCCGTACTTACTACTTCACCACCGGCTACGAATAAGCCCGTACCGATGGCACCACCCAAGGCGATCATATTCATATGACGCGCTTTTGAGGATCGTTTTTAAATGTTTTTGAGTATTAGAAGTATACTCTACGTTAGTATTCTGATTATCTGCCATGGATCACCTCTTACAAATCTAGATTGCGCACATATATTTTGCGTTATCTTCAATAAATTTACGTCGAGGTTCAACCTTGTCGCCCATGAGAAACCGTAAAGATTTTATCAGCTTCGATAGAATCCTCTAAGCTAACTTGTAAAATAGTACGATTTTCAGGGTTCATTGTTGTTTCCCATAATTGTTCAGGATTCATTTCACCTAAACCTTTGTAACGTTGGATTGTGATACCATCACGGCCTCGCTTCATCAAGCTTAGCTGTAAGTTCTGCATCAGAGTACACATACCAATGAGATTTGCCTTTTTTGATTTGGTATAAAGGCGGTTGTGCAATATAGATATGACCTTCTTCTACCAATGGTTTCATATAGCGGTAGAAGAATGTGAGAAGCAATGTACGGATATGAGCGCCGTCAACGTCCGCATCTGTCATGATGATAATCTTGTTATAACGGATTTTGTAATATCGAATTCGTCGCCAATGCCTGTACCAAATGCAGTAATCATGGAACGAATTTCGTTATTCGCTAAAATCTTATCAAGACGTGCTTTTTCTACGTTAAGAATTTTTACCACGCAATGGTAAAATCGCTTGGTAACGACGATCGCGACCTTGTTTTGCAGAACCGCCCGCAGAATCACCTTCGACTAGATAAATTTCTGTCATAGATGTATTTTTCAGAGCAATCTGCCAATTTACCAGGAAGGCTGAGATACTTCCAACGCATTTTTTACGGCGTGTCAAATCGCGGGCCTTACGAGCAGCCTCACGAGCACGACTTGCCATCGTTGCCTTTTCGATGATTTTCTTCGCATCTTGTGGATGTTCTTCAAAGAATGTTTTAAGACCTTCAGATACGATAACATCGGTAATACCTTTAACTTCGCTATTGCCAAGTTTCGTTTTAGTTTGACCCTTCGAACTGAGGTTCTAATACTTTCACAGACACAACCGCTGTCAAACCTTCACGTACATCCTCGCCGGAAAGATTGCTTTCATTTTCCTTGATCAAACCGGATTTACGGCCATAATCATTGAGGGTACGCGTCAAGGCAGCACGGAAACCGGATAGATGGGTACCGCCGTCAACAGTGTTGATGTTATTTACGAAGGACAACAAGTTTTCGCTGTAACTATCGTTGTATTGCAACGCCACGTCTACCACAACGTCATCCTTTGTATTTTCGATGTCTATAACAGTTGGGTTAACAACTTCCTTATTTTCGTTTCAAGAATGTAATGAAAGAACTTAAACCACCTTCGTAATGGAAGCTTTCAATGCGAGGTTCCTCTTGGCGCAAATCGCTCAATGTGATGCGAAGGCCTTTGTTAAGGAATGCCAACTCTTGTAAACGAATTTTCAATGTATCGAAATTGAACACCGTCGTTTCAAAATTTCAGAATCTGGTTTGAAAATAACAGTCGTACCAGTACCTTCTGCTTTGCCAATTTCGTGCAATTCAGATGTTTTATGACCACGGGAAAAATCGATTTCTTGAATGATGCCATTTTGAGATACTTGAACCTTAGTCCATTCACTCAACGCATTAACTACGGAAATACCTACACCGTGAAGACCGCCGGACACCTTATAGCCGCCACCGCCGAATTTACCGCCAGCATGCAATTTTGTTAAAACTAATTCTACCGCAGACATGCCGGTTCATGCATTCCTGTAGGAATACCACGACCATCATCGACAACGGTAATACTATTATCTTCATTAATGGATACTTCGATATGCGTCGCATACCCTGCGAGCGCTTCGTCCACTGAATTGTCTACTACTTCATAAACGAGGTGATGCAAACCGCGAATGGACGTACTACCAATGTACATCCCTGGGCGTTTACGGACCGCGTCTAGACCCTCAAGAACTTGTATATTCTGAGCGCCATAATTTTCTTCAGCCATTAAACAAACTCCTCCTAACGACATAAACCTGCAATATGCTAATACACAACACATCTGCGGTGCTAGATTATCTCTTTATTATACTATAGATTGCTTATATCGTGAAAGCCCTATAATTTGCTACTTAAGAGCATATAAAACTCATCAATCCGTTTTTTAACGTTTTAAGTGATATACCAGATGCATACACCATCATCTGTTACAATATACGTCTTTACCTTATCCTCAGGCACAATATATATAACCTCTGCGTCATAATGCGAAATGCCTGTCCTATGATGCTTACCAGACTCCGCATGAATCATCGTAAGAATTGAATTCATAGGGATACTAAAATTATCGCCAATATGTAAGTACATAAATCTCCTTATTTTTTTGAGGTAAGGATGCTAAATAAAGTGCATTTTCTCTGCTCCACCGGCCGGGTCTGACTCCGCCCTGCGGCCTGTGAAGGCCAAAGTCGCTGCGAAAGTACCTGGCCCATCCACCTCATACATCCTAATGCATCTATTCCAATATCCCCTAAGCATATTTAGCTCTTTTTGTTTTTCCTCACTTAGAATTTTGATCGGTATTTGTTACACAGGTTGATAACGTGCTGGTCTGTCAGTTCTTCAAGCCGTTTATGGGTGATGAGCATGGTGGTCATGTACATATGGTTTCGGCTCGTAGACCCATGGTAGACCTTATCTAAATAAAAATAAATCAATTCTCGCATGGCTATGGAAAAGTCTTTAAAGGTGCATTTGATGTATTGTTGAGCTTCGCTATATTTTATGTATGGACGTCGTCTAATTTGTGTTTTTATATCATTAATATGATTGCGATGCATTTCATATTCGCAGGACACACAATATTTTCGTTTGCCTGCTCATCAACGTATGACAACGCTCGCATCGATGATAGCCGTGTTCTAGCAAATAGACTTCCTTTTTGCGGCTGCTAATGAGCACCTTTCGAAACGGTTCTTTAATTTATCTTCTGCTAAGCTTTCAACCATAGCATCAATAGATTTCATATCATCATTGGACAAGACGATTTTCGACATATCGATATAGCCATCGATGTCGGGTATGTCTATTTTCAAAATTTCAGTATTCACCGTTTCTTTCACATAGCTCTGCCGATGCATGATGAGGCCCATTTCAGTGATGATATCACTTTTGTAATAGTCATTAATGGCCTTGAGGATGCGTTTTGGTTCATCTTAACCTCTTGCATCCACTGCGAATTATCCGCACTGAGCACAATTTTCGGAGGTTTGATGTCGATAATGCGCGTATGACCAGCATAAATGGGGCCCACCACATCACGCCAATGATGAATGAGTGTATTCAGTTTAAATTGTTCCAGTAAACCTAATTCATGTAGGCCACCAGCTAAGCACATTTCAAGGCTTTCCATAATGGATGTGCCCCTCCTGACATTGAATAAATTGAACACCTTGCATGTTTTCAAAATCATGTATATCCGTCGTGGTAATGACGGTTTGAATGCGTTTATGAATGAACTGCAACAAATTGTTCTGTCTCGCCTCGTCGAGCCTCGCTCAACACATCGTCTAAGAGCAATACGGGATATTCGCCTACTTCGGATTTGATGAATTCTAATTCGCTCAGTTTTAGTGAAAGCACAGCCGTCCGCTGTTGCCCTTGGGATCCAAACTTTTTAAATCGATAGCATCGGAAAAGAATCGTAAATCATCGCGATGAGGACCTACGCTTGTCGTCATGCGATGACGATCTTGAGGCAATGCCTCTTGCAGTAAATCGTAAAAGGCCTCCTTCGTGTACACCATATGACCCTCTTCCCCCATATGGTTGTTCATAGCCTATGGTGAGATTTTCTAGGCCTCCCCGTCAATTTACGATTCATCAAATCGATAAGCAAATTGATTTTCTTTAGACTTTCCATCCGTTTTTGACGATGAAAGCCGCCATATCCGCTAGTTGTACATCCCATTCAGCAAGAGGAATATTCTGTTTACCGCGATATTCCTTCAACAATGTATTCCGTTGTTGCAATAAACGATTATATTGCAATAATTGATGATAATAAGTAGCACTCGTTTGGGATATTTCCATATCTAAAAATCTGCGCCGACCCGATGGACTGCCCTTGATGAGCTGTAAATCCTCTGGGCAGAAGATGACCGTATTTAAAGTACCAATCAATTCCTTTTTGCGAAATCTTAGTATCATTTAAGCGGATATCCTTAGGACCTTGTCGAAATAGCTTGATATTAACCTTTTGCGGTGTCTCCTTTTTCTCAAAGTTCACCACAATGCCCGCTTCATTAGCGTTAAACAAAAAGCATATCCGACGTATCATTTGTGCGGTGGCTTTTACCAATGGTACCGACGTAAATAGCCTCTAAAATATTGGTTTTACCAGCCCCATTGGTACCATACAAGACGATGATTTCAGGCTGCAAATCAAGGGTTAAATCCTTATAGTTGCGAAACTGGAACAATTGCAGTGAGTTAATTCTCACCGATTATGCCTCCTCTTTGGTAACGATGAATTCCACATCGAGGCCTTCTACACCAATCACATCGCCAACGCGACATTTTTTGCGTTTTTCTGTAACGATGGTGCCATTTAATGTCAGTACTTGATCATCGATAAGACCTTTTACTTGTCCCCTGTTTCGATGACACCTTCTAATTTAAGTAATTGATCGATTTGAATGTACTCCGTATGGATAGGTACAGGTTGTTGTTTCATAACGTCCTCCTATAGTGGACAAATTACAGAATTAAGAATTTGTACGAACAGGTGTTACTACGTAGGTATAGTTCGGATTATTATCTTTCACAAAAAGGCGAATCACAACAGGACCATTTTGTTTTTAAATACATGAATGGATGTTGTCGCCTGTGCTATGACGCAAAATATCGGAAATATAACGACCATTAAAGGAAATCGTAAACGGTGTGCCCCTTAAATTCCACAGGAATTTCTTCCTTCGCCATACCAATTTCAGCATTTTGGCTGGATAAAGTCACTTGTTCTTCGGACCAGTCATAGCGAATTACGTTATAACTCATATCCTTTGCCAACAAGGATACGCGATCAACAGCGCCGGCAAAAGTCCTTGCGGTCTACAACGGCACTGGAGTCGAATTGAGCAGGAATTACCTTTTCGTATTCTGGGTACGTGCCTTCGATTAAACGGGAAATAATGTAGATGGATTCGAACATGAATACGATTTGTGTACGGTTCCAAATGATTTTAATAATAGAAGGATTATCGGTTGGCAATAAACGAGATACTTCTGCCAAAGCCTTTGTTGGAATGATGACGCGCATAGGGGGATGTGGCAGGTTCATCGATGGTTACCTTTTTAACAGCCATGCGATGAGTATCAGTAGCAACCATAGTCACTTCTTTGTCGTTTGCATCTTTGATTTCCAGCAAAGCACCAGCAAATACAGGGCGATCATCGTCGCTTGCTGCTGCATAGTTCGTAAGGTCGATGAGTTCTTTCATAGCTTGATTATCAATATTGACATAATCTTGGTCGTGAATTTGTTCTACCAATGAGAAATCATCTGGATGCAAGGTTACTAAATTAAATTCAGAGGAACCGGATGTAATTTTTAACGTATTGCCATCCTCAGGTTTGCTCAATTGAATCGTTTCGCCTGGTAATTTACGGATTAATTCTTGGAAGTAACGAGAAGCAACCACTAATGTACCTGGTTCTAAGATTTCTGCATCGATTGTTAATTTAATGCCCAATTCAAAATCGTTGCCTTGTAGTTCCACTTGATTGTTTTTTGTTGTTATATAAATGGAACCTGGTAGATTTGAACTTGTTTTATTTTGTGATACTTTTTTGTAGAACGTTAATGGCTTTGGAGATTGGCCTTAGGAAATTTGATGTTCATAACGTAAATACTCTCCTTGTTTGTAATATTCGGTGTACGATTTTCGTTGGTGCTCTATAGATAATCAACGATAGATCTGTTTTCTAATATGTTTTTGATTTGTTTGTTAGTTTAGTAGTATTTGTAGTAGGCGCTGTGAATGTGTGTACATGTGAAAGTTTTCTAGATTTCATGCGTTTCCACAGTTGTGGATAAGTATGTGTATACCTTGTTTTAGGTTATCCACATAATCACAGAAAATATTAAATTCTTCAATATCCACAGATTTATACACAACATATCCACAGAGTTATCCACACCCGTTTTAGTTGAGTGATGACAGTTTAGATTTGATATCTAGGATAATTTGTTTCGTTTCTGGATTCTTGTCGATTTCTTTTGCTAATTTTATCGTATGCATGCAAAAATCGTCGTATGATCTCTGGAAAAAGCCGCTTTGCGATTTGTGGGTAGCTTTCATTAATCACATCGCGGCACAAATACATGGCAATTTGCCGTGGAAATGCGAACTGAGCCTTCCGTTTCTTGCCTAACAAATCTTGTTTCTTAATATTAAAAATAGGTACTGATAAAGTCTTGAATGGACTCGATGTCGATAAGTGTTACCCGTTCCGTCGTGATGATATCGGATAATGTTTTTTTCGTGTACTCCAAATCGATGCTGCTGGTCCGTTGTTCTAAGGATGCAGTACCGATGAGTTTATTGAAAGCCCCTTGTAGTACGCGAATGTTTTCATCGAATTGCAACGCCACGTAGTTGATGGCATCGTTGTCGATAACGAGATTACGATTCTTGTTGTTTTCCTTTTCAACGAGGGCTTTCAAAATGGCGATACGCGTTTCCAAATCTGGATTTTCCATGGTCGCCACATAGCCCGCTTGGAATCTAGAACGCAAGCGCTCTTCGAATTGATCCATATCGTTTGGCATGGTATCGCTGGTGAGGACGATTTGCTTGTTATTGTCAATAATTCATTTGAAGGTGTTGAAAAAACTCTGTTTCGTGCCCTCTTTATTTTCCAAGAACTGAATATCATCGATGAGCAATACGTCGATGTTGCGGAACGTATTGCGGAACAACTCTCCTTGCCGCTTTCGTATGGATTCGATGAATAAATTCATGAACTTTTCGCTCGTTGTGCACATCACCTTGAGATTAGGATATCTTTCAACGATGGCATTACCGATGGCGTGCATCAAATGCGTTTTACCGAGTCCCGATGGACCATAAATAAAAAGCGGATTATAATCACCACCAGGATGCTCCGACACATTTTGGGCTGCTCCAAACGGAATGCGGTTCGCATTGCCTGTAATATAATTATCAAATCGATACCCACTGTTGAGTTGTGACGATGACAAATCGATAGGAATATCCGTAGATTGCAACGTTTGCACCATTTCATTGGCTGCTCTACAGGAAACATCGGTTCATCTGGAATTAACTCGTCCACCTCTTTACGCTGGATATACACAGGATCTGCGTACACCGGTGTGTAAAATTCTTCTTGATATGGAACCTCCTGCTTTGCAGGCTTTGAGTATTTTTTATCGATATTGTCCGCGTCACTTATCACCGTATTTTCTATAGTGTTCGTACTAGTATTTTCTGCAGTATTCTCTGTGAAAGTATCTGCTACATGCGGTGCTGTTGGAACATCACCCTTTTGTGAAACAGATCCAATAAAACCATATTTAATTCTTTGCCTGTTACTTTGCTTGATGGCATCTGTTAACAACTTACTTACCGTTTGCTGAGATTCGATGACACTTTTTTATAAAACTCTGCATAACCCCAATGTGTATAGAATTATTATCTATACTCATCGGTATGAGAGAAGTACTCAAACTTGAATAAATCGCAGGCGGCAGTGTTTGTTTTGCTACTTGTAATATACGTTCCCATATATCATTAATATCAGCTGCTTGCATTTTGTTCCTCTTGTGTATAACTTTTACTAAAAATGTGTATAACTTTCGTTATTATGTGCATAACTTATTCTAAAACTGTGGAAAAACCACAAATACCTGTGAATAACCTGTGCACAACTTGTGAATAAGAGAAAATAAAATTCCCTTCTAACCTTATAAATACTGAGTTTATACTATTCACAGGTTAAAAGAGAAAAAAATGTGGATAACTTTTCTAAACTATCCGAAAAAAACTTATAAAAATATATATTTTTTTACTAATTTCAATTATGATTGTACCAAAAATGAGGAAGATTGTCATTCAATCTGTGGATAACTTTTATGGAATTTGTTTATTTTAACATTTTTATCTAGGTCGGTAAGGGTGGTCATTTTTAGCTCCACCGGCCAGGTCTGTCTCCGGCCTACGGCCTCCGCAGGGCCAAAGTCGCTAAAAAGTGATAACCTAAACCTACTTTAATCTAAAATTAGCTAAAATAAACAAATTTCATATGGAAATGGGGAACACCGGTCGGGTCTGTCTCCGTTTCCGCAGGGACATAAGTATGGGTGTTACGAAAAAATAGAACAGGAGTGTACTAATTCAAAATAGGTATGTGTATAGGGTGTTTTGAAAAAATAGAACAGGCGTGTACTAATTCAAAAAAAGGTATGTGTATAGGGTGTTTCGGAAAATAGAACAGGCGTGTACTAATTCAAAAAAGGTATGTGTATAAGGGTTTGAAAAATAGAACAGGCGTGTACTAATTTAAAATAAGGCAAGTAGAAAGCCAAATGAAAATTTAGATGAAATTCATGCGTACCAAGGAAAAATTAACAATACAAGAAGGGAAGAACAGATTCAAAAAATTATTTTACGTAGTAATCTAGCGATTCTCGTTACAAGACAAAATATTGTCTGCAACTGCTTGAAAAAGAAAAGGGAATTCCTTACCCCCCTTCAACAAAAAGTGATAAGAGATTCCTACCGCATGTATCACCCAAAAGCTAAGGTTTCAGCAAGTAATTTCATTAGCTTTCGTGGTAGCCACTATTCTGTACCGCCAGGATATGTGGCCAAATCTATGACCTTAAAGACCATAGATAAGATGCTATACATATATGATAGCACAGAATTGATTGCACAGCATCCATTAAGTGATAAAGAAGGATTTAACTATTTGGCTTTTCATTATGAGGCACAATTGCAGAAAATAATTCTTTATCTAAGTTCTGAAGATGTGAAAGCTAAAGCAAAATCTAATTTGGAAAAAAGATAGAGCTATCTATGACACTACAGACTATGAATTAAACGCTTACAAGATAATCTAGTATATCTAAAACTAAAACAATGTATGTTACACCTAGATGAAACAATTGAATTAGCTAATACACACAGAGCTTATCTCATATTGAGTGGTTATTGAAGCTGAGTGGATTACGAAGTTGATATTAAACGACAAAACGTAATTAACCATATGGTGAAAAATTAGTAATTTTCCTCATTTGAAAACACTAGCTGATTTTGAATTTTCATTTCAACCACAAATTAACGAAATGCAAATTAAGGATTTAGCATCATTAGGATTCATGGAACAAGCTGAAAATATTGTATTTCTTGGCTCTAGCGGAGTTGGGAAACACATTTAGCTACATCATTAGGGTATTGAAAGCTCTCGTAACAGACGTAAGTTAACCTATTTTATTAAATGCCATGATTTAATTCAAACCTTAAGAGTGCAAAAAAGATGAAAGGACGATTAGAAACTCGGCTCAAGCATTATGCACGCTACCACCACTCATCATTGATGAAATTCATTATTTACCGTTACAACCAGGTGATGCTAATTCAATATTTCAAATTATTTGATAGACGGTACGAAAAGAAAAAGTACCATCGTATCGTCTAACATTAATTTTGATGAGTGGGCTACCATTTTACATGATGAGCGAGTAGCTAATGCTATTGTTGATCGATTACTTCACCATGCATGTGATTAGCATAACTGAGATTCATACCGGTTACGAAACCATATGCAACAGAAAGGAATAACTGTACATTGTGCATCGTCAAAATTGTACATTCTTATATTGACATTTTTACAATAGGTATGTGTATAGGGTGTTCCGAAAAATAGAACAGGCGTGTACTAATTTAAAATAGGTATGTGTATAGGGTGTTTTGAAAAATAGAACAGGCGTGTGCTAATTCGAAATAGGTATGTATATAGGTGTTGGAAAATAGAACAGGCGTGTACTAATTTAAAATAGGTATGTGTATATGTTCTGAAAATAGAACAGGCCTGTTCTATTCCAAAAGAGGTGTATGTATGTTGCTCTAAAATAGTAGATTCTGTCTTCCCCTCTAAGGAAGTAACGCGCAATCCTGTTTCAATAAAAAAATAGAGTTGATCTATAAGGTTCAGATAAAAAGATATGGTGTCTTGATAAGATGTGAATGGTGTAATTTGTTTGGCTAATTTATGAATTATTGTTTAATGATGGCTGCCCAATATTTTTGCAGCGACTTTGGCCCTGCGGAGGCCGTAGGCCGGGAGTCAGACCGGCCGGTGGAGCGAGAAAATATTAGGCAGCCATCATTACTTAAATGTAGTAATATTACTGGCAAAACAAATTACATTTGTAGATTTTAATCGAAACACCATATCTTTTTATATAAATATATATAGAAAACCCTGTTTTATTGACAGATTTGCGTT
>VOFG01004345.1_pt1 | contig 49291 bp, 54 predicted proteins | sample 5384171 | NCBI WGS metagenome assembly VOFG01 (sample SAMN12384726, study PRJNA508395) | human gut metagenome | isolation source: healthy gut F | host: Homo sapiens
GGAGGCCGCGAGGCCTCCCCTTCTCAGTTCAAGCGCACGGCTCGGTGCCGTCCACCGGTCAGCGGCGCCCTGGCCTCCCACGGGCTGACCCCGCAGTACTCTCGGCGCGATGGGGCTTAGCTTCCGGGTTCGGAACGGGACCGGGCGTGCCCCCCATGCTCTGGCCGCTGACCGGTGGGCGGCGCCCACCGTTACGGTGTCCGGGTGTCTCCCTCACGTGCCCTGGGGGCCGCATGGCGCATAGGAAAGATGACTCGGGGGCATCCTCGTGCCCGGACCGCGCCTAAGAGCGCATGTCCCGCGGGCCGCGAGGTGCGGTTCCGGAAGAGCTCGGGCGATTAGTGCGGCTCGGCTGAGGACGTCGCCGTCCTTGCACCTGCCGTCTATCGACCAGGTAGTCTACCTGGGCCCTTACCGGAAGGAGAACTAATCCCTGGAACGGCTTCCCGCTTAGATGCCTTCAGCGGTTATCCGCGCCGCACGCGGCTACCCGGCCGTGCCGTTGGTCGACAACCGGTTCACCGGAGGTGCGTCCACCCCGGTCCCTCGTACTGGGGGCAGCCTCCATCGATTCTCCTGCGCCCACGGAGGATAGGGACCGAACTGTCTCACGACGTTCTGAACCCAGCTCGCGTACCGCTTTAAACGGCGAACAGCCGTACCCTTGGGACCTGCTCCAGCCCCAGGATGCGATGAGCCGACATCGAGGTGCCAAACCTTGCCGTCGATGTGGACTCTTGGGCAAGATCAGCCTGTTATCCCCGGAGTACCTTTTATCCGTTGAGCGACGGCCCACCCACTCGGGGCCGCCGGATCACTAGAGCCTGCTTTCGCACCTGCTCGGCTTGTGGGCCTCGCAGTCAAGCCCGCTTGTACTCTTGCATTCAAAAGGACGGTTGCCGACCGTCCCGAGCGGACCTTCGCGCGCCTCCGTTACCCTTTAGGAGGCGACCGCCCCAGTCAAACTGCCCGCCTGGCACGGTCCCCGAGCCGGTTGACGGCCTCGGGTTAGGACGCCGGTCGCGCGAGGGCAGTATTCCAAGGGCGGCTCCCCGGGGGCTGGCGCCTCCGGATCTGTGCCTCCTGCCTATCCTCTACACGCGGGACCAGCGGCCAATGCCAAGCTGCAGTGAAGGTTCACGGGGTCTTTCCGTCCTTCCGCGGGTAAGTCGCATCTTCACGACCAGTGCAATTTCACCGGGTCCATGGTCGAGACAGCGCCCAAGTCGTTGCGCCTTTCGTGCAGGTCGGAAATTACCCGACAAGGAATTTCGCTACCTTAGGACCGTTATAGTTACGGCCGCCGTTTACCGGGGCTTGGCTTCGGGGCTTCGCGCGATGCGCTAACTCCTCCGCGTGACCTTCCGGCACCGGGCAGGCGTCAGACCCTATACGTCGCCTTGCGGCTTCTGCAGAGTCCTGTGTTTTTGGTAAACAGTCGCTTGGGCCTCTCCACTGCGGCCCGCCTCCGCTCCCGGGCAAGTCCGTTCACGTACGCGCGGGCACCCCTTCCCCCGAAGTTACGGGGCCATTGTGCCGAGTTCTTGACCATGGTTGACCCGATCGCCTCGGTATGTTCTACCCACCCACCTGTGTCGGTTTGCGGTACGGGCGCGCGCGCCTGCCTAGGGGTTTTTCTAGGGACCTCGGGCTCACTCGCTTCGCTCAATCGCTTCGTCCGGAGCCTCGCCCTCCTGCGGACCGGATTTCCCTGGTCCGCGGGCCGCGCTCCATCACGGGGACGTCCAGAACCCCGCCGAGCCACCCCCATCCGTCGCCCCGTCGGTCGTAGCGCCGCGTGCGCGGTGCAGGAATGTCTGCCTGCTGCGCGTCGGCTACGCCTACCGGCCTCGCCTTAGCCCCCGACTGACCCTGGGAGGATTAGCCTTGCCCAGGAAACCTCGGGTTCACGGCGGACGAGTTACTCTCTCGTCTCTCGCTACTCATGCCAGCATTCTCACTCCCATGCGCTCCACCGTCGGTCGCCCTCCGGCTTCTCCGCCCATGGGAAGCTCCCCTACCGATTCTAATGAATTAAAATCCCGCCGCTTCGGTGTCCAGCTTAGCCCCGTGTATTGTCGGCGCATGTCCACTCGACCAGTGAGCTGTTACGCACTCTTTGAATGCATGGCTGCTTCTAAGCCAACATCCTGGTTGTCTGGGCGGACGCACATCCTTTGCCACTCGGCTGGAACTTGGGGACCTTAGCGGGCGGTCCGGGCTGTTTCCCTCTCGAGCACACAGCTTAGCCCACATGCTCTGACTGCCGCGCTCTGGGCCGCCGGCATTCGGAGTTCGGTTGGATTCGGTAGGCGGCGAAGCCCCCTCGTCCATCCGGTGCTCTACCTCCGGCGGTGAACGCGACGACGCTAGCCCTAAAGCTATTTCGGGGAGAACGAGATATCTCCGGGTTTGATTGGCCTTTCACCCCTATCCGCAGGTCATCGCCGCCGTTTTCAACCGACGTGCGTTCGGCCCTCCACGGGGTCTTACCCCCGCTTCAGCCTGCCCACGGATAGCTCACCCGGCTTCGCGTCCGCGGCGCGGGACTCAAGTCGCCCTGTTAAGGCTCGCTTTCGCTCCGGCTCCCTTTCGGTTAACCTCGCCCCGCGCCAGCGACTCGCTGGCTCATTCTACAAAAGGCACGCCGTCACACCATAATAGGTGCTCCGACTGCTCGTGGGCGCACGGTTTCAGGTACTGTTTCACTCCCCTCCCGGGGTGCTTTTCACCTTTCCCTCACGGTACTGGTGCGCTATCGGTCACAGGGTAGTACTCAGGCTTGGATGGTGGTCCACCCAGGTTCGGACCGGGTTTCACGTGCCCGGCCCTACTCAGGGACCGCGTCGCGCCGTCCGGTCTGGGGTTCGCGTACGGGGCTGTCACCCGCTGCGGCCGGCCCTCCCATGCCGTTCCGCTCCCCAGCCGGACCTGCGCCCGGGGGCGGCAGCCCCGGATGCGCGGCCCTGCAACCCCGTCGGCGGAACCCCTGCCGGGTATGCCCGCTCGACGGTTTGGCCATCGGTCCCCTTTCGCTCGCCGCTACTCGGGGAGTCTCGAGATTGATTTCCTCTCCTCCGGGTACTTAGATGTTTCAGTTCCCCGGGTTGTCCTCCCCCCGCCTATGCGTTCAGCGGGGGGATATGCACACTGCTGTGCATGGGTTCGCCCATTCGGAGACCCCCGGGTCGAAGGATGTGTGCTCCTCGCCGGGGATTATCGCAGCTTGCCGCGTCCTTCATCGGCTCCCTGTGCCAAGGCATCCGCCGTGCGCCCGTGGTATCTTGCGGGACCGCATCGGGCCCGCGGGATATCCACGTGTCGCTAACTAATCTAATTAATCGATATCATGAATAGCGCTCGTATGTCGCAATTCGGGTATCTCATACCGCGGCACAGTGTCTTCACTGTGCTCGCGATCAGATGCTCCTCACTCATATATAAGTGAATTCTTCTTGTTTGGATCGGATGAATGATTGCTATCATTCTCTATTTAATCGCAGAAAAGAATCGAGTCTGGAAGAGGATTCTCCCATCTCTCTCCTATCGCTATGCGGCTCTCAAGGTACGCGGGGGTGACCCCGGGGACCGGGTGCTGCGGGACTTCATCGCGGGCGACATCCACCGGACGGGCTCCTGCCCTCCATTCGAGTTAAAGTGTTTTTCTCTCTAAGAACGTATCTCCCTAGAAGGAGGTGATCCAGCCGCACCTTCCGGTACGGCTACCTTGTTACGACTTCACCCCCTCACCCTCCACACCTTCGGCGCCTCCCCCTCTCGGTTGGGCCGGCGACTTCGGGTGCAGACGACTCGGGTGGTGTGACGGGCGGTGTGTACAAGGCCCGGGAACGCATTCACCGCGGCATGCTGATCGCGATTACTAGCAACTCCGACTTCATGGGGGCGGGTTGCGGCCCCCAATCGAACTGGGGCCGGCTTTCCGGGATCGCTCCCCCCTCGCGGGTGGCATCCTCTGTACCGGCCATTGTAGCACGTGTGCAGCCCAGGGCATAAGGGGCATGATGACTTGACGTCGTCCCCGCCCTCCTCCGCCTTGACGGCGGCGGTCCCGCGTGGGTTCCCGGCATCACCCGATGGCAACACGCGGCGGGGGTTGCGCTCGTTGCGGGACTTAACCCAACATCTCACGACACGAGCTGACGACAGCCATGCACCACCTGTATGGGCTCCTCTCGGCCACGGGGTCTCCCCCGCTTCACCCATATGTCAAGCCCTGGTAAGGTTCTTCGCGTTGCTTCGAATTAAGCCACATGCTCCGCTGCTTGTGCGGGCCCCGTCAATTCCTTTGAGTTTTAGCCTTGCGGCCGTACTCCCCCAGGCGGGACGCTTAATGCGTTGGCTGCGGCACGGGGGGATCGTCCCCCACACCTAGCGTCCATCGTTTACGGCTGGGACTACCAGGGTATCTAATCCTGTTCGCTCCCCAGCTTTCGCGCCTCAGCGTCGGTCTCGGCCCAGAGGGCCGCCTTCGCCACCGGTGTTCCACCCGATATCTGCGCATTCCACCGCTACACCGGGTGTTCCACCCTCCCCTACCGGACCCAAGCCGCGGAGGTTCCGGGGGCTTCGGGGGTTGAGCCCCCGCTTCGACCCCCGGCCTGCCGGGCCGCCTACGCGCGCTTTACGCCCAATGAATCCGGATAACGCTCGCCCCCTACGTATTACCGCGGCTGCTGGCACGTAGTTAGCCGGGGCTTCTTCTGCAGGCACACTCTTGACTCTTCCCTGCTGAAACCGGTTTACGACCCGAAGGCCTCCGTCCCGCACGCGGCGTCGCTGCGTCAGGGTTCCCCATTGCGCAAGATTCCCCACTGCTGCCTCCCGTAGGAGTCTGGGCCGTGTCTCAGTCCCAATCTGGCCGGTCGGTCTCTCAACCCGGCTACCCGTTGTCGGCACGGTGGGCCGTCACCCCGCCGTCTACCTGATGGGCCGCGGAGCCATCCCCTCCCGTCGGGGCTTTAGCCCGGGCGCCATGCGGCGCCCGGGGGTATCCGGTATTACCCGTCCTTTCGGGCGGCTATCCCGGGGGAGGGGGCAGGTTCTCCACGTGTTACTCAGCCGTTCGCCACTCGCTTCCCTCCGGAGAGGGGTGCCGTTCGACTTGCATGTGTTAGGCGCGCCGCCAGCGTTCATCCTGAGCCAGGATCGAACTCTCCGTCCAAAATAAATGGGCTTCGAGCCCGTCCGGTCCTCTCAGTCCATCGCTGATCGGTTCCGTTCGATTCATATGGTTCTATTATAGGAAAAGGAATTTCTCGGGGCCGCCTCTCGGCGGCCTTGCGAAAAACAAATCCAAGTTAGACCATTTCAAATGGTTCGATGTCTGCCCGGATGCGACACATCTGTGTGTCCATCCTCGCAGTATCCGGTTCTCAAGGTGCACGCCTGCGCTGGTTCCCGGTTCCACCGGGCCGCGCGGCAAGGAGATATATTGCCAGACCGGAGGGCCCCCGCGGGCGGGAATCTGGGCGTACACATTTCCTACACATCTTGTGATCCGACTAACGTTTGCCAGCCGTTAACTACCGCTCGCCGAGCATCTCTTTATATAAGGCAGTCTCATGGTTAAAGCGGATACGTCCCCTAGCTAAAGCACAGCCAGCAGCGAGCAACTCATCACGTTCTTCCACCGAGAACCCCTCGGCGTAGACGCGCACCACTGGTTCGGTCCCGCTAGGACGGACCAGCAGCCACGTGTCATCCTCAAATGACAGACGCAAGCCGTCCATATGACTAACGTTTTGCGGCACCTTGCCACAAATCGACTTGGGGTTTACGCCCGGCAGCAGGGTTCGTAACGTTTCGGCATCTTCGGCCTCAAGGCGCAAATCGCGTCGACCGTAACTCGTCTTACCAAAACTGTCCTCGAGTTGGTCGACCAGAACGCCCAAAGGCGCGTCCGTCTTTGCCATAAGCTCACACAGAATCAGACAGGCGAGGATTCCATCGCGCTCGGGCATATGCGCGGCGATGCCGATACCACCGGCTTCTTCGCCGCCTATGAGGACGCCGCCCTTCTTCATCTCCGCCGCTATATATTTGAAACCGACTGGTTTGACGGTCACGCGGCAGCCAAGCGCCTCGGCAATGCGACGTACGAGCGTCGAGCATGAAAGATTGACGACGACGCGCCCCTCCAAATTACGAAATTGAACCAAGTCGCCCAAAACGAGCGCCATGATCTGATGCGGATGTATATATCTGCCGCGCTCGTCAACCGCGCCGATACGGTCGGCGTCGCCGTCGGTCACCAGGCCAGCGCAAGCTCCGTCCTCGATAACCGTGCGCTCGCAAGCGTCCACCCAAGGTTCAACGGGGTCGGGGCAGATATCTTCTTGGTCAGACGCCTGCCCGGCGTGAATCTCGTGCGCCTCAACGCCAAGCTCGCGCAGCAAGTCGGCTAGATAGCCCTGGGCTGCGCCGCCCATGGGATCGACAACCACGCGCAGGTGCGCGCCGCGGATGGCTTCGGCATCGACAAACGATGCCACCGCCTGCATATAGTCAGGAATGATATCCGCGGTGCGATATTGCCCCTCGATCCCCATTGGCTCGGGAGCCATGGTCTCTTCGAGCTCTTCGATGACATCCTGGTTGGCCGTCGAGCCATCACCCATCCGCAGCTTGAGGCATAGATAGCCCTGCGGATGATGGGAGCCCGTCACCATGAGCGCGCCGCACGCCTCACCGTCATAAGCCGCCGCCCACGTAAGGGCAGGGGTCGGAACAGGTCGCGAAGCGAGCACGGCGTCCAGCCCGTGCGCTGCTAGCACGCCCGCCGCAAGCTCAGCGAACTCGCTCGCCAGGGGCCGGGTGTCGAACCCTATATATACCGTTTTGCCGGATTGGTCTTTTGCCACAACTCGCCGCCGGCATCGGCGATACGGGCAACGTTATCGGCAGTGAAGTCCTCATCGACGCGAGCGCGCCAACCGTCAGTTCCAAAATGAATTATCGCGCACACGCGCAGACACCTCACAGTGTTTGGATCATGGTACGCATGGGGTATACCCGCAACACGCACTCGGCAACCTGCCGGCACCAGCATTCACCATTTGGGCAAATGCTGGCGAGGACATGCAAGCAATCAGAACCACCCTTAAAAAGGGTGGTTTGCTCTTAGGGTATAACCCACGGGCCCCGGGCTCGCGTCTAAAGGCGCGGGCCCGGACTTCGTCCAGGCCTAGTGCATCTTGACCCGTGGCGCGCCGGTCGAACCGGCGGGATCACCCCTCTTGAAGGGGTCCTCGTACTCCTTCACGCTCAGCTTGTCCAGCGCGATGTCGTGGGACTCCTGCTCCCTGATGTACTTGGCGATCGTCGCCTCGTTCAGGCCGACGGTGGACACGTAGTAGCCCTCCGCCCAGAACTTCCTGTTGCCGAACTTGTACTTGAGGTTGGCGTGCCTGTCGAATATCATCAGCGAGCTCTTCCCTTCAGGTAGCCCATGACGCTCGAGACGCTGTACTTCGGCGGGATCGCCAGCAGCACGTGCACGTGGTCGGGCATCAGGTGCCCCTCGATTATCTCGATCCCCTTGTACTCGCACAGCTTCCTGAGGATCTCCCTATGTCGCTCCTGATTTGGTTGTAGATCACTTTGCGCCTATACTTCGGCGTGAACACGATGTGGTACTTGCACATCCACTTCGTGTGGGAAAGGCTGTAGGCCTTCTGGGCCATGGCGACCACCCCTTCGACTCGAATTCTTGACGGCCTGAACAATCGTCAATATCGGTCGGAGGGGTGGCTTTGTAAAGCCGTTTGTCTCCACCCGCGTAGCGTGGTTTTAAAGCTGGCCGCTGCGCGGCCAGCGGACTAAAGTCTTGAATAAAAAACCGCCCCGGATGGAGCGGTTTTACCCTTTATATATCGAGCGCCTCGGCCATCGCTGCCGTAGTGATTGCTGTGGTTCCACAACAACTGCCCACCATTGCGGCGCCGGCATGTCTCCATTCGATGCATGCGCGCGCGAAAGCTTCCGGGGTTCTCGTGCCATACGGGGCCATCCTGAGTCTGGACCGGATCGCCCACGTTGGGACGCACCGTGACGGGAGTAGTCGCCGATGCAACCATCCTGGGCACCGCCGCGTTCGCGGCCGCAAGCGAACAGCAATTAACACCAACCGAGTTTGCGCCGTGTTTTTCAGCGTACAAAACGGCTGCCTCGATGTTGAGGCCATCGCCCAACAGGTCGCCTTTATCGTCAACGACAAAACTCACCAGAACAGGCATGCCGTCGGCGGCATCTCGGGCGCCGGCAAGCATGGGCTGCAGATTACGGATAGACGTCACCGTCTCGATCAGCAGACCGTCAACACCAGCATTGAGCAAGGCGTGCGCCTGTTCGCGCGCAATGCCGCGGATTTCACGATACTCGGCAGAGTCCTCGGCAAACCACTCAATACCGATCGGGCCCATCGAGCCCAGCAGCAGCTGAGGGTGCGCCTGGCGGGCATCGTCGACGGCCCCGCGATTGACCTCCGCCACGGACGGCGCAATCTGGTCGTGTTTGAGGGCATAGCTTGATGCCTGAAAGGTGTTGGTAATGAGCACCTGCGCGCCGGCGGCGACATACAAGCGATGGATACGAGAAACGGTCTGCGGCTCTGCCAGATTCCAAAACGCCGGTGGAATGTCGGCGGCATCGTACTCACTCAACAAAAAACACTGCCCATGGGGCCCTGCGCCAACAAGGTCTCGCTCGACAAGCGGCGCGCAAGCTCCTCGGCACCAAAGCGGTTGTAATAACTCGTATCCATATATATCCCGCTATTCCTCGACGCTGATTCCCTGCTTTTCGAGATAGGCGAGCCAACGGCTCATCGTGTCCTCGGATAGCGCATGCTCCATCATGCAGGCCTCGGAATCGGCTCGCTCAAATTCGACACCGAGCTCCTGAACCAAAAACGTACGGATGAGGCGATGACGGTACCAGATAGCCGTGCCAACCTCGCGGCCGCGATCGGTCAGGATTACCTTGCCGTAGTGCGATTGCTCGACAAGCTCGGATGCCTTGAGCGCCGAAACCGCTTTATTGACCGATGCCTTGAGACGCCAAGGCGCTGCGCGATGTCGACCGATCGAACGCCGTTGGTTTCCCCCTCTTCGCTTTCAATGCGAACCATGCACTCCAAGTAGTCTTCGTTCGCCACCGTCAGATGTAGTTCGCGCGAGCTAATTGTCGTATCCATGATCTTCCGTCCCTTCTGCATTCAATGGCTGATTCTACCCCATCCAAGCGTCGCGGTATGCCGCGGCATACCGTGCTAGAGTTCTTGTTGCACACGACGACCAAGATTGGAGCGGTCTTTATGGAAAACACCACCACGAACCCCGATGTCCTCGAGCGCTTTTTGCGCTACGTCCGATCAACACGCAGTCCGAGGATGCAAACTGCGACCAGGTACCCTCGAGCGCCGTTCAGTTTGACCTTGCCAACGTGCTGGCTGAAGAGCTGCGCGAGCTTGGTGCGGAAGATGCCCACGTGACCGAGCACGCCTATGTCTGCGCGCATATCCCCGCAAGTGCGGGCGCTGAGGACAAGCCCGCCCTGGGCCTGATCGCCCATCTCGACACCACCGAAGTTGCACCGGGCGCCGGCGTGAAGCCGCACATCGTACACTACGAAGGCGGCGACCTGGTCTGCGGCACGGTTGACGGTAAGCCCGTTGCCATGAGTACCGCCAAGCTTCCCGCCCTGAACGACCTCGCGGGTGAGGACCTGGTCTGCAGCGATGGCACCACGCTGCTGGGCGCGGACGACAAGGCAGGCGTCGCCGAGATCATGTCGCTTGTCGCGCGTATCGCTCAGGACCCTTCTCTGCCCCATCCCGCACTCGGCATTTGCTTCTGCCCTGACGAGGAGATCGGCCACGGAGCCGAGCTGTTGGATATCGATACCTTTGGCTGCAAGTACGCCTACACGGTCGACGGCGGCCCCATCGGCGAGCTGGAGTGGGAGTGCTTTAACGCCGCCGAGGTGACCGTCCGCTTTGAGGGCCAGTCCATCCACCGGGGCGACGCTAAAGGCCGTATGGTCAACGCAGGCAATCTGTTCTGCGACTTCAACGCGTTGCTCCCCTACGTGCAGCGCCCGAGTATACGGAAGGCTACGAGGGCTTTTTATCACCTTGAGGGTGTATCTGCAACCGTCGATCACGCCACAGCGCGCTATATCGTCCGCGACCATGACGCCGCCAAGTTCCAGCAGAAACTCGACCTTATTGATGCCGCCGCCTCGATGCTCAACCAGCGTCTGGGTGAGGAGCGTGTGACGGTCGAGATTAAGCAGCAGTATCGAAATATGGCCGAGATCGTTCGTGACTATCCCGAGCTTATTGATGTTGCCAAGGAAGCCTACCTTGCCTGCGGCGTTGAGCCCCAAGTGCTGCCGATTCGCGGCGGCACCGACGGCGCTCAGCTGTCGTTCCGCGGTCTGCCCTGCCCCAACCTTTCCACCGGCGGCTATTGCTACCACGGCGTCAACGAGTTCGTCCCGGTCAGTTCGCTCGTCAAGATGACCGACGTGCTCCAGGAGCTCGTCGCCCGCTTTGCATAAGCCTGGCTGCACAAGTCCAAAGACGAATCGCCCCGTCCTCAACCAAGAACGGGGCGATTTTTTTTGCTGCAATGAGAACAGGTTGACGCACGCCAGCCTCTTAACGCAAGGAGTGTCCCAAACTGCCGGTACAAAAGGAACGTCCCCAAGTGCCAAGTGTTCCGGCAACGCCGATGTTTTGGCAACGACAGCGAGCGGGTCGCATTTGAGACAAGGTGACGTGAAGCGAAAGGGCGCTGACCTTCTGGTCGCGCCCTTGAAGTTGAACGTCAGATTGTCCAAATGCGGCCCGCGCAGCGTCGAGTCGTTACGGCGTTTGGTAAAACGCCGTAACTCTAGTAGTTGGCTTCGTAGCCGTTGCCGTCGCCGGTGGGCTCTTCGTAGTAGTCCGAATCACTCGAATCGCTTGAGTCATCGGAATCGTCAGAGCTGACCGATGAGGTTGCGGTACCGTTTGCGTAGTCGTCAGACGTGTTGTTGTTCAGGTCGCCAATCGTAGAGCTGGAACCGTCGGAAAGACCCATGGTGTTGGGACCCTTGGGATCCTTGCCGGCATCGACGCGCTCCATCATTTCCTTGAGCTCGTCCTCGTAGACAAAGACGTAGCTCACACCGTCGATCATGGTGCTGTCGTCGGCGTACGAGGGCAGGTTGGCCGAGTAGATACCGTCGACATCCATACCGCGCATGGCGTTGACCGTAGCCACGATATCCTGAACGCTCATATCGGTTACGAGCATATCGGACAGCGAATTAACCAGGCCAAAAATCTTCGTGGCATCGAAGTTATTGAGAATCTGGTTGGCAAGGGCGCCAAGCACCTGACGCTGGTGGCGCATGCGCGTGTAATCGCCGTCGGCATAGGTGTAGCGGCAGCGGGCATAGGTTAGGGCGGTGGCACCGTCCATATGCTGCTGGCCAGCGGTAATCTTAATATCCAGGTGCTCAGGGTCGTCAACATCATCGGTTGCGTTAATGTCGATACCGCCAACCGAATCAATCAGCGCCTGCATACCGTCGAAGCTGACCTCGGCATAGTGGGAAATCTGAACACCGCACAGCTCGTTGACCGCCTCGACCATGGCCTCGGCGCCGCCAACGGTATGGCAGGCGTTGATCTTCATGGTCTCGCCCTTGTACTCGACCTTAGTGTCGCGCGGAACGGAAATGAGCGTCGCCTGCTTTTGCGTGGGGTCGATGCGTGCCAGGATAATCGAGTCGGCACGATACGTATCCTCGCCCGGACGGCCGTCGGTGCCAAGAAGCAGCACGTAGAACGGATCCTTTGCCTCATCGGTGTCAACCAGAACCCGACGCAGATTGTCGGTAATGACATTAGAATCGCCGAGCTTGCCCATAATGGTGGCAAACCACAGGCCGGCAGCGGTAGTGGCACTCAGCAGCACGCCAAGCACGACAATGAGCGCGACGTGACGAATCGTGTGGCTACGACGACGTTGGCGAGCGCGCTTGGAATAGCGAGCCACGTTATCGCGACTGTAGATCTTGGCCTGCGCACCAGTTGAGGGTCTTCGGGTGCTAGTATCCGCGAGGGGCTTTTTATTAAACATAGGCAACCTGTATTAGTAGATGACGGGATCGGGGACGGTAGCATGCTCGACATGCGCGCCGAGCGCCTGCAGCTTTTCGACAAACTGCTCGTAGCCGCGCTTGATGTGATGGATAGCCGAAACCTCGGTCGTCCCGTCGGCGATCAAGCCCGCTACGACGAGGGCCGCTCCGCCACGCAGATCGGGCGAGGTAACCTGTGCACCCGAGAAGCCCTTGACGCCATGAATCATGGCATGATGGCTCTCGATACGAATGTCGGCACCCATGCGCACCAGCTCAGAGGCAAACATAAAGCGATTCTCGAAGATGTTCTCGGTAATAACGGAACTGCCGTCGGCAAGGGCGGAGAGCACCATAATCTGCGCCTGCATGTCCGTCGGGAAGCCGGGGAACGGAAGCGTCTGGATGTCGACCGGCTTGATACGCTCGGCACGGTTTACATGGACGCCATCCTCGACGCGCTCGCAGTCGATACCCATGAGCTCCATCTTCTTGAGCACCATGCCCAAGTGAATGGGGCAAAAGCCCGTGACATCGACACCGCGATCGTCGGCCATCAACGCACCGGCAACGATAAAGGTACCGGCCTCGATGCGATCGCCCACTACGCGATGGGTAACAGGATGCAGTTCTTCTACGCCCTCGATGGTCACGACGGGCGTGCCGGCGCCAACAATCTTGGCGCCCATCTCGTTGAGCATGTTGGCGAGATCGACAATCTCGGGCTCGCGGGCGGCATTGTCGATAACCGTGGCGCCCTGCGCGCGCACGGAGGCCATGATGAGGTTCTCGGTCGCACCGACACTGGCAAACTCGAGCGTGACGGTGGTACCGTGCAGGCCCTGGGGCGCGTTGGCGTTGATGTAGCCGTGGGCGGTATCGAACTCAACGCCCAGGGCCTCGAGACCCAGAATGTGCATATCGATCTTTGCGAGCACCCAGGTTGCAGCCGCCCGGCATGGCAATCTTGGCGCGATGGAAGCGGCCCAGCAGGGGTCCCATGACGGCGGTGGAAGCACGCATCTTGGCAACGAGCTCGTGGGGGCCTCCCAAGAATCGACCTGAGAGGTATCAATCTCGAGCGTGTGCTCGTCGAGAACATCGATCGTAGCGCCCATGCCCTTGAGCACCTTGCCCATCACGTGAACATCGGAAATATCGGGCACGTTCTGCAGCGTCGTCTTGCCCGGCGCCAGAAGCGTTGCCGCCATGAGTTTGAGCGCGGAGTTCTTGGCACCCGAGACGGGCACGGAGCCTCCGATGGCGTGGCCACCCTCAACGCGGATAATATCCAAGGTCTACCCTTTCAAAAAGCATGCCCGGGGTGGCTGGGCCATCCCGGGCATGATGTGTTCGCAAATGGTCGAACGCTAAATCGTTTGACTATTGGGCAAGCTTGAGCTTACACCATGCGATTTCATTATAGAGGTAGGCGCGGCGTGCATCATCCTCCGACAAATTACCCAGCTTCTCTTCAAAACCTTGAATATCAGCTTTAAGCTTGTCGGCATCGACGGTCGCCAAATCGCAAGCGCGCTCGGCGAGAACGGTCACGACATCGTCCGCAACCTGGGCATAGCCGGCGGCCACGGCAAACGTGTGGTCGACAGTGCCCATGGCCTTATCGGAAACGCGAACGTAACCGCGGTCGATCGTGCAGATCTCGCTGGAGTGAGCAGGCAGAACGCCAAACTCGCCATCCGTGGACGGAATCGACACAAACGCAGCGTCGCCCTCATAGGCGCAGCTCACGGGGCACACGATGCGGATACGCATAACCTACTTCTCCCCATCTTGCGGGCGCGCTCGCGCACGTCCTCAATCGTGGAAGCATAGCGGAAAGCCTGCTCGGGCAGGTCATCGGCCTTGCCGTCGACAATCTCGGCGAAAGAGCGGACGGTATCCTCGACGCGGACGTAGACACCGGGGTTGCCGGTGAACTTCTCGGCGACGTGGAAGGACTGCGAGAGGAACTGCTGAATCTTACGGGCACGGTTGACCGTAAGGCGCTGCTCCTCGGACAGCTCGTCCATACCCAGAATGGCGATGATGTCCTGAAGGTCGGAGTACTCCTGCAGGAGCTCCTGGACCTTGACGGCGACACGGTAGTGCTCCTCGCCGACAATCGAGGGGATCGAGAGCGTCGGAGGAAGATGCGAGCGGGTCGATAGCCGGGAACAGGCCGAGCGACGAAATGCTACGCGAAAGAACCGTGGTGGCGTCGAGGTGCGTAAACGTCGTGGCAGGCGCCGGGTCGGTCAGGTCGTCTGCGGGGACGTAGACAGCCTGGACGGAGGTAATGGAGCCCGTCTTGGTCGAGGTGATGCGCTCCTGGAGGTCGCCCATCTCGGTGGCCAGCGTGGGCTGGTAACCGACTGCCGACGGCATACGGCCGAGCAGGGCCGACACCTCGGAACCCGCCTGGGAGAAGCGGAAGATGTTGTCGATGAACAGCAGAACGTCCTGGCCGCGATCGCGGAAGTACTCAGCGGTGGTAAGGCCGGCCAGACCGATGCGCAGACGCGCTCCGGGCGGCTCGTTCATCTGACCATAGACCAAGCAGGTCTTGTCGATAACGCCAGACTCGCTCATCTCGAGGAACAGGTCGGTGCCCTCACGGGTACGCTCGCCGACGCCGGTGAACACCGAGGTACCGCCGTGCTCCTGGGCGAGGTTGTTGATGAGCTCCTGAATCAAAACGGTCTTGCCGACGCCGGCGCCGCCGAACAGGCCCGTCTTGCCGCCACGAATGTAGGGCTCGAGCAGGTCAACAGCTTTGATGCCGGTCTCGAAGATCTCGGTCTTGGTGGTGAGCTCGTCGAAACGGGGCGCTGCATGGTGGATGGGGTAGAACTCCTCCACCTCGGGCATGGGCTTGCCGTCGACGGGCCTGCCCATGACATTCCAAATGCGGCCGAGCGTCTTGGGGCCGACCGGCATCTTCATGGGCTCACCGGTATCGGTGGCGATGAGGCCGCGCTGCAGGCCGTCGGTCGAGGACATGGCGACCGTGCGGACGACGCCGCCCGGAAGCTGGCTCTCGACCTCGAGGATCGTGCTCAGGTGACCGATCGGGGTCTCGGCCTCGACCGTGAGCGCGTTGTAGATCGGGGGCACCGCGCCGTCAATCTTGACGTCGACGACAGGGCCGATGATTCGCACGATGCGACCATCACCGGCAGTCGTCTTCTTGGTGGCTTCCTCGACCGCAAGCTTTACGGTGTTATTAGCCATTACTGTTCCTCAATGCTGAGGCTCCGCCGACGATCTCGTTAATCTCGGTCGTGATCGAAGCCTGGCGCACGCGACTATACGTGCGGGTAAGGGTCGAGATGATCGCGGTGGCGTTTTCCGTCGCGGAGTGCATGGCCTTGCGGCGCGCACCCTGCTCGGCAGCCGCCGAATCGATCAGGGCCTGGTAGATGACCGTCAGGATATAAGACGGCACAAGCTTGCCGAGAACATGCTCGGGAGAGGGCACGAACTCGAACGTGGACGAGATGCGCTTAGGGGCGTCGGTCTCGTTCTTACGCGGACCGTGGGCCATAGCGATCATCTCGGGGTCGAGCGGCAACAGATGCTCGACGCGAAGCTCCTGATCCACGCGGTTCTTGGCGTGGTGGTAGACAAGCTCGACACGGTCAAGCTCACCGGCACGATACGCATCGCAGATATGAGAGGAGATCATGCGGGCCTGATTGAAATCGGGCTCAGAGGAGTTGCCCTCAAAGTGCATGACGACGTTTGCGCGGTCACGGAAATACGTGGCCGGCTTACGCCCGCACGCGATGATCTCGCACTCGATGCCGTCGTTCGCCCAAGAAGCGGCGAGCTTTTCGGCCGTGCGCTCCACCGTCGTATTGAAACCGCCGGCAAGGCCGCGGTCCGAGGCAATAACGACAATCAGGCAATGCTTGACGTTCTCATGCTTCTGCAGCATGGGATCGGTGCCCGAACAGGAGGCGTCGCCGGCGACCGTCAACATGACGTCGGTCAGCGCCTCCTTATAGGGCTCGGCCTGCTTGGAGCGATCGAGGGCACGACGGATCTTGGCCGTAGAGACCATCTCCATCGTGCGCGTGATCTGCTTGGTCGTGGTAACCGAGGAGATTCGCTTCTTAATGTCGCGAAGGTTGGCCATGGGGCTTAGTTCTCCTCTGATCCAGAAACATCCGAATGGTGCTTGGCCATGAACTGCTGCTGAAGTCGCCGATGACGCGCAAGAGCTCGGCCTTGGTGTCGTCGTCGATCTTCTTGGCGCGAACCTTGTCGAGCAGCGAGCCAAAGCCATTGTCCATGTACTCGATGAGCTCGGCACGGAAAGGCAGCACGTCGGCGATCTCCAGGTCATCCAGGAAGCCCTCGTTGCCAGCGAACAGCGTAACGATCTGCTCGCCAACCTCAAACGGCTTGTAGCGCGGCTGCTTCAGGAGCTCGGTCATGCGAGCGCCGTGGGTGAGCTGCTTCTGAGTAGCCTCGTCGAGGTCGGAGCCGAACTGCGTAAAGCCGGCGAGCTCCTGGTACGAAGCGAGGTCCAGACGGAGGTTGCCGGCGACCTGCTTCATAGCCTTGGTCTGCGCGTCGCCACCGACGCGGGACACGGAAATGCCCACGTCGACTGCCGGGCGCTGGCCCTGGAAGAAGAGCTCGGACTGCAGGTAGATCTGACCATCGGTAATGGAAATGACGTTGGTCGGAATGTAGGCCGAGACGTCGCCGTCCTGGGTCTCGATGATCGGCAGAGCCGTCATGGAGCCGTAACCGTTCTTCTTGGACATCTTGACAGCACGCTCGAGCAGACGAGAGTGCAGGTAGAAGATGTCGCCAGGATAGGCCTCGCGTCCGGGCGGACGATGCAGCGTCAGCGACATCTGACGGTAGGCCACGGCCTGCTTGGACAGGTCGTCGTAGATGACGAGCACGTGGCCGCCGGGGTTGGTCTCGCTGGCGGGCTTGCCGTCCTCGCCGTTGTACATGAAGAACTCGCCGATAGCGGCACCGGCCATAGGCGCGATGTACTGCATAGGGGCGGAATCGGCAGCGGTGGCCGAAACGATGATGGTGTAGTCGAGCGCACCGTGCTGAGCGAGGGTCTCGCGGATGTTGGCAACCGTGGAGGCCTTCTGGCCGATGGCGACATAGATGCAGACCATGCCCTTGCCGCGCTGGTTGAGGATAGCGTCGATGGCGATGGCGGTCTTACCGGTCTTACGGTCGCCGATGATGAGCTCACGCTGACCGCGACCAATAGGCACCATGGAGTCGATGGCCAACAGGCCGGTCTGAACCGGCTCGCACACCGGGGTACGGTCGATGACGCCGGGGGCCTTGAACTCAATGGGACGACGGTGCGTGGCGACGATGTCGCCCAGGCCGTCGATGGGCTGGCCGAGCGGATTGACGACGCGGCCGAGCATGGCGCGGCTCACGGGGATATCCATAATGCGGCCAGTGGTGCGGCACTCGTCGCCTTCCTTGATGGAGTCGACGGCACCAAACAGAACGGCGCCGACCTCGTCACGGTCAAGGTTCTGGGCAAGGCCGAAGACGGTCTCACCGGTATCGGAGCTCTTGAACTCCAGAAGCTCGCCTGCCATGGCGCTCTTGAGGCCGGAGACGCGCGCGATGCCGTCGCCTACCTCGTCGACCGTTGAAACCTCATGCGTATCGACCGTCGCGGAGAGGCTCGTGAGCTGCTCCTGCAGTTTCTTGGCGATATCCTGGGCATTGAGGGTTTCGGACATTAGGCTTCACCTCCGTACGAATTAGCAGAGTTTGCGAGGGTCTCCTGCGCGATACGCAGCTGCGTCTTGACGGAAATGTCACGACGCTCGCCGCGGGCCTCGAGCACCAGGCCGCCCACGATAGACGGGTCGACCTGCTCGATAAGGAATACCTTTGCGGCCGAAGTCCTGCTCGCATTTCTTAGTGATGGTTTGACGCAGCTCGTCGTCGAGCGGGATCGCCGTGGTGACGGTCACGCCCACTACATCCTCGTCTTCCTCGGCAACATACTTAAAGGCAGCTGCCACCTTGGGAAGAAGGTCGAGCTGGTCGCGCTTGGACATGGTGTCGAGCACGGCGATGATCTCGGGGCTGGCAGAAGCCAAGCGCTCGATCATCTCGAGGTCCTCGAACACATGGTTCTCGGCCTTAGCGGCTTCCAGAAGGGAGCGCGCGTAGGTCTCGAGCACCTTGTCCTGATAGCGGCTAGTCGGCATTCAGGCTACCTGCTTCCTGGATGTAGCGCTCGATGAGCTTCTTCTGCTCGGCCTCGTTCTCGAGTGCCTCGCCCACGATCTTGGTGGCGACGGCAACGGACAGGTCGGCGATGGAGTTCGCGGCACCGGCGTAGATGGACTTGCGCTCGTCCTCGACGGTCGTATGGGCCTTGGCGATGATCTCCTCGGCCTCCTTGTGAGCAGCCTCGATGATACGGGCGCGCTCGGACTCGGCGTCCTTACGGGCCTCGAGAACGATGTCGGCAGCCTGACGACGGGCGTCGGTGACGATCGAGTCGGACTCAGCGCGCTTGGCGATAGCCTCCTGCTTGGTCTTCTCGGCCTCGTCGAGGCTCTCCTCGATCTTCTTGCCGCGCTCCTCCATGGTTTTCATGATGCCCGGCAGGGCGACCTTGGCCAGCACGATCCAGATAATCAGGAAGGCGATAAGCGCCGGGATGAACTCCGCCATCTTAGGGATGAGGATGTCCGCACCGGCGGCGCCGTCCTCGGCGAACGCGGAAACCGGCATGAGCAGCGCGGCCGCGGACGCGGAGAGTGCGATCGCGCTCTTCTGGGATGAAAGATTCATACTTGACGCTCCGTGCTATTTAACGATCAGCGCGACAACGAAGCCGATCAGAGCCAGAGCCTCGCCGAAGGCGGAGCCCATGATGAAGACGGTGAACACGCGGCCCTGGACCTCAGGCTGACGGGCCATAGCACCCGTAGCACCCAGAGCAGACAGGCCGATAGCAAGACCAGCGCCGATAACACCGAGACCGTAACCGATAACTCCCACGATTCCTCCTTTGTCGTGCGTGTCTTATTTCACGCAGGATAACCTTTTTATAACTGCCGGGCTCCATGGGTACGGGCACCGGCGGTTTAACGAATTGCCTTACCTTTAAGGCGCGAACGGAAGACTACTCCTCCTCCGCGACCTCCTCTGCCTCGGAGACATACACGGCGGTAAGGACCGTGAAGACGTAAGCCTGGATGGCGCCGACCACAAGCTCGATCGCATAGATCAGGATGAGGATGGCAAGCCAGGCCAGCGAAGGCAGGGGCGCCGACGGCGTGGGCCGCGGAAACCTGCTGAAGCAGCGGCTGCATGAACATGCTCGCCATGATGGCGAACGAGCCCATGACCACGTGTCCTGCGAACATGTTGCAGAACAGACGGACGGCGAGCGTGATGAGGCGCAGGAAGGTCGAGAGAAAGCTCGACGACCCACACGAGCACGTTCATCGGGAAGCTCACGCCCTGCGGGGCGAGGCTCTTGATGTAGCCGATCACGCCGTGAGCCTTGCATCCGTAGTAGATGAAGTACACGAAGGCGAAGATGGCGAGCGCGGCGGTGGAGCCGATTGCACCGGTGCCGGGCTTCATTCCCGGGATCAGGCCGATCATGTTATTGATCAGGATGAACAGGAAAAGCGAGCACAGGAACGGGAAGTGCTTCTTCCAGTTCTCACCCACGACGCCCTTGCCGATATCGTTCTCGACGTACTCGATGATGTACTCGAAACCGTTGACGAAGAAGCCCTTGGGAACCAGGGTCTGCTTCTTCTTGAACACGGCCAGGACGATCAGGAGCACGATCGTGGAGACGATCAGCCAAAACGAGTACTGCGTGATGCCGCAGCTCAGATCGCCCACGACAGGGGTGGAGCTGAACTCGCTGACCAGATGATTAATCTCATCAGGCAGCTTTTCAAAAAATTTCCACGACTTACCTTTCGACCTCATGAGGATCTCGCAGCGCCTTGGCGACGCGAACCGTGCAGGCGGCCATAAAGGCCACAAAGCCGATCGCCTCGCCCAGGAGGAACATGCGAAATGCCTCTCCGAACAACACAAACACAACCAAGGTAAAGACGAGCAGGGCGATTGCCGAGACCGCCAGACTCACCATACCCTTGAGCATGTCCGCATTCTGTTTATCGTCAAGAACCGGCTTGAGCGTAAAGACAAAGGGAAGGAAGGCAATTGCGCCCGCGATGGCGCCTGCAACGATAGCGAGCAGATCGGCTATCTGAAACACTGGCGTCCTCACTTTCCTTTTTAACGCCTCACAGCACAGTCCCAGCCAAACATTGGTGACTATTGTACGAGCCAATCGCTAAAGTACAACCGTAAAACAAACGGTTAATACGCACCTGTTCGTTTTCTTAAGACCTTCTTTATGCCGCAGGTACGGTAATACGTTTTTCTCGAACCCTGCAGGGCAAAACGTCCGTTAACAGGAGTGCGCGCGGTCGTCTTTTGCTCGCCCGCGCGCACCATTTCTTCGTATTTTCGACGTTAGCCGGTATGGCCCAGAGATTACAGCGTGCCGTAGATGCGGTCGCCGGCGTCGCCCAGGCCGGGAACGATGTAGGCAGCTTCGTTGAGATGGTCGTCGATGGCGCAGGTATAGATATGCACATCGGGGTCCTTCTCAGTCAGCGACTTGAGGCCCTCGGGGGCCGCGACGATGCACAGCATGCGGATGTCCTGACACCGCGCTCGCGCAGGTAGCTGATGGCCATCTCGGCCGAACCGCCCGTGGCGAGCATGGGGTCGACGACCAGGCAGATGCGCTGGTCGATATCCTTGGGCATCTTGCAGTAATACTCATGCGGCTCGTGGGTAACCTCGTCGCGCTCCATACCGATGTGGCCCACGCGAGCGGAGGGTACCAAGTCGAGGATGCCATCGACCATGCCAAGGCCTGCACGCAGAATGGGAACGATGGCGAGCTTTTTGCCGGCGAGCTGCTTAAACGTTGCGGTGGTGATGGGGGTCTCGACTTCGACGTCTTCCATGGGCAGGTCGCGCATGGCCTCGTAGCCGTCAAAAAAGTGCGAGTTCGCGCACGAGCTGGCGGAACTGGTTGGTGCCGGTGTTTTTGTCGCGCAGAATCGACAGCTTATGCTGGACGAGCGGGTGATCGACAAGGGTCACACGGGACGTATCGTAGGTGACGGTCATGGGTTGATTGCCCCTTTCGTTGCGGCCGGAAGATGGCCTTGCTGACAAGGCGCATGGCGATGTTGTTGCCGCGCGCCGTGCATAAGTTTAACGGTTTGTTGTATCGAGCAGCCCGTCGCAGCCCTACTGTGCGGTACTGAGCGAGCGCTTGACTGCATCACGCCAGCCCGCAAGGTTTTGCTCGCGACGCTCGGCGGACATATGGGGAAGGAAGGTCCTAACGATCTGGGCATTTTGCTCCAGCTCTTCAAGGTCTTCCCAATAGCCGACAGCAAGGCCCGCCAAGTACGCGGCGCCGATCGCCGTGGTCTCCACCGTCTCACACTGCAGCACGGGGATATCCAGCAGATCGGCCTGGAATTGCATGATGAACTCGTTGCGTGAGGCACCGCCATCGACGGACAGGCGCTCAATCGAAAGTCCCACGTCCTGCTCCATGGCGCGCAGCACGTCATAACTCTGGTAGGCCATGGACTCGCAGGCCGCACGCACAATGGTCGCGCGACTCGAGGCACCGGTCAGGCCGCACACGATACCGCGGGCACGCGGGTCCCACCAGGGAGCGCCCAGACCCGCGAAGGCGGGAACGAAGTAGCAGCCCTCGTTGTCGTTAATCGAAGCGGCGAGTTGCGCGGACTCGCTCACGCTCGAGATGATGCCCATGTTGTTGCGCAGCCAGTTCATGGTTGAGCCGGCGGCAAAGATAGAACCCTCGAGCGCATAGCTGATCTTGCCGTCCGCGGCGATACCGATCGTGGAGACCAGACCGTTCTTGGATTCGACGACCTCGTCGCCGGTGTTCATGAGCATAAAGCAGCCCGTGCCATAGGTGTTTTTGGTCTGGCCGGGATGGAAGCAGCAGTGGCCGAACAGCGACGCCTGCTGATCGCCCGCCACGCCCATGATGGGCGGCATGTTGGTCATGATGTCGCTCGCGACGCGGCCGTAGTCGCCCGAGCTCCAACGAACCTCGGGCATCATGGAACGTGGAACGTCAAAGAGCGCCAGCAGGTCGTCGTCCCAATCGAGCGTATGGATATTAAAGAGCGCCGTGCGGCTGGCATTGGTGTAGTCGGTGGCAAAGACCTGACTGCCGGTGAGGTTGTAGATGAGCCAGGTATCGATGGTGCCGAACATGAGGTCGCCCGCCGCCGCGCTCTCACGCGCACCGTCGACGTTGTCGAGGATCCACTGCACCTTGGAAGCCGAGAAATACGGATCGAGCGTGAGTCCCGTGCGGGAGCGCACCAGTTCTTCTGCGCCCCGCTCGACCAGCTCGTTGATCAGAGGTGCGGTGCGACGGCATTGCCACACGATGGCGTTATAGATGGGTTGGCCGCTTATGCGGTCCCACACCACCGTGGTCTCGCGCTGGTTGGAGATACCGATGGCGGCGATGCGGTCAGAATGGATGCCGCTCTTAAACTGGACCTCCATCATCACGCCGATCTGGCTGGCAAGCACCTCCGTGGGATCCTGCTCCACCCAGCCGGGGCGCGGGAAGCTGGTTTTGACGCTACGGCGCGCCTGGGCGACGATGCAGCCGTACTCGTCGACGATGGTCGCAAGTACCGAGGTGGTGCCGCAGTCGAGCGCCATGATGTAGGAACCGCCAAAGTTAAACGAGGCATCTTCCATGCCCAGGCTGCCCAGATTCAACGACATCGCTTACACCTTTCTATTGCATCGGGTCGGACAGGACCCGTTCGATCTCTGATGCGGGAAGCGCGCCTTGGCGCAGGATCTGGAGCCCGTCGTGCTGGAACGACACGATGGTCGAGGCGTCGCGACACGGGGTCTCGCCGGCGTCGACGGCAACATCGACCCCCTCCAGGATGCGCTCCTCCACCGTGACAAAACTTGCCGGCGCGGGCGCGCCATGTGTGTTGGCGCTGGTGCAGGCAAGAGGGCTGCCGCAGGCGCGGATGAGCGCTTGCACCACGGGCGAGGCCGAAGCGCGAAGTGCCACCGTGTCGTCGGCGGCGCGCATAAAGGTCGGCACGCAGGGGGCCGCCTTGACCACGATAGTCAGGGCTCCCGGCCAGCATCGTCGCGCGAGTACGCGAGCCTCTTCGGGGATATCCACGCCATAGCGGTCGAGTGCTTCGGCATTATCAACCAGCCAGGCGACCGTTTGGGTGAGCTTGCGCTGCTTGAGGGTAAAGATGCGGCGGTAGCCGGTGCCGAGCGCAGGAACTGCGGCGCCATTGACGGCAGCCTGCGGATCGCGCGGCCACGATGGGAATTCGCTTGTATCTTGGGGCACGGCGTCCGAGAAGGCGTTGACTGCCACGGCGACACCGTAGACGGTCTCGGTCGGAATCAAGGCCAGGCCGCCGCGGCCGAGCACCTCGGCCGTGCGCTCGACGGCAAGCCGATGCGGCTCGCGCGTTCCCTCGTATACCCGATAGACCGTCTGCATGTGTATGCCAGCCCCTTACGCTCCGGTGCAAGTTTGTTTACTGTGGGGCATTCTCGCACGAAACATTCAACCTATTTGCCCAGAGCGCATGTTGGTTTGGTGAGCGGCTCTAGTAGTCGGTGAAAGTGAGGGGGTTAATTGAAGATTTTTAGCGCGCAAGCGTAACGGTACGATCGGGAAACTCGATGCTTGCAACCAGTTTTCCGCCGAGGCTCTCTGCGTACCTGCTCAGCGTGTCGAGCCTCATCGAACCCAACTCCCCACGCTCGAGCTCGGATACACGTTTTTGAGAAACGCCCATCAACTGGGCGACCGACGCCTGTGTTAGATCTTTTAACCTGCGAATCTGAGCAAGCTTATAGGCTTCGATACGATCGCGAGTCCTCTCCTGCTCGGCGGTAATGGAGTCGCGTGTTATCCCGCGAGATTCCATATACTCATGCAGTTCCATCTCGATCGAGCCTCCTTACGTGGCGACGGTATATTTGCTCGGCCCTTGGAATGTTGATCGCATACCAACCGTTCCATTTTGCCCTTGACGATCCCGCTCGCGACTTATCACCCGCCAATAGCAATACCGCCTGGCGCTTGGGGTCAAAGGCGAAGAGGATGCGAATCACCTGCCCACCACACGACGTCACTCTCAGCTCCTTTAAATGATGAAGCTTCGAGCCCTTTACGCGGTCAACCAGCGGACGACCAAGGCTGGGACCTTCCTTCTCGAGCACCAAAAGGTCTGCATAAATCTGCTTCAGCGTAGCTTCATCCTGCTCATCAAGCCAAGGTTCAATGTAATCAAGCACGATACGGTACCGATGCAGCTGATTTGACATACCTTTCTCCTTCTATAGTAGAAGTTTTACGGTATATTGCAAGGACAAACTTGCGCAAATGTCTATTAATTCAGCTTAAATACGCTGTTTGGGCTCGGTGACGATGGCTCGAACGATGCGGGGACGATCGGTGAGGTCGTGGACGATACGCACGTCCGAAAGGCCTGCCTGGCGACAGAGCTCGGCCGCGGCGTCGAGCGCGCCCTCGTAGAGCTCGCAGGCAAACAGGCCGCCGGCACGCAGCATGTAGGGCGCCGCGTTGAGCAGGCGGCGGAAGATATCGAGACCGTCGGCACCGCCCTCGAGCGCCAGATCGGGCTCAAAGTCCTTGACCTCATGCGGCAGCGAGCGCATGACATCGGTGGGGATGTAGGGCGGGTTGGAGACGAGTACGTCAAAGGTGCCCCACTCTTCGCGGGGAATGGAGCTCACCAGGTTTGTGAGGCTGAAGGCGACCTCGTCGGACGTGAGGCCAAGCGCATCGCGGTTTTTGGTAGCAAGGTCGATGGCGCGCGGCTCGATATCGGTAGCAGTGCAGGTAACGTGCCCGCGGCGCTCCCAGGCAAGGGAGAGCGAAATGCAGCCCGTGCCGCAGCCGACCTCGAGAACGCGGGCAGTGCAGGGCTCGGCTGAGGCAGGCGCAGCGGCATCCTGAGCTGAAGCCGTCTCCTGGCCGGCACCCTCGATGGCGATGCCGTATTCGTCGAGCTCGGGCTCGGCGGCTTCCGCGGCGTCGGCTTCTGCTGCCTGCGCGGCGGCTTCCTCGGCCTCGCGGTCGGCCAGCTCCTCGGCATAGGCACGGCTGCCCAGCACGTCGCTGCCTAGTGCCGCCTCATCGGCGGCCGTCAGGTTAGCGGCACGGCGCTCGGCGGCCGCGCGTTCGTCTGCCAGCGCGGCCTCGGCCTTGCGTGCCTCCTCGACCTCATCGTTCCAAGGCAGCTCCACGCGCTGACGGGCAGCAGCCTCGGGGCTCAGCACCTCGGCATCCAGATAATTGAGGACTTCCTCGACGAGCATCTCGGTCTCGGGGCGCGGAATGAGCACGCCGGGGGCGCACGCGACGTCGATCATGCGAAACTGCGTGCTACCGGTGATGTATTGCAGCGGCTCGCCCTTCGCGCGACGGACAACGGCCGCGTGCATGGTCTCGAGCTGGGACGCGTTAAGCGTCTCGTCCATGCGCATATACAAGTCGATACGCGCCAGACCCGTTGCTGCGCACAGCAGCCACTCGGCAGAAAGACGGGGGTGTTCCTCGCCGCGCTCGGCCAGGTACTCCTTGGTCCACTCGAGACAACGCTTGATGGTCCAAATCTCGTTTGCCATGGGGCCCTCCCCTCTTAAGCGCCGGGCGGCGCGCGAATGTCGGAGCAGATTGTACGCGAGGGTGGCACGCAGCAAGGGGCGATTGGAAGCGATTATCGAGAATCAGCCCAGAATTTTGCTTGGAGCCTGCCTAGAGTGTTCATTCGTCGACGTCTAAATCTGCATCCGTCAAGCTTTTGGCAAGGTTGCCCCAAAACTGACCAATATCTAACCAAACGCTTGCCACATCACTTGACGCGCGACGCATCAAAAATCGCCCCGCGACTTCTCGGACGATTTTTTGAGCATTATTTTCGATAGCAGATGAAGGCTGCTGATTACTTTAAGCAGTTAGACAGCTTAATTTCTAACAAAGCAGATTAAATAAACTCGAAAAGTAATTTACCCAACCTAGTCATTTAAGAACGTCCCCAATGACTACCCCGCATCCGGAGCAAGGCAACGCCGCAGGTAGAGGGCGGACAGCGAAAACGCCCCTAAGCGAGCAAGGTGACGTGAAAGAGGAGGGAAGCGTACTTCGGTACGCGACCGACGATTGAACGTCAGATTGCCGCTTAGGGGCGTTTGCAGCGTCGAGCAGTTACGGCGTTTGGTAAAACGCCGTAACTTAAACGGCCTGTGCCAGCTTCTCGGCTCGCTCGGCGGCGGCGAGCGCCTCGATGACGGTGCCGAGCTGATCGCCCAGAAGAACGCCGTTGTAGGTGGAGTTGAAGCCAATGCGGTGATCGGTCACGCGGTCCTGAGGAAGGTTGTAGGTGCGAATCTTCTCGGAACGGTTGCCGTGGCCGATCTGGGAGAGGCGCTCGGCGCCCTGCTCGGCCTGCTGCTTCTCGAGCTCCATCTCGTACAGACGGGCGCGCAGCATCTGCATGCAGACCTCGCGGTTCTGAATCTGGGAGCGCTGCTCCTGCGACTGCACCACGGTGTTGGTGGGCAGGTGGGTGATGCGCACGGCGGAGTAGGTGGTGTTAACGCACTGACCGCCAGGGCCGGAGGCGCAGTAGGTGTCGATGCGCAGGTCGGACTGGTTGATCTGGACGTCGATCTCCTCGGCCTCGGGAAGCACGGCGACGGTTGCCGTTGAAGTCTGGATGCGGCCTTGGGACTCGGTCTTGGGGACGCGCTGGACGCGGTGCACGCCGGACTCGTACTTCATGACGGAGTAGACGCGGTCGCCCTCGACCTTGAACTCGATGGACTTAAAGCCGCCGGCCTCGCTGGGGCTGGAATCGAGCACGGTGGTCTTCCAGCCGCGCGACTCGCAGAAGCGCTGGTACATCTTGTACAGGTCGCCGGCGAAGATGGCTGCCTCGTCGCCACCGGCGGCGGAGCGAATCTCGACGATGGTGTTCTTGTCGTCGTTGGGGTCACTCGGGATGAGCATGTACTTGATGTCTTCCTCGAGCTGGGGAAGCTTTTCCTCGTTCTCGGAGATGTCCATCTGGAGCATCTCCTTCTCGTCCGCATCGCTGGTGTCGCGGAGCATCTCCTTGGCGGCCTCGATGTCATCGAGCGCGCCGATGTACTCGCGCGAGGCAGCGATGAGGTCGGACTGGTGTGCGTACTCCTTGTTGAGACGCGTGAACTCCTTGATGTCGGAGGCGACGGCCGGGTCGGAAAGCTTCTTCTCGAGCTCCTCGTAGGCCTTAATGATCTTTTCGAGCTTGTCGCGCATGGCGGGACTCCTTTATGTGCGTGAAGGCGAAAATCGGCAGAGTTGATGGGGCGCGCGGCGCCACTGCGGGGGGTAAGCCCAGCTAGAACATGTCGATCTTCAGATACATGCGCATCCCTTCGCGTATGAGGTACATAGTTGCGGTCTAACCCATACATGATAGCGTGCGCAGGCATACCTGCATATAACCCGCACGGAATGCGACAAAGGGTCAGTCTCTTTCCTTGAATACAACTTCATCCGAACGCCTCCCGCATTCATCCGCACATATACGGATAAATTTGGGAATCCGATACCCTGAGGGCCGGATCGGCCGGCCCCGGGAGATCGGAGGACGCCATGTCCGGAAAGGGCGGGAAGGGCGCCGCGAGGGCGGTCCCGAGGACCCACGGCAGGCTCACCGGGTACGAGCGGGACACGGTCCAGAGGATGCTGAAGCGCAGGGTTCGCTCGGCCACTTCCTCGAGAGGTTCAAGGGCGTATCGACCCGCAGGCTCCACAGCTGCCTGATGTGGTTCAGATGGCTGCGCGAGGCCGCATGCGTCGGGGACAGGACGTCGCTCATGCGCGAGCAGCTCGACGACGGGCGCTACGAAAAGATCCGGAAGAAGATGATGGAGCCGGAGTACGAGTTCCATCTGGAGCCGGACGTGCAAACGGCGGGTTAACATAGCCTTTCACCAAAAAGGGCGAGCGGCCGCGCCCTGCGACCACCCGCCCTCAATCAAAGCCCCTTCTCGGCCGCCGTAGCTACCGGTTCCGGCGCCGCAGGATAACGCCTGCGGCGTCAGCACCACCGCGCCGCCCGCGATGCCACCCAGGGCCATCGGCGACAAGCTGGTATCGCCCGTATACGGCAGACCCGGCTTCTCCTCCTTCGGCACCGGTGACTTGCTCGGCGGATTGGTGGGCGGCTCCGTCGGCGGGGTGGTCGGCGGCGTGTACGTGTTCTTGAACACCGGCGCCACGGCGCCGTCATAGGTTACCGTCGCCACCAGATGGCCCGCACCGTCGTCCGTCACCGTCACCGTTACCCGGTGCTCGGCCGCGTCGTACGTCACGTTCTTCTGACCGTCGTCCACCTCGGAGATGCTGTAGGCGTACGTTCCGGGCTTGTCGTACGAGATCGCCTCGAAGCCCACCGTGCCGTCCGCCGCGTTCTTTGCGGTCTGCAGCACCTTGCCGTCGGCATCCTTCAGCTGGAAGGAGAACTGCCCTTCCTTCAGGTCCTCGCCGCTCAGCACCTTGGAGGCCCCCCAGCTTCACCTCAGTTGCGGCCGGCGCGTAACTGTTGCTGAACGCCACCGCATCCGCAGCCTTGCCGCCCTTGCTGTAGGCAACCTGCGCCTCCAGCGCGTGGGTCTCCGCATTCTCCGTCACCGTCACCGTCGCGGTAAAGACCGTCGTGTCGTAGGTGACGCCGTTCGCCGTCGCCCCTGCCCGCTCGGACACGGTGTAGACGTACGTCCCCACCTTGTCCAGCTGCAGCGGCGCGAAGCCGAACGTGCCGTCGGCGCCGTTCTGCACCGTCTGCACCACGTTACCGTCGGCGTCCTTCAGGTCGAAGAAGAACTCACCCTCGGCCAGGTCGCGGCCGGTCAGAGCCTTCGTTCCGGTAATCGTCGCCGTCGTTGCCGTCGGCGTGTAGGTGTTGGTGAAGGTCAGATCCGCAGCCGTCTTGTTCGCCGTCGCGGTCAGCTGGCCGCTGCCGTCATCGGTCACGTTCACCGTTACGTCCAGCACCGCATCGCTGTAAGTGATGGTGCCATCTTGGCCCGCAACCTCCTTCACCTGGTACGCATGCGAACCAGTTGCGGTGTACGAGATGGCCTTGAAGGTAAACGCTTTACCCACGTTCGTGGTCCGGTCGATCTCCTGCCCGGTGGCCACGTCAATCAGCGCGAATGTGAACTCGCCATCGGCGGGCGTCCGCGTGGTGGCCGGGTCGGCATTCTCAAGCACCTTGGTGCCAGAGATCTGGTAGGAGGTCTGACCCGGCTGGTAGCTGTTCGCAAACGTCATGGTATTGGGGGTGACGCCGTTCTCGGTGCCCTCGCTCGGTTTCACCGTAGAGCTCTCTACCACCAGCTTGCCGTCGTTGTTGTCCTTCACCACGTAGGTCAGGGTGTACGTCTTGCCGGTGTAGGTCACGCCCGGCACGCCCGGCGCGCCGTCCGTCGGCTGCACCTCACGGACCGTGAAGGGAAAGGTGCCCGCATGGTCGAAGGTCAGCTCGTTAAAGTAAACCTTGCCCTTGGCGTCGTTCTTCTGGGTCTGGAGCACCGTACCGTCAGACCCCACCAGCTCGAAGGCGAAGTCTCCCGCCTTTAGCTGATAGCTGCCGTCGTGCACGTCAACGCTCTTGGTGAGGGCGATCGCGCCGGAGTTCGTCGCCTTCGCCTTGTAGGTGTTGGTGAAGGTGGGCTTCGTGGCGTCCGCGCCGTCGTAGGCGACGCTCGCCTGCAGCGTGCCGGCATTGTCCACAACCGTCACCACGGCATGATGCACAGCGTCGTCGTAGGTCACGTAGGCCGATCACCCTTCCGCTCCACGATAGTGTACTCGTACGTGCCCGGCTTCGCATAGGAGAAGGCGTCGAAGTTAACACTTCCGTCCGCGCCGTTGGTCGCGGTCCGGACGGGCTTGGCCCCGGCAAGCTGCTCAGCAGTCAGGTTGCCCTCGTACACATCGAAGGTGAACTCGCCGCCCTTGAGTACGATCGGCGTGTTGTCGTCCTTCTTCACGTAGCTCTTCTGCGCACCGAGGGCCAGGCCGGTCGCGGCCGGCTGGTAGGTGTTGATGCAGGTATCCGAGCCGGATGCGCTCGTCACGATCGCCTTCGCATTCAGTGCTCCGTTCCCGCCGTCTGTGACCGTCACCGTATAGGTGAGGGCATGATTGTCATAGACCATGCCGGCCTCCGCGCCCGGCTTCTCCGCGATGGTGTAGGCGAAGTCCTTGCTCGCGGCGCCGCCCAGGTCGGCGAGCTCGAAGCCGCGCGTGAACTTCACCGTGCCATCGGCCTTATTCGTCGTGGTGCCGAGCACCTTGCCGTCGGCGTCCTTCAGCTCGAACGTGTACTCGCCGCCCTTCAGCTTGGTGTCGTGCGTGAAGCCCGGCGCGACCGCAACGACCTTGGTCGCCGTCAGCTCCACGGATCCCTTTGCGGTGTAGGTGTTCGTGAAGGTGGGGGCATCGGCCTTGTCACCATCGTAGGCAACGGCGGCGTCCAGCTTGCCAGCTTTGTCCACGACCTTCACCACGGCGTGGTGCACCGTGTCGTCGAAGGTCACGTGGGACAGGTCGCCCTTCTTCTCCACGATGGTGTACTTGTACTCGCCGGCCTTGGTGTAGTTGATGACCGGGAAGGTGACGGTACCGTCCTCGCCGTTCTCGGCGGTCTGGATGGGTTGTTTGTCCTTCAGCTGCTCAGCCGTCAGATCGCCCTCGTACAGGTTGAAGGTGAACTCGCCGCCCTTGAGCGCAGCCGGCGTGTTATCGGACTTCACGTAGGTCTTCTTCGCCGTGAGCGCCACCGAGGTCTCGGCGGGCTGATACGTGTTCTTGAAGGTCGGGATATCGTTCTTGCCGTCGTAAGTGACGGTCGCCTTCGCCTTGTCGCCCTCCGCCTTCACCGAGACGTGAACCTTCACCGCCGTTGAATCGTAGGTGATGGTCGAGTCGCTGCCAGCGACCTCCTTGAGCGCGTAGTCGTACTCGCCCAGGTTCAGGTTCTCGACGGCCAGCTTGACCTTGCCGGCCTGGTCGTTGGTGCCCTTGGCGACCTCGTTGCCGGCCTGGTCGTACAGGCCGAAGGCGAACGCGCCGTCCGTCAGCGCCTTGCCCTTTAGGGTTTTCGTGGCCTCGACGGTAACGTCCGTCGTCGGCTTCGTGTTGGTGAAGGTCGGCACGGCCTTATCGCCGCCGTAGGTGGCGGTTGCGCCCAGCTTGCCGTTCTTGTTATCGGTGACGCTGACCTTGACCTTCACTTCCTGACCGTCGTAGACGATGGTCTGGTCGTTACCGGTAACTTCCTTGATGGTGTACTCGTAGTCACCGGCCTTGGTGTAGCTGATGGGCTGGAAGGTAATGTTGCCGTCCTTGTCGTTCGTGACGGTCTCAAGGGGCGTGCCTTCCGCCTTGTCGCCCTTGTACAGAGCAAACGAGAAATCGTTCCCCGCGAGCGCACCACCCTTAAAGTACTTCATCGCCGCCAGGGTCACGGAACCCTTCGCGGCATAGCTGTTGGTAAAGGTGGCGAGGTTCACCTCGCCGTTCTTGACCTCAGGCGTTTCGCTCTTGTCATCGCCGTCCTTTTTTTTCACCGCCACGCCTGTGACAGTCAGCTTGGCATTCTTGTCCTCAACCTTCACCGTGACGGTGTAGGTGGAATCGTCCATCGTCCAACCGGCGTTCTGCACGCCGTCCACCACCGCGTCGTCATCGGCGTCGTGCGCCTCGGAAAGCGTGAACGTGTATGTACCGGCCTTGTTGAACTTCATGCCGGAGAAGTCGACCGTCTGGCCGTCCTTACCCGTAATCGCGCCCTTCGTGGCCCGGGACTCCGCATGCGCGTCGCCCGCCAGGTCATCCGACACCGTCAGGTCGCCGGCAGCGATCTTCGCCTGCATGTCCGACGTGGCAGCCAGCGTGAACGAGAACTCCTTGTCCGTGCTCGGTGCCGGAGACCTTCTTCGTTACCTGCGGGGTCAGCTCGTCGCTGGCGTCCGTCTTGTAGCTGTTGGTGAACACCAGCTTGTTGTCTTCGGCCAGCGTGCCGTTGGAATTCTGCGAGGCAATCGTGCCCGAGATGCTATCGCCTTCTTCAGTCAGATTCTTGTCACCCTGCTTGCGGCCGGTCAGCTTATAGCCCGCGGGCATCTCGTCCTTGCCGGTCAGCTCCTGCACCGTGTAATTGTCACCCTTTGGCAAGGCCGTACACGCGAATCGTCTCGTCGGCCTTGATAGCATGGGTGTCGCCGTTCTTCAAATCGAACACGTCGCCGGCTTGCTTTCCGGCCCCAGCGTTCTTGAACACTGCAGCCTTGTAGGTCTTCCCCTCGGGCACGGTGAACTTGAAGGTGAACTCCGCGTCCTTATTGCCCGTCAGGTCATCGGGCACGTCAACCTTCTTCGTCACCTCGAGGCTCGCCTCGCGTTCGTTCGCCACGCGCACGCAGGTGGCGCCCGTGAACAGGGCATTCAGGTTCATGTCGCCCAGATCGGCGCGGGCGCCCTTCGCATTAGTGTCACTAGGCACGTCGTCCTGCGTGATGCCCATACGCATCCAGCCCGTCTCGGTCTCCAGGCGGTAGGGTTTGCCCGCCTCGGTGGGCCCATACTGGTAGATACGTCCGTTGGCGCCGTACTTGAGGTGCACCGTGTCTTTATCACCGGGGACGTCACATCGGTCCACTTCAGATTACCCGCAGCGTCGAACGCGCCGGTTTGCCGTGAACCCTTGATCCACGTGAGCGTGTTGTCGATGTCGCCCTCTGCGCCAAACTGGCCCAGGCTCTTCATAAGCGTGCCCGGCCCCGCGAACGTCGAGACACCGTCATCGGCCGTACCAGCATCGGCATGGACGCCGTAATCGTCCACAATCACCTTGGTGAGCGTGTCGTTAAGCAGGAAGCCCTTGGGCGCCGAGACCTCCTTTAGGAAGTAGGTGCCGTTCTTGAGCGGCTTGCTACTGTCGCTCGTACACGGGAATATGCCCGCCCCTTCGAGCTGGATCGGGTTGCTGACCTGCCCCGTCGTCAAGGTGTCGTAGGGGATCTGGTCGCCGTTGAGCACGACTTTGCCGCTCGCGTCTGTTGTCACCTGACCGTCCGTGTACAAGCCGAACTTCGCGCCGTCTACGGGGTTGCCCTCGGTATCGGTCTTCTGCACGAACAGGCGGTTCTGGATGTTCGTGACGAGCAGGCTCGTGGCGAACTGCCGCTTAAAGTTCACCTGGTCACCGGGGAGGTCATCACTGAACACATGGACCGTGTTGTCCATTTCCGCGCCGGCGATGGAGCTCGCCGTTGTGTAGTAGATGGCCACCGCGTACTCGGCATCCTTGCGGGCACCACCGCTCAGCAAGCCGTAGTACTTGGAGATGTCACCGGGCAGATGCGGAATCTCTACCTGGTACTGGCCGCTAGTGTTGAGCGTGAAGGCGTACAGGTCCTTCTTCGCTGCCTCGATGGCGCCTTCCTTGCCCTGGGCGCCGGCGAGGGTATACCCCTTCGCCGGGTCGCCCGACACGGCGTGCCAGGCGTTCTTGCTTTTATCGCGCTTGAAAACTACTGCGAACAGGGTGCCGTGCTTCATGTCAACAGTATTGCCTGGCGTCATCGAGTCATCGTCCGCCTGGTACACGGTCGACGGCGCGGTGATGGTCTCCTTCGCGCCAGCGAACGCACCGTTCTTCCACACGACGCTGTCCTGGTCCATACCGCCGCGGTTGATGATGACGCCGCCCGCGCCGCCCTTGTCGCTCGTGGGCACATACTCGAACTGCATGCTGCCATCCGTCGCCGTGAGACTCGAGCGGTATCCCTCGGGCACCTTCGTTTCCTTCAGGAGGCAGTACCGGCAACCTAGCTTGTGAAGATCGTCGAAGTTGATGACGCCGTTGTCATCGTCATTCGTGAGCGTCAGTTGTCCATCCGCGTCCGTGGTGCCGGAGCCAAGAAGGCATTTCTGATCAGTGGTCGTGTCAGTGAAGCGCTCGTCTGTCTTGTACAGCGCGAACTGAGCGCCCTCCACCAGACCGCCATCCTGGTCGAACTTGATAATGTCGGACTCGGGAACCGTCACGAGGTTGTACTTGAGCTTCATGTTGGAGTCGGTGGCGCCACGCTCCAAGTAGAAGAACTTGAGCGTGTGGCTGGTGTCGTTAGCGAAGGTGTTGCCAGTGAAGCCCGAAGTGCCCCGCCCCGCATCCTGGAACTTTCTTAACAGCGTGCCGTTTGGGGAATCGTTAACCTTAATCTCGCCCGTTTGGAAGTCAATGGTCAGCTTAGCACTGGTGTGGATGCCGCCAATGTCGCCCACGAGGACATCGTCAATGAACACCCAGACGTCGTCGTCGCCGGCGAACTCAAAGGTCATGGGATCGCCAGCGTTCGTTTTGCCATCCGTCGGCTGCACGAAGCGCGATGACATGGAGAGGCCGAAATAATGGTTGAGGGGTTTGCCATCGTTATAATTCGAGTCGCCGTTGTTCGACGACGTAATGCCGTTCCGGACGAGGCGGCCGTTCTCCTCCTTGAATACCTTATCGGCCGCATCGAAGGGGAAAAACTGACCTCCATTTTGAGAGCCAGCCCCCCGCTTGCCCAACGCCGGCGACTTCGTAGACATCAAATGCATTCTTATTGACGTTGTACGCCGCGTAGTTCTTCGAGCTGTCATACTCGTAGTAGCCGCCCTTGGCCTGCAACAGACCCGTCACACCCATATGGGATATCTTGCCCGTCTGGGTGGAAGAATCAAACAGGTAGCCGAGGGATTCTCCGTCCCAGCTGTCGGTGAGTTTCGGGTAACCGCCGGTAAGAACGTTGTTCACGATACCGGAGCGAGGAGAGGAGCCGCCCGTATACCGGTTGAGATCATCATTGGCTCCCTGATCCTTGAACTTGAAGCGGTGGCCCTTGTTGATGCCGTCGGATCCACTGACCGACAGGTGATCCTCCGAATTCACCCAGTAATCAAACAGGTTGATCGTCGTCCCCGAGGGCGAGGTCGTCGGAACCGTGTGGTCGGAGATCGCCGCCTCGGCACGAAGCGGCAGGAAGAAACTCGCCGTCAGCACGACGGCGAGGGCCAGAACAATCACATATGGCGAGACCGGGCGCAGCCCGCGACGACGGCCATAAGACATGACGGACCACCGCTCGCGCGGCCGATGTCCACCAAGAAGTTCCCTGCTGGGACACCCCCGGTAACCATATTCATGAGTAGAGACGTCGCCTCTCTGAGCTCCTGCATAATTTCCCTCCCCGTCACACGGCGACCCGCCTGGGCCCCGGGGGGGCCCAGGCAGTCTGGCACATGCCCGCAGTCGTTCAAGGAATACCAACCCCAGCATATGTCTCTTAAGATATCTTAGTCTTATTCTATGACAGTTTTTATTCTATGACAGTTTTTGTCTCATTACCGATGAAATCGGCTCAGTCCCTTTGTCGCATGCTAGAGCGTGTGGAGCAGGGCGATGAGGAAGCGGATGCCTTGGAGGTAGGCGCGACGGGTGATGCGCTCGTTGGTGCCGTGGACGCCGCGGTCGCATTCGTCATCGTCGACCACAAAGGCGGAGAAGCGGATGCACTCGTGGCAAATGCGCTGGTAGTTGGCGGCATCGGTTGCACCAATCACGGTCGAGGGCACGATGCTCATCGGCTCTTGGCCCACCGCAGACGATCCGTTTTCCTCCGTCGGCTTGGGATCACGGAAATAGCGGGCGGCGATGGCGCGGACGGCCTCGAGCCCCGGACCGCCCACGCGCGGGGACGGCGAGGGCTCGGAGCTGCCGGGGCCCAGCTCGACCTCGACTCGGCCGGCGAGCCCAGCGGTGGCAACGGCCTCGCGGCAGCAGGCCACGACATCGGCCACGCTCGTACCCTCGAGCATGCGGAAGTTGATATTGACCCACATATCTTGCGGCATTACGTTGGCACCGGTACTGCCGCCCTCGATTTGCGTGGGCGCACAGGTGGTGGTCACAAGCGGGTACAGCTTTTTGCTGGCAAGGCAGTCGCGCACGATGGCATCCTTGCTGGCAGCAATCTCGTCTGCGGTATAAAGCCCCAGCTCGACGAGCTGCGCGGCAAGCAGATCGGTCACACGCGCCGGCCACTCGATATCGCAAATCGCGGCAATAGCGCGGCTGAGCACTTCGAGCGACGTGCCACCGTAAGGGTTGGAAGAATGCCCGCCCTCGCTCTTCGTCCTGAGCACGATATCGGCATAGCCCTTCTCGGCAAGATCGGCATGCATAAGCCAACCCTCGCCTGCGCCGTACTCGGCAGCCTCAACGATACGATAGTCGCCCTCGTCAATCAGGTACTCAAGCTCAACGCCGCGCTCCTCGAGCACGCGGCCAATGGCACCCGCGCCGCACTGCGTGGTCTCCTCATCCTGGCCAAAGGCCAGCAGCAGGGTTCGTTCGTGTTGCCAGCCGTGCGCCAGCGCATACTCAACGGCCTCCAGGATGCCTGCGACCTGGTCTTTCATATCGATGGCGCCGCGACCCCAAATATAGGTGTCGTCCACGTGCCCGCTAAAGGGATTGTGCGTCCAGTCTGTCTCGGTGCCCGGCACCACGGGAACCACGTCCATGTGGCCCATGAGCATGACCGGCTTGAGGGCGGGGTCGATGCCGGCAAGCGTCACGAGCAGCGAATGGTCGATGAGCTCGACCTCGCCCGCCGCAAACACGCGCGGCCAGGCCTGCTGCATATAGGCGCGCAGGTCGGCAAACGCCTGCCAGTCCACCGTCTGGGCATCCATGCTCGAAATCGTCGGAAACGACAGCACGCGGCCCAGGCGCTCGCACGCGCCGACCTCGTCGATATCGGCAAAATCATCCTCGTGCGCAAAGAAGCGCCAAACCTCGGCCATGCCTTCCTCCAAAAACAACGTGGCAAAGAGGCGGTCCCTTTGCCACGTTCGCTTGCATTATTTGTCGTTGAGATAACGCGAGAGGAACTCGCGGGTGCGCTGGTGCTTAGGATTGCCAAAGAGCTCAGCCGGCGCGGCGTCCTCGAGCACCACGCCCTGGTCCATAAAGACCACGCGGTCGGACACGGTACGCGCGAAGGCCATCTCGTGGGTAACGACGACCATGGTCATGCCGTCGGCGGCGAGCTTGCGCATAACGTCGAGCACCTCGCCCACGATCTCGGGATCGAGCGCAGAGGTAGGCTCGTCAAACAGCATGATCTGCGGGTTCATGCACAGGGCGCGGGCGATGGCAACGCGCTGCTTTTGGCCACCGGACAGGCGACCAACCGCGGCATGGGCGAATTTTTCGAGTCCCACGCTCGCCAGATGCTCCATCGCGACCTGTTCGGCCTGATCTTTGCCCATCTTTTTTGAGCGTGACGGGCGCGAGCGTGCAGTTGTCGAGCACATCCATGTTGTTGAACAGGTTGAAGCCCTGGAACACCATGCCGATGTCCTCGCGCAGCTTGTTGATGTTGCAGCGCTCGGCCGTGAGATCCTGGCCGTGGAACCAGATGTGACCCGTGTCCGGAGTCTCGAGCAGGTTGAGGCAACGCAGCAGCGTCGACTTACCCGAGCCCGAGGCGCCGATGATGGTGACGACCTCGCCGGGGCTAACGGCCAGGTCGATGCCCTTTGAGCACCTCGAGCGAGCCAAAGCTCTTGCGCAGGCCCTCAACGCGGATGAGCGGCTCTTTGGTTTGCGCGGCCGCAGCGCCGGTAGTAACGGTATCTGCCATGATGAATCTCCTCGTCTTGCGCCTAGTTGGAGCTGGGCAGCGTGGCCGGAGCCTCGGCACCGAGTTTTTTGCCAAAGGCCTCGAGCAGGCGGCTCGCCACGAGCGTCAGGATCAGGTAGACCACGAGCGCCACGCAGTAGACCTCCATCTGGCGGTAGTACACGCCGGCGACGGTGGTGGTAGCGTACATGAGGTCGAACACGCCGATGACCGAAAGCACCGACGAATCCTTGATGTTGATGATGAGCTCGTTGGTGAGCGCCGGAATCGCGTTTTTAATGCCCTGGGGGAACACGACCTTGCGCATAGCCTGCCACTGCGACAGGCCCAGCGAGCGCGCCGCCTCGGCCTGACCGGAATCGATGGACTCGATGCCGCCGCGCAGGACTTCCATCATGTAGGCGGTGGAGTTGAGCGAGATGGTGACGAGGCCGGCGGTGAAGGTACTCCAGATCTGGTTGGCCTGGGCGGTCTCGAAGCCCATGCCACGCAAAACGGTGAAGCCCGCGTAATAGATGAGCAGGCCCTGGACCATCATGGGCGTGCCGCGCACGATGGTAGAGTAGACGGTCGCAAAGCCACGGCCGATGCTCTTAAAGAAGCGCGTGAGGTCGTTATCCACGCGGTCGAACGTCTGAATGCGCAAAAACACAAGGAGCAGCGCCAGGAAGAATGCAATGACGGTGCCGAAGGTCGCAAGTGCGATGGTGATCTCGATACCGCGGATGAAGAAGTCGCCGCTCTTGTAGGTCATGTAGACCAGGCTCGACAAAAAGTCGCTGGGGTTGGAATCCGAGACAATGCTCACCTGCACCAGGTCGATAAACGACATGACGCAACGGTCCACGAAAAGACCGCCGCGATGGCGACCACGACGTAGCTGCCTAAGCGTGCGCCACGACGGAAACGCTCGGATGCGAACGGCGACGTTTCGCGATAGTCATTCCAGTGCATGAGTTTGGTGATCAGCGCCGCCGCCGACACGACGAGCCAGGCCCAAAGGATTGCCCAGAGGCAGTCTTGGAACACGCCCGTAGGCGCCAAGAAGCTCAGCGACGTGGGGTTGCGTTGGCTAAACGCCAGGCCGAGCGCCGCGATAACGCTCGTGCCCAGGTACACATAACGGTGGTCGGCCTTGATAAAGGAGGCCAGGCGATTGATGGTTTTCATGCTGCCTCCCTATGCCGGCTGACGGTCGAGGCACGCGTCCCACATTTGGTCGCGCTCCTCTTGGCTAATGCCCTTGAGTGTCTTATCGATGAGCTTAAGCAGCTTGTCCGAGCCCTTGCGGCAGCCGACGTTTGCCGTGACCTCCTGCTTAAAGCCCTCGCCCTCGGCAAAATGAATGGGGACAATGCCCGGATTTTGGGCCATATAGCCCTTCTCGTTCTCGGTGTTGTACGTCACGGCGTCACAGGTACCCTGCAGCAGGTTCGAAAACACCGTGGGAACCGAATCGACCGGGTTCTTGTGGACAACGCCCGGGATCTCGTCGATGACGGTGTCAAGCATGGTGTCCTTTTGGCCGAGTACCGTGGCACCGCTAAAGTCGCTGAGCTTGGTAGCGTTTTGGTAGGGGGATCCCTCTTTTACGAACAGGCCAAAGTAGCCAATGAAGTACGGATCGGAAAAGCCGACGGACTCCTCGCGCTCGGGCGTGGCGCTCATGCCGGCAATGATGAGGTCGATCTGACCGTTGTTGAGCGAATCGATAAGGCCCGAGAAGCTCTGCTTGACGGCAACGGGCTCGCCACCGAGGGCCTTGCAGACGATCTTGGCGATCTGCACGTCATAGCCATCGGCATAGGCGCCCCGCACGTTGTCGATGGGGATGGTGTACTCGCTGGCTTCGGAGACCTGCCAGTTGTACGGGGCGTAGGCCGCCTCCATGCCGATGCGAATCTTATCCTTGCCGATCACGGAATCGGACAGGTCGTCGCGACCGCCGCCCGTCGTGGGCTGAACCACCTTGAGCGTGGAAGGGCGCTGACAGCCGGCGAGCGCGCCGACAACGACGGCAGCACTCGCGGCGAGAGCGCTACCCAAAAAGATGCGACGGCTGCATACCGGCTGTGGATGCGCGTCGCGTTGATGGGGAGAATGCATAATCTGCCTTCCCTGTTGAATCGTATGCTAACGACGTAACAGGATACCGCTCAGCGCTACCTCCAGCAGATGCATATATACAAGTTAACGAACTGGAAAATGGCTACCCACCAAAAAGCCTCCCTGCCGAATGTGGCAGGGAGGCTTACGGACGGGAATGTGACAAAGAGACTGTCCCTTTGTCACATCTAGAGCAGGGTAACGCTAAAGGTGCGTTTGTCCGTCTCGCCCGGAGCCAAGGTGATGGTGTTGGCCTTGTGCTCAAAGACATCGTCCTCGGTGTCCATGGTGGTATGACCGGTCCAGGGCTCGAGCGCCACAAACGGAGCGTCGTTGGCGGCAGACCACACGCCAATGTACTTAAAGCCCTCAAAGTCGATCTTGACGCCGTGGCCCGACTTGCGGCCGCGCAGCGTGAGCGTGGAGCCCGGAGTATCGGTAAACATGATGGCATCGTTATCGAAGCTGCGATGCGTGATGGGCAGCACGTCCGAGTTATCGGGAGCCTTGTAGCTACCCTCGAACGTCATAAGACCGTCGGGCGTGATGATGGGAGCCTCGTTCGTCCAAGCCTCAGTAAACGCCAGCTCGTAATCCTCGAATGCCTCGTCCTCGGCACCGGGAGCCGGTACGTTAAACGCGGGGTGGCCGCCCACCGAGAACGGCAGGTCCACGTCGCCGGTGTTCGTAACGGCAAAGGTCTGGGTAAGCGTGGCGTCGCCAGTCAGGGCATAGGTCATGTTGAGCTTAAAGTGGAAGGGAAAAGCCTTGAGCGACTCGGGCGTATCGGTGATCTCGTACGTTACCGAGGAGCCGTCCTCCGAAACCTCGACCAGCTTGTGCTCGACGATGCGCGCGAGTCCGTGGCGCGGCATCTCGCAGGTACCGGCCGCAGACGTTGCCGTGTTGTTGCGCAGCGAGCCCACAATGGGGGAACAGGATGGGCGCATGCTTGCCCCAAAAGGCGGGGTCGCCCTGCCACAGATACTCGTTGCCGTTGAGGGCAAGGCTCGTGAGCTGGGCACCCATGGAATCGATGGCCGCGGTGAGGCCGCCGCGCTTGATAGTAGTGACGGTAGACATGCTACTTCCTCCAAAAGTAAACAATAGTGTCGAGGGCTATTGTCCCACTCTTGGCGGCGGGACGGGACGGCAAGCGATGATTGAGTAGCCATAGCGGAATGAGCGGCGAGCGCCTACTGGGTATCCACGTAAAGGTCAAACCCGCCCTGAGGCGTGGTGTCGACCGTATCGGGCGCCTGCGAGTTAAAGCTCACGGGGACCATGCGCTTTGAGGCGCGGAAGCGCGTGCCGTCGGTGGCGACGGGCGGTTCATCGACGGTGAGCTCGTAGTCGCCGGGCTTAAGTTCGATGCCGTCACCAGCGGAATTGACATATTGATACTCGTCAATCGCCTGCCCCCTGAGTGTGCGGCCCACGATGTGGATGAGCATTTGGCTGTCGCCGCGCGCGGTGTCCCACGTCGCGCCGTCCTTGACCTCGACCGACACATGTACCGAGCGGGTGCGGCTGAGCGATTGCTCGACAGACACCTCGACCTTGGCGGCGTCTTTTCGCTGTTGTTCAACATGGCTCCAGACGTTTCCAATTGCCGAGCATGCGATAACGCCGGCCATAAAGGCGATAAGGATGGGGCCGAGCGGCGAGCGGCGGCCAGCATCTTCCTCGCGAGCCAGGTCGGGGCGATGCGTGGGCGCAGGCGCCTGGGCGCCTTGCGCGGGCACGTCGAGAATGCTGAAGGATGCCGTGCTGTCGGGGTCGATAGTGTGACGCGGCTGCGGGGTCTTTGCCGGCGAGATGGACATGTCGGCTGGCTCACCCAGTGTGGCCGTGGCATCGGCCTTTGCCTCATCAGCCTCGGCTTGGGCCCAAGCCTGTTCAAAGGTTAGGGGTTCGGCGGAGTCGGAAGCGGCGTCCGTCTCGACGGCATCGTTGCCGGTCTCGTCCTCGTCGCTCGACACGTCACACGGCGCGGGCTCGTCCCACTCCTCGTCCGGAGCCTCGCCCTCGCTATACCACCATTCAAAGTTATCGATATCCATACGGGGCGCCCCTTAGGCCTCGCAAATAAACACTCGCTAGTTTTATACCCCCAGACGACACCGAAGCTCACCCGCGCCGGACACAAAAACCGTCACAACATTCGACGCTTTTCCTCGATTTCGAGATTTTCGCCGAATGTTGTGATGGTTTGGGCGACTGGCCGGCAGCGCAATGTGACAAAGAGACTGTCCCTTTGTCACATTCTGTTAGAGTTGCAGGAAGTGAATCCCGCTTATTCATGCGACATTGGAGTGACAACCTTGACCGCCGCAACCACGCCTAAAAAGTAAGTCAACCGCCGCCGCGCTCTCCCCCCGCGCGCACCAAGCTCTGCCTGGCACTGCTCGTGCTGTTGGGATTCTCGCTCGGCTGCTCCGAGTTCGTGGTCATCGCCATCGAAAGCGACTTGGCGACGGAGCTCGGCATCTCGCTTGCCACCGCGGGCCAGCTTATCAGCGTGTTCGCGCTTGTCTACGCTATCGCCACGCCGGTGCTTGCGCTCAGCACGGGGCGTTTTCGCCGCTACCAGCTGCTCGTGTGCTACAGCATCGTCTTTGTGCTCGGCAACCTGGTCATGGCGTTGGCGCCCGACTTCCAGGTGCTGTTTATCTCACGCATTGTCCTGGGCTCCGTCTCGGGCGCACTGCTCGCCGTTGGTGTGACGTACATCCCCGAGCTGCTGTCCCCGCAGCAAACTTCGCTTGCCATCTCGGTGGTATATGGTGCGTTTTCCGTAGCAATGGTCTTTGTGACCTCGATTGGCAAGTTTGTGGCCGACACGCTCGATTGGCACGTGGCCATGTACGGCACGCTGACCTTTGCCGTTTTGATCTGCGGAGCGCTCGTGGCGTTTATGCCGCGCGCCGGGCAAACCGACGAGCCTGCCACCTTTCGCGAGCAGGCGGGTCTGCTACGCGAGCCGAGCATCATCACCGGCATGCTCATCTTTTTGTTTGGCGTGGGATCGGTCTACGTATTCTACGGCTACGTGACGCCTTATCTTGAGCAGGTGCAGGGTATGGGCACCGTTCAGGCAAGCACCACGCTTATGGCCTACGGCGTGTTCTGCCTCGATCTCGAACATCCTGGGCGGATGGATCGATGCGCGCTTTGGCATGAAGGCGCTGCTTGTGACGTTCGTGCTGCAGGCTGCGGCGTTACTCGGGCTGTTTGCTGTGGGCGGCACCATGCCGCTCGCGCTGGCCTTTGTCTTTAGCTTGGCGCTGCTCATGTACTTGTTCTCGGTGTCGTGCATCACGCGCTTCATGGACGTGGCACGCAGCCGCCATCCCAAGTCGATGGTACTCGCAAGTTCGGTTGAGCCCATGGCGTTTAACGTCGGCATCTCGTTTGGCACCGCAGTGGGCGGCGCCGTGGTAAGCAGCATTGGCATTGCGCACGTAGGCGCAGTGGGTGCCGCGTTCTCGCGTGGCCTGGGTGCTTACGCTGGTGACGATTAAGTTGGCTCGCTGGGAACGCAAGAGGGCGATGGCGCAGGCGTAGATGCGATACTCGAGCTCGATGATGGCGATCGAAAGGAAACCGCATATGCAACGTGTACTGTTCATCTGCTATGGAAACATCTGCCGCTCGACGATGGCCGAGTCGGTGTTTACCGAGCTCGTGCGCCGCGCTGGGCGCGAGGCGGAGTTTGCCATCGATTCCGCGGCGACCTCGACCGAGGAGATCGGCAACCCGCCACACCACGGTACCGTTGCCAAGCTACGCGAGGTCGGGATTCCCGTCGTCGCACATCGCGCACGTCAGGTGCGTCGCGCGGAGTATGGCGACTGGGACCACATTGTCTATATGGACGACGAGAACGCCCGCGCCCTGTACCGAATTTTTGGGAAGGACCCCGATGGCAAGATCTCGCGCCTGCTCGATTGGACCGATCGCCCCGGCGACGTGGCCGACCCCTGGTGCACCGGCAATTTCGACGCCACCTACCGCGATGTACTCGCCGGTTGCACCGCCATGCTCGAGCAGCTGTAGGCGCTCGGGCGGCGCGGGCACACGGGCCACGCCATCGGCATAAAACGAGCGTGGATTTTCTCCCACTTTGGGCGTTCGAGTGCGCTCTAAACGGGAGAAAATCCACGCTCGTTATCTCGGTGGGAGAAAATCCACACTCATGAATGTGGCAAAGGGACTGTCCCTTTACCACATCCGGGACCGGCCCTAGACCGGCTTGACCTCCAGCTTTATCCCCTCGGCGCAGGAGTCGCCCAAAACATCCGAAAGGGCCCAGGTCGCATATAGCGGCAAATAGAGAACCGCTCCGTTGCGCTCAACGTTGCCTCTCGAGAAAACAATCCCGAGCCTTACGCCATATTCAGCCGTATCAAGCACATGACCGAGCGCAGCGTGCGCATGGTAATAGGAGCCCGATTTAACCTCGATCGGAACAGCTGTCCCATCCGGTCCATCGACCACAAAGTCCACTTCACCGCGCTTTTTTGTCTGATAGTAGTAAAGCTGGCGATTTTGGGCAGCCAGCTGCTGGGCCACCACGTTTTCGTAAATGCCGCCCAGATTGGGCTCCTTGCTATCAAGATACGCCGCTTGGGCGACTCCAACGGGGTAGCGCGCCATCAACATGCCCGTATCCGATTGATATAGCTTGAACTGCGATGGCCGTGCCGTCTTGAGCAGGGGCGATTTTGGCTCGGTTACGATATCGGCTTTGAGAGCAACGCCGGCATCGACAAGCCATACAAAATCTCGCTGATACTTCTCGTAGTGCGCCTTAGGGTCAATAGAATTGAGCACGAAGCGCTTGTTTTCGCCCTCGAGCATAATAGGGAGCTGATCGTAGATGCTCTGCACCTGAAGGGCTCGCCCGCTTGCATACTTGGAGATATCCCGCCGGTACTGTTCGTTGAGCTCTGACTGTAGCTGACGAACAGAGGCAAGGTCGCCCTGCGTGTCAAGGAAACGTTGCACGACCTCCGGCATTCCGCCGACAACGGTATAGGTCCTGAAGTTTGCCATCATCGCGTCATGAATGTAATCAGGAACGGGCCTCTCGCTGGTACACGCGTCATGTATCGTTTGGCGAGCCCCCTCGCTCACCCCGATTGCCCAGCAAAACTCCTCAAAATCGAGCGGGAACATCCTAAGCTCGTGAACATACCCCACGGGATAGGACCTGACGCCCTTGAACTGGGTCCCGAGCATTGACCCCTGAAAACGCCCAACGGCACCTCCCGTCCTCAACAAGGAACTTTGCCATCGTCATGATGTCGGGGGCCTCTTGGACCTCATCGATAAACACGAGCGTTTTGCCTGGCGCAATCGACTTTCCCGAAAGAAGCGTCACCCTGCTGATGAAATCATCGGCATTCCGCGCCTCGAGAAGAGCATCTTTTGCCTGGCGGTTTTCCATGAGGTTAAGCTCGATGTAGGTTGCATGGTTGGCTTTGCCAAATGCGCGAATCGAATAGCTTTTGCCAATCTGGCGAGAACCCGTAATGAACAAGGCCTTTTGCTCGGAAGACTTCAGCCAACGCTCCAGCTCTGCCGCTATTTTCCTGCGCAGCATGGGCTCTCCCCTCGGTGTCATCGAATGAAATGCAAAGTTTTATATGCTTGATTATCGATGAAACGCAGAATTTTTAGAACCTAAAATCGGATGAAATGCAGAGATTTGAGATTATAAGCAAAAGAAGGGGCGCCACCGGCGAATGTGTCAAAGGGGCTGTCCTTTGACACATTGCGCTCGACTACTCGTCAACGATCTCGGCGAGCCAAACGTTCAACGTATCGACCTCGGGGCAGCAAAACTTAGCCGTGCCGGGCTCGTTACCGGGCACGGTGCCGCCGTAGCGCAGGATGTCGATATAGGGAAAGCCCACATGGCAGGCCATGGCACACATCTTGCCGCGGTCGCGATCGAAGTCAAAGACATCGCCCGGCTTGTGACCGTGGTGGCAGCGGCATGCACCCAGCTGGTCCACGCAGCTAATGCGGATACGCGGGCGCTTGCCACGCGGCGCGCCGAGCGGCTTAGCTTCGCCCGCGGGCTTGGCGCCCTCGCCGGCGCTACTCATGGTCGATCACGTCCAAGCAAGCCTCGATAGGCAGGCCGGCCGACTTGTCCTCCTGGTCGGCATTGCGCTCGATAAGCTCGGCCACCACACGCATGGCATCGGCCGTCGCACGCTGCAGGCTCCAACCGGCCATAACGCGGCCCACGAGCACCGCCGAGAACGTGTCGCCCGTGCCGGGGAAATAGACCGGGATCAGTTCGAAGGGAATCGTAAAGTACTCCCCCGCCACATGGTCGTAACCGATAACCGCGTTCGTGCCATTGACTACAGCGCTCGTAATGACCACAGACTTGGCACCCAGCTCACGCACGGCGTCCACAAGGACGCGGGCCTCGTCAGGCGTGATTTGCTCGGCGATGGGCGTGTCGGTGAGCAGGCAGGCCTCGGTGTAGTTGGGCACCGCATAGTCGGCGCACTCGAGCAAGTGCCTCATGAGGCCGATCGTGGACTCGGGAACACCGGCATAGAGTTTGCCGTTGTCGCCCATGATGGGATCGACGAACACCTTGGTGCCCTTTGCGCGCGGCGGTGACAAAGTCCGAGATGATACGCGTCTCTTCCTCGGTCACGATAAAGCCGGTCGAGATAGCGTCGAACTCAAAGCCGAGCTCTTCCCAGATGGCGAGGCTCTGGCGCACGTACTCCGTGGTGTCGTGGATGTAGAACTTAGGATAGTTGAGCGTATCGGACACAAGCGCCGTCGGCAGGTTGTGGATGCGGTAACCCATGTGCGACAGCACCGGCAGCATGGCGGAAAGCGCGACCTTGCCGTAGCCGCACATATCGTTAATCAGCAGCAGCTGAGTATTCTTCATGAGAGTCCCCTGGGTCGGGAGCGGCGCAAAGTCGCCACAGTGCGACTAAAGTGTAGCGCAGGGAACGCTGCGGACGGAAGCCCGCACCAAAGCCTTGACAAGGAGTGTCCCTAGGTGCCGGCAGAAAAGGAGCGTCCCCGAAGTGCCAACCTGGGCAACGCCGATGTTTTGGCAGCGTCGTAACTAAATAAGTTTGGTACCTTGACATTTCTGTATGGCACTCCTAGATTAGTTAGGCACAAAAAACAATCCCACTACCTAACTAAAGAAAGGAGCGATACGAATTCATGTGCGATGAACCCCTTAACCTTCGTCCGCACGAGCCCGGCGGCGACCCGTCGCAGCCGGCAGACGTGCCCGAAGCAGTTAACGGCGAAGACAAGCTCGCCAAGCGCATCCTGAGCGGCCTAGGCTTTGCGGCCACTACATGCACTTTCACGGCGGCGGCGTGTCCGGCAAGGCGCCCATCGTCTGCCTGCTTGCCAAGCAGGCAGACGGCGAGATGTCGCAGCAGGAACTCGGCATGCACTTCGACCTCAAACCGGGTCCCTTTCCGAAATCTTGTCCAAGCTCGAAATGGGCGGCATCATCGAGCGCAGCCGCAATCCAAAAAGACCGCCGGCAGCTCACCATACGCCTGACCGAGATCGGCTGGGAGAAGGCCCGTATCGACCAGGCAGCCCGCATTCGCTTTAGAGAGCAGGCCTTTAGCGCCCTCACCACGACGAGCGCGAACAGCTCGCCGAAATGCTTGAGAAAATCCGTGTAACCTGGGAGGAACTGGATGATTAAAACCCTCATGGGCAGCATCCGCGACTATATGAAAGTCACTGTTGCCACGCCATTGCTCGTGCTTGGCGAGGTGCTCTGCGAGATGCTGATTCCATTTATCACCGCCAACCCGATCGACGCCATTAAAGACGGCGCCACCGTAGCCGAGATGCTTCCCACCGCAGGCTTTTTGGTGCTCATCGCGATAACATCGCTTGCTTTTTGGCGCCGCGGCCGGCGTCACCTGCAGCCATGCAAGCTGCGGGTTCGCCAAGAATCTGCGTCACGACCTGTTCTACAAGATCCAGACGTTCAGCTTTGCCCACATCGATGAGTTCTCGAGCTCCTCGCTCGTCACGCGCCTGACCACCGATATCAACAACGTGCAGCAGGCCTTTATGATGATCATCCGCATCGCCGTGCGCGCGCCGCTGGTATTGATCTTCGCCTTTATCATGGCGTTTATCATGGGCGGCAGCGTCGCCATGGTCTACCTGGTCATCATTCCGCTGCTGGGCTTTGGACTGTTCTTTATCATCTTTAAGGTGCGCCCCATCTTCTCGCGCGTGTTCCACAAGTACGATGCCCTTAACGAGTCCGTCGAGGAAAACGTCACCGGCATGCGCGTGGTTAAGAGCTACGTGCGCGAAGACTTTGAGAAGGGAGAAGTTCGCGACCGCCGCGCGCGACGTCCAGATGGACTTCACCCGCGCCGAGAAGCTGCTCGCCTTCAACAACCCCATGATGAACATCTGCGTCAACGGCGCGTTCGTCGTCATCATCTACCTGGGCTCCAAGCTCATCATCACGAGCCAGGGCACCCTGTTCGACGTGGGTCAGCTCTCCTCCATCTTTACCTACGGCTTCCAGATTCTGATGAGCCTGATGCAGCTGTCGATGATCTTTGTCATGGTGACCATGGCCGACGAATCGGCGCACCGCATTACCGAGGTGCTGGCCGCCGAGCCCACGATTGCCGAGCCCCGTGCTCGAGGTTGCCCGACGGTTCCATCGACTTTGACCACGTGAGTTTTTAAGTATTCGCGCATGCGAAACGCCAGGCGCTCGGACGATATCGACCTGCACATTACGAGCGGCGGGACCATCGGCATCATCGGCGGCACCGGCTCGGCCAAGTCCACGCTCGTAAACCTCATTGCCCGCCTGTACGACGCCACCGAAGGCACCGTGTGCGTGGGCGGCGTGGATGCGCGACTACGACTTGACGCCCTGCGCCACCAAGTGGCCATGGTATTGCAGAAAAACGTGCTGTTCGCGGCACCATTGCCGAGAATCTGCGCTGGGGCGACCCGAACGCCACCGACGAGGAAGTCCGCGAGGCCGCGCATCCGGCCTGCGCTTCGATGAGTTGTCGACGGCTTCCCCAAAGGGCTATGACACCTGGATCGAGCAGGGCGGCTCCAA
>VOFG01003319.1_pt1 | contig 49259 bp, 80 predicted proteins | sample 5384171 | NCBI WGS metagenome assembly VOFG01 (sample SAMN12384726, study PRJNA508395) | human gut metagenome | isolation source: healthy gut F | host: Homo sapiens
GGCGAGCTGATGAATCATGTGGTAAACCACTTTGAACGGTACGAAGCATACGCTTCATGATTACAGCCCGGAGATAGACAAGAATCTTACCATCCATTGTGATCAGCCTGAGCCCGGCATGCCTGTGTACCGCAGGTGGTAGAGAGCTGAATTGACGATGAGACATTGAAAGTGTAAAATAGCCATGATTCTGATATTGATCAGTGCTATGGCTGTTTTAGAACATGGAAACTGTGAAAGGAACGTATAGATATGAACGATAAGTCAAAACAATACACAAGCTATGGAAACAGAAAAAATAATCGCCTTTAAAATTAATCAGCGTACTGGCTGTTAAGATTATCAACCTTTATATAATGATGACCGCATTGGTTGATTATCTCCGGGCGTTTATGTTTAGCATTAACGGTGTCGGATTGTTTATACCGATCCTGATGCTGATCAACGCCTGTGCTATGCTTGTATAGTCCGGAGGTGCCCTGCGCGCCGCGTGATTTCCATGGAAAGAAAGACAAGACAGCGGAAAAGATTCTTGAAACTGTTTTGCGATTCTCATCCTTATGGCTGTCATACTTACTGTAGTTTTCTTTACATTTGCACCAGCTGCTGACACTTTTTGGAGCCAGCGAGAAGACACTGCCGTACCCGGAGTAGGATACGCAAATCTATATCCTTGGAAGTATTTTTGTTCTTGATCGTGATGGGAATGAATCCATTTATTACGACACAGGGATTTGCCAAGATCAGTATGATGACTACTGTGATCGGAGCTGTGATCAATATCATTCTTGATCCGATTTTTATCTTTATTCATCTTGAGTAAAGGGTGCCGCACTTGCCACTGTTTTAAGTCAGACTGTCGGTAATTTGGATTCTTCGTTTCTTATCCGGGAAGAAGACGATCCTTCATCTTAGAAAAGAAAATTTAAATTACAAAAAGGATGTTATCTTACCATGCCTTGCACTTGGTATTTCCACTTTTTGTCATGCTTTTCTACAGAAAGTATTCTCTCCATCAGCTTTACTTCCAGTCTGTCAAGATATGGTGGGGACCTTGCTGTCGGAGCCATGACAATTATTATGAGTGTCAGCCAGCTTGCCATTACCGCCGTTACTGGGAATTTGTCAGGGCGGTCAGCCGATCATGAGTTATAACTTCGGTGCAGGACAATAAAGAGCGAGTAAAAAAGCCATTTTACACAATTTAAGGTTTGTACGATTTTCACCGGGATGTTTCTGGCTGATCATGCTGCTGTTTCTAAGCTGTTTGCAGGAATTTTTCCAACAATACAGGATCTGATCACTCTATACTGCATGGGCGCTGAGAATTTATATGGCGGTATTTTCTCCCTTGATTCCAGGTTACCATGTCAGCAGAGTTTCATGGCATTGGGACAGGCAAAGGTCAGTTTATTGCTTGCCTGCTTAAGAAAACTGATCTTGTTGGGATTCCGTTGGATCTTTATCCTGCCGCATTTTATCCAGAAAGTATTTGCTGTCTTTTTTGGCCGAGCCGATCAGCGATATACTGGCGGGCGGCAATCACAACCGCAACGTTCTTTCATCGATTTCAAAATTTAAATAGCTGAAGTTACAGTTCACTGTGTTTTTTGAAATTTTGGTCTGCCATACCAGCACGAACCAGAACCTTTGACAAGAACCTCTGCCTCGCCAAGACGGTATATAGATCCGTGATGAAGAAACCAAGATAGTCACATAGAATGAGGGCGGGGCAAATGGCAACAAGTTTGCTGAATCCATCAAAGAAACGCATCCTGCAGGCATGCGTAAAACTCTTCCCGGAGCAGGGGTACAGTAAAGACAACTATGGCGGAAATCATCGAGGTCCGGCGTGTCCAGCAGCAGCTTCCAGAACATTTCTTCGCGTAAAGGATTTGGCGTACTGACAGAGCTTGTGCAGTTCATGTTTGAGAATCCAGTTTTCGATGGCAAGAAGTGCAGCGAGCACAAACTCCCTCCGGTCTATGTTTATGCAGTGGAAACGGCGATCCAGATGACACTTACAGAGCTGAATGAAAACCTGCGGGAAATCTATATTGAAACCTATACCCAGAAGGAAGCCTGTGAATATATTCAGCGCGAAACAGCCAAAGAGCTGTATCAGATTTTCTATCCTATCAGCCGGGCCTGGCAGCGCGACTTTTTACGAGCTGGAGATCGGATCTGCAGGCATCATGCGAGGTTACATGGCGCATCCGTGTGATGGTGAGCTGACATTGGAGAAGAAGCTTCGCTTATTTTTTCACGATGAGCCTTCGCCTATAACGTTCCAGAGGAAGAAATCGGGCGGGTGATTCGATTCGTGGAGGACTCGATATCCGCACGATCTCTAACAGGTGATGCAGAAGCTGTTCAAAGCACTTGCCATGCACTATGAATTTTCATTGCAGGGGATAATGTAAAATGAAAAAGGAAAAGAGGAGGAAACCCCAATGAAGAGAAAAGCTGACAGCAAGTATGATCGCTCTGGTGCCCATGACAACCTATGCCGCCAACTGGTATCTGGAAGATGGCAGCGTTACGGTAAACGCAGACAATTCGGACAGACGGTAACGCAGGGCGCAGCTCTGCCGTACCGGATGAGGGCTCCTGTGATTACGCAGCTAGTTCACTGCGGAGACGAAGTAACACCATCGATCAATGCGTCCGAGAATGCGACCGCAAACGTGACGATCTCCAATGTAAATATCGACACAAGCGGCGCTGCTGTTTCCCCACAGGCGGAAAGGCAATGTAAACATCGAGCTGGATGGCACAAATACCCTTAAGAGTGGTAGGTATCATGCCGGTCTGGAAAAGAGCCAAGACGGTAAACTGACCATTACGGATGAAAATGCAAACGGCAAGCTGATCGCCACCGGCGGAGATTATGGGGCTGGTATTGGCGGAGACGACCAAGGCAATGGCAAAAACATCACCATCACCGGCGGCGAGATCACAGCTACCGGTGGCAGTCATGGAGCGGGCATCGGTGGAGGCTACTATGGCAATGGCAATGATATCACCATCACCGGCGGAAGGTCACAGCTACCGGCGGCAATGGCGCAGGGGCATTGGCGGAGGCAGCTATAAAGACGGCAATGATATCAACATCGCCGGCGGCAAAGTCACAGCTACCGGCGGAGATTATGGGGCAGGCATTGGCGGAGGCAACCAGTGGCAATGGCAAAACATCACCATCACCGGCGGCGAGGTTACAGCTGCCGGCGGCGGCAATGGAGCAGGCATCGGCGGAGGCTTACGAAAAGAGGGAGAAAAAAAGATCACCGTTTCAGGAGATGCAACGCTGAAGGTACAAGGCGGCCTGACAGATGAATGGGATGGAGCAGGCGCAGGAATCGGTAACGGCGGCCGCCATAATGGAGATACCGGATCATTCATTCCTGTTAACGGTGCGGAGACAGAGCCGGATACCTCCAACCTGACGACAGGTAAAATTGAATATTACGCACCCGGTGCGGATATGACAAAGGATGAACCGACAAGCACTACATTTGGCTCGCTTGTTCAGCCGGGAGCCGTCATCTCCCGGTGAAACCGGAGCACCTGTGGAATATAGAATGCAGACATCTGCATCAGAGCCGGTACAGGGAAATGGAAAAAGCACAGGATACAAGGCTACCCGTACAAGGACATTTTATCAGGTAGTAGGTCAGGACGGAAAAGATATGATTTTTGCTACCGCGCAGAAGAAAGACGTGCTGGCAATTGCGACGGATTCCGATTTTGCCATGCTGACGGGAAAAATGGTGGACATCGAAGCACTCAGAAAACAGGGCGTGAGAAGGATTATCTTCGCCACAAAGAGAGCAACCTCCACCTTCCTTCTTTCGGAGCTTCTTGAAAAGAGAGCATACGGAGAAATCTGGAGCCTCATCACGATGGAGAGAACGTTGCGTTTACTGCAGTCGAAAAGATGATGGATATAAGCAAACATCCTTACCCGGCTGCAAACAAAATAAAACGGATATAACGTACCGGTATTTGAAAACCGATAGGACTGGAATGTGTGGAGACCGTGCTTTGCAGACTTTGCACAGATGATTTTGGTAAATTTTATAGAAGGATATCAAAGGAATCCCGGCAGTGGTCAGACAGCAGTCCTGACGCTGCCGGGATTGTTTTGCACCAAAAGTAACTGCAGGGGTGGATGATTGGACATTTGATATGGTATGATATAGACAAAGACATTGGAAACAATTTACAAAACGAATGGAGACTTTGGATCATGAATCTTGAATTTTGGATTCTGGACGGGATTCAAACCCTCAGAACCCCGGCAGGGGATGTGCTCATGCCGTTTATCACCAGCTTTGGAAACGGAGGTGTAATATGGATTGTACTTACAGTTATTTTGCTCCTGATCCCGAAAACGCGAAAAACCGGTCTGATCCTGGGAGCAGCATTGATTCTGGACGGGATACTCTGCAATCTGCTTCTGAAAAATCTGGTGAGAAGGATCCCCTGCGATATCAAGGATGCCGTCAGGCTTTTTGATTCCGTATCCGTCGGATTATTCCTTTCCTTCGGGACATACTGCAGTGTCCTTTGCCGCTGCATCGGCGCTCTATTTTGCAGGGGAAAAGTACTTGTGGAAGGCAGCACTGGTTTTTGGCAGCCTTCATCGCATTTTCCAGAATGTATTTGTATGTACATTATCCAACGGATATTCTGGGTGGAGCGCTTCTGGGAATCCTGTGCGGATATCTCGGATGTCGGATCGCAGAAAACAGAACAATATAAAAAGGAAGATATAAGGCTATCAGCTATCAATTTTGGGGTTGGGAGCATGCAGATGCTCCGGCAATAACAGAAGAATATCGGGGATCCATAACCCGCGACAGCTGTATGACGCACTGTCAAAGCTCTGGTGTGCAGATACCTGTGCACCGCGGATGCGGAAAGACTGGACAAAGGAAAATCCTACCTTGGGGCAATGTTCATTACCGCTTTTCTTGCCAGGATATTTTTGGAGGAAAGGTATACGGAGTTTTGCGCCCGGGCGGGAATTATCATTGTTATAATGTAATCGGGGACTGGCGGTTTGACCTGACCAGTGAGCAGTTTGGAGGGAAGCTTTGGATTATGAAAATAATCCGGAGCAGTTCCGGAGAAGTACATTTGCCAAAGAGGAAAAAAGGCAAAGATATGAAGCCTTAAAGGCTGCCTTTAAAAACGTATTGCAACGCCGGAAACTGTGAAAACGAATTTTTGGATAAGCTTTTATAAGCTTACGATGCGGATGCATCAGAACGGGGGAAAAATGAAAAAGAGAAGGCTTATTTCTGTATTATTGTGCATTTCCTTAATTTTTGCCGGAGGCTGTGGACAAAAAAGACAGCAGAGAAACAGCCGGCGATACAGGAAACTGCAGAGCAGACAGCAAAAAGAGACACACAAGGCAGAACGGGAAAACAAGCAGGAAACCGTGCAGGAAAACACGCCTGCAGACGAGCTGGAAGAAGCTGCCGCTGAAACTGGTGCAGCGACAGTTTGCCAATGCTTGTCGATTATGATTATGAGGCAGAATATGATCAGGACAGCTATGAAACCCTCATCAGCATTGATATACCGAAGATCCTGGTTATAGAGGAAGGGCATGATGCTCTTTGCGCTTCCCTGGAGGAATGGACCAGAAGACTTACAAAAAGTCAGATGGGGCCTACAAAAGTGTAATTTCGGATAACAGGGAGCTTTGGGATGAGGGAGTGGGAATGACAGAGCTTTCGATCGAAGAAATATTACTTTCACCAGAGCCGATTCCCTTGTTTTGAGTTATTCTATGGACACCAACGAATGGCTGGGAGGGGCACATCCCTACAGCTTCAAGGAGACCTGTAATTATGACGTAAAAACCGGCAAGGATTTGAAGCTTTCCGATGTGGTGTCCGATTATGATAACTTTTATAAAGAAGTATGCGCAAAGTTGGAAGAAGGAAGAGACGAATACGGTTTCTATGAGGATTATCCGGATACCGTAAAAAATGTATTCTATGGCGATAAAGAGGAATACGGGGAGCCGTTGTGGACGCTGTCAGGTGATGGCATTACCGTTTATTTTAATACTTATGTGCTGGCACCCTATGCGTCAGGAGAGCAGGCCGTAAGCTTGTCCTTTACAGAATATCCGGAGCTGATCCGAAAGCAATATCAGAAAAATTCGGATCAATGGGCGATTCCGATCGCAGAAGATGAAATCTGCCTGGTGGATCTGGATGGAGACGGTGCAGAGGAGGAAATTTCTATTCTGCAGACCGGGATGAGTATGATTATGCGGACTCTATCGTGATTCACTGCGACGGCAACAGCTATGATACGGAGATGTTTATGGACTCCGATTATTATGGCGGATGTGGCTACAGCGCCTATGGATATCTGATCCGGACACAGAACGGGAAAACATGGCTGTATCTGGAAACAATGGGAGAAGGTGACGGTAAATATCTGCAGATTTTTGAACTGATGAAAATGATCTGAGACTTGTAACAGCAGATTATCTTGGAATTGATCCGAATCAGCCCTTTGACCCGGAGAGCTTTGTGCTGAGCAAACGCTTTGATATTCTTGGAACCTATGAGGCTTACAAGAAATTCCATGTAGAGGAAGATGGAATTCCGAAAACAGAGGATTTGTTGTGGACAATTGTTTCCACTTATACAGACTGGAAAGTGGAGCTGACCTCGTCCCTTGATATGGAGCTGTCTGTGCGGGAGGCGAATACAAAACGCGGCAGCGGACAGAAAGAGACGCTCCCTGCCGGAACGCATTTTGTCCTTCTGAAAACAGATGGCGAAGCATATGCGGAAGCAATGCTGGATGACGGACGAATTTGCGAGTTTGAGTTGGAGCATCCTTCCGAAGACGAGTGGGAAGGAAGAATTAACGGTGTTTCCATCAGTGACTGCTTTGAGTATGTGCCGTATGCCGGATAAAGGATCCGGCTCTGCATCAGGGATTTAAGGAGAAATTTATGTTTACGAGACCGGACAATACCTATAATGATATCAGGGAAAAGTCGCTGATGCAGTGGCTGGATGAAATGGAGCAGCATTCTGATGTGGCGGTGCGCGGCGGAGTGAAGCTGACCCGGGAATATGTGCAGCATCTGCAGGAGGAAATCAGACGGCTGGAGGAAGAAAAACCGGCTGAAGGCGCAGTATCTGAAAAAAATGAAGGAGAAACACTGTAAATAATAATAGTAATAATTACTGTTATTATATTGACGATGGATAGGATTCAGCTATAATACAAATAAAGAAATAGACGGGAGGAATCAAAATGAATAAAGAAGCGATGTATAAATTAAGCTATGGATTATTTGTTTTAACCGCGAAAGAAGGAAAAAAAGGATAACGGCTGCATCATCAATACGGCGATTCAGGCGGCATCTGTGCCGAATCAGCTGAGTATCTGTATAAATAAGGCAAATGCGACCCATGATATGATTGTGAACACGGGGGAAATTCACGGTCTCAGTCCTCAGCCAGGCAGCAGATTTTGAGCTGTTTAAACGGTTCGGTTTTCAGTCCGGCAGGGATGTGGACAAGTTTGAGGGATACGAAGCCTGCAGGCGTAGCGAAAATGGAATTTATTATGTGACAGAGGGCACAAATGCATATATTTCGGCAAAGGTAGATCATATGGTAGACCTCGGCCCCATACGATGTTCATCGGAGAGATCACGGATATGGATGTTTTGAGCAAGGATCCATCTGTAACCTATGAATATTATCTAAAGGAGATCAAGCCGAAGCCGGAAGCGGTCGGAAAGACTGAGAATGGTCAGACTGTGTGGCGCTGCAAGATTTGTGGATATGAGTATGTCGGGGAAGTGCTGCCGGAGGATTATGTATGTCCGATCTGCAAACATCCGGCGTCAGACTTTGAAAAGAACGTTCGCTGAAAGATAGCGGAAGGAAAGCAAAAGATGGAAAGATAGGAGGAAATATCAATGGCGATAAATAGTAGAAAAGTAGCAATGGTAGGATGCGGCTTCGTAGTTCCTCTTCTGCGTTTGCTCTGATGCAAAGCAAGCTGTTTTCCGAGATGGTGCTGATCGATGCGGATCAGAACCGTGCAGAGGGAGAGGCTCTGGATATCAGTCATGGGATGGCATTTGCAAGCCCGATGAAAATATATGGGAACCTACGACGATATTTCGGATGCAGCCATCATTGTGATCACAGCGGAGCGAATCGGAAACCGGAGGAAACACGGCTGGATCTGATCCAGAAAAATGCAAAGATCATGCGGTCCATCATCGGTGAGATCAAAAAGCGGGATTTTGAAGGCATTTTTTGCTGATCGTTTCCAACCCGGTGGATATCCTGACCCATATTGCGCTGAAGGAATCGGGCTATCACGCGAACCGCGTCATCGGCTCCGGAACCGTTCTGGATACCGGAAGATTCCGGTATGAGCTTGGCGAGCATCTGGATGTGGACAGCAGAAGCGTGCATGCCTATATCATCGGCGAGCACGGGGACAGTGAACTGGCAGCATGGAGCGATGCCCGTGTCGGCGGACTGAAGATCAGTGATTTTTGCGAGCTGCGCGGACATTTTAACCACGAAGATTCGATGACGAGGATCTTCGATCATGTGAAAAACAGCGCATATGAAATCATTTCCAAAAACATGCAACCTATTACGGCATTGCGATGGCGGTAGTCAGGATCTGCTCGGCGATCGTGCGGGATGAGAAGTCGATCATGCCGGTATCCAGCCTGATGACCGGGAATACGGTCTCTACGACGTGGTACTCAGCATTCCGGCAGTGGTGGATGCAAACGGAATTGAGACAGTTGTGCCGATCGAGCTGAGCGAAACCGAGCTGCTCGCGCTGAAAAATCCGCAGATATTTTAAAGGACATTCTCAAAGATAATGTATAACTGATCAGTATTTGTCATTTTATAGCGGAATTTCCTATGGTATAATAAAGGAAGATCCGGCAGGCTGATGTTCCTGAAAAAGGATATCGCCTGCCGGTTTTTTTGTTCATGACAATAGAATGCTTGCAGAGCGTATATTCTATTGTTCATGACAATAGAATGCTGCAGAGCGTGCATTCTATTGTTTACGACAGGGATGGAATAGTTAAAAAATACGAAAGAGGAGGGAACGCACATGAACCCATTTATTTATCAGGAAGACTATCCGGTTGTGCAGACAAAGAGGGAGCACTGCGGGATATGAATGGAAGGGAACCTGTATTTTTAAAGGAATTCCGTATGCGCATGCGCAGCGCTTCCGGAAACCGGAACGGGTAAAAGCCCTGGGACGGAGTCAAAGATGTACAGTCCTATGGCTATGTGAGCCCGCTTTTGCATCCGGAACAGCCGGGCGGAAATGGAGAAATGATGGTTGCATATGTACTGGCCGGAAAAAGAGGATTGCCAGAACTTAAATATCTGGACGCCGTCCATTCGGGATGGCAGGAAACGTCCGGTTATGGTATGGCTGCACGGCGGCGGATTTTCAGCGGGATCTTCCATTGAACAGCTCGCTTATGACGGAGAAAATTTAAGCAGATCCGGAGATGTTGTTGTCGTATCGGTGAATCACAGGCTGAATGTGCTGGGATATCTGGATTTGTCTCCCTTTGGAGAAAAATACCGGGATTCCGCGAATGCAGGAAATTTGGATCTGATTGCAGCTCTGGAATGGATCCAGGGGATAATATTGAAGGGTTTGGCGGAGATCCGGAAAATGTAACCCTGTTTGGCCAGTCCGGCGGCGGGGTAAAGGTCTGGTCACTTTTACAAATGCCGGAAGCGGATGGTTTGTTTCATAAGGGCATTATTGAAAGCGGCGTAGTAGATCCGGATCTTCTCGGCGATGCAGAGGACGGGAACGGAAGAGAGATTGTCAAAGCAATGCTTGCAGAGCTGGGTCTGGAAAAAAGATGTCGATCAATTGGAAACCCTTCCTTACGATCAGCTTGCGCAGGCTTATGAAAATGCAGCACCGAAGGTTGCACAAAAAGGCGAATATGTCGGAAATCATCCGCACAAAAATCAAAGTTATTTCGGAGATGCGATCAAACATGGATTTCGGGAAGAAACGAAAAAAATTCCGCTGCCGATCGGCACTGTGCTTGGAGAATTTGATTTCGGACCGGCGATTTCGGAAAATACGAATTTACCAGAAAAGAAGTGGAAGAAAAAGTAAGGGATGTATTGGGAGAAGAAGGAATTGAGCTGATAGATGAATTCCTGAAAATCTACCCGGATAAAGCGCCGATGGATCTTCTGTCAGTGGATACGATCTTTCGGGAACCAGACAATCCGGTTTATCAAAGAGCGGGTAAAGTGTCCGGACAGCAAGATTTATTCTTTCAGTTTACCTATGAATTCCCGATGTTCGATGGAAAATTGCATGGCACTGTTCGGAAATCCGTTCGCTTTTCATAATATCGATAAGGTTAGGTGTGCAATTGCGGTGAGGAAACAAATCGGCTGCAGGAGCAGATTTGTCAGGCATGGGTAAGCTTTGCAAGGACTGGGAAACCGGAAATTTCCGGGATAGAATGGCCCGCATGTGCCGATGGCGATGAAGCGGTAATGATGCTCGATAAGGAATGCAGAATCAGGCATAATCCGGATCATGAGTTGGTCAACCGTCTGAAAAACTGCAAACTGCGGAACACTCTGTAGAAAACGTTCAGCACTGAATAACAGTCCTTATCGAAAAAGGAACTTCATGAAATCCTTCTTTTCTATCAGGAAAATTTGGGGAATCCGACATCATTTTTTCGTGGGAACTATTGTTTATGATAATGCCAAATGTTAGATTCCTTTAAAATACATTAGGTTTTTTTGTTGAATTTGAAACGCAGAATAGTATAATCAAAAACGAGTTGTCAGAATTATAACAAAGAAACCTGAAAATAAAATTGCATGAGGAGGAATCTGTTATGCTGAACTGGAACAATTTGGATACACTGGCTTCTTATCAGGAGCTGGAAAAGCAGAGCGTATCAATCTGGCGGAAGTGATGTCCGGAGAAAATGGCGCAGAGCGTGTAAAAACCTACAGCACCCCCATCGTGGATGGGCTGACTTTTAATTATGCGGCAAAAGCAGTCGATGACAATGTGCTCGCAATTCTGGACAAGCTTGCCAAAGAGGCTCAGCTGGTAGAAAAATATGAGTCATTGTACAATGGTGCAGTCATCAATACAGGAGAGAAGCGTCTGGTTCTGCATCAGCTGACACGTGGACAGCTGGGCGGCAAGGTCGAGGCAGACGGCGTAGATAAGCGAGAATTTTATGTAACACAGCAGAAGCGGATCGCAGAGTTTTCCAATCAGGTACATGCCGGTGAAATCACCAACGCTGCAGGCGAGAAGTTTACAACAGTTGTACAGATTGGTATCGGCGGAAGTGACTTAGGGCCCCGTGCCATGTATCTTGCAATGGAGAACTGGGCAAAGAAAACGGTGCATTCAAGATGGAAGCAAAATTCATCAGCAACGTTGACCCGGATGATGCGGCTGCAGTTTTAAATTCCATCGATGTAGAGCATTCCCTGTTCGTGCTGGTTTCCAAATCCGGTACGACACTGGAAACTCTGACCAACGAATCCTTTGTAAAGGATGCGCTGGCAAAGGCAGGACTTGATGCATCGAAGCATATGATCGCAGTTACCAGTGAAACCTCTCCTCTGGCAAAGAGTGAGGATTATCTTGCAGCATTTTTTCATGGATGATTTTATCGGCGGACGGTATTCTTCCACCTCTGCAGTTGGCGGTGCAGTATTATCTCTGGCATTCGGACCGGAAGTATTCGCGCAGTTTTTGGAGGGCGCAGCAGAGGTTGACCGCAGAGCGACCAACAAGAACCTGCTGGAGAACCCGGAAATGCTGGATGCACTGATCGGTGTATATGAGCGTAACGTGCTGGGCTATCCCGCAACAGCTGTATTGCCCTATTCCCAGGCGCTGAGCCGTTTCCCTGCACATTTACAGCAGATGGATATGGAATCCAATGGTAAATCCGTCAACCGCTTTGGTGAGCCTGTGAATTATGTGACAGGTCCGCTGATCTTTGGTGAGCCCGGAACCAACGGACAGCATTCCTTCTATCAGCTGCTGCATCAGGGAACCGATATCGTTCCGCTGCAGTTTATCGGATTTAAGGACAGCCAGATTGGCACGGATGTTGTTATTCAGGACAGCACCAGCCAGCAGAAGCTGTGCGCAAATGTGGCTGCACAGATTGTTGCATTTGCCTGCGGTAAGGCAGATGATAACCGCAATAAGAATTTCGAAGGCGGACGTCCTTCCAGCATTATCATCGGCGACCAGCTGACCCCTAAGACTCTGGGGGCACTGCTTGCACATTTTGAAAATAAGGTTATGTTCCAGGGCTTTGCATGGAATGTAAACAGCTTCGATCAGGAAGGCGTACAGCTGGGTAAGGTTCTGGCAAAACGCGTACTGGCCCATGAGACAGACGGTGCGCTGAAGGTATATAGCGACCTGCTGAATATCTGATAGGCTGACTGTGACTTTTCATAGGATAAGAAGGTAGTATTGTGCCCGCGCCTACGCCCGCTGGTGAGCGGTGCTCTGGGTACGCGGGTGATGTGCCAGAGAATGGCACGGCGCTGAGACATGCGGACAGTGTCCACATCCTGGATAAGAAAAGATAAAAAATAAAACTGGCGTGCTGCCGGTGGAAACCATTGAATCCACTGACAGCGCGCCAGTTTTTTGATGCGAACAACTTTCGCGCCCGCACAGCGGCGGATCCAAAATCCTCCGCTGCATGCTTTTTCTTAACTTACGCGGTTTGCTTATTTCCCGCGATCTGCTTGATCACATACAGCGTTGCAAAACCATCAGTGCAAAGCCGATCACGAGCATAATCAGGGCATTGCGGACGAATCCGGCGATCAGGTAGGTGACGAAGGAAACAGCTGCAACGGTGATGACGTAGGGCAGCTGCGTGGTGACATGGGTGACATGCTCACACTGTGCACCGGCGGAAGCCATGATCGTCGTATCGGAGATAGGGGGAGCAGTGGTCGCCGCAGACAGCGCCGGCCATGCAGGCGGAGATGGAGATAATCATCAGCTGCGGGTCGGTGTTCTGGAACACTGCAACAACGATCGGGATCAGGATACCAAAGGCCCCAGCTGGTTCCGGTGGCAAAGGCGAGGAACGCACCGATCAGGAAGATGATGGCAGGCAGGAGCGCCATCAGGTTTCCAGCTGCCTGGCTGATGGTACCGGCAACAAAATCCGCAGCGCCGAGGCTGTCGGTCATCGCTTTCAGCGACCAGGCAAAGGTCAGGATCAGGATTGTAACCATTGCCTTGAAAACCGTAAGGCAGACAGTCGCAGCATTCCCGGAAGCTCATAATCCGGCGCAGGCAGTAGTAAAGAATCGTGAGCAGCAGGGCAAAAATACTGCCGAGGGCAAGTCCAACAGAAGCATCGCTGCCTGCGAATGCGGAAACGAAATCGACGCCGGAGAAGAAGCCGCCGTAATACAGCATACCGAGGACACAGCAGACGATCAGTACGAGAACCGGAAGAATGAGGTCGAGCACACGGCCATTGGGGTTCTCAAAGGTCCGCTGGGTGTCTTTTTCTTCCTTGCTGTCGGAGAACAGATCGCCCTTTAAAGCATTTGTCTCATATTTTGCCATCGGGCCGTAATCAAAGTTCCATACGGTAATCAGAATCATCATGGCGATGGTGAACAGTGCATAATAGTTATAAGGAATTGCGCGGACAAAGATGGAGAAACCGTCTTCGCCTTCTACAAAGCCGCTGACTGCAGCGGCCCAGGAAGAAATCGGCGCGATGATGCAGATCGGTGCTGCAGTTGCGTCAATCAGGTAAGACAGCTTTGCACGGGATACCTTATGGCTGTCTGTGACGGGGCGCATAACGCTGCCGACAGTCAGGCAGTTGAAATAGTCATCAATAAAAATTAAAATGCCGAGGGCAATGGCAGAAAGCTGTGCACCGACTCTTGTTTTGATTTTTTCTGGGCCCAGCGGCCGAACGCAGCGGGAGCCGCCGGCACGGTTCATCAGGCTGACCATTGTGCCGAGGATAACCAAAAAGATCAGGATGCCGACGTTATAGCTGTCGGACAGCACACTGATAAATCCGTCTTCGAGAACATGCATGGTCGTTCCTTCAAAGGAAAACGGAGTATAACAAACCTCCCATTACAATTCCTAAAAAAATAAGGAACTATAAACTTCTTTTTGTGATCAGTGCAAGACCAATCGCGATGATGGGAGGCAGCAGCGCCCATGCGGTTGCATAAACGGACGGAGTGTAAGCTTTCTTCCCCTGCTTCTGCTGCGAAAACAGACAGCGGGCTGAATGCAGCTGCGGTCAGAACGAGCAGAAGAGTTTGCCAGAGCCTTGCAGGCAGTTTGAATGGTTTCATAATCTTTCTCCTTTACAAAAAAACGTAGATGCGGCGCTAATCTTGCCACATCTACGGTCTTTTTTCCTCTTTTTGGCAATATCAGATAGCGCTCCACATAATTGTGACAGTCTGCAGCATATTCCCTGATGCAGCCCAGGGAAGCATCCCGGACGGATAAATCCCTTCGGCGGAATCCCTTTCTTATGCAGGCAGCTGTCCTGAGCGTTCTCCTGCACGGTACTGATGAAGTCCGCGCCTCTATCGTGTTTTGTTACGGCAGATTGTACGATAATTTGTCGAAGAAAAGCATACAATCTGCTTATACGGGCATTCTAACACTCTATATTGGAAATAGCAATAGAAAAATCGGATGTCGCTCACGCATTTGCAATCCGCGGCATCGATTTGCTTTCGCGGGATAAGTCTGCCCGGATATATTTTAAAAGAAGGTCGTTTTTCAAGTCGGCGTACTGAGGCTGCGCCCAGAGGTTATTGAGCTCCTGCGGGTCTTCCTCGAGGTCATAAAGCCTCCGGTGCCGTCTTCCTGATAGACAACGAGCTTATAGCGGGAATCGACATAGGCACGTTCCTGGATTGTCGTCGGTTCATGATGATGCTCGGCAAGAATGCAGCTGCGCAGCGTATCGACGGAGCCGTCCCAAACGGGCTTTTCGCTGATGCCGGTCATGTGGTACGGAATGGGCAGACCGAGGCAGTCCAGAAAAGTTGGAGCGATATCGACGAGCGACTGCAGGAGTCCGTCGTTGTGCCGGGCGCGATCATGCCGGGGCAGCGTGCGATCAGCGGGACGCGCAGTAGGTCTTCATAGAGGAAAGGTCCTTTTGCATAAAGACCGTGCTGACCGAACAGATTACCGTGGTCGGTCGTAAAGACAACGAGCGTATCCTCTGTGAGTCCGAGCGCGTCGAGGTGGTCGAGGATTTTGCCGATATATTTGTCCATCAGGGAAATCATAGCGTAGTAAACTTCCATATCGCGGCGGGGATTGCGGTCGGTGCGGACATGGCTGTGCATGCCGTGCATCAAATAGCCGCTTTCTTTATAGGAAGAAAAGTCGGGATGCTCCTGCTGGGTCAGCTGGTGCTGGCGGGGGCTGTTTTCATGCTCGCCGGGCACGACAGACGGAAGGGTAAGTTTTCTGCCCTGATACATGGTGTCCCATGGGGACGGAGCAAGATAGTCGGGATGCGGATCGAAAAAGCTCGACCATAAAAAAGAACGGTTTACCGTCTTTTTTATACTGATCCAGCATTGCACAGCTGCGTTCCGCGATCCAGGCGTCGTAGTGATATTCTTCCGGGAGATCCCAGTGATATTTTTGCGCAGGATCCATTGTTCCGGTCGGGGCGGTAAAGTAATCGCGCCAGTTTTTACAGCCCTTTTCTTCCATCCAGAGCGCGTAATGCTGACCGACGAGAAATTCATTCGTGTGATTTCGGGCAAGCTCTATATGATTAAAACCATAGAATGGACCGTGGAAATCTTTCCAGAAATCCAGATCCTGTAAAAGCGGCTCGGATTCCAGGGAGGGATATTTTTCGGTGGAGTTGATTGGCTGGAAATGCGCCTTGCCGATCAGGGCAGTTTCGTAGCCTTCTTTATTTAAATAATCGCCGATCGTCGGAATGCATTCGGGCAGCTTTGGTGCCGAGCGTCCACGCGCCGTGCTGGGAAGGATAAAGCCCTGTAATCAGGGAAGCACGGGTCGGCGTGCAGGTCGGATTGGGGCAGTATGCGCGGGAAAAAAGCATGCCCTGCCTTGCCAGACGGTCGAGATTTGGCGTTTCGATCTCCGGATTGTTGATGCCGATCGTGTTGTAATGCTGCTGGTCACTTGTGATGAGTAAAATATTTTTACAGCCCATGAAAGAATACCTCGCATTTTGTCAGGATAAGTCCGTTGGCTTCATTTTACGCTGTGCATTGGGAAAAGACAAGCAGACGGCGTACAAAATCGTCCATTGATTTCCGGTCTGTCGGGAAGTATAATAAAAACAGAGCGTAAGCAAAAAGGCAGGAGACAGATCATGAAAACAGCATTGTGTACGCATCCACCCATCATGGGAATACGAAGAAGCTGCTGGACGCAATCGCGGCGGCATATGAGGTGGATCTGATTGACGCGGTAAAGGTCCGGAAAAGGATTTGAACCGATACGACAGGATCGGATTTGCATCCGGTATTTACTATTCGAAATTTCATCAGGCGGTATTGAATTTTGCGGCAGTCAATATGCCCCAGAATAAGCAGACCTTTTTTTATCAGCACCTACGGAGGCAAAGCGGATTATACTTCTATCGAAAAAGCGCTGATAGCCAAAAACAGCGTCCTTCTGGGAAAATATGGCTGCAAGGGCTACGATACGTTCGGGCCGTTTAAACTGATGGGCGGTCTTGCAAAGGGACACCCGGATGAGGCGGATATTGCCGGTGCAGTGGCATTTTATAAAGAGATTACAGAAGAAAAATAGTGCCGGCATGACGGGATGCACGGAGCGATTGAAAACAGGCAGTGCTGTCAGATTATGACGGAATGCGCAGCCGGGCAGCGCGGCAGAAATGGAGACAGATATGAATATTGCAGTATATTGCGGCTCAGCGTCAGGCAACCGCCCTTCCTTTACGGAAGGTGCAAAGGCACTCGGCAGCTGGATCGCCCAAAACGGACACACCCTTGTTTACGGTGGGCTTCCCGCACGGGACTGATGGGCGCGACAGCGGACGCGGTTTTGGCAGGCGGCGGCAAGGTCATTGGCGTGATTCCCGATGTGAAGCTGATTCAGGAACGGCGCCATCCGGGGCTGACAGAGTGCATCGAGACAAAGGATATGGCGGAGCGCAAGCAGAAAATGATCGAGCTTGCGGACGCTTATGTGGCGCTGCCGGGAGGACCGGGAACGCTGGATGAGATCTCAGAGGTCATCTGCCTGGCGCGGCTTGGAATCGAAAAAACAAGGCGTGCGTGCTGTTTGATACCGACGGCTATTATCAGGCATTGAAGAAGATTTTTGAGGAGATGGTGGAAGTCGGATTTTCGGAAAAAGAAGACTTCAAGCGGGTTCTGGTATCCGCAGATCTGGACGAAATTGGACGCTTTATCGAACAATAGAACAGCGTGCCAAAAGAGATACTGCAGCGTAGACGGAGACGAGCGAGGTTCCGGTCAGGCGCTGCAGTTTTTTTCTTGTGAAAACAGGTGGATCGGGTTATCATGGAACTATCACAAAAGGAGAGACGCAATGTCGCAATAGCGATTGCAGAACGGAGGATGTTATGTGGGACAGTATGATAGAAATGATGGAGCTTGTGATGCAGCACATTGTAGAGATTGCGATTCTGTGCTTTGAATTTATCGGAGTTGTTGTCATTATTATTTCCGGGGCAAAAAGGGTTCTGGAATTATGTGCGCAGAAAGCCGGAATGAAAATTACGCTGGCGCAGGGGCTGGCGGTCGGGCTGGAATTTAAGCTCTGCAGCGAAATTTTAAAGACGGTTATTGTGCGGGAATGGAAAGAAATCCTGACAGTTGCCGGTATTATCGGTCTGCGCGCCGCATTGACCTTCCTGATTCACTGGGAGATTAAGGAAGAAGTCAGGAAGAGAATGGGAAGAAAGAAGAAAAACAGTTTTGGAAAGGAATGTGGATGATAACCAGATCCAACATCGTAGAATTTTTGAACAATATAAAAGAAATCTGGAACGGGAGGAAGCACTCAACGAAGCAGTTTTAGATGCGGAGGATCAGGAAGTCTGGATGGAGAACCTGCGGGCAAAATCCAGAGGTCCGGCAGATTTATGTGGAGAACGAGGCGCTTTTTGAACCTGTATCTGCGTCCGTTTCTGGAACAGGAGAGCAGGGCTGACAAAGGAACTGGCGGCGTAATTTTTAAAGGGACTGGTTGATCTGGGGAACAGGGCGTCTGCGACCGGCTGGTGTGCATCCGGACGGGAAAGCTGCTGCGGCGCTTTTTTGAAAAGGAAAACGACAGGGACAGTCTGCTGATCACGGTGCATGTGCTGGGGAATTTTTACAGCCAGTTTAGCATGCAGAAGGATTACGAGGACGCGGCGGCGTGTTTTGATGTGGAACGGAAACAGCTGGCGCATTATGCCGAGATTGAGGACTGGAAATGTCCGCAGGCGGGTGTTATTTGCTTTCTATAATTATGCCGTGATTTTAGTAAACGGCAGACAGTGCTACGAAAAAGAGCAGGAGACGAGCTACAGGCATCAGTACGATATTATCCGGGCGGCGGATGAGGCGATTGCAGCCTATGACAATCCGGTTGTGCGCAGCATGGACGGGGACAAATACGATCTGGACGGGTTGAAGGAAGAGCTGCTTTATGATGTGTTCGGCAACTGGATCTGCGGCTGCGACCAACGAAACGACATGATTCCGGAGATGCTGGAGCGCTGCTGTAGGCTGCTGGATGATCTGTATCAGGACGCCCTGAAGGAGAGCCTTCAGGCGCATCCCGGAAAGGGTGAGGACAGTCTGGAGGTTGCCAGCGGGATTCAGGACGAGATTTATTGCAATTACTGGAAAGCGAAAAGTCTATCAGGGAAAATCGGTCTGGAAGAATATCTCCATAAAATGATGGAATATTTTGAAGCAACCAGAAATGATTTCGGGGATGAAACGACTGCGATTGTGGACAGCCGCGGCTACCAGATCAATATGTATCATCTGGTCAATCTGGCGGGGACGCCGGGGCTTGCAGAGCATACAGAGCTTCTGGAGAAGATTGGACAGTTCATTTTGCCGCGTTTTACGGAATTTGTGGAAAAGCTTCCGCGAAACGATAGGGCAACCTTTGTCAACGGCACAGTTCGAAACGCCCTGATGGAGCTGTTTCGGACGTTGGGGACGAAGCACGTGGACGCCTATTATTTCCTGAACATGCTGATGAACCGGGATGAGATATCGCTGATGCATTCGATTTTGGTGGAGCGTCTGGCACTGGTACTTCTGCGTCATGTTATGGATGAAAAACCGGAACTCCTGGTAGGAATGCGCAACACGGCAAATGTCGTTGAAGTGCTGGAAAAGCGCGGCGAGTTTGAAAAATTTGTTTCGGATACGGCGCTCTTTTTATGATATCGGAAAATTAAATTACCTCGAGCTGATTCTTTTTGCAGAACAGGCGGCTGGAAGCCGGAGGAAATGGAGCTTCTGCGGGAGCATTCCAGAGAAGGCTATGAGATGCTCAAAAGCTGAATTTCGACCCGGAGCTGTGTGATGTTGCGCTTGGGCATCATAAATCCTATGACGGAAAGCACGGCTACCCGGCGAATTTCGACCATACGGCGTCGTCCGCGCGGTTTATGATCGACCTGTTTCGGATCTGCGACCGGATGGAGGCGGCGACGGACGAGATCGGACGTGTGTACCGCCAGAACCGGGGATAGAGGTGTTCTGGGAGGAATTGAAGCTGGGCGCAGGCTATCTGTATCAGCCGCAGCTGGTGGAGATGATCTTGAATGACGATGGGCTTCGGGGAGAACTGAGCTATCTGTGCAGCGGCGGCAGAATTGCAGTTTATTACAGCACCTATCATGATTTTGTCGGAGGGCGTGTGGAAAAAAACCGAACGTAGAGGCGGGAGCCTTTGCGGAAGCGGAGCTGCTTCATCAGGAGCAGGTGGGAACGACAAATACGCTGCTGGCAAATATTCAGGAGGAAAATCGCGGACAGCGTCAGGTGTTGGCGTCCCTTGCGAAATCCACCATTCTTCTGGCGCGAATCTGTCTGGACGAGGATCATGTGTATCTGGTGCATCATATCGACGATCCGGTGTTGGAGGGACTGCAGGAGGAACCTTTCAGGAATTTGCGGACAGTATTGTGAACCAGTGTGTGCATCCGGACGATCTGCAGCAGGTAAAGCGCCTGAGGGATTATGGCGTGCTCGGGGAACGTCTGATGTCCATGGACGGAAGCTTCGAACTGGAAATCCGGGTTTGGACAAAGGACCATTACCGCTGGATGCGCCTGCAGTTTGTGATGGCGGAGGAAAAAAACGGCTCGCCCCAGGTTGTCGTTTTAAGCGTCCGGGATATTGATACAGTCAAAAAGCAGCAGGAGCAGTTAAAAGAGGCGATGGAGTTTGCCCAGGAGCAGGCGGAGCGTGCCAACCGTGCAAAGAGTATTTTTTATCGAATATGTCCCACGATATCCGCACGCCGATGAACGCGATTATGGGGATGACGCGGATCGCTTCGGAAAATATCGGAACCGGAGCGGGTGATGGACTGCCTTGGAAAAATCGAGCAGGCGTCCGGGCATCTTTTGAAATTGATTAACGAAGTGCTGAATATGTCCAAGATCGAAAGCGGCAGAATGGAACTTATCGAAAAACCGATCCTCATACATAGTGTTGTGGACAATGTGCTGATGCTTTTACAGGACAATATCGAGAAAAAAGAAGATGACGCTGCAGGTGGATATGGACCGTCTGCCGAAAGAGTCGGTTTACGGGGACGCGACCAGGATTCTGGAGATTTTGTTAAATCTGGCGTCGAACGCCGTCAAATATACGCCGGAGGGACGGGACAATCCGTTTTCTCGCGGAAAAGCGGGAGGAGATCGGAAGCGACCAGATATATCGGTTTGTGGTGCAGGATAACGGAATCGGTATGAGTAAAGAATTCCTGGAAAAGTTATTCGAGCCATTTGCGCGGGAACAGAAGGTTGCGGACGGCAAATTCGAAGAACCGGACTTGGCATGAGCATTACGAAGGCATTTGTCGAAATGATGGGTGGCGATATCCGGGTAGACAGCAAAGAGGGAGAAGGAACGACGTTTGAGGTGCTGCTGCGGTTTAAAAAGCGGAAGCCGCTGTAGTAGAGGAGCTCGGAAAAAGTCTGGACGATGGACGAATGCCGCGGCAGATTTGCGCAAAACCGTCTGCTTCTTGCAGAGGACAATGAACTGAACCGGGAGATTTTAAAGGAGTTGATTCGTGAAACCGGAATTTCCATCGAAGAGGCGGTCAATGGAAAAGAAGCGGTACGTCTGGTGCAGAACAACCCGGAGGATTATTTCGATCTTGTATTTATGGACGTGCAGATGCCGGAAATGGACGGCTACGAGGCAGCCGGACGGATTCGTCAGTATGAAAAGAAGCTGAAACGAAAGCACCTGCCGATCATCGCGCTGACGGCGAACGTGTTTGCGGAGGACAGTGAACGGGCGCTGCGTGCCGGAATGGACGCTCACATGGGCAAGCCCGTGGAGGTACCGCAGCTTCTGGCGACGATGATGCACTGGATCGGATAACGTGTAGTAGGAAGCACTGGAATAAAGATTGAAATCCTGATGGGATCGCCGTATACTATCGGAGTAGGGCTTCCGACGAGGGCGGATGCCTGCAAATAAGTCGATGGGAGAAAGAAGTTATGTATTCGATTCTGGAACATTATCTGAGCACGAATCATATCCTGATGATCGGAATGATCGTGACGTTTATTCTGACCTTTTTTTACTGGAGCATCCGTTTTCCTTTTTGCCCAGTGATCAGGGGCGGGCGTTTGCCGTAAATGGAAGTCTGTCGAAAGGAAAGCTGCGGGGGGTTGGTTTCATTTTTGTGCTGTGTTTTTAATCAGCAGCGTGTTATTTCTTCCGCTTGACGTGGAGTATGTGATCTATGGGATTTTACTGTTTGCAATGATGATCAGCGGATATCTGGATGACGCTTCGAAGACGCCATGGAACGAATACAAGAAAGGACTGATCGACCTCGTCATTTCTGTCGTAGCGGTTTTAACTTATATGAATTTTAACTCCACGACGATCTGTTTCGGCGCGGATGAAATCGTGATTCCGAAGGCGCTGTTTCTGATTCTCGGCGTGATTCTGATCTGGGTTTCGGTCAACGTGACGAACTGTACGGACGGCGTGGATGGTCTGTGTGCGAGTCTTTGCAGTGTGACACTTCTGGCGTTTGGCGTGCTGTTTGCGTCCGTTCTGCAGAAATACGCGATGGCAAACTTTTTGTTCCTTTCGGTTTTGTTTGCTTATCTGTACTTTTAACAGCTCACCCAGCAGCATGCTGATGGGTGATGCAGGTTCCAGGGCCTTGGGTTTTATATCGCGGTTATCGCGCTGAAATCCACGCATCCGTTTATCTATCTTCTGCTGGCTGCAGTAATGATTGTGGACGGCGGAATCGGGCTTGTGAAGATAGCGCTCAAGCGCTTTTTGAAGATTTCCATTCTGAAAAGACGAGAACACCGCTGCATGATCATGTGCGTAAGAATCTTGGCTGGTCGGATACCCAGGTTGTTGTGCGCTTCCTGATTCTTCAGACAGTGCTGGCGGCAGTTGCGTATTGCCTGATCTGATTTTTGACAGGAAAATGCCTGCCCTCTTTGGCGGGAGGTATGTAAACTCAGCTGACAAAAAGGACAGGCAGATCAGGATTCGAGGAATAAAACGCCCAGGGTTGGGACCGCAGTGACTGGAAATTACGCCGCCTGCCCGGGTTTCGAGGATTTCACGGAAGATTCCGAGACCTTCGAGATAAGAGCGGACCGCATTTATAATGGTTGGTTCACAGCCGGAATGTGTGATAAACACGCGATCCGGGCGCGCGTGCTTTAAAGCAGGCTCCATATCCTTAACATAGGAAAGAATAACAGAATCCATTTTACCCCGGTATTTTTTGTCGGTTTCATAGCACCGTGTTCTACGATGATCTGGGGGTGGAGCTTTAAAAGCCCCTCCTGCCATGGCGGCGATGGCGCTGCAGCGTCCTCCGCGATGCAGATAAGTGAGTGTGTCAACGACAAAGCTGGCACGGACATACGGTTTTAAACTTTCTACAGCGACAGAGATTTCTGCCGCTGTTTTGTTGTTTTGTGCCAGAATAGCGGCTTCAATGACCAGAAGACCGATGCCGGTGGATAGATTTGCAGAGTCGATCACCGTGATCAGATCCTGCGCGTCCAGTTCTTCTGCCGCAAGCTGCATAACATTGCCGGAAGAGGACATACTGTTAGCGATCGAGAAACAGACAATATTGCGTCCTTCCTCCACACATAAGGGCGAAATAGCTCGATTGTTTCAGAAAGAGCGGGTGCGGAGGTTTTGGGTGTCGTTTTATTAGCATCTGACCAGGAATAGATTTGATCCGGGTAATATTTATTCCGTCTTTATATTCCTTCTCTCCAAGCAGGATATGAAGCGGCAGAATGTCGATATCATATTTGGAAAGCAGATCCGGGGTGAGGTCACAGGTACTGTCGGAAATTATTTTTACCATAGTTTCAAGTCCTTTCTGAGAGCAGTTTTGGTCTGTAGTTAGTGTAGCACAAGGGAAAAAAAGAAAAAAGGGAGAAGGAGAAAAGAATATTTGACAAAAATTTTTGCAGAAATGGGGACAAATTGCAAAAAGAAATATGAGAACGATTTCACGATATTCTCATATTTCGGCTCATGATAGAGAAAAAGAGATAAAAGATAGGAAAAACAGGACAAAAACATTTCTTTTTTTTTTCACAAAAATGGCTCAGAACAGGAGAAAAGCGGACGTGTTGACAAATTGCCAAAACTGCATAAAATAAAACCAACAACAGTGAAAGCTGCTGAAAAGAATTTGGAAACTGTTCGAAAGGAGATATCGGCATGGATAACATGAATAAAATGAAAATCCGTTTGAATGCGACGGCTGATGTCCGGGAGTTCGTAAGGGCAGCAGAAAAATGCGACTTTGATGTAGATATTCAGTATGATTCCACCATTGTGGATGCAAAATCCATTCTTGGAATTATCAGTCTTGGTCTTGCCAAGATTCTTACCGTAAACTGCCATGGTGAAAACGCTGAATTCGTAGATGCGATTCAGAAATTCGCAGTAGCGTAAAATTGCTTATTTCCCCTCTTTTTTATACACCCCCTGCTTTTTTGACCAGCTGCCATCCCCCAATGGCAGCTGGTTTTTTTCGCGTGTAATGAGCCAAAGCCCGAGCTCGCTCGAGGCGTTGGCGAATACCGCGGAAACCCGGTGAATCCGGCAAAGCAGGATTTACCGGGTGCGGATGGAGAATCCCATCCGTGAGCCCATGGAGGCTTAGAACTTTTTGACTCTGGCATCTCAAAAATAAATTATTACAAAGTTTTGGAAAATAGAAAAAAAGTTTCTGTTTTTGTGCAAAAGAATGTGAGAACGATCCCTTATGGAAAAAAGTGTTCACAATTCATGGATATTTTTTATAAAATCGGATAAAAGAAGCGAAAGCAAATTGAAAAAGTGACAAAAACCCTTGATTTTATGCGGGTTTGGGGCATGTTGACAAATCTCAGAAAAAAGATAAAATGGAATCATCGAAAGGCGAGAGCGAAAAAAGCCAATCGATAAAGCTTAATGTTATATTAAGCGTACCCCTTTTTTATATACTATACCCCCTTTAGAGCCCCTTCTGCCACCCTCCCCCTTCAGGCAGAAGGGCGCTTTTTATTGTATAGGAAACTTTGCTTCCATACGATAAAAACGCTCCGCTTAGGATGCGCACTTGGCGCAGGGGTAGATGGTTGCCGAAGCAACCGCGCTCGGCGCGAGAATGTGCCAAGGCACATTCTTTTTTTTTTTTATTCGTGGCTTCCTGTGGACAGATTCCATGCTCGCGTGAGAATCTGTCCGCAGTGGGGCCACGAAGCGCATTCTAATGTTTGCGCTTTTATGCTACAATTGATACAATATCTGTAATTGTTCATGAGGCGGATCAAAACACGCCGGATATGCGGCGGAGACGGAGGAATCTATGAATCAGAAGATGCAGGAAGAACCAAAGTGGAAAAGGACATGGCATTTTATACGTCCGACAGTGATCAGTGTTGCTGTAGTGCTGCTTCTTTTTTCATTATGCAGGGAAGACCGCTGGCGTCGACATTGGATAGTCGTACAGATCTTGTATCTGTTGTTGTGACACAAAACGGGGCAGAGCTGGCTTTTACGGATCAGGACAATATCGTACGTGCGGCGGAAGTGGCAGGTGTCCTTTCGAGACGGTTTAAGACGACACAGGAGCATGAGCCGGATACCTGCTATGTATTCACTTTTCAGGATGGAAGAGAATTGAAGATCGGTGTTTATGAAAACGATATTTATTACGATGGACAGTGGTATACCGGGGCGGCTTCTACGCCGGATCTGTTCCGCAGTATGACCGGCAGCAGATTTTTCGTCATCGAAACAACGATGCCGGAGACGGAAAAGTACCGCCGCGGAGTAAGATTGAAAAATAAAATTTTTCAATCACGCGATTTGTGTCTGCGCGCACTTGACACACACTCGGCATGCGCAAAAAGCGTGCGCAGAAATGAGTGGAAAGAACGGAAAAATGTGAGGGGCAGGCTTTAGAGAAGTCTGCGGAATGGAGTAGGATATGAAAATCCTGTTGGTAATTGACCAGTTCGATCAGGAAATAACGGAACAACGATCAGTGCGCGTCGGTTTGCCCAGGCGCTGGCGGCGGATGGAAACGAGGTTCGGGTTGCAGCGACGGGAAAACCTGCGAGAGGCAAATATCCGATGCCGGAGATCCATTTTCTGCCGGTTGCGGATTCTATTATCAGAAGTCAGGGCATGGTGTTTGCGAAACCGAACCGCAGCGTGCTGGAGCAGGCGATCGCATGGGCGGACGTGGTGCATTTTATGATGCCCTTTGCGCTTTCCGTGTCGGACTGCGGATTGCAAAGGAAATGGGCAAACCGGTGACAGCGGCGTTCCATGTGCAGCCGGAAAACATTACATCGACGATTCATCTTGGAAAAAATAAAAAGGCCAATGAGCTTTTGTATGAATGGTTCGAGATGATTTTTTATAATGAATTTACGCATATCCACTGCCCGAGCCCGTTTATCGCGGGGCAGTTAAAGGAACATGGCTATCAGGCAAAGCTTCATATTATATCGAACGGCGTATCGGATGAATTTTATCCGCGCGTGCGCCAAAAGGAGCCGGAGCTGGCGCATAAATTCGTCATTTTGATGATTGGACGTTATTCAGAAGAAAAACGGCAGGATGTTTTAATAGAAGCGGTAAAACGATCTGCACATTCCCACAGGATTCAGCTGATTTTGGCGGGACAGGGACCGAAGGAGCGTAGCCTGCGCTGGCAGGGAAGGTCGCTGCGCTATCCTCCGATCATGGGATTTTTTGATACGGAGCGACTGTGCGAACTGATGGCGATGAGCGATTTGTACGTCCATGCGGCGGACGTCGAAATCGAGGCGATCGCCTGCCTGGAAGCGGTTGCGTCCGGGCTGGTTCCGGTCATCGCGGATTCGCCGCTTTCAGCTACCCCGCAGTTTGCCCTCGATCACAGGAGTTTATTCGAAGCGGGCAACGTAGACGATCTGGCGGAGCGGATTGACTGGTGGTATGAGCATGCAACAGCACGGCATCGGATGGCACGTGTCTATGCGGAGAGCGCCAACCAGTATCGTCTGAAAAACAGCATTCGGAAAGCAGAGCAGATGTTTGCGGAAGAGATTGCGGAGACCTTGGGATAAATGGAATGGAGGCAGCGCAGGGATGATTTTGGTGAAAGACCGTACAGGATCAAAAAGCGGCACCATAGACAGCACCCTGGTCGGAGTGTTTGACTCCAAACGTCCGTTGTACCGGCTCGTAAAGTGGCTGATCCTGCACATTTTTCCGCCGGTGTTCCGGCTGTTGTACGGATTTCGGGTGGTCGGCAGGATACCGGAGGAAAAGATGGAGAACGGCTGTATCAGTGTCTGCAATCATGTTCACAAGCTGGACTGCGTGATGCTGGCATGCGTGTTTCAGGACTATACGATGCAGTTTTTATCGTTGGAATCTAATCTCCACATTCCGGTCGCAGGTGCGATTGTGCGTCTGATGGGCGGAATCGGATTGCCTGCAAAGCTGGACGGGTGGCGACCGGTTTTAAAACGCATAAAACAGGGACTGGATGAGGGTCAGATGCTGCAGATTTACCCGGAGGGAGAGTTGAACGACGGCTGTCGGACGCTCCGGGCGTTTCAGCCGGGGGCGTTTCAGATCGCGTGCTGGTTGGAAGCCGATGATTCCGTGCCTGCTGCGGTTTTATCCGCGTTTTCCAAAAGCGGCAGACGAAAAGGGACGGAATGGAGTTGGTTATTTTAGAGCCGGTGGACATTCCGACCGATAAAAGGGCAAACGCGCGGCAACAGAGCTGGAAACGCAGATCCGATGTCAGATGGAAGCGGCACGGCTTGCAGTTGGTAGAGAGGGTGCATGAGGATTGTGCATTCTATTGTTTAGATAGAGCAGGAAAATCCTGCGGAAATGGAGCAGAAAGTGAAAATTACCTGGCTTGGTACGGCAGCAATTCGTCTGGAAGCGGACGATGAGACGGTTTTATTCGACCCGTTTGTACAGCTGGTCGGTGGGGAAAATCCGAACTGTCTGGATGACTTTTTACAGGATCAGACGATCTGTGTGACCCACGGGCATCTGGATCATCTGATGGAGGTTCCGGAATTTCTGGATCCGGAAAGCGATGCGGAGGCGACCGTTTACTGCGGAGAAGTGGCGGCAGAGACGCTTTCCGATATGGTGGAGAACACCAGCAACGTAGTAAAGGTGAGACCGGGCGACGTGATCCGACTCGGGGACGTACGGATTCTTGTAATGGAAGGAAAGCATGCGAAGCCTGGAAAAAGTCAGGTATTTCAGAAGTTGTTTTCCCGCAGATTTTGCAGTATTTCAGAAATGCGCTGGCACTTGCATATTTGAATCCGAAATTTCCGGAGGGCGGACAGACGCTGATGTACGAGGTGCATGCGGAGGGCAAACGCGTGCAGGTGATGGGAAGTCTCGGACTGCAGGAGGATCAGGAATACCCGCAGGGAAGCCGATCTTCTGATTCTGCCGTTCCAGGGAAGCGAATTTCTGGAAGCAGTAGCGCTGGAGGTCGTAGAGCGGCTGCAGCCCAAGCGGATTTTGCTGGATCATTTTGACGACGCATTCCCGCCGGTATCGGAGCATGTCGATACGAGACGGTTTAAAAGCTGATGGATGAGGAATATCCGCAGATCAAAGTCGTAAAGCCGACGGCAGGAAAAACGGTGGTCTGTAACGGGATTAAGTTAAGTTCACCCGCGCCATTCGCAAAACCGCGTCTTCGACGCTCTCCGCTGCTTCGCAGCTCTTTTTTGCTCATAAAAAACCCTTCTGCGTTCAGATTTTCGTGCAAGCACGGAATCTGAACGCAGTGAACTGTAACGGGATTTTATAACGTATGGAGAAACACCAGTGCTACCGGTTTGCAGTTTGAGATACAGCATGATATAATGAGCACAGAAGAAAAAAACAAGCGACGCCGAAGGCGGCATTTGTTTTTCTTGTGCCATTAGAGAATGAGCAGCCTGCGCAGCAGGCGATAAAGCGCGTCAGCGCGGGCTCACGATATAATGAGCATAAGAAGCGGCTTTTCGTGCAGATATCACTCAAATAGCCGTATAACATTTTGACAGGTCTTTGCAACATGGAAGAATTGCAGCTGCGGGGGCTTATGTTACAATAGGAGGGAACAAATGGAAAAACCGACATTAGTAATTCTGGCAGCAGGAATGGGAAGCCGTTACGGCGGCTTAAAACAGATTGATCCTGTAGATGACAAGGGGCATAAGATCATTGATTTCTCGATCTATGATGCAGTCAGAGCGGGATTCGGCAAGGTCGTTTTCATCATTAAAAGGGAGCATGAGCAGGATTTCAGAGAGTGCATCGGCAATGCAGTCAGCAAACATATTCCGGTAGAGTATGTATTCCAGGAACTGACGAAGGTTCCGGAAGGATTTCAGATTCCGGAAGGCCGTGTAAAGCCCTGGGGAACCGCACATGCAATCCTGTGCTGCAAGGGCGTAGTGAATGAGCCTTTCGCAGTGATCAATGCGGATGACTATTATGGAAGAAGCGCTTTTGAAGAGCTGTACCGTTTCCTGACCACACATCACGACGATGAAAAATATCGTTACGCGATGGTTGGCTATCAGCTGGGCAACACTTTGACGGATAACGGTTCCGTTGCAAGAGGTATCTGCGTAACCGACGAGAACGGCTATCTGCAGGAGATCGCAGAGCGTACCAAGATCGTGAAGACCGAGGACGGCGCGGCATACACAGAGGATGATGGTAAGACCTGGATTCCGGTAGGATTAAAGACTCCGGTTTCCATGAACATGTGGGCATTTTCTCCCAGCATTATCAACGAGCTGCAGAATGCAGTAGATCGTTTCTTTGCAGAAGAAGTTGAAAAGAATCCGCTCAAACCGAGTGCTTTTTGCCGATCGAGGTAGATAAGCTGTTAAAGGCTGGGAAAAGCAACCGTTGAGGTGCTTCATTCTGCTGACAAATGGTTTGGCGTTACCTATAAGGAAGATAAACCGTTTGTGATGGAGTCGATCCAGAAGTTAAAGGATGCCGGTGTTTATCCTGATGTTCTGTGGTAAAACAATAAGAAAAGTCAGCAAAAGAATGGAGGAAACGAAACATGGCAATTTTAGTTACAGGCATGCCGGATTTATCGGCAGTCATACCGTTATTGAATTACAGAATGCCGGATATGATGTCGTTGTAGTAGATAATCTGGCAAATTCCAGTGAAAAATCCCTGGAACGTGTAGAAAAGATCACAGGAAAGAAGGTTTTTACAAAGTGGACATTCTCGACAGAGAAGGCCTGAATGAAGTTTTTGCAAAAGAAAAAATCGATTCCTGCATTCATTTCGCGGGCTTAAAGGCAGTCGGCGAATCCGTACAGAAGCCCTTGGGAATACTATGAAAACAATATTGCAGGCACGCTGACCCTGGTTGATGTAATGCGCAAGCACAATGTGAAGAATATCATCTTTCCTCTTCTGCAACCGTGTACGGCGATCCTGCGATGATCCCGATCACAGAGGAATGCCCGAAGGGACAGTGCACCAACCCTTACGGCTGGACAAAATCCATGCTGGAGCAGATTCTAACAGATATCCAGAAAGCAGATCCGGAATGGAATGTTATTTTACTTCGTTATTTCAATCCGATCGGTGCTCACAAGAGCGGTCTGATCGGTGAGAATCCAAACGGTATCCCGAACAACCTGATGCCTTACATCACACAGGTTGCTGTCGGCAAGCTGAAAGAGCTCGGCGTGTTCGGCAACGATTACGATACCCGGACGGAACAGGTGTGAGAGACTACATCCATGTCGTTGACCTTGCAAAAGGCCATGTCAAAAGCCCTCAAGAAGCTGGAGGATCATTCCGGTCTGAACATTTACAACCTGGGAACCGGACACGGCTACAGCGTGCTTGACATCGTGAAGAATTTTGAGGCTGCAACCGGCGTGAAGATCCCGTATGTGATCAAGCCCCGCCGTGCAGGCGATATCGCAACCTGCTACTCCGATGCGAGCAAGGCAGAAAGAGAGCTTGGCTGGAAGGCGGAATACGGCATCAAAGAGATGTGTGAGGATTCCTGGAGATGGCAGTCCATGAACAGAACGAACGGACTATGACGACTGAGAATAAAAGCAGCAGAACCCGAAATAGCTAAGGCAAAGAAGGAACAAGAGGCAAAAATTAGTAGATAATACTGATTTTTGCCTTTTTGAATATATTTTATCGCACATATTAAAGGAACGATAGAATGGTAAAGTTTACTTGTAAATAGCCCTATGATAAAATAATTAGAAGTAGTGTTGGGCACTTGTAAAAGGTAAAATATTTATAAGGGGTGTTTATGAAACTAGAGCAACCGATTGGTGAAGCAACTGAATATGACAAAAAGCAATGCTAGAGGTCAAAAAAAGCCAAAGAGTTGGTTGAAAAGTGTAAGTGCTTTTGCTAATGGTGTTGGTGGTGTGCTAATTTTTGGCATTGCCGATAATGATTCTGTGGTGGGAGTTGACGATGTAAAGAAAGCCATGGAAGTTATTAGTGAGCAGATAAAGACAAAAATGGATCCAATTCCAGAAGTTCTGCTAAAAAAGCACACGAAATAGATGGCAAGAAGATTATAACAAATGATTCTGCTGGAGGTATATCGGGGCGATGAGACTCCTTACTATTATGTAGGAGAAGGTAATTATACGGCTTTTGTTCGAATCGGTAATGAAAGTGTAATTGCGGCTGCGATGGATTTAAAGAGACTGGTTTTACGGGGAAAGAACAGAACTTATGATAGTCTCGTTACGGATTATAATTTTGATGATTATTCTTTTTCCAAGTTAAAGGCAGCATATTATAAACAGACGAAGAAAAGTATGGAAATCAAAGATTTTGAATCATTTGGTATTATTGACAGGAATGGTATGTTAACGAATGCAGGAGCTTTGTTTGCGGATGAATCTCCTGTTTATTGTTCGAGATTATTTTGCACCAGATGGAATGGTATTGACAAAGCATCAGGAGTTATTGATGCACTGGATGATGAAGAATATACAGGCAGTCTTATTCTGCTTTTGGAAGAGGGCATGAATTTTGCGCGAAGAAATTCAAAGAAAATGTGGAAAAAAGAGTCTGATCGGAGAGTAGAATATCCGGAATATCCAGAGAGAAGTATTTTTGAAGGATTAGTGAATGGATTAGTACATCGTGATTATTTAGATATGGGAAGCGAAGTTCATATTGATATTTTTGATGACCGTTTGGAAATATATTCCCCGGTGGAATGTATGATGGGACGCTTATTCAGGACAGGGATATTGGTAACGTTCCATCAAAGCGCAGAAATCCAGTGGTTGCAGATATTTTTTAGTCGACTTGATTATATGGAACGAAGAGGAAGCGGTTTTTAAAAAGATTATGCAGGCATATGAAGTAGAACCGAACTATACGGAAGACAAAAGCCTGTTTTTTATTCAAATGCAACGGAATTTAGAGTTATCCTGAAAAATCTTAACTTTAAGAATGAAGTTTTGAACGAAAAAAATGAAGTTTTGAATGAAGTTTTGAATGAGGTTTTGAATTCTGGCAGAACAGAAATGGAAATAAAAGTAATAAAGAAAATACTATATTCGCCAAGAATTAAACAGAAAGAATTAGCGGAAGATGTAGGTGCTTCTGTAAGTACTGTTCAACGGATTATAAAAAATTAGTGAAAAAGAAGAAAAGATAGTTCGTATGAATGGAAAACGGAATGGGTATTGGAAAGTCTTGTAGAATGTTTGCTAAGTTGGATGATGGAGTTATAGAAAAAAGATACATGGATTTTTTCAAAATTGACATGTACAATATTTGAGAAACGCAAAACACCTGCGGAATGGAGAGATGTGATATGACACAACAATATCAGGAGCTGACAGAGCAGTTGGCGGCGCTGGTGGATGCAGAGTGGCCGATGGTCAGCAACCTTGCAAATGCGGCAGCGCTTTTTATATGAAAGGCTGGATCGCCTGAACTGGGCAGGCTTTTACCTGACGGACAATCATGTGCTGTGGCTGGGGACCTTTTCAGGGAAAAACAGCGTGCGTGCGGATTGCAGAGGGAAACGGCGTCTGCGGGACAGCGCTGCAGACGGACAGCGTACAGCGGGTCGAGGACGTGCATGCGTTTCCCGGACATATTGCGTGCGACGCGGCATCCCGGTCGGAAATTGTGCTTCCACTGCACAAAAACGGAGAGGTAATTGGTGTGCTGGATATTGACAGCCCGGAGGTTGGCAGATTTTCGGCGGAAGATGAAGAGGGATTGCGAGAGGTTGTGCGGATTCTGGAACGGATTATAGTTTGCTCGTAACTTTTGACAGGCAGATTCCTGCTCACATGAAAATCTGACTGTCAGGAATCATAAAGGGAGCGGGTGAACTGCTGAGGAAAACAAAATGGATAAAATAGCAAAAGTACCGCATCTGCGGGAAGAACTGGACTGGTTGGATCAGACCTACGGTGTGGAGAAAGAGGGATTTTTTCATCAGGAGCACTGGCAGCTGCTTGTTGCGATCATGCTGAGCGCGCAGAGCACGGACAAGCAGGTGGATGAAGTCCTTCCAAAGCTGTATGGTCGTTTTCCAACCGTGCAGGAGATCGCGCAGGCGACAGAAGAGGAAATCGGGGAAGAAATCAAGTCGGTTGGCTTGTATAAAAGTAAGGCAAAGCATGTTAAATCCTGTTGTATGCAGCTTGCAGAACAATATGGCGGCGAAGTGCCGACGACGATCGAAGAGCTGGTAAAGCTGGCGGGAGTCGGAAGAAAGACTGCAACACTCTTTCTGGCGGATGCATATGGAATTCCGGGCGTGACTGTGGACACGCATGTGTTTCGGATTTCGCATCGGCTCGGCTGGGCGAACGGCAAAAATCCGGTTGAGACGGAACAGGAGCTGATGCGGGTGCTTCCAAAAAGATCACTGGAACCGGATCAATTTTCAGCTGATTTATCACGGCAGGAGCATTTGTACCGCAAGAAAAACGAAATGCAGTGAATGTGGACTGCAGGCGTGGTGCGAAAAGCGCGTGGAGAAAAAGCAGGCGTAGGCGTTGGTTTATGCGGCGATTATGCGGACAGCGGGCGGGAGACACAGGAACAGCTGACAGTACAGAATACGGGATTGGGGAAACAGTATGTACGAAAAATATGAACTGCCGATACGATTTACGGAAGAACAGAGAAAAAGTATGCAGAATGGGGCATCAAAAAGGAAAAGTTCTGATGCCAATGGCTGCAGTAACAATTGGAATCGATCTGCTGACAGTGCTTTGGGTTGTTGGAAGAGTGTGGCTGATTCGTGAGAGCGATCCGATCTGGTTTCAGATCATTTGCCAGAACGATGGAATCGGGGAAATTTCCAGTACGATTGCGATTATCCTGACCTTTTTGATTTTAAAACCGATCGATCTCATTCTGGATAAGATCTGGCATCGTCCGGAAGGAACGGAGTGGCTGGAAGTTGGGCTGACGGAAAATGGCGTGACGGTGAAGCGGACATATCGCGCAGGAGATGCCGGGACGGGTGTGGACAATGCCGCTGGCAGAAGTTGTTGTGGGGAAATTACGGTTTTCGAAACACATCCGCTGATACAAATGGACGAATACGGACGTTGAGAACAACGCGGTGCGTGTCCAGGGGGTTTGGCTGGAAATCGGGGAAAACACCCGGGAAAATATTTACACGCCCCAACAGCAGAAGCACTGGCTGGATCAGCCGGAGGGAAAGAGCGGCAGCATTAACAGCGTGCAGAAACTGCAGAAGATTATCAAAGGCTACGCGGCAGCGCTGGAGGAAAAAGAAAAAAGAGCGGGCGTGGCTGATGGAACAATGAATGTACGTGATGTAGTTGGAGCATCGGGGAAATGTAAAGTATACAGGAATAAATAAAATTGGATTGACAGAAAATATAGAAAAGCGTATTATAATAATAAAAGGTGGGATTTCCCACACAAATGCTTGCGTAGGAGGCATTGATAATGGAAGCAATGAAAGATTATGTTGCCCATCTGGATAGCAAAAAAGAATTACGCTCAGAGGAGCTGCTTATCAGTATTACAATGTAAAAGAATACGGAAATGGCTGCATTATTCTGGAACCTCGGGAACGGCAGTGCCAGAGAGCATTTCAGCCAGAACTCTGGCAGATATGGATCGTGCAGTAAGTAACTTTAAGAGAGGCGATGTTTCCCCGGCTATTGACCTGTCAGATTTGTAGAATAAAATTGAGTATAGAACTTAACATGAGCAGTTGGTCTATGAAAAATAGGCTGGCGGCTTTTTTTATGCACGAAATTACGAAAATAGGACATAAGAAGTGCCGACAGATGGGAAAAGAAATCTGTCGGTACTTGTTAGTTAGAGTAATCTAAAGTTATAAGTGATATAGTTTTATTCCGGATTATCAACTACGATGACTTTAATACCAAGTTTATCAAACAGGCTTAAATCCTGTTCGGAAGAGTCCCAGTCTGTAATTAAAGTATTGAGCCGATTAGCAGGACAAATACTTACAATTGAATCGAAACCGATTTTTTCTTTAGGATATAAGCCAATGGTCAATCTGGAACTATCAATTAAAGCATTGAAAAAACTTATATAAGGCGTACTTTGTATAGATAGTCCAAAGGATGCAGAGATACAAGCAGAGGTAATGAAGCATTTGTCAAGACGGAGCCTTTTAACGGTTTCAACAGCGATGGTATCACAGCAGTTTCCTTTATTATCCATTTCTCCGCCAAGAATAATAACGGATACATCTGTTAAGGTGCGAAGCTCATCAGCAATTAAGATAGAATTTGTGACCACCTTAATTTTTAAATGTGCTGGAAGGTTTTTAACCATAAACAATCCTAATGTTGTTGAGGGAATGTATATGACATCGTTTTCCTGGATTAATGAGACGGCTTCTTTTTTGCAATCTGAAGGTAATTAGGTTTTATCTGGGGAATATCTTTGAAGGTCATTGTTTCAGGTCTTCCGGCTGCAATTTGGCGAATGGGCAATGCACCGCCATGAGTTCTTTTAATAACCCTTTTTCTTCCAAAATTCTAAGGTCACGTTTTGCGGAGTCATAGCTGACGTCAAAATTTTTGGATGTCAGTGTTTGAAATACTGCCATGTTGGGATAACCATTCTAAAATAGCGCGGTGTCTTTCTTCAATATACATGAGAACCCTCCTTTGAAAAATAGAACTGTAGTTATTATTGTTACTGAATTTAATATACACGATTATTAACGAAAAGTCAACATAAACGTTAATAGATGTTAAAACAAGAACAAAAAAAATAGGAATAAACGGTCAAAAAAGAGGAATCTAACATAGAAAAGGAAGAACTGAGCGAGGAGTACAAATCAAAAAAGAAAAATAGATATTGAGTGATAGATAGAAATTGCGGCTCCATAGATGGTTTCTCACCCAAGCCGCTGGCTATTCATGACAATAGAATGTTCGCGGAGCGTGCATTCTATTGTTTAGTAATTTACAGATATTTTTACAAACCAGAAGATACAGACAGATAAGAATGCCTCTTTTTTACACATATATGCGTTTAATCTTCATCGGAAGCCGTTTCCCTCCGCTTTATAATAAAGACAGGATTCAGAGGGTGAAGTCTGTGCATCGAAAAGCAGACTGCGGGAGGATGATATGCGTGAGTTGATCTATGATAATGTGCGAATTCAGTTTTTGTCAGAAGAGGTACTTCGGCTGGAAGTCAGATATGGGGCATATTTCACGGATCGGAATACGCTTTGGATTCCGGACAGGGGAGCGTTTGAAAAGGCAGGAAAGAGACTGCCGGAAAGTCAAAGCAGATCCAGGGAAAATCAGGGCAGGCAGCAAAGCATGGTGGTAAGAGAAGAGGCTGCTCAGGAACACAGCCGTCCGCAGCGGTTTTTGCTGGGAGACCTTCTTCTTGTTTTGCCGAATCCGAAAGAAGGACTGAGGGGCTTCAGATTTTTAGAGAGGGCAAATGCGTTTATCAGTACGAAAGAGTAAAAATAAACGGAAAGCTTCCGGCCCGGCACAGACTCCGTGGATTTATCCGCTGTTGGACGTACCAAGGATTTTGCTGCCGGAAAAAACTGCAGCACTTCTGAAAAGAAAAATATATCCTGCAATGGGATGCAGAGGATCTTTATCTTCTGGTGTGCAAAAAGATGCAAGAAAGCTCCGGGAAGCGTATGTCTGTCTGACCGGAAGGGCAGATATGCTCCGGGAGGCTGTATTGGAGGATCAAAAATCGAGCCTTGTTTGAAGCAGCCACTGAGATTACTCAAAGCGGCATCAGATGGAAAGAGTGAGGCAGAAACACCTGCCAATGGATTGTATACAGAGATCCTGAAGAACCCTGAGAGATATTTTCAGGACAGAAAAAAGAATTGCCCTATTTGGATTATCTGGAAATGACGGAGTGTCAGAGACAGACAAATTTAAAACAGATGCTTCGAAAACCAGGAAACGGCAGTCTGTTGCCGATGCTGTACAGAAACGTGTATGAAAGCTGGGAGAACGGCATGCCGATCTGCCGCCGACTGGACTGGGAATATCCCCAGGATAAAAAGGTGCTGCTATATTTGCAGGAGTTTATGATCGGAGATCTGCTTGTTGTGCCGGAAAAAGAAAAAGTCTGAAATTTACCTGCCGGAGGGATTGTGGCTGTATCCGTGGACAGGAAAGGTATATCAGGGAAAACGCTGCAGGAAGCTGAAAAATCAGTCAGAGCAGCCGGAACTTTATATCCGGCTGGGAGCGGTTTTGATCCTGGCGGAGGATACTGCCTGTGTCAAGGAGCAGAACTGGGAGCTTTTGACGATGGATTATTATCCCTGTAAAGAATGTTTGCAAGACGGATTTCTGTATGAGGATGACCGTGAGACGGATGCGTACAAAAACGGAAAATATCGCAAGACCTATTATCATACCTCCTATGATGGAAATCAAAAGGCATATGGACTTAGCATTTCAAACGCGGAGGGAGACTTTGCGGGCAGGTTTGCAGGTAAAAGGCGGACATTGCGGATCCGGTGTCATGAGCTTTTGGGAGAACGGGTAAAACAGGTGTTGATCAATGGGAGAAAACAGACTTTTGAGAGAATCTTGAAATCAAAGGAGGCGAAGGTATTCGGGACAGCAGGCGCAGCACCGGACAGCGATGTGGCAGAGCTTGTGGTAGAACATCCGCTGTCAGAATGCTTGCATGTGGATTTTGTGATGGAATGACAGGGCGTTCGCCTGTTTACGTAGGGGGGAAGCGGCTTGACATAATCGTCGCGCGTGGACAAGTCATTTCGAAACCAGCTGGGCGTCACGCCGGTCCAGCGCTTAAAGAGGCTGGTGAAGTGTCGGTAATCCGGGAAGCTCAGCAGGTCGGATATTTCCTGAATGGACATTTCCGTAGAGCGCAGAAGATCCTGTGCAATTGCCAGCTTTCGGGACAAGTAATAATGATAGGGCGTCATATGAAAGGTTTCTTTAAACAGATGAATCGCACGGGAATTGGAAAGATGTACCTGTGCAGCGATATCTGCGATGTTGAGCGGTGCAGTCAGATTCTGCTCGATGTAGGTTTTCATGATCTGGGGGGCAGAGGTATCGGTCTGCAGTCCGTTTAGCTGCTCGGAAAACTGAATGATATGCTGATGGAGTAAAAAGGGCCAACTCGTTTTTGTTGAGCGAGGGCTCTTTTTCCAGCTTCTGAAGGATCTGCATCAGGTAATCGCTTTTCCAGAAATTCCGGACGCAGCAGTTGAAGCCGAGCTGATAATCACTGAGCAGATGACTGACCAGGTTTCCCTGACCGTTGAACCAGATCTTTACCCAGGGATCATTATGGTCGGAATAATAATGATGAAACGTACAGGGATGCAGAATGTAGGCATCCCCTGCCGTGAGCCTGGTTAAGGCCAGTAAATTCCACATAGCCGGTTCCCTGCAGCACGCATTCAAACACATAATGATCTCCGTTGAAGCGCCGGATGTGGTAATAAGGATCGCGGTAGCTGATCCCGGCGGAAAGCGGGGCAAATTCCGGAGAAGCCATGCCTGTGTAGGGGCAGATCTTTTCAGAGTGGATTTCATAAAGGTCGCGTTTGGTAATCAATGTAGTGTCCTTTCTGTCAAAGAGCGGGAAAAGTTACAATTGGTTTTGCCCGGTTCTTTTGTTTCTTGTTTGTGCAGTTTTTGTATCGATATAACTGGGCATCCGCTTTTGAAATCGCTTGCTCTATGCTGCCCTCAGATTTATGATAAATGCTGTATCCCATAGAAACCAGAGGAAGATTGCAGTCCTGCTCCCGGCTGGAATTTAAATTATTTATAAAAAAGGCTGATTGCATTTAAAATATCAATTTCATCTGCTTTATCAGATAATACACCAAATTCGTCGCCGCCGATCCTGTAACAAAATCCGATGCCTGAAAAAGACTTCAGTATCAAACCGGCAATCGTGCTGAGACACTGGTCTCCATACTGGTCCCAAATTGGTCATTGATTTTTTTGAAATCATCCACATCAAAGAATATAATCGCCCCATAACCCAGGGACTCCAGATGCTGGATTTTTTTATATTCATAGGCGCGGCGGTTAAACAGACCGGTCAGGATATCGTGCTTCTCTTTCAACTCACAAAAAACGCATAATAAAGGATGAGGGATAAGGAAACGCAGGACCAGGTTGTATGGATGGATGGAAACAGAACCTGTATAGAGGTTCCTCCAAGAATGAACAAAAACAGCAATAGCAGTGCAAAGCAATCTTTGTTTTGATAACGCTTGGCGATGTACAAGGTTTCTTTAAAAAGTATGGTCATGCTCCAGATATAAGCGGCAACATAAACAAAAAACAAGGTCCGCGGAAATATTCATTTTGCCGAGAAATGGAAAATATCAGACCGAATTTTGGCGAGAGTACAGTCAAAAGCATGTTGATGACAGCCGGAAGGAACAGGTAAAGTATATTTCTGTAATTTTTATGGTTAAGAACAAATGCAAGAGAAATGGTAATAAATGGAGAAAGTGAAAAGCCGAGCACATTAAAAACCATATTCGGGAGGCTAAAAGAGGCAATGGGCCGTCCAAAACAGAGGTCCGGTTTCCGCAAGGATGACAAGTATCGTGCAAAAAATGGCAGTGGAAAAAAAACGTTTCATGTTACGGTCCAGAAGGTTATTTCTGCCGACGACAAAAGCTAATAGCAGCATGGCTAACATATTCATTATAGATAGGGCAACATAATTTTCCAGCATTTCTGACCTCATTTCTGGTTTGAGTTATTGTAAGATGATGATAGCACTTTTTTATACATATACGCAAGCTTTTTGTATAGTGAAAAACGGAGGCGAAGATTATGATGAATGAGTAAAGTGCATAAGGAAAGCAACAAAAGATAAAAAATGACAGCAATGTTACTGCACTGCCCTCCGGCAGAAGCTTTTTTGCAGATAAAAGGGAAGATCGAATAGGTGCAAAAAAGTAGTGAGCATTTTGGGAAAACGCGTGACAGACAGGGATCTTTTACCGAAAGGTTTTCATTGCGGGAAATAAAAATGGAGAATAGAGAGGAAATTATGAAACCAAAGAATATGCTTCTGACGTTGGATACATGTCTGGAACAGGAGAAAACGGGGAGAAAAACAGGGCTGCTGGTGACGGCACTGATGAATGGACTGATGCTTGTTCTGTCCCTACCCTTTATGGACTGGATCAAGCTGGTAAATATTCGAAGCTTTTTGCTAAGCTGGGGATTACAAGAGAAGCAGCAGGCAGCCTGTATTCGAGCTACAGTATTTTTCCCTGCTGGGATTTGTAAAAATTCCGGAAAAGGCGTTTTCGGATTGTATGCGATGCTGTTGCTGATCCTGCTGGCTGCAACCTGGTATCTGGAGCTTCTGTATATCTGGAAGGTTTTCGCAACAGCAAAGGGGACGATGGGAAGGGAGGCTTCATACTTATGTGATCGGAAAGGCCTCGACACTTCTGACAGCACTTCTGGTGTTTGGCTCTTACGGTTTTGTCCTGTATTCCAACAATGTGGTGAAAATGAAGGGCTTTTTCCGGATCGTGGATCCTGGCAGTTGAACTGATATTGGCGCTTGCAGCCTATGGACTGATCAAACGGATGGAGGCGAAGGAGAGGATCGCTGCCATGAACACGGGCTGATCAAAGAATTTCAGAAAAAAACTGGGTACTGTTTCTGATGCTGATCCCGCTGTGTGTGTTCTTTCTGATCAATTCCTACCTGCCGATGATCGGTATTTACTTTGCATTTGTGAACTTTAATTTTTCCGACGGTCTGTGGGCAAGCCCCTTTGTAGGACTGAAAAACTTCGAATTTCTGTTCCAGTCCCAGATGGGCAGACTGATCCGCAATACGGTTTTATATAACGTAGTCTTTATCGGGCTTGGAAATGTGCTTCAGATCTTCTTTGCGATCCTGGTCAGCCAGCTGACGGTAAAATGGTTTAAAAAGACCGGTCAGACGCTGATGTTTATGCCCTACTTCGTCTCCTACGTTATGTTAAAGGTCATGGTTTACAGCCTGATGGAGTATCAGTATGGTGCGATCAACAACATGATTCGTTCCTCGGGAGGGACGGCGATCGATTTTTACAACACACCGGTGTACTGGCCGTTTCTGATCACCCTGTTTTACATGTGGAAATCCGTCGGCTACGGTATGGTTATTTATCTGGCGACGATCATGGGCATTGATAACGAGCTGTATGAAGCGGCAAAAGTAGACGGTGCGAATATTTTCAAGAGAATCCTTTACATTACGCTGCCGCAGATCAAGCCAACATTTATTATCCTGCTGATCTACTCTCTGGGCAGCATCATGAAAGGTAATTTTGAACTGTTTTATCAGACCGTCGGAAACAACGGACTTTTTGTATGACGTGACAGACATTCTGGACACTTATGTATATCGGATTACGGTCGGACAGCCGCTGAGCATCGGCCTTGGTTGCAGCGGGTCTCTTCCAGTCGATCTTCGGATTTGTGGTCGTTATGGTGACGAACTGGGTGATTAAGAAAAAAGATTCTGAGTACGCATTATTTTAAGGAGAGGAGAAAATGCAAAAAGAAAAGACAGGAAGTAAGATCAAACCTTCCACAAGTAATATTGTATTCAACATACTGGCATATTCCCTGGTCGCCATTGTCTCGATCGTCTGTGTGCTGCCGTTTTTTACTGGTAGTATCCGGTTCGTTTACGGATAACGGAGTGATCGTGAGGGAGGGCTATAGCCTGTGGCCGAAGGTTTTTTCCCTGGAGGCCTACAAGGTCATTTTAAAAATCCTGCGTCTATTCTGCAGGCATATAAAATGACGATTTATTACACAGTTGTCGGTACGGCAGTCGGTCTGTTTATGACGACAATGACAGCCTATGTTGTGTCCCGCAAGGAGTTCAAAGTACCGCAACATTGTGACCTTTATGATGTATTTTACCACGATCTTCGGCGGCGGTATGATTCCGTGGTATCTGCTGTATGCGAATGTCCTGAATTTAAAGGGAACGGCATTTGTTATCTGGTTTCCCGGCATCACGAGCTCATTTCTTGTGATCCTGATGCGGACATTTATTCAGAGCAGCGTGCCGGATGCGATTGCGGAATCTGCCAAAATCGATGGAGCAGGACTTTACAATCTTTATCAAAATCGTCCTGCCGGTATTAAAGCCCGGTCTTGCAACAGTGGGATTGTTCCTGGCGCTTGGTTACTGGAATGACTGGTATCGGTCGTCCCTGTTTTCCACAAATGCCAATACCTATGAGCTGCAGTTTTATCTCTATAATATGCTGAGCTCTACGACCGCATTAAAGGATCTTGCAGTAGGAGCAACGGCACAGATCGAGAGCATGCCGGGGCAGTCGATGAAAATGGCGATGGCGGTCATCGTAACCGGACCGGTGCTGTTATTCTATCCGTTCGTACAGCGGTATTTCGTATCCGGCATTACAGTCGGTGCGGTAAAAGGCTGAGAAGCTGTATATAGAAACGGAGCATCCGTTTTATAGATATAAAAATTCAGGAAAAAGAGGAATGCCGTAGATCATACGGAAACGCAGGAAAGGGAGGAAACATATGCGTAAAAAGTTGTAAGTGTACTATTGACAGCGGCAATGACCGCTACGATGTTGGCGGGCTGCGGCAATAAGCAGACTGCAGATAGTCAGCTTGGGGAAAGCTACGAGGAAACTATGGCTGCAGTGCAGAGTGAAGAGGCTGCCACAAAAGAGACGGAAACCACAGCACAGGCAAAGGAGCTGGATTATTCCGAACGGGTTGACCTGGTATTTTATCTGCTTGGTGACGCACCGGCAGGGCTGGATCGCGTAGAGGATAAGATCAATGAGATCCTGCTGGAAAAGGCAAATGCAACCGTAGATTTTCAGTTTTCTACATGGACAGACTGGGGTGAAAAAATACAAGCTGCAGCTGACCACCGGCGGTGTAGATTTAATCTATACCGCAAGCTGGAATAATTTCGGACAGCTGGCACAGAGCGGTGCATTTTTACCGCTGGATGATCTGCTGGATCAGGTATCTCCTGATTATAAAGCTCAGATCGACCCCGCAGCGCTGGAGGGCTGTCGTGTAAACGGAAAGATCATGACCATTCCATGCCTTTGGAAGCAGTACACACCAGCAGGAATTGAGTACCGCGAAGATCTGAGAGAAAAATATGATCTTCCAGTGCCGGATTCCATCGAAAATCTGGAAGCATACTTAAAGGGCATTCAGGAAAAGGATCCCAGCCAGGGACTGCTTGCGCAGAATCCCCAGGGTATTTTAGCATATGAGGATGATCCGGTTGTGGGAATCGAGAGCGGATATGGTCAGCGTGTGAAAATGGCAGACCCGACGAAAGTTGAGGATTACTGGTTCTCTGACGAGTTCGTAGAGGATATGAAGCTGTTGAAGGATTGGGCGGATAAGGGCTACTGGTCCAGAAGTATTCTCTCCAACACAACAGATGCAGGAGAACAGTACGATAACGGTCAGTGCGTAGCCTTAGTTTACGGTCTGAACCCGAACAAATACGCAACCCGTGTAGAAACATGGAAAGCAGATCACCCGGATTGGAAAACAGCATATTTTACATTTAGTGAAGCTGCTGGTAAGGTATGGTCCACAACCCCTACTGCAGATGCAACTGCAATTACCAAAGACTGCAAAAATCCGGAAAGAGCGATGAAGGTTCTCGAGCTTCTGGCAACCGATAAGGATTTGAACCTGCTGACTCAGTATGGCATCGAGGGCGAGGATTATGAGGTAACCTCGGATGGCCTGTATCAGAGTCTGAACTCTGACTTCGGTTATGAAGGCTTAAATGCGTGGTCCTTAAGAAATCCGGAGTACAAGCTGCCCAACGGCGAAGGCGGAAAGCTGCTGCAGGAGATGTTTGACAACTATGGAAAGCTTTGTGAAGAAAAAAAGGTATGCCGAGTGTAGATCCTTATAGCGGTTTTTCTGAGGATTACAGCGCATATTCTGCAGAAAAGGCAGCAATCGATGATGTAGTAAGCGAATATCTGCGTCCTCTGCAGAACGGTCTGGTAGACGACGTGGATGCAGCTGTTGAAACCTTCCGGGAGAAAGTAAAGGCAGCAGGGCTGGACAGCGCAAGAGAAGGCTGGGCAGCACAGTGGCAGACATACTGTGAAGAAACAGGACTGAAGTAAACCGTTACGATACCAGATGCCTGAGGGAGCGTTTGTCAGGCGTGTCCTGTAGAAGATAAAAGAAGAAACCCGCGGCGATTCCTGAGGTTTGATGTCAGGATGCCGCGGGTTTTTGGATGAAAAATGAGTTGTATGAAAGTCTTTTCTATGACATATTTTATTCAGATCAATTTTATTAAAAATGATTTGAATAAAAATGTTTTAAATAAAAAGAGGAGAGGAAGATGCTTTTATTGCTTACGTTAGATTCTCTTTACGAATAAAAAATGTTATACTATATCGGCACGCGAGTGCGGAAATGAGAGGAAAACACAAAAGGAAAGAGGAAAACACCATGAAAACAACCGTTGCGATCGTTGGACTCGGAAGCCGCGGAAGAGTAACCTATGCGCCGATTGCCAAACAATATCCGGATTTAATGGAGATTACAGCACTGGCGGACATCAATCCTGCCTGTGTAGAGGAAGTTGCAAAAGAGTACAACGTACCGAAGGAGCGCTGCTTTACGAGTGCGGAAGAGCTTTTGGCACAGCCGAAGCTGGCAGATGCGATTTTATCTGCACTCAGGATCAGGATCATGTCCGGGAAGCGCTGATGGCGCTGGAAAAAGGCTACCATATCCTGATGGAGAAGCCGATTTCCCCAGTGCAGAGGACTGCAATAAGCTGTTGGAAGCGTCCCGTAAGTATGACAGAAAAATCGTAGTCTGTCATGTGCTGCGCTATACGCCCTTTTTCTCGAAGATCAAGGAGATCATTTCTGAGGGAATCATTGGCGATGTTGTAACGATTCAGGCCATCGAGAACGTCGGCTACTGGCACCAGGCCCACAGCTTCGTACGCGGCAACTGGAGAAACAGCAATACGACTAGCCCCATGTGTCTGCAGAAGACCTGTCACGATTTCGACCTGTATCTGTGGTTGGCGGACAAGACGCCCAAGCGCGTATCCTCGATGGGAGATACTTATTTCTTCAAGGAAGCTTGCGCACCGGAGGGTGCTGCGCTTCGCTGCATGGACGGCTGTAAGGCAAAAGAAAACTGTCCGTTTGACGCGGAAAAAATTTATATCACCAACAAGCGTACCGGCATCGCACAGGGCAACACCGAATGGCCGGTTGACGTCCTGGCAATTCATCCGACAGAGGAAAGCATCTATGAAGCGATCAAGACAGGCCCTTACGGACGCTGCGTATTTCATTGCGACAACAACGTTGTAGATCATCAGATCACGAATATTGAAAACACCGACGGCAGCAACATCAGCTTTTCCATGAGCGGATTTACGAGTGACGGCGCTTCCCGTTACTGTAAGATCATGGGAACGAAAGGCGATATCACAGCGGATATGACGAAAAATATCATCGAAATCGGACTGTTCGGACAGCCGAGAGAGGTGATTGATGTGACGAAGCTTGCGACGGATTTCAGCGGACATGGCGGCGGTGACGTCAGGATGGTTCTGGAATTTTTGGAAATGATCACGACCGGCAAGGAACCGCAGGGTATCACCTCGCTGGAGCAGTCGATCAACAGCCATCTGGTTGCGTTCGCGGCGGAAGAATCCAGATTAAACCATGGCGCGCCGGTGGAGATCGGATAAACGGGACATGGAAAATCGTTAAGGAAAGAATCGAAGGTGGTGCAAACGAAAAAGCAGTATGGAGACTTTTCATTAACTGCCCTTTCGTTTGCATCAATTTCGATTTTTTCTGGTTGAACAAAGTGCGTCAACTCTATATGGACTTTTAATTATGACACTCTATTTATAATAGGATAGCGTGTACACATAGAAACACATAGAATTTATAATTCAGTCCTGTATTCTGACACCAGAAATAAGCCTCCCTAAAGAAGCTAAAAAAAATATACAGTTATGATACGTTAACAGAGCATATGTGGTTTTGGTTTTATAAAATGTTGTTCTGTAGACAGAGGAATAATCTTACCACCACAGGAAGAACACTTGCATATATCTTTATTATAAAGAAGACGGATAATGGCAGGTGCATCCATATCTTTCAGCTTGGAAATATTTTTTGCAACCAAGGATGTTTCTACATAGGGTAATCTTTTTTTCTTCTTATTTCCAAACATCACCTTTTTCATCACTTCAAGCGTTGTCAGTTTTCCCTAGAGCTGCATCAACGCACCACCATTTTTGTACATTTCTCTGTTGTTTATTTCATCAAACAGGAAGAAAAAATTCTTTCCTGTTTTTTGTCTTTCCAATTAATTTTAGACCAATCGTTGAAATAACAAAAATTAATGCTGATGTTAGGATGAAAATACCATCAGCTAACCACAAATAGGATAAACGTATAATGGAATATAATTAAGAATTTACTATCAGCAAAATTTTCATGTCCAATCCTCCTTTTAAAATCTCATTAATCTTATAAAAATTTTTATTCTAAAAATGGGATTTTGTATAACAGTAAAAACACATGTTGAAAAAAATACTATATACAAATCCTAATGTCTGTGATTTACCCATTTTTTCTTTTGGAAAGTTTCCTTTCATAAAAAATAAATTATATTTTCTATATTGAGGTGTTGAAACGCAGCCGCAGTCCTCGCATACATTATTCAAAACCGGTTTGCAATTCATGATGTGATAAAGCGGCCTTTCATAATGTGCAGACGAAAAAATATTTGGATTCAAAAGAATAAAAATAGATGATTTTGAATCGTACTGAATATTCCATGATTCACCACCTTCCGGGTTGTCGAACAACAGCAGATTCCAAAAGTGTCTTGTTGATTACAGAAGGTAAACATCTGTAGAGCGAGGATCAACATGTAATAAGTGACTGGATATATTTTAAATCTGTGCAAATCTTTCTAATGAAGGTGGCTTAGAAAGATATGAAGGCTGGCTTTGATGGTGGTGTTGACGATTATTGCCAACATTTGATGTTGTTAAACCAATCTGGTTAAATGCTATATCAAGATTTCTACCGGATTCAGGAACTTGGGAAAAGATATCTTTAGGGCGACCACATTTGACTAAATCAGCTATCAGTGAGAAGGTCTATGCTTTTATGAGAAGAATTGGAACGACTGTCAAGTCTGCCTGTGGTTTTGCGAACATGGACGCATGTTCACAGAAATGTCATCATAATGAAGAAACAACCTGGTGATAGAATTATTCCTAAAAAATGAATTTACATTAGTTGCAAAATCGCTTTATGCTTCTGCCTGTGCCTTATGGCGTCAATGATGGAATTTATTTATCGTGTTATAGAACACCAGGAAAAGGATGTTGTTTGGATAAAGACAGTGTCATCATGCCAGAATCTTCAACCAGCTTTTGTATATCCAACTTGATTGCAGACAGAATGATTGATGAAGCAAACCTTCCTTCCAGATTTTGAGCAGTCAGAAAACTTATCTTGACATCTTCATCTCTTGAACGTAAACATTTTTTCAGGAACAAAACAAAAGGCTCTTGATATTCAGAAAATGCGGTTGAATCGTGCATTACAGGCTTGTACCTTCATTTGGATGGAAAAAAGAACATAAGCAATAAAACCTACAGAATAAGTGTGTTGATGATTCTCTACCTATTCGGCAATCTATCCGAAATACTCTTGATTTCGGAAGATAGCTGGAAAATTATGATTATCTCATAGGGAATAAACAATCTTAGTACAAAAGCAAGTTCTGTATGAACTTAACAAGAACGGATTATGGAAAGTAATTCCACTGCTTTTTTTTAACTAAAAAATAAAAATGCGCCACATTTGGCAGGCCATAAAACGGTACATTCAAAAATTTTTCAAATAAAGACCTTTATTGCGGAATAAAAACTCCCCCATATCCGCCGCTGTTGACAGGCCACGCAAAATGTGGATACCTGTTCAGACAGTGGATTGGATATGGGGATAATTTTTGTCAAATCATATCAATAAATACGGTTGTCATACGCTGAAATGTTCTGCATGGCACCAGGAATGCGCTGCAGCAGAGCTGTTTTTTGGCGGCTTCACACATCGAATTCGTCATCCATCGCATCGAAGAACACGATGCCGATGATGCCTCGTCCGGTGTGTGCACCGATGGCGCAGCCGATGGTAGATTCTACCAGCTCCTTTGGAGAAATGACCTGCAGCAGAAGGTCTTTGGTATACTGCAGGGAATCGGGATCTTCCCCGTGGCAGATGCCCATGATCTGACAGGACGGGTCTGCAATGTTTTCCTGTGCATATTCGATCAGGGCTTTTAGGGATTTTTTACGGCCGCGGATGGTTTTTAATACCTGCAGGCTGCCGTCCTTGTCAACGATCAGAACAGGCTTCATATCCAGCAGCTCTCCTGCAGTTCCTTTCCATTTGGAAAGGCGGCCGCCCTTGATCAGATAACGGAGTGTGCTGACAGTAAAAACATGCCGGATATGGTTGACATAAAAATCAGCGGCGCGCAGCAGCTTTTCCTTGTCTGCACCGGCCTCCCGTAAAAGCAGCAGCTTGTATACGATCAGGCCAAAGCCGATGGCAGCGGATTTGGAATCCACGATGGTCGATCGAAATCCGGATAGTCCTCAAGGATATTCTGCTTTGCGATGTTAGCGGCATTAAAGGTCTTATGCGATTCCGGTGGAAAAAGCATAGATAGATCACGCTGTCGTTATGTTCTGCATAGGGGCGGAACGCTTCCTCAAACATAGCGGGATTGATGTGATAGGTTTTGATATCGCGGCTGACGT
>VOFG01002256.1_pt1 | contig 49193 bp, 67 predicted proteins | sample 5384171 | NCBI WGS metagenome assembly VOFG01 (sample SAMN12384726, study PRJNA508395) | human gut metagenome | isolation source: healthy gut F | host: Homo sapiens
CTGTCTGGAACTGAAAGATACTCTTCGGGGAAGTCCTTGGGACTGGATTGATTGGGGGCTCACCATCGCGGGTGGCAGTATATCCGTTTTATTTTGGATGATAGTGTAATTCGTTTATCTGTTTTGCCTGTTAAATCAGTAACTTTGCAAGCGGTAGAGTTCCCCAATAGTCCGTGTGGTCTATCGCGGGTACAACAATGCGAATGCGAATGGCGGTGTGTCGAATGCGAATGCGAATAACGATGCTTCGAATACGAATGCGAATATCGGCTCGCGTCTGGAAATCTAACAAATCGGCGTACAGCAGCGGGGACGTGTCCCCGAAGCGGTGCCGAGGGGAGCAAGCCACAGCAACAGCACCAGAAAAGGTGGAAAGCTGAAAAATCACGCGTCGGGTGGAGTTTGGTAGGCTGTTATCAGTTCGAAGAAGTCAGACCCGGGGAAAGGAAGGCCCTCATCTTCCATGTTTATTAACCAATAGCTTATGCGCAGGGAAGGATATATTATCGAGGAAATCATCGAATACTCCAATATGTCGGAGGCATTCGATTCGGTACTTCGCGGAACCGATCGTAAGAGGTCAAGGCAGGGACGATTCCTGCTTGCCCATAGGGAGAAGATTATCGCCGAACTGACGGCTTCCATTGCGGACGGCTCATTCCGGCTGGGCGGCTACCATGAGAGGGAAATTGAAGAATACGGTAAAAAACGTATTTTGCAGATCCTGTCCATGAAAGACCGCATCGCTGTGTTTGCCATCATGAATGTGGTGGACCGCCACCTGCAAAAACGTTATATTCGGACAACCGGTGCAAGCATCAAAAGGCGCGGTACTCATGACCTGATGAACTGCATACGTACCGATTTGCAAAAAGATCCGGAAGGCACGCTTTACGCATACAAATTTGACATCCGGAGGTTTTACGACAATGCGCGGCAGGACTTTGTTATATGGTGCTTCCGGAGGGTGTTCAAGGACAAAAGGCTGTTGGTGCTACTGGAGCGGTTTGTTAAGCTGCTGCCGGAAGGTATCAGTTTCGGACTGCGCAGTTCACAAGGGGCAGGAAATCTGCTTCTGTCTGTATTTTTAGACCACTATCTGAAGGATAAGTACGGGGTTCGTTATTACTATCGCTATTGCGATGACGGACTGGTACTCGGTAAAACGAAAGCGGAATTGTGGAAGATTCGTGATGTTATTCACAGGCAAATGGGAAAAATAGACTTGGAAATAAAGCCGAATGAACGGGTATTCCCTGTAGAAGAAGGCATTGATTTCCTTGGCTATGTTATCCGTCCCGACTATGTAAGATTGCGGAAACGCATCAAACAGAGGTTTGCCCGGAAGATGCACGAGGTAAAATCGAGAAAAAGACGGCGGGAACTGATTGCCAGTTTCTACGGCATGACGAAGCACGCCGACTGTAATAAGTTGTTTAAAAAATTAACAGGCAAAGAAATGAGAAGTTTTAAAGACTTGAATGTCGCTTACAAGCCGGAGGACGGCAAGAAGCGATTTCCCCGGAGTGGTGGTAAGCATCCGGGAACTGGTAAACTTACCGATTGTAGTGAAGGACTTTGAGACCGGTATCAAAACCGAGCAGGGAGAAGACCGCTGTATTGTGGCCATCGAAGTGAACGGCGAGGCAAAGAAGTTCTTCACCAACAGCGAGGAAATGAAGAATATTCTCGCACAAGTAAAGGAAATGCCGGATGGTTTCCCGTTTGAAACGACCATCAAGACAGAGACCTTCGGCAAAGGTAGAACCAAATACGTGTTTACATGAGAAGAGTTGAAGGAAGTTCCGGGGTTTCGCTGATGGAATGCACGAACCCGGTTAAAGACAAATGGCGCATCCGCTGGGATGTGCAGGAAAAAGAGAACGGCTCTGCCTCCTACATGGAAGAGGAGTTCGGGCATAAGCCTACTGATGAGGAAATCCGCACATTGGTTATGTCCTGGTATAACAGCCAGACTGATGCAGCTATCCTATCCGGATTCGCCTATAATGGTGCCCCTGTATGGCTTTCTACGGAGAACCAGTACAACTATAAGGCAGCATACGATCTGGCTGTTCAGACGGGCGGAGAAACCCTACCGGTCACATTCAAGTTTGGTTCGGATGAACAGCCCGAATACCATACTTTTAGTCGGTTAGATGAGTTGAAAGACTTCTATACGAAAGCGGTAAGGTATATCCAGAAGGTTCTGGCTGAAGGCTGGGAAAAAAAGGATAAGTTCAATTTGGAATTATATCGGATTGAGTGATTGACAATCCCTTCGGGGGAGGGATAAAAAAAGCCCCCGGCCTGTTAATATAGACGCCAATCATTTATTAACACAAAACGCCACGAGAGTGCGCGACCGGGGGCAATGCCCTCTGCCGCACTCTCGTGGCGTTTTTACGCATTAAATAAATGATTGGCATTGCAAAAGTACAAAAATGATTGGATATGACATTGTTTGAAGCACTTAAATTTAACAGAGAACCGCTTGAAATGCTTATAAATTTGGGCGGCAAGCAGGATGACCTTCGATTCATAGACTTATATACGGAGTATGAGGTCATGAAAAAACAAGGTGAAAAGACCACTTATGCAGTGGCGTTTTTGGCAAATAAATATTCGGTAAGCGAACGTAAGGTGTATGATGTTATCAAACGGTTTGGAAAGCACTGCACGCTCGGTGCAGTGTGATTGATGTGCCGGGGATGCCTTGTGTTGTCCGGTAGAGCTACCTTTGTACAACCAAAAATAAAGCTCATGAATAAGTATTACCAGACATTAGACAAGATACTCCAAACGGGCAAAATCCAGACCAATAGGAAAGGCCGTATCAAGTATCTATTAAACGAAAGGCTCATGCTGACCCCCGCTGATTTACTTGACATATTTGAAAGCCACGGGATAGCCAGGAAAAAGCTGAAAGAGGAATTGAAACTGTTTATGCAAGGAGTCCGGGATGTGGAAAAATACAAAGAGGCAGGGATTACCTGGTGGGATTATTGCGGCCATACCCTTGTAAACAGCTATCCAACTTACTTTGAAAAGCTTCCACCCCTCATAACCAGGATTAACCGGGAAAAGCGCAACAGCAAGAATTATGTCCTGTTTCTTGGAGAAACCGGGGTGGAAAGCAACCAGGCACCCTGCCTGAGCCTTGTGCAGTTCCAAATTGATGAGGGAGAACTGGTGCTATCTGCATATCAGCGTAGTTCTGATGCGAACCTTGGGCTTCCGGCTGATATTTATCATCTTTATCTGATGGCAAGGCAGGTGGAGCTTCCCCTGAAGTCCATAACCCTTGACCTTGGAAATGTGCATATATATGAAAATAACATTGACCGGACTCTGGAACTGTTATCCGGAGTTGAAAACATTAAATTTGACTTGAACGTATGAAGAATATGAATTTATCTGCACCACTGCCATTTGTAGGCCAAAAAAGAATGTTTGCTAAAGAGTTTATTAAAGTTTTGGAACAGTTCCCTGAAGATACCGTGTTTGTGGACTTGTTTGGCGGTTCCGGACTTCTTTCGCATATAGCCAAAAGAAGCAAGCCCGATGCTACTGTTGTCTACAATGACTTCGACAACTACCGGTTCAGACTGAAAAATATCCCACAGACAAATAAACTGCTTGCCGATATTAGGGAGCTGGTGGGTAATTCGATACCCAAACATAAACCAATTAAAGGGGAACTTAGAGAACGCATTTTTAAACGTATCGAGGAAGAAGAACTAAATGTTGGGTACGTGGATTTTATAACCTTATCATCCTCACTTATGTTCTCCATGAAGTATAAATTGTCTGTAGCCGAAATGCGCAAGGAAGTCCTTTATAACAACATTCGCAAGACCGGTTATCCGGAGTCTTCTGACTACTTAAAAGGGCTTGAAATTGTATCATGCGACTACAAAGCAGTATTCAACCAATATAAGGATGTTCCCGGAGTCGTCTTTTTAATTGATCCGCCTTATCTTTCCACTGATGTTGGTACGTACAATATGTATTGGCGCTTGTCTGATTATTTGGATGTTTTAAAGATACTCGAAAAGCATTCCTTCGTTTATTTCACATCCAATAAATCCTCCATACTTGAACTGTGTGAATGGATTGGAGCAAACAAAACCATTGGCAATCCTTTTGAGGGTTGTACAAAAAAGGAATTCAATGCCCACATGAATTATTCTGCCGAATATACAGACATGATGCTGTATAAGAAACAGGAAAAATTAGTTCATAAAACAGCTGCTTAGCACTGAACAAAGATACAATTTTTCAAGCAGAAGGCCAAACTTTTGAGCCTTATTTTAATGCCGTTATAAAGCCATTTTTTATGAAATTATAAAGCCGAAACAGAGGTCATTACAAAACTTTTGTTTCGGCTTTTTGAGTGTTGCGCGCTTTCCTTTTTTGAACGCTTCAGTTCTTCGGCTTTATAAATATGTAGTTCACTGTTTGAGAACTGCGTATGTAATTCTGCAATCAACGGTTCGTCTTTTTTTCAGTTCAATCGTTGAAATGCTTTTCACTGCAAGTGGAGAAAGATGGTGTCGCAATAATTCATCTTTCATATAAATGCAGACTCCTTGTGGAGAACATTCTTTTTGCAGCCTACCCCGATATGAAGCACGGGCGGATAGAACTGCAGTGTCGGGATAGGAGCGTCATATTCCCACGGACCAACAGTGATGAGTAATTGGTATTCGGCCAGCGGTATTTCTTCCAATCTATAATAGATATCTGTATGTTCCGGACAGCTCTGTTCAAGTTCGGCCGTTCCTTTATCCTTGACACTAAGCAGCAGGGCTGTCTTGTGTTTATTCACAAACTGAAAAATAGCCTGATTCATGGAAGCCGGTGTTGCCGAAGTTCTCCATCCGTCACGGGAGGTAAACGTATCCAGCGCCCACAACTGTTGATTATCACTTTGGGTGGTGACGATGGCTTCCCCTCCGGTGATTCCCGCAACGATTCGTGTCAGTTCATTGCCGCCTCCGATATGTCCGGACAGTACGGAGATAACGAAACGTCCGGTACTGTCAACGTTAATCACTGCCGGATCGGTATATTTGTTCCGGATGCAGGAAGCAATACTTCTCACACAGATGCCGAGTGCACCGATAAAAACGATTGCTTTAAAATCGGAAAAATGTTCTTTCATAAATCCGCTGTACGAGGTGATTGTTTCGCATCCCTCTGCTTCTCCTTTGAGGTATATGGCGGATTCTGCTAACTCTCTGCTTATATTCCTGGCTATGGGCAGACTTGACTCGGGAAATTAAAATGATTGCTGTCTGAACGCTCTTTTCCATCCTGAAAATAATTAATTGAGGTAATGTTGCAAAAGTACAATAATAATCAGTTTTCTTTTCTTGAGAGAGAGTGTAAATTTCTTGAGATATGTTATGGAGATACAAATTAAATGAGATGAAATTTTTACCTTTGCAGAAGTAAAAAGAACTGCAATGGAAAAGAATCCGTATATAGAACTGGCCGAGTGCCTGCTGCCCGAGGAAATGGTTGAATACTTTGAAGTGGTCAAGGTTGAAAAAACCAAAGAAACACTTGATGTGACACTGGAAGAACGTGACAATGGAGTTGACGGCTATGAGGCCGGACAGCTACGTCCCAACGGGTTCTACGAGGAAAGCACAGTGCGGGACTACCCGGTCAGAGGCCGGAAGATGACCTTTCACGTCAAGCGTCGCCGTTGGGTTGAGATTGAGACAGGTAAGAGCGTTTCAAAACGCTGGGACATAGTAGCTGAAGGCACCCGCTTCTCGAAAGAGTTCGCGGCTTTTTTAAAAGGTATGCTTGGATAGATACCCGATTACGGGCCGCTCTCTTGAGTGGTTCTTCGATATTGACGGAGACCTGTTCGAGCGTCAGTACAAACGCCATCTGAGCGGTTACTGGCAATGGAAAGACACCGCAGAGGGACTACATGCCGAGCAATGGCGTGTCTTCCCTGAAAACATCGGAGAACACCTGAGTATTGATGAGACATCATTGAGTAATGGCGAACTATATACGATTGTTACCAACAAAGCAGCTCACGGGCGAAAACATTCCATAGTGGCCATAGTACTTGGAACTGACTCTGATACGGTACTGCACGCATTAAGACAGATTAACAGTCGTCTGCGCAACAAGGTGATTGAGATAACTCTTGATCTGGCCGACAGCATGCACCGTATATGCCGCTATGCTTTCCCCAGGGCAAAGCGCGTTATTGACCGCTTTCATGTTCAGAAGCTGGCGCTGGAAGCCGTGCAGGAGATACGCATCAAGCATCGCTGGGACGCCGTAAATGCTGATACCGAAGCGCGTGAACAAGCAAAATTATCAGGCGAGAAGTATGTGCCTGAACGGCTTCCAAATGGCGACACTCTCAAGGAGCTACTTGCCCGTGGACGTTATGCATTGTTCAAATCCCCTGATAAATGGACTGAATCCCAACGGCAGCGCATTGATCTGATGTTCTCGCTCTATCCTGATCTTAAAGAGGCATACTGGTTATCTCAGCATCTCAGAGCAATATTTTCTAGCAAGAAATCCACTCCCGATACCGCCCGGCTCAATCTTGCTCGTTGGTATAATAAGGTGGCTGAATCAGGTTTTAAGTCTTTCAACACCATCGCTGCTACCTTTTACGAACACTCCGATGAAATAATAAACTTCTTTGATAACCGATCTACAAACGCATCCGCCGAGTCCATCAACTCTAAAATAAAGGCATTCAGAGCCAAACTACACGGTGTCAACGATACTAAATTCTTTATCTTCCGCCTTTGCAATCTATACGCATAAACACAGGTTTATTACCATGCATCAGGTGGTAGTGACCGGAACCGGAACACATCGCCGGATGGTGGATAGTCCCATCTCGGTAAATGTCTTGACTGCCAAAGATATCAAGGAGGCCAATGTTACGAATCTTGAGGAGGCTCTTACCAAACTCACTTCTAACTTTTCTTTCTCTACCAGCGGTATGGGAACGGAAATGGTGCTTAATGGCTTGAATAGCGATTATATCCTTGTATTGGTGAACGGTCGGAAACTGATTGGCGATGATGCGTTGATGCGCATCAACATGGCAAACGTGAAACGAATTGAAATACTGAACGGTTCGGCATCTGCGCTGTATGGTAGTGACGCCATTGGTGGAGTTATTAATATCATCACGGATGATAGCAAAAACAAGATTGACGCATCGAGCACTACTAAGGTGAGTGACCACGGACGTTTTCGGAAGCTGTGAATCTGGATTTGAATGTTGGCAAACTTTCATCGTATACTTCTTACCAACGCCAACAGTCGGATGGCTGGAAACTTCATCCGATGACCGAAACGGTGAATAAAAAGGGGAAGTGAAACTGGATCCTACCGATAAACAGGCTTTCACCGGTTATCATTCGAATACGGTCAACCAGAGTTTCTCTTATTCTCTGAATCATAAGACAACGCTGTATGCACAGGGTTCGTACTATAATTTCCTGAACGACCGTCCGGTAACGGAATATAAATATAATATGTATCAGGAGAATTATACGTATGGTTTCGGTATGAAGTATATTGTGAATAAGAAAGCATATATCGATGCCGATTTTTATTCGGACAATTACAAGTCGGCTTATGACTATATTCAGGAAAGCGGTGACTTTAAGATTGGAGATAAGGAGACACGTAAGAAACAATATTTTTACCGGGGAAATGTGAAGAGTATCATCAAGGTGAACAGCAAGAACAAACTGTCTGCCGGATTGGAATATCTGGATGAAAAGCTGGAAAGTGAATCGGACAATATCTCTAATAAGACGCTCTACACCATGGCTTTATATGCACAGGATGAGTGGACGATTGCCGAATCTCTGCAAGCAGTAGTGGGATTGCGTTACATTTATAATGAAACATTTGAAGATCATTTCACTCCGACAGCTTCTATTATGTATAGGGAGGGTGGTTTCCGTGGCCGATTGTCTTTTGCAACAGGTTTCCGCACGCCTACTCTTTCTGAAATTTACGCTACGGATCTGGCAAAGACTACCAATCGCTATACTATCGGAAATCTGGAACTGAAACCGGAAGAAAGCAAGAATTTCTCATTGAATCTGGAATATACTCATTCCCGTTTTTCTGTATCAGCAACGGCTTTTGTAAATAATGTGACGGATATGATTAATTACCGTACTTTGAGCGATGAAGAAGCTGCACAGTACGGTGATTATGATGAAGTGCGCCAGCGTGACAACATCGATAAAGTGAGAATCAAAGGGGTGAATGTAAATGCAAATGCTTACCTGGGACTTGGATTCAATCTGGGAGCCGGCTATACGCTGTTGGATGCAAGAAATCTGATAACGGACAAACCGATTGACAAAAGTGTCAAGTATGCAGGAAACGTAAATGCGCAATGGTCTAAGAACTGGGGATTGTATGGACTGAACATCAATATGGTTGGTCGCGGACAGGGAAAGAGATATTCGAAACGTATGACTATGATTCATCCGGTTTTATGCTTTGGGATTTGAATACAGGACATACATTCAATCTGAAATATTTCATTCTGAATGCCGGTTTGGGTGTTGAGAACCTGTTCGACTGGGTAGACGACCGTCCCTGGAATACGAAGAAACCTTATTCGACCATTACACCGGGAAGAGCTTTCTATGCAAGCCTGACGATTCGTTTTAGAAAATAAGGATAAGAAATAATCGATAAGAAAGATGGAAGATTTGAAACCGGTATATATCGTTTCTTTAGGTCCGGGTGAAGCGGGGCTTATCTCTTTGATAGGAGGTGCTACACTATGTCGGGCAAATGCTATTTTTGCCCGAAAACAAATGCGCGTTCCCGGTCTTCTGTTCTTCTGAAAGAATTGAAGATAAAGAAAGAATCTATCAGACGCTATACATTGCCGATGAGTAAGAAGCGTGAGATGGCTTATGAGGCTTACGATAAGGTTTTTGAAGAAATAGTCAGCCTGTATTCGGAAGGTTTATGTGTGGCGATAGTGGCTGAAGGAGATGCCGGTTTTTATTCTTCTACCAGTTATTTGGTCGGAAGGCTCAAGAAAGCGGGAATACCTATCAAGCAGATTGCCGGTGTTCCGGCGTTTATTGCAGCGGCGGCTTCCATCGGTCTTTCCATTGTGGAACAAGAAGAACGGTTGACGGTGTGTCCGGGAAAAGTGGACAGAGAACTGTTCAGCCGGATTGCTTCCGGTAGTGAAGTGGCGGTAGTGATGAAACTATCGCAGTGTGAGGAGGAAGTGAAGCATTTTATAAGTTTGGAGGAAAGACTTGTCTGTCATTATTTCGAGAATGTGGGAGCGGACGGGGAATTTTATACGTGTGATAAGAAAGATATATTGGCAAGGGAATTTCCTTATTTCTCTTTAATGATAATAAAAAGGTAGATGAAACGAATGAGACAAATATGGTTAGCAGGACTTGTTTTGTTGTCTTTATCCGCAGAGGTAAGTGCACAGAGCAATGTCGCCATGCAGGATTCGATTCCTGAAATAGTGGTGACAGGTACGGGAACGGAACACTATCTGAAAGATGCACCTGTGCAGACGGAAGTGATTAGCCGCAAAATGCTGGATAGTTATGCAGGGGCTACCTTGGAAGATATTTTGAGCGGACTGTGTGCTTCTTTTGATTTTTAGTGCTGGTGATATGGGAGCCAATATGCAATTGGGAGGACTCGGCAATGGTTATATATTAATCCTTGTTGATGGTAAGAAGATGCATGGTGATGTAGGCGGACAGAATAATCTGGGCTTGATCGATCCGGCTCGTATTGAACGTATTGAAATCGTGAAAGGAGCTGCTTCGGCACTTTACGGAAGTGATGCTATTGCAGGAGTGGTGAATATTATATTAAAGAAACACCGCGAAAATATTTTGATAGAAAATACAAGTCGCGGCGGATCGTATGGAGAATTCCGGCAGTCGAATACCGTGCAGTTCAAGGTTGGTAAATTTACTTCTTCCACTAATTTTCAACTGAAGCATTCAGACGGATGGCAGAATACAACTTATGAAGATCCGAACCGTTATGAATATCCTATAACCAATTCCATCAATAAGACTGTAAATCGCTATACGGACTGGCAAGTGGCACAGCGCTTCGATTATCAGGTTACAAAGGATTTGAGCCTTTACGCTGACGGTAGCTTTTATCGCAAACGGATATATCGTCCTTGCGGAGTACCCGATTATAAAACCTATGATTTTTCTTTATCGTAACTCTTCTGTTGCAACAGGAGGTAAGTTGAAGCTGAAAAATAGCAATAGCATTATGCTGGATGTCAACTATGATAGTCATGCTTATTATTATATGTACACTCGCGAGACTTGGGATAAGGAGTATGATGATAGTGGCAAGGAGATCAGTTTTCCATATTTCCCCGGTGATAAAGGATTGCAAAGCGATCAAAGCCGCTTGCTATTGCAGTTGAAAGGTATATTCAATCTGCCATACTTCAATCGTTTGAGTGTGGGTACTGATACGGAAATCAATTGGCTGGATGCTCCCCGTCGACTGGATGAAAAAGATCAGGTATCCGATTATACGACCTCTTTCTATGCGCAGGATGAATGGACGCCTATTGAACGGTTGAATATCACAGCGGGAGGGAGACTGACAGTGAATCAGAACTTTGGTGTGCGCATCACTCCGAAAGTATCGGCACTTTATAAGTTAGGAGCTTTTTAATCTGCGTGCTACCTATTCGGAAGGATTCAAGACACCGACACTGAAAGAATTGCATTACCGTTATATCCGTCAGATGTCAATAATCTCATTGAATCTGGGAAATACGGAGTTGGATCCACAGACCAGCCGTTATGTTTCCGGTGGACTGGAATATAATGGAACTCGTTTCAGTATCAATGTCACGGGATATTGTAACTGGGTAGATAATATGATAACCTTGGTCACTATTCCTCTTTCGCAGGCTCCGGGTGATCTGGTTGTTACCTATGATCCTGCCCGTGTACGCCAGTATCAGAACATGGATGATGCCCGTACTTATGGGGTGGATGTGAATGCCAAATGGACACCGGTCCAATCACTGACTCTGACAGGAGGTTATAGCTATCTGGATACTGAAGCGAACCAATATGATGAGGAAGATCAAGTGAGGAAACATGTCATTATTGATGGTATGGCTCATCATCGTGCTACTGTGAGTGCCATCTGGACGCATGCGTGGAGACGGAGTAACTATCGTCTTGGCATTGGAGTTTATGGTCGTATTCAGAGTAAACGTTATTATCAGGATGATGGAAATGGCAAGGCTTATAATCTTTGGAGGCTGAATACCCGTCACCAATTCAAATTGGGCAAACGATGGAATGCCGAGGTGAATGCGGGAATCGACAATATCTTCAATTATTATGAGACAACGTATCACAGCCTGAATTATGGTACAACTACAGCGGGACGAACTTTCTATGGTTCGTTGATGATACAATTCGGACAAAAAAGACAAAAATACATGATGTTTAACCCTTTAAAATTTTAAAGACATGAAACAGTTTAGATTTATGATGATGACGGCTTTAGTAGCTGTAATGTCCTTTTCGGCAGTATCTTGCTCCGATGATGATGATGATGTGGCAAAATCCAACCACGATAAGAAGATGGAAGCAGTAACTGCCGAAGTACAAGCCAACAAAAAGCATGATACAGCCTTGCTGCTAGTGACTTTGGTAGTACGTGGGATGCGCCTCAAACGACTTTCAATAATATGAAAGCGCAGTTTGCTAGTAAGTTCCCTAACATGGATATTTATTTTCTTTCACTTCGGAGATTTGTATGACTCGCTGCGCGGCAAAAGGTTGGAATTATTATGCACCTTCTTTCTATTTGGAAGCTATTGGTCTGGCAGGATATAAGACGGTTTGCGTGCAATCTCTTCATGTTATTCCCGGCGAAGAATTCCTTCGGGTACAGAATGTCGTGAAAGATTTCCATAATGATGGTGAGCACCCGGAATTTGCCAACGTGAAAGTGTACTTGGGTGGTCCGTTGTTGGAAACAGAGGAAGATGTAACCAATGTGGCAAAGATTCTGCATGAAACTTATAAAAGTAAAGTGGAGTCGAATAATATCGTGACTTTCATGGGACACGGAAATCCCGAAAATTATAACTACGGGAATGGTAACTCGCTACACGATGATGGAAGCAGAGTTGCAGAAACTTAATTCTAATTATTTTGTGGCTACTGTAGATATGGAAGATAATTATATAGACGATATGATTTCCCGTATGCAGGCAGCTAACAAGAAATCAGGTAATGTGATCTGTCATCCGTTGATGTCTATTGCAGGCGATCATGCTAATAATGATATGAAGGGTGGTGTTGGTGCCACGGCTGAAGAAGGAAGTTGGCGCTATGAATTGGCAAAAGCCGGATATACTTGCCCGTTGGCTAACTGTGATATCAAAGGATTAGGTGATTATTCAAGATTGTAAGCGTATGGGTTAGCCATATTGAGAAGAAGATCGCTGATAATGATGCAATGTATGATCCGGATGCGGAAGAAGAATAATTGGTTGATTAGTTGAGTGTGAAATAATCATACTGCTAATAAACAAAATAAAAGCCAACCAAAATGGTCGTATTTGCTATAAATAAAACGGGATCATTTTAGTTGGCTTTTTTATATAGTCAGGATATTCTGTGATTTTTTATTCAGAACTATCTGATTACATTTTATCTTGTTTAAGTTTTTATCTTTACCTTTGTTTCAGGTATAATCCTGAAGATGTATGAAAGAAAATAAGATCATAGTAGCAGGTATCGGTCCCGGTAGCCCGGAAGATATTACTCCAGCTGTTGTTAATGCCTTGAAAGAGTCAGATGTAGTGATTGGATATAAGTATTATTTTCAGTTTATTACCTCCTGGCTGTCGGAACAGACAGAATGCATAGATACCGGAATGAAGCGGGAGAAAGCCCGTGCAGAATTGGCTTTTTGAATATGCTGAACAGGGAAAAACAGTTTGTGTCATCAGTTCCGGTGATGCGGGAATCTATGGGATGGCTCCGTTGATTTATGAAATGAAACGGGAACGGGGAGTGAGGTCGAGATCCTCGTGCTGCCCGGTATCAGTGCTTTCCAGAAAGCTGCGTCATTGCTGGGTGCTCCCATCGGTCATGATTTTTGCATTATCTCTCTGTCCGACTTGATGACTTCCTGGGAAATCATAGAAAAAAGAATCACTGCCGCTGCTACTGCCGACTTTGTTACAGCGGTTTACAACCCTAAGAGTGAGGGACGTTACTGGCAGCTTCATCGTCTGAAAGAAATCTTTCTGGAATCCCGTTCACCGGAAACGCCCGTAGGTTATGTTCGTCAGGCAGGTCGGGAAGAAGAAACGGTGGTAGTGACCACCTTACGGGATTTCGATCCGGAAGAAGTGGATATGTTTACAGTAATGCTGATTGGTAATTCACAAACTTATCAATTTCAGAACCGGATGGTAACTCCTCGTGGATATTATCGCGAACAGGAAAAGGGTGAAGTCGGAAAAGGACAGGAGATTATGATGAACTCTTTCCGGAAGATAGAGGAAGAGATGCAGAATAAAGAAATCGACCTTGACCGTAAGTGGGCTTTATTTCATGCCATACATACCACAGCGGATTTTGAAATGGAGAAGCTGGTATATACGGATAAGGAGGTTGTAAAGAACTTGTATGAACAGATTGCTTCCGGACGGATTAAGACGATTATCACAGATGTCACGATGGTAGCTGCCGGCATACGGAAAGGTGCTTTACAGCGTTTAGGGGTGGAAGTGAAATGTTATCTCTCCGACGAACGTGCAGTGGAACAGTCGAAGAAACGGGGAACTACCCGTTCGCAGGAGGCTATTCGTCTGGCTGTAGAAGAACATCCGGATGCTCTTTTTGTATTTGGCAATGCGCCTACGGCATTAATAGAACTGTGCGATCTGATTCGAAAAGGAAAGGCACACCCGTCCGGGGTTATTGCAGCTCCCGTAGGATTTGTGCATGTGAAAGAGTCGAAATACATGATAAAGACATTCACGGAAGTACCGAAGATTATCGTTCAGGGCAGACGGGGAGGAAGTAATCTGGCCGCTACATTGGTGAACGCGATTTTATGTTTTGATGATGCCCGGACACTGCGCCCCGGCAGAGATGTATAGAAGAGTATGGACATTTTATATGACAGAATGCAGGAATTTCATATCATAGGAATAACAGATAGTCGCGAACTCTCTTTCAGTAAGGAGGTTCAGGCTTTGATTGCCCGTTCTCATGTATTTTCGGGTGGAAAGAGACACCATGAAATTGTGGCGGCCATGTTACCGGAATCATCGGTTTGGATAGATATAACTGTGCCTCTTGACGCTGTGTTCGAGTGTTATGCCGGTTATCAGGAAATAGTAGTTTTTGCTTCCGGTGATCCTTTGTTTTTGGTTTTGCCAATACGGTGATGCGTAAACTGTCCGAGGCTGTTGTCAAAATCTATCCGTCTTTCAATTCCTTGCAGCTTTTAGCACACAAAGCTTTGTTGCCTTATCATGATATGCGGACGATTTCTCTGACTGGCAGACCGTGGAAAGCCTTGGATGAGGCTCTTATTTCCGGAGAGACATTGATTGGTTCGCTTACTGACAGAGAAAAAACACCTGCTTCCATAGCTGCCCGGATGCAAGCATACGGATATGCCAACTACCGGATGATTGTGGGTGAGCAGTTGGGGAATGAAGAGGAAACAGTGGCAGAATATAGTATGGAGGAAGCGATGGAAAGGCATTTCAGGATGCCGAATTGTGTGATTTTAAAGCGTATTACTGTTCGTGAACGGCCGTTCGGAATTCCGGAAGAGCAGTTTGAATTGTTGGACGGGCGGGCGAATATGATAACCAAAATGCCTGTTCGTCTGCTGTCATTGAGTCTGCTCGATTTGAGAACCAGATCGGTGATGTGGGACGTGGGTTTTTGTACCGGTTCTGTTTCCATTGAGGCGAAGTTACAATTTCCTCATCTCGATATTGTTGCTTTTGAAAAAAGAGAGGCGGGGCGGCAATTGATGGAAACGAATAGTCGTCGGTTTGGTTGTCCGGGAATAACGACGGTGATTGGAGATTTTCTGGATATGCCGTTAGAGAAATTTTCCATGCCTGATGCTGTCTTTATTGGAGGTCATGGTGGCAAGTTGGGAGAAATGATAAAGAAAATAGCTCCTTTATTGCCTGTTGGTGGGACGCTGGTGTTTAATTCTGTATCCGAAGACAGTAGGAAGCAATTTGAGAAAGCAATAGACGATAATGGATTGAAACTTGAACAAGTGATCCGACTGACAGTAGACGAGCATAATCCCATTGATACACTGAAAGCTATAAAACGATGAAACAAACCAGTCATTTTTTAATTGGAGCCGCTTCTTCGGGAGGTGGAAAACAACCTTTACAACAGGGTTGTTAAGACTGTTTCGTGATAGAGGACTGAATGTGCAGCCTTATAAATGTGGCCCTGATTATATTGATACGAAGTATCATGAGATGGCAGCTGGTAATACTTCCGTCAATCTCGATCTCTGGCTCTCTTCTCAAAAACATGTAAAGGAGACGTATGCAAAATACGCGGCTGCAATGGATGTATGTGTGACCGAGGGAGTGATGGGACTTTTCGACGGTTTCGATGGAATGGAGGGAAGCAGTGCGGCTATTGCCGCCTTATTGAATATCCCTGTTGTTCTTGTAATCAATGCCAAATCAACGTCTTATACAGTAGCTCCGATTCTATATGGCTTTAAATATTTCAATCCATCGGTGCGACTTGCCGGTGTGGTATTCAATCAGGTAGCTTCCGAACGCCATTACTCTTTTTTACAGAAAGCCTGTGAAGATGTAGGCGTAGAATGTTTCGGCTTTCTTCCCCGATTGAAAGAACTGGAAGTACCCTCCCGTCATTTGGGATTGACGTTGGATGCTTCCTATCAGTTTGATAAATTCGCTTCTGTGGTGGCGCAGGCGATTGAAGAGCATGTGGCGGTTGATCGGATTCTTGAAGTATGTAGTGTACCATTGGTTGATTATAATGCACATACTTCGATTTCATCGACAGAAATCTCAAAAGGCATTTTTTCTGAAAAAATGGAAGATAGCAGTAGCACAGGATGCTGCATTTAATTTCATATACCGGGAGAACTTGGCTCGTTTGCAAGAATTGGGGACAGTTACCTTTTTCAGTCCCATGAGCGATGAACATCTGCCCGATTGTGATTTAGTTTATTTGCCGGGTGGTTACCCTGAATTTTTTCCTGAAAGAGCTGGAAAGTAACATAGCCATCAAGCAACAATTAAAAATGTATGTGGAAAGCGGAGGTCGTTTGCTTGCCGAATGTGGTGGGATGATGTATCTTTGTGACAGTATCCGGGGAATGGATGGAAAACAATATGCCATGGTCGGATTACTGCATCAGAGGGCTACTATGGAAAATATGAAATTAAGGCTTGGTTATCGAACCCTCCGGATAGGAGAGCAGGTATGGAAAGGACATGAGTTTCATTACTCTTCCATTGAAAAAGAACTTCCATCCATTGCGGAGGTGACAGATGCAAAAGGAAATCCTGTTTCCACTCCGCTTTATCGATATAAGAATCTGATTGCAGGCTATACACACCTCTATTGGGGTGAAATGAACTTAATGAAACTTTGGGAATGATGAGAAGAATATATACCCGTACGGGTGACAATGGAACTACCGGAATCTTTTGGTGGTGAGCGTGTCGAAAAAGAGAATACGGTGATAGGAATAGTCCGCTCACTTCTTCCTGAACAGGATGAATGGCACGAATGGCTGTATGAAATACAGATGGAACTGATGTCATGCATGAGTCATGTGGCTACTCCATCCGTTAAAAGGGGCGAAAACCCGAATACCTTGCGTACGGATCTGACCGGTCTTCTGGAAAAAGAATGGATACAATGAATACCGCTATGGAAGATAATGGCTATTTTATACTACCGGGTGGTACACAAATTTCTGCACAATTGCATCATGCGCGTGTTATAGCAAGGTGTGCCGAACGGAGGCTTTGCACATTACATCGGCAGGACCCGGTGCCGCAATCTCTGCTTGAATTCATCAACCGATTATCCGACTTGTTCTTTGTCATGGCACGCTATGAAATGTATCGGCAGCACTGGACTGAAGAGAAATGGAAAGCTTTCGGTTATAAGCGCAAAGCTTCAACCCCTGACCAAAGTAAATAGAAAGATGGAGAAGAAAAAACTAAATTCCTTTATGCTTGCCGGAACAGGTAGCGATGTCGGGAAAAGTATTCTGGCTGCGGCATTCTGTCGCATATTGAAGCAGGACGGATATCATCCTGCACCGTTCAAGGCCCAGAATATGGCTTTGAATTCGTATGCCACTCCCGAGGATTGGAGATCGGCAGGGCGCAAGCCGTTCAGGCGGAAGCTGCCGGTGTTCCCTGTCATACGGATATGAATCCGTTGTTGTTGAAGCCAAGTTCGAACATACTTCGCAGGTTGTGTTATTGGGAAACCAATCGGTGACCGGAATGCGTATGAGTATTTCCGCAAGGAGGGAAGGGAAGAATTACGAAAAAGTAGTCAATGAGTCGTATAATCGCCTCGCTACCAGATATAATCCGATAGTGATGGAGGGGGCCGGCAGTATCTCGGAAATTAATCTGCGGGACGTCGACCTGGTCAATATGCCTATGGCAAAACACGCTGGGGCAGATGTTTTCTGGTAGCGGACATTGATCGTGGTGGTGTATTTGCCAGTGTGTATGGTTCTATTCTGTTGCAGACTCCGGAAGAACGTTCATTGATTAAGGGTATTATTATCAATAAGTTTAGAGGGGATATCCGCCTGTTTGAGTCCGGAATAAAGATGATCGAAGACCTCTGCAAGGTTCCTGTGCTTGAGAGTAGTGCCCTACTATAAGGGGAATTTATATAGAAGAAGAGGACTCTGTGATGCTTGAGTCTAAAAACCGGGAGGCTATAGCCGGAAAAATCAATATAGCTGTGATCTTGCTGCGTCATCTGTCTAACTTTACCGATTTTAATGTGTTGGAACGGGATGAACGGTGCATTTGTATTATACCAATAATGTGAATGAAATAGCGAAAGCAGATATTGTATTGTTGCCCGGAAGCAAGAATACGCTGGATGATCTTTATGAATTGCGCTGTAACGGAGTAGTACAAGCTATTCTGAAAGCTCATCGGGAAGGGGCGACCATCATGGGCATCTGTGGCGGTTATCAGATGATGGGGCTGGAAGTACGCGATCCTGACGGAGTAGAGGGAAGTTTTAAATTACTTCCCGGCTTGGGGTTACTTCCTGTCATCACTACCATGCAGGAGATAAAGTGACCCGGCAGGTGAATTTCACTTTTGATGAGTCGGATACGGTTTGTAAGTGGGATATGAGATACACATGGGCAGAAGCGTACCTGCCGGAGGATTCTCCCCTTCTCCTTTAAATAAACTGGAGGATGGAAGAGAGGATGGTTACCGGAATGGCCGGAAGTGTATGGGAACATATATTCATGGCATACTTGACAACCAGTCATTTATAGATTTCCTGCTCAAGCCTTATGCCGACAAACTGGAACAGCAGACCTTTGACTATGCAACATTCAAGGAAGAACAATATGATAAGTTGGCGGAACATGTGAGAAAACACATCAATATGCCGTTACTTTATAAAATATTAGAAAGAAATGATTGAGGGACACGGAGACGATCTTTATAAATACGGAAAGAAAATAGTTAGCAATTTCAGTTCGAATGTGTATAACCGGATCGATCATTCGGGACTTTACCAACGACTGAATGAGCGGCTCTCTACCATTTGCAGTTATCGAGCCGATGCCTTATTCTTTTGGAAAGTGAAATAGCCCGGAGGTATTCGCTCACTCCCCGCCAAGTTTGTGTGACTAATGGAGCGACGGAAGCTATTTACTTGATAGCACAAGTCTTTCAAGGACGTATTTCAGCTGTGTTGGGACCAACCTTTAGCGAGTATGCGGACGCATGCCGGGTACATCGGCACAAAGTGAAGCCTTTTTATTCGTTGGACGCTTTACCGGAAGATGCGGAACTGGTGTGGATCTGCAATCCGAATAACCCGACAGGTGAAGTGCGAAATAAGGAAGACCTGAAAGCATTGGTCGATTCTCATCCTGATAAATTGTTTATATTCGATCAGTCTTACGAGTATTTCACATTAAAGTCACTTCTTGGGATTAAAGAAGCCGCTTCCTTTCAAATGTGATCCTGCTCCATTCAATGACCAAGCAATACGCGATTCCGGGACTGCGGGTAGGTTATTTTACTGCCTCCGAGGGATTGACCGATGATGTTAGTTGCCGTCGGATGCCTTGGTCTGTGAATAGCCTGGCTATTGAAGCCGCAAAATATCTTCTGGAAGAGGGAGACGGCATTTCAGCGGATATTCCGCAACTTCTGGCAGAACGTGAGCGACTGACAAACCTCCTGCTTGCCACGGGGATGTTAGAAATATGGCCAACTGATACGCACTATATGTTGATAAAACTACGTATGGGGAAAGCGGCGACCCTTAAGGATTTTCTAGCCGTGAATCATGGAATACTCATTCGGGATGCATCCAACTTTGAGGGATTGGACGAGCGTTTCTTTCGGATTGCTACGCAAACTCCCGAAGAAAATGATAAGCTGGTGAAAGCAATCAGTGAATGGATGGAGCAGATAATGAGTTAAGATATATTTTTGTTTATGATGAGTTACTTTATCGTTATAGGAGTAGTGCTGCGTGTTTTATTGCCGGCCTGGTTGATGGATCGTCTATTCGGTGATCCGGTGTCTTTGCCTCATCCTGTCATCTGGTTCGGCAAGATGATTGCTTTCGGGGAAAAGAGACTGAATAAAGGATCTTATAAGTTATGGAAAGGAGGAATCATGTCTGTTCTGTTGATCCTGTTCGTTTATTCGGTCACCATAGGAATCGAATATGCCCTTTCTTTTTAGGAACTCCTGCGGTGATCGGTTTTGATATAATCTGCATTTTCTTTTGTCTGGCCGGAACTACATTGATTAAAGAGGTCAGAATGGTATTTGAGGCGGTTGATCGTTCTTTGGAAGAGGGACGTATTCAGGTTGCCCGTATTGTAGGGCGTGATACCTCCGAACTTTCTGCACAGGAAGTCAGGACTGCTGCTCTTGAAACTTTGGCGGAAAATTTGAGTGACGGAGTGATTGCTCCTCTTTTCTGGTATTTGTTGTTGGGCGTTCCGGGAATGATGGCCTACAAAATGGTGAATACGCTTGATTCCATGATTGGTTATCATAGTGATCGTTATCTCCTTTTTGGGCGTGTGGCAGCTCGTGTTGATGATGTCGCTAATTATATTCCTGCCCGTCTTACTGCTTTTCTGATGGTCTTGGCAAGTGGTCGGCTGAAACTCCTGTCATTTGTGAAGAGATATGGCAGGGAACATGCAAGTCCCAATTCCGGCTATCCGGAAGCCGCTCTTGCAGGTATCCTGAATTGTCGTTTCGGCGGTCCTCATCACTATTTTGGTCAACTCTTTACAAAGCCTTATATCGGAGTGAATGAACGTTTGCTGGACACATCCGATATGCGGATGGGAGTTGCTGTCAACCGTCGTGCAGAAGAGATGATGATTGTCCTGACTGTTTGTTTACGGGCGCTCTTGATATAGAAAAATTCCTCCATAGGCAGGTACTGCCTGAAATGCTTCTTCCGGTTGAATCAACTTTGCATAAATCTGTGCGCAAATCAATACGCCGCCATGAGCAAATACTACTATATTTTCAGCCTCCTTTTGTCTGACTTCGTCTAAAAACGCGGCTACCCGTTTATACTGATCGGCAAACGATTCTCCATTGGTTGCTTTTACATTCAAGTAATCGTCGTACCAGCACTGTAGATTCGGGTCTTTGATTTTATCAAAATACTGCATTTCCCAATCTCGAAATTAAGTTCCAGTATTCTTGGGTCACGGATGGCATCTCGAATCCGCAATATTGTGCCAGACGGGTGCATCTGGATAGAGGACTGGTGTAAGCCATATCAAAGTGAATGGATTCGATTTTAGCTTTGGTTACGGCTGCTTCTATCTCAAATGTAGGACGTAAAGGAACGTCTGACTGACCGTAACAAAGACCTTTAGGAACGTCGACAGAGGTATGTCTGATTAGATAAATATTCATAGGATTACTTATTTTATATAGATAGACATCACTGCTCCCAGCCAGAAACTTATTTCGCTTAAGAGAAATAATGCACCACAACAATCTCCGGTATATCCGTTCAAACGTCGTTTCATCATCCGGCAGATAAAGGAGAATCCCAGAATAGGAAATATACACACGGGCCAGTAGCTTGGAGGAAGTAATAGGAGAGGCAGTATTCCCCCCATCGCAGACATAACGATCTCCCCAAATTCATTCTTGTATATACTGTTCCGGATTTGCTATCTTCTTCTTTCCGTGCGTAGGGCAGGTAATTGATGATATTGGAAGAAATGAATTTGCTCCAGGTATCTCCGCTTAGTAATAAGAAAGGAGTAACTGTTAAGGGAAGTGCGACCAGTAGATTGTAAGCAAGCAGATAATAGATGATTAATCCCAAAACTCCGTAGCTTCCGATATGGGAATCTTTCATGATGCGTAACGTGCTTTCCCTGTTCGTTCCACCTCCGAATCCATCGAAGAAATCGGCCAATCCATCCTCATGCAATGCTCCTGTGATAAGTAAACGTGAAGTCAGTGCCAGGATTACGGCTACTCCGTGAGGTAAAATAGTACTGGCTCCCCAGAAAATCAATGCCATCATTCCCCGGTCAGCCAGCCACTGAAACTCCAATAACTGACAACGTGTTTTGAAACACTCCTGCGGAACTTCTTTTATTTTCCAGAAAGGCAATCGTGTAAAGAATATGAGGGCGGCAAGTATCTGGTTCATCTTAGAAATATTTAGTGATAGAAGCATGAGCAAATGAATCCATCTCATTCAGCATTTTTACAGCAGAATCTACAATGGGATAGGCACAAACGGAACCGCTTCCTTCTCCAAGTCTTAGTCCGAGATTGAGTAGGGGACGTGCTCCGAGATAGTCCAATAATAGCTTATGTCCGCTCTCGTCTCCCTGATGACCGAATATGGCATAGCTCATCACTTCCGGATAAAGGCGTGAAGCGGCAAGAATACAATTGGTCATAATAAATCCATCAATTAGAATAACCATTCCCAGTTCGGCAGCTTTGAGCATTGCTCCTACGGCCATTACCATTTCGTAACCTCCGAAACGGCAGAGGATTTCTTCTGTGGAATGCTCTCCCGGATATTGTTCGAGAGATCTTTTCAGAACTTCGTATTTGTGATTTATTCCCTGATGATTGAGTCCGCTTCCTGCACCTACACATTGATCTAATGGGATTCCGGTGAAGCAAGTCATCCATAAGGAAGAGGGCGAAGTATTTCCGATTCCCATTTCACCGAAGCTAATGATATTGCAGCCTTCCTGGTGAGAAGTGTCCACACATTGGGCACCATGCTCCAGGCAGAGTTCCATCTCTTCAGGTGTCATGGCTGCTTCATGAAGGAAATTGCGTGTTCCTCTTCCGACTTTCATGTTAATGATGCCTTTTTCATAAGGCAAATCATAATCGACTCCTGCGTCTACAATTTTAAGAGTGAAACCGTGCTGTCGGCACAGGAAGTTAATCCCTGCTCCTCCATGAAGAAAGTTGCTGATTTGTTGCCAGGTTACTTCTTTAGGAGATGGGCTGACTTTTTCTTCTACGATGCCATGATCTGCGGCAAAGATTATATTTTGAGGATGAGTTAATCGTGGAGAAAGGGATTGTTGGATCAGTCCGATTTGCAAAGCGATTTCTTCCAGTCTTCCAAGCGATCCTTTAGGCTTGGTCAGATTATTGATTTTGTCAATCAGAGCTTCTTTGATAGCTTCATCCGGCTTTTGAATATGAAACGTTTTCATGTTTATTTTATTTTACGGGAATACCACTTGCCATGAGATATACATCGTCGGCATGCGATGCGATGTATTGATTGGTCCAACCTTGCAAGTCTGTGAATTTACGTTGCAGTTTGTTCTCGAAACTCCCCCCAACCAATCTCATTAGTTACAAATATGAAAGTGGCGTCCTGCTGGGTAAATTTGTCGAATTCTTTTTTGACGGCTTCCAATGAGGAGGCAACATTAGAATCAAACTCCATAAAAAGTTAGTGCACCAAAGAGTTACACAATCTATCACTACGACTCTGCCCGCTACATTGTGACGGCTCAATTCTTTTCTTCTTCTATATTTGTCCATTCAGGACCGCGGTTCTTTTGATGGCGTTCCACCCTTTTCTGAATTCTTCGTCCCATATCCTGGCAGTGGCCAAGTAAACCGGTGACGTAGTAAGTTCATGCGCTTTTTTTTCCGCGAACGAACTTTACCGGATCGTTGTCCTCCTGTGATTAATATAATCCTTTTCATTAAGTTGCTGATTGAATAATGGATGGACAAAGGTATAAAAAATAACTCTGGGATTAAACGTTTTACGTAAAAGTTATTAACTTTGTCCCGATTTGTTTTAGATCAACATAAATATCAGACTTAACTACTATTGGATATGAACGCTTGTAAGTTAGTGGGATTGCTTTTGCTGCTACTTTGGGGACATACTACTTTGTATGCTCAACAAGTGAGAACTGTGCGAGGAAGAGTGCAGACAGTGGAAGCCGGCAGTAATGAGAAGCGGGCATTACCATCTGCCAGCATTGTTATTTTGGCGAAAAGCGATTCTGCTTTTATCAAGGGAATAACAAGTGATAAGAATGGGCGTTTCGTTCTTAATTATCAACCGCAGAAGAAAAAGAAATACCTGTTAAAGGTCTCTTTTATGGGAATGCAATCTGTATACCGGGCACTGGAAGACTCTGTATTGGTGAATATCGGTACAGTGGTATTGAAAGATGATGATATTCAGATTAGTGAAGTGACGATAACGGGAAAATTGCAGGAAGTAGTGATGGAGGGAGATACTACGGTTATCAATGCTGCCGCTTTTAAAACTCGTGAAGGAGCTTATCTGGAGGATTTGGTGAAGCGTGTTCCCGGATTGGTATATAATAAGAAAGATAATTCGTTGACATACAACGGACAGCCCATCAGTGAAATCAATGTAAATGGCGAAGCCTTTTTCTCCGGAGATAAAAAGACGGCACTCGAAAATCTGCCGGCAGATTTGATTAGTAAGTTGAAAGTGTACGATAAAAAAATCAAAAGAAGAAGAATTTACCGGAATTAGTTCAGGAGAAAAGAAATATGTACTTGACTTGCAGACTAAGGATGAATTGAATAAAACCTGGCTGACAAATGCCACTGTGGGATATGGAAACAATCAAAAGAAGGATTTGGAAGGGCAGGTGAATTATTTTAGTAAAGACGGGGAAAATCTTTCTTTCATAGGACGTTCCACCAACCGATATCAGAATAGCACTTACAAGGATAATATTAATAATTCGGTGGGAATGAATATGACTCATAAATTCGGAAAGAAGTTTTCTTTGACCGGAAGCATGAACTATAATCTCAATCGGAACGGAAATATTTCTTCCATGTATCAGGAGCAATATTTAACTGCTGGTAACCAATATTCTGCGTCCACTAATGAAGGTAACTCTACAAGCCGGTCGTTCAATTCTAATATCATGGGTAGTTGGGAAGTGGATAAACGTACACGCATACATTTTAACGGTGGTTTCAGCTTTTCTCCTAACCGGAATGAAAGTAATAGCCAGAATGCTTCTTTTGATGCTCCTCCTAACGTCAATCATGAAAGCTTGTTCGATGATTTTGAATCGATTTCCCAAGATATCAAAGTAAATCGTAGTGAAAACCGGTCGCGTTCGGAAGGACAATCGAACCGTTATAATTGGATGATGGGGATTATGAGGCGGCTGAATGAAAAAGGTACAACTTTAGGATTGAACATTCAAAGTTCGGATTCTTGGGGGATAATGAAAGTTTTTCGCTTTCAAAAACTACTTATTTCCGTCTTAAAGATAAGCAGGGCAACGATTCTTTACTTTATCGTAACCAGTATTTGAAGTCACCCCAGAAAAATAATTTCGTGGCGGGTGGGATTTCGTTTTCACCCAACCTATCGGAAAGAAAAGCATATTCGTGTGGCGTATAACTGGAACACTCATTATGAACGCGATAATCGCGATACTTATGAATTGTCTTCCTTGGCGAAGTTCGGATATTTACGGTGAGTTACCTCCGGTTACGAGGAAACGGGGTATGTAGATAGTTTGAGCAACCGTAGCCACAGCCGCAGTAATGGACACGACCTGAATGTAGGAGTCAATTACTCTGATGACACATGGATGGTGAATGCATCATTAGGGATTACTCCGCAAAGGCGTACCATTGACCGGAAAGTAGGGAAACTTTATGCGGATACTGCCATGAATATGATTGATTTCCAACCTATGATATGGATGAGCTTGGCGGAAGAAAGAAAGATGCGTGTCAGCCTGAATTATAACGGTAATACCCGGCAGCCTTCTTTGTCGGATTTGATGCCGTTGACGGATAATAGCAATCCGCTGTATATCACCCGTGGAAATCCTGACTTGAAGCAGATGTTTAGTCATAATATACGTCTGAATTTTCAGAACTCACTAAAGGTATATCTGCAAACCTAGGCGGACAGGTGGAGCAAAACAGTGTTACACAAGTCATGATATATGATGCAGACTGGCGGACGTGAGACATATCCTGTCAATATAAACGGTAATTGGAATGTGTCCGGAGGTGCTAACTGGTGGAAACGTTTTGGACATTTCTCTTTAAGATTGGATATGAACGGTAATCATAGTAACCGTGTCAGTATGATTAATGAAGATAGAAGTCTTGAGCCGGTGAAAAAGTACAACGCGTGACACCGGCTTGAATTGTGAAGCGAATGCGTCTTATCAGCCTGTCTTGGGGAGGTATTGACTTCTCTACTTCCTGGAATTACCAGTACTCGCTTAACTCTGTGAATGATAATGATACCTATACCCGTTATTATAATTTCCGTTTGGAAGGATATGTTGATTTTCCTTTGGGTTGCAGTTGCGCACAGATGCTACGTATAATCTTCGTAGCGGAACGAATATTCAGAAAGGGGAAGATGATGAAATATTGTGGAATGCCGGTGCTACATGGCGTTTCCTGAAGAAGAAGGAAGCGGAATTGTCGGCTTATTGGGCGGATATTCTGGGAAAGAAAAAAAGTTATGGGCGTATGGCTACTTCTGACGGCTTTTATGAGTATCGTACGCAGGAAATAAAGGGATATTTCATCGTCACTTTTAAATATAACTTTCGTTTGATGATGTGATTTTTAGAAAAAAAAGTCGTATGTTTGCTACAGAACCATAAAATTAAATGTACTATGAACGGTAATTATGTCATTAACATCGGTCGGCAACTAGGTAGCGGCGGAAAAGAAATAGGAGAGAAACTGGCTGCTCGTCTGGGCATTGACTTTTACGATAAAGAACTGATTAATCTGGCATCTGAGGAGAGCGGATTATGCAAAGAGTTTTTTGAAGAAGGCGGACGAAAAGCTTCGCAGGGAATTATCGGCGGATTATTTCGGTATGCGTTTCCCCTTTATCAGTGAGGGAGCCATGCCTTGTAACAATTGTTTGAGTAATGATGCACTGTTCAAGGTACAGGGTGACGTTATCCGTCGTTTGGCGGCAGAGAAATCCTGTGTGTTCGTAGGACGTTGTGCTGACTATATTTTAGGGAACATCCCCGTTGTGCCAATGTCTTTATCTCGGCTACTAAAGAAGACCGTATCATACGTTTTGCCGGATTCATAATTGAATGAAGAAGTGGCGGAAGAGATGATAGAGCAAGCGGATAAGGGACGTTCGGAGTATTATAATTACTACAGTTATAAAACATGGGGAGCAGCGGCTACTTATCATTTGTGTGTTGATTCCTCTTCTTTAGGGATTGAAGAAACAGTACGGTTTGTAGAAGAATTTGTGGCTAAACAATTAAGAGTTTTGATTCGGAGAAACTGACTAGTAGTAAATAAAATAAAGCCGGCTATTTTTTATGGAGTTGGCCGGCTTTATCATTTATATAAACTAAGTTGATTTACATCATTGTCAGTAATATCATCTGTCCCGTTAGGATACGGAGGAACATAGATAATGGATAAACAGTAGAGTATCCTACTGCCGGTGCATCACTGGATGTCACCTGATTGGCGTAAGCCAATGCGGGAGGGTCGGTATTACTACCGGCAATCAATCCCATGAGGGTAAAGTAGTTTACTTTATAATATAGTCTGGCGATAGTACCGATAATGAGTAACGGAATGACGGTAATTAAGAAACCACAACCTACATACAGTAATCCATCACCCTCGACAACCGTTTGTACGAAGTTGGCGCCGGCATCTATACCCACACTGGCAAGGAACAGCACAATACCGATTTCACGAAGCATCAGGTTGGCGCTCATGGTGGTATAAGTCACCAGGTGGAGTTTATGACCGAAGCGTCCGATAAGGATTGCAACTACCAGCGGACCACCTGCCAGACCAATTTCAATGGTGTCGGCATACCGGGGAATGCGATAGGAAGGCTACCCAAGAAGAATTCCCAGGAAGATACCTACGAAAATAGTCACAATGTTCGGAGTATCCAAGCGCTTCAGTTGGTTACCCAAGACACCAGCTACACGTTCAACCGCATCTTGCTGACCTACTACCATTACGCGGTCACCTACTTGCAATATCAGGTTCGGATCAGCAAACAAGTCCATACCGGAACGATTGACACGGGTTACATTGACACCATACATACTACGGAAGTGCATGGAACCGAGCGTTTTTCCGTTGATTTCCGGTTTAGTCACCAGAATACGGCGTGATACCATTGGGAGGTCTTGTTTCTCCCAGTCTATAGTTCTACTTCCTTACCGATGAATACGGTAATGGCGGGTGCATCTTCTTCAGAGCAGACGATAAATAGCTGGTCGCCTACATTGAATATGGTCTCATGGTTGGGGATGCTAACATGCCCCTCATGACGAATACGGGAACAAACGAACTGACGGCCTAAAAACTCTTTGATCTCAATCAGTGTTTTCCACTGATAGACTCGTTGCGTACCTCAAGGCTCAACATATGCGGCTTATGATGTGCATCTCCGCTCTGCATTTTCAGGCTTTCTTCTTCTTTTGCCATATTGACACGGAAGATGTAGCGGATAGCGATGATAGAACCGATAATACCTACTACACCGAGCGGATAAGCACAGGCATAACCCAATGCGATCTGCGGGCCGTTGTAGCTCAACTGGTTCAGTGCTTCGTTGGCAGCACCAAGTCCCGGAGTGTTCGTTACAGCTCCGTAGAGAATACCTACCATCATCGGCAGTTCAACACGACCGTTCCAAAGGTAATAGAGCCCCAATGCAACAGCAATATTTAACACTACGATGCCTACAGCCAACAGGTTCAATGTCATTCCCCCCTTTTTGAAAGAAGAGAAGAATGACGGCCCCACCTGAAGACCGATACAGAATACGAACAAAATCAATCCGAATTCTCGGATGAAATGTAGGATGTGTGTATCGGCTGTGAAGCCGAAATGTCCCATTAGGATACCGGCAAACAAAACAAAAGTGACTCCCAAAGATACTCCGAATATCTTTATCTTACCGAGATACACGCCGGCTGCCACTACGAATGCGTAGAGGAACACGATGTGTGCCACGGAACTGGGGTCCCACAATAAACTTTGTAACCAATCCATAATTTAGTAGTTTTTATAATGTCTTTTCTAAAAACGGGTGCAAAATTAGTCATAACATTGGAGCTAATCAAATAAAAGAAGAACTAAAAAAAAATTGCGGGAAAGAAGAATTTCCATACAGATTCTATACAAAGTGGAGGTGTGCGAATTTTCTATAAAAAGAAGTTTCGTTTGAACTTATTAATTATATTTGCAAGTCGAACAACAGACATTTGGAAAGAGACAGATAAAAAAATAGAGACAATATTAATTCTTGTTTTAATTTTAGATAAACTATGGCAGACAAAAAAGAAAAACTCTTCTCAGACTTTTCTCCTGTCTCCACCGAACAATGGATGGAGAAGGTTACAGCCGACTTGAAAGGTGCTGATTTTGAGAAGAAGCTCGTTTGGAAGACGAACGAAGGATTCAAAGTGAAACCTTTCTACCGGATGGAGGACCTGGAAGGGTTGAAGACGACAGACGCACTTCCCGGAGAATTCCCTTATTTAAGAGGAACCAAGAAGGACAACAATGAATGGCTGGTACGTCAGGAAATCAAAGTGGAATGTCCTAAAGAGGCCAATGGAAAGCACTGGACATCTTAAATAAGGGTGTTGATTCACTATCTTTCCATGTGAAAGCAAAGGAACTCAATGCGGAATATATCGAAACGCTGTTGAATGATATTCAAGCAGAGTGCGTTGAACTGAACTTCTCTACTTGTCAGGGACACGTTGTTGAACTGGCTAATCTGCTGGTAGCTTATTTCCGGAAGAAGGATTATGATGTGAAGAAGCTGAAAGGCTCTATCAACTATGATTTCTTCAACAAAATGCTGACCCGCGGTCAAGGAAAAGGGTGATATGGTGCAAACTGCTAAAGCCCTGATCGAAGCTATCCAACCGCTTCCTTTCTATCGCGTACTGAATGTGAATGCAATCTCGCTGAACAATGCCGGAGCTTACATTTCTCAGGAATTGGGCTATGCACTGGCATGGGGTAATGAATACATGAACCAGCTGACCGATGCCGGTATTCCTGCTGCTATAGTTGCTAAAAAAATCAAGTTCAACTTCGGTATCAGTTCCAACTACTTCCTTGAAATCGCTAAATTCCGTGCAGCACGTATGCTGTGGGCAAACATTGTAGCTTCCTACCATCCGGAATGTTTGCGCGACTGTGATAATAAGGGAGCTAACGGCGAATGTCGTTGTGCAGCAAAAATGGCGGTTCATGCCGAAACTTCTACTTTTAATCTGACTTTGTTTGACGCACATGTGAATTTGCTCCGTACACAGACTGAAGCAATGAGCGCCGCTTTAGGAGGGGTAGATTCTATGACAGTGACTCCGTTTGACAAGACATACGAGACTCCAGATGAATTATCCGAACGTCTGGCTCGCAATCAACAACTATTGCTGAAAGAAGAATCTCATTTCGATAAAGTAATTGATCCGGCTGCCGGTTCTTATTATATTGAGAACCTGACTGTATCCATTGCACAGCAAGCATGGAACTTGTTCCTGTCTGTAGAAGAAGCCGGTGGTTTCTATGTAGCATTGAAAGCGGGGACGGTTCAGGCTGCTGTAAACGAAAGTAATAAAGCTCGTCATAAAGCGGTGGCACAGCGTCGTGAAGTATTGCTGGGTACTAACCAATTCCCGAATTTCAACGAAAAAGCCGGTGACAAGAAACCTGTGGAAGGAAAATGCTGCTGTGGAGGAAAAGACTCTCATACTTGTGAGAAAGACGTGGATACATTGGTATTCGATCGTGCAGCCAGTGAGTTTGAAGCGTTGCGTCTTGAAACGGAAGCATCGGGCAAACGTCCGAAAGCATTCATGCTGACAATCGGTAATTTGGCGATGCGTCAGGCACGTGCACAGTACTCTTGCAACTTCCTCGCTTGTGCCGGATATGAAGTTATTGACAATCTCGGATTCGAAACGGTGGAAGCCGGAGTAGAAGCTGCTATGGCTGCTAAAGCTGACATTGTCGTAATCTGTTCAAGCGATGATGAATATGCGGAATATGCAATTCCTGCATTCAAGGCATTGGACGGCCGCGCTATGTTTATCGTTGCCGGTGCTCCTGCTTGTATGGACGAACTGAAAGCAGCGGGTATCGAAAACTTCATCCACGTGCGTGTCAACGTACTGGATACCTTGAAAGAGTTTAACGCCAAACTATTGAAGTAAGATGAGAAAAGATTTTAAAAACATAGATATATATGCTGCATTTCAGCCCGCTAACGGTGCTGAATGGCAAAAGGCTAACGGTATCTCCGCTGACTGGAAAACGCCGGAACACATTGAAGTGAAGCCTGTTTATACAAAAGAAGACCTCGAAGGAATGGAACACCTCGGCTATGCTGCCGGACTTCCGCTCCTATCTGCGTGGTCCGTATTCAGTGATGTACACGCTTCGTCCCTGGACTATCCGCCAGTACGCCGGATTCTCTACTGCTGAAGAATCAAATGCTTTCTATCGCCGTAATTTGGCTTCCGGTCAGAAAGGTTTGTCAGTAGCGTTCGACTTGGCTACTCACCGCGGTTATGACCCCGACCACGAACGTGTAGTGGGCGACGTAGGTAAAGGCAGGTGTGTCTATCTGTTCATTGGAGAACATGAAAGTCCTGTTCGATGGCATTCCTTTGAACAAGATGTCCGTGTCTATGACAATGAACGGTGCGGTACTTCCTATTATGGCATTCTATATCAATGCCGGACTGGAACAAGGTGCCAAACTGGAAGAAATGGCAGGTACAATCCAAAACGATATTCTGAAAGAATTTATGGTGCGTAACACCTATATTTATCCGCCTGCATTCTCTATGAAGATTATTTCCGATATCTTCGAATATACTTCACAGAAGATGCCGAAAGTTCAATTCTATCTCTATCTCCGGTTACCACATGCAGGAAGCAGGTGCTACCGCGGATATCGAGCTGGCTTATACATTGGCTGACGGTTTGGAATATCTGCGTGCCGGAACAGCGGCAGGTATCGACATTGATGCATTCGCTCCCCGTCTGTCTTTCTTCTGGGCGATTGGTACCAATCACTTCATGGAAATCGCGAAGATGCGTGCCGCGCGTATGCTGTGGGCAAAGATTGTGAAACAGTTTAACCCGAAGAATCCGAAATCACTGGCATTGCGTACTCACTCGCAGACTTCCGGTTGGTCACTGACCGAACAGGATCCGTTCAATAACGTAGGACGTACTTGTATCGAAGCCATGGCTGCCGCTTTGGGACATACCCAATCTCTGCATACCAATGCGTTGGATGAGGCTATCGCTCTTCCGACGGATTTCTCTGCACGTATCGCACGTAACACGCAGATTTATATTCAGGAAGAAACTTACATCTGCAAGAATGTTGACCCGTGGGGTGGTTCTTATTATGTAGAGACTCTGACGAACGAGTTGATGCATAAGGCATGGGATTTGATTCAGGAAATCGAAAAGCTGGGTGGTATGGCGAAAGCTATCGAAACCGGCATTCCGAAGATGCGTATCGAAGAAGCTGCTGCACGTACACAGGCTCGTATCGACAGCGGTCAGCAGACCATTGTGGGTGTGAACAAGTACCGTCTGGATAAAGAAGCTCCGATTGATATCCTTGAAATTGATAATACGGCAGTTCGTCTTGAACAGATTGATAACCTGAAACGTTTGAAAGAAGGACGCAATCAGGCAGAAGTGGACAAGGCATTGGCTGCAATTACTGAATGTGTGAAGACCGGCAAGGGTAACTTGCTTGAACTGGCTGTTGAAGCGGCTCGTGTTCGTGCGACATTGGGTGAAATCTCATTCTGCTTGCGAACAGATAGTAGGACGTTATAAAGCAATAATTAGAACGATATCAGGCGTGTATTCATCAGAAAGTAAAAACGACAGCGACTTCAAGCGTGCTTGTGAACTGGCTGAGAAGTTTGCGAAAAAGAGGGGCGTCAACCTCGTATCATGGTTGCCAAAATGGGACAGGACGGTCACGACCGTGGTGCAAGGTAGTAGCAACGGGTTATGCGGACTGTGGTTTCGACGTGGATATGGGACCGTCTGTTCCAGACTCCGGCTGAAGCAGCTCGCGAAGCGGTGGAAAACGATGTTCATGTAGTAGGTGTCTCTTCACTGGCTGCCGGACATAAGACATTGGTTCCGCAGATTATCGAAGAGTTGAAGAAACTGGGACGTGAAGACATTGTAGTGATTGCCGGTGGCGTTATCCCTGCACAGGATTATGACTTCCTGTATAAGGCAGGTGTAGCTGCTATCTTTGGGAACTTTGGCAAGATCAGGAAACCATGACTGGTTATCTCTATACTGTGACTCGGAATGAAATATTCAACCTGTTCAAGCATCAGAAGGTAGAGCAGGAATATGAAGACAAAGTTTTGAAAGCCCAGTTGTTGGGTGAACTTTGTGACGAAGATTCCTCCCTGTTAGAAAATCTATACTATAAAGAAGTATTAATGCTTATTAGGATGACACTCAGTCAGTTGCCTGATCGCCGTAGACGGGTTTTTTTGAGATGAGCCGTTTTGAAGGACTTTCTCATAAAGAAATAGCAGATAAACTGCAAATCCCTTGCGTACCGTAGAAGATCACATCTATAAAACATTGACGGAACTCCGCAAAGTGTTAATGTTTGTTATTCTATTCCGTCTCTTCCCGTAGTTTGCCTTTCTGAGTAGTGGTATTTATGTAAGCGTTTCTAAACAGAACAATAAATATCACCTTATGAAGAATTATATTCGCGATGTAATCGACCGTTATATCAATCACGACTATCCGAAAGAAGTCGATCAGGATTTCCGTACATGGCTGACCGACGAAGAACGTGCCGATGAAAAAGATCATGAACTCAATCAACTTTGGGAAGCTACCGAATCGGCAACGACTTCCGGCTACCGTCATTCTTTGGAACGGATGCGTGAACTGACAGGCATTGGAACGAGGCGCAGGATACATTCTTTACGTACTCATCTGGTAGTGTGGCGCGTAGCGGCAGCTTTGTTGATTGCAGTTTCTTCCGTTTCTATCTATCTGGCTTTGCAGAACCGGCAGGCACCAGATTTGTTGCAAGCATATATTCCTACCGCCGAGATGCGGAACATCACTTTGCCGGATGGTACGCAGGTATTGATTAATTCCCAAAGCACTTTACTTTATCCACAGCAATTTAAGGGTGATACCCGTTGTGTGTATCTTGTGGGAGAAGCCAGCTTCAAGGTGAAACGTGACGAAGAGCATCCTTTTATCGTGAAGTCCTCGGACTTTCAGGTGACGGCACTCGGAACGGAATTCAACGTGACAGCCTACCCCGACGAAGAGGAAGTGACAGCTACCCTGATTTCCGGAAAAGTGTTGGTGGAGTACAATAATCAGCAGGGGCAGGAGATCTTGAAGCCGAACGAGCAACTGGCTTATAACAAACGTACCCGCTCCGGAAACGTACTTCATCCTGATATGCAGGATGTCACTGCTTGGCAACGTGGCGAAATCGTTTTCCGCAGTATGACATTGGAAGAAATCTTCACCCGTCTCGAACGCAAATACCCTTACACCTTTGTTTATAGTTTCCGTAGTCTGAAAGAAGACCGGTTCAATCTTACTTTCGGGCAAAATGCTTCTATGGAAGAAGTGATGGATATTATCGCTCGTGTGACGGGAAATCTGGACTATAAAATAGTGGGAGACAAGTGCTATATTTCAGGCACCGGGGAAGGGCGTCTCCGGCACCGATGAAGATAGGCTCCGGTACCGGGGAAGACATGCTTCGGCACCGGGGAACAAAATAGAACTTGTAAACACTGAATATTAACCTTAAAATACATTGAGCCTATGCGGAAAAAATATCCGGGAGAAGCTGCAACCTTCCCCCGGATGTGAAATCGAAATTCTTACTATTAGCGTTACACAAACGCTACTAAATTCGAGAATCTAACTTTATCTGTATAAACTAATACTAAGAAGATGCAGCAAATTTATGAATTTATAGCCAATAAGCAGGCAATCAGTCGAGTATTTATGCTTTTTTTTGTGCTGTCTGCTCCTTTCTATCCCCACTTTTGCTCAAAGTAGTAATGCCCGGATTACGATCCATAAGAAAAACATATCGGTCATCGAGGCATTGAAAGAAGTGGAAAAACAAACGAAACTGTCCGTTGGTTACAACGAGTCGCAGTTGAAAAACAAACCCTCCATCGATTTGGCGTTGGAAAAAGCCACGTTGGAGAACTCTCTCACGGAAATCCTAAAAGGTACAGGATATACGTATCAGCTCAAAGGAAAATATGTCATCATCGTTCCACAAGAACAGAAAGCAACCGAAACTGCTTCCACCAAACGTATCACCGGACGCGTACTGGATGATAGCGGAGAACCGTTGATTGGTGTCAATGTACGTGTGGAAGGTACAAGCATTGGAACTATCACAAACATAGACGGTAACTTTTCGCTCGAAGCTCCTGCAGGAAGTGTGTTGAGTATCAGTTATGTAGGTTACACTCCACAGACGGTAAAAAGTAACCGGACAGAATACATATAGCGTGCAACTCGCTTCGGATACGAAACTGTTGAGTGAAGTCGTTGTAACAGCACTTGGCATCAAACGCGAGCAGAAAGCATTGAGCTACAACGTACAGCAAGTAAAGTCCGACGAACTGACCCAAATTAAGGATGCTAATTTTGTAAACAGCCTGAATGGTAAAGTTGCGGGTGTTACTATCAATACGAGCTCTTCCGGTGTCGGTGGGGCAAGTAGAGTGGTGATGCGTGGAACAAAGTCTATTGAACAGAGTAGTAACGCCTTGTATGTGATTGACGGTATTCCGATGTATAATTTCGGTGGCGGAGGAGATACGGAATTTGGTTCAAAGGGAGCTACCGAGGCCATTGCTGATATTAATCCGGAAGATATAGAAAGCATTTCCGTACTGACTGGAGCGGCAGCTGCCGCCCTTTATGGTAGTAATGCGGCAAACGGTGCGATTGTGATTACTACAAAAAAAGGACAGGTAGGTAAGCTGCAAGTAGGTGTATCAAGTGGCATCGAATGGTTGAATGCTTTTAAGATGCCCGAGTTCCAGGACCGTTATGGTACAGGTAGTAATGGTAAAACAGGAAATTCCAATATTTATAGCTGGGGACCGAAGTTAAACTCGGCTGCTCAAACAGGATATGAGCCGGATGATTTTTTTGATACGGGTGCAGTATATACAAATTCCGTTACGTTGTCTACCGGAACGGATAAAAATCAGACTTTCTTTTCTGCGGCTGCCGTCAATTCGGCAGGGATGGTTCCCAACAATAGGTATAACAGATATAATTTCACTTTCCGCAATACGACCAGTTTCCTGAATGATAAGATGAAACTGGATGTGAGTGCCAGTTATATTCTTCAGAACGACCGGAATATGACCAATCAGGGACAGTATTCCAATCCGCTGGTTTCCGCTTATCTTTTTCCTCGTGGAGATGATTTCTCTGTAATGAAGAACTTCGAGCGTTGGGATGAAGCCCGGAAAATTAGCGTACAGTTTTGGCCGCAGGGCGAAGGTGACCTTCGTATGCAGAATCCTTATTGGATTGCTTACCGCAATCTCCGGCTTAACAATAAGAAGCGTTATATGGCATCGGCAGGCCTGAGTTATCAGATTCTTGACTGGCTGAATGTGGCAGGGCGTGTTCGCATCGACAATACTCATAGCGAATATGAAGGCAAGCTTTATGCAAGCAGTAGCAACACGCTGACTGACGGTAGTTCACAAGGCCATTATACAGTAAACAACGGGCAATACTCGCAGACTTATGCCGACGTGCTTGTGAATATCAATAAACGTATTCAGGACTTTACGATCGTTGCCAATATCGGTGCCAGTTATAGTGGAGTGACTAGTAAGGAATTGGGCTATGCGGGGCCTATACGAGAAACTGGTATTCCTAATCTGTTCAATGTTTACGACCTTGACAACGCAAAAAAACGTGCTACGCAGGTGGGTTGGCGCGAAGCGACCGAATCTATTTTTGCCAGTGCCGAAGTAGGGTGGAAAAGTATGCTTTATCTCACCGTTACAGGACGTAACGACTGGGCTTCGCAGCTGACACATTCTCCGCAGGCTTCATTCTTCTATCCTTCCGTAGGGCTTTCGGCTGTCATCACTGAAATATTGAAACTGCCTGATTGGGTGGATTATCTTAAAGTACGTGGATCGTTCAGTTCCGTAGGTAATCCTTATCCTCGTTTTCTTACCTATCCTACTTACTCGTATGATGCCAATAAGCAGGACTGGAAATCGCAGACGAATTATCCCATTGGTAAACTATACCCCGAGCGTACTGACTCATGGGAAGTAGGTCTGGATGCAACCCTATTTAAAGATTTCAAATTGAGCGGATCTTTCTATTACGCCAATACTTATAATCAGACATTTGATCCTCGGCTTCCTGTTTCGTCAGGATATGACAAATTGTATGTACAGACCGGATATGTACGCAACTATGGTTTCGAGGCTATGTTGTCTTATGGGCATCGTTGGGGGAGATTTCGGCTGGGACAGCAGCTTTACTTTCTCGGCCAACAAGAATGAAATCGTCGAACTAGTGAAGGATTATGTTCACCCGGAAACGGGCAAAACTTACAACGTCGATAAACTGGAACTCAAAACCGATGAAGGTCGCGGATTCGGAAAGGCGAAATTTATCCTGAAGGAAGGTGGTACGCTGGGCGATCTTTATACCCATGCCGATTTAAAGCGTGATATTAACGGTAATGTCCTGATTGACGATAGCGGCAATGTGACAGCCATCGACAATGCCGGTGACATAAAGTTGGGGAAGCGTACTTCCTAAGGCAAATTTAGCCTGGAATAATAGCTTCTCTTATAAAGGTATCAATGCCGGTTTCTCGTTGACAGCCCGTTTGGGCGGAATCGTTTATTCGGCAACACAGGCTCATCTTGATCTCTACGGAGTATCTGGAAACATCTGCTGCCGCGCGTGATGCCGGAGGAGTATGGATAAATGGCCGTAGCCGCGTGAATCCGCAAAGCTTCTATGAAGTGGTAGCATCGCAGAGCGGATTGCCTACCTACTATACTTATAGTGCTACCAACCTGCGTCTGCAGGAGGCACATATCGGTTACACCGTTCCGCGCCGCTGGCTGGGCAATGTTTGTGATATCAATGTATCCCTTGTGGGCAGAAATCTCTGGATGATCTACTGTAAAGCTCCTTTCGATCCTGAAGCAGTAGCTACTACGAACAACTATTATCAGGGAATCGACTACTTCATGATGCCGAGTACCCGGAATATAGGATTTAACATAAAGATTAACTTCTAAATACTATGATGGACATGAAACGAATATATAACATTCTTCTGATAATGATCCTTTCATTATTTCTGCTTCCGTTGGGCGGTTGTTTCGACAGCGACATCAACCGGAGTATGTACGAAGCGGACGGAGAAGAAATGCAGCGTGAGAATCATATTGTAGGTGCTACGCTCAAAGGAATGCAGGGATTGGTGATTCCTACACGTGAACACCTTTACCAGTTTATGGATGCCATGGCAGGAGGAGCATACGGTGGTTATCTGGAAGGAATTGTAGACACTTGGGTGATGAAATTCTCTACTTTCAATCCCGAACAGGGATGGCTGAAATCCCCCGTTTGCCGATCCGATTAAAGACATGTACCCGCAGTACCGCGATATGATGAACAAGACGGATGACCCTGTGGCTTTAGCTTTTGGTAAAATTCTCCGGGTGTGTATCATGCATCGTGTGACGGACATTTACGGTCCGATTCCTTATTCGAAGATGATGGATAATGATAATTCGGGTGAAGACCTGGCTGTCGCTTACGATTCGCAGGAGCAGGTATATACACAGATGCTGAAAGAACTGGAAGAAGCGGATAAAGTGTTGGAGGAAAACAAAGACCTGTCGTCCGAGGCTTTCCGCAAACTGGAAGACTTGTATTACGGAAACATTTCCAAATGGCGTAAGTTTGTACATTCCATGCAACTTCGCATTGCTATGCGTATGAGCTATGTCAATCCTACCGAGGCGCAACGTATTGCGCAGAAGGCTGTGGAAGCGGGAGTGATTGAATCGAATGAGGACAACGCCATGCTTCATGTGGCGGAGAACCGTTCGGAGTTGCTATTTAATAACTGGAATGACTACCGTATCAGTGCCGATTTAGTTTCTATTATGAAAGGTTATGAAGATCCGCGTTTGGATAAGATGTTTGTCAAAGGTGTGCAGACAGTCGATCAGGATGGCGAGAAAGTCGATGTATACGATTATTACGGTGTACGTATCGGCATATTTACCCAGAAGAAAGACGACATGATTAACCTTTACTCAAAGCAGGTGATTTCCAGCACCGATCCTTATCTCTGGATGAATGCAGCGGAGGTGACTTTCCTTCGTGCCGAGGGCGCGTTGCGTGGTTGGAATATGGGAGGCGATGCACAGGCATTGTATGAAAAGGCTATTGCCCTTTCATTCGAAGAGCGTGGCGGAGCCACCGGAGCAGACCAATATGTGAAGGATGCGGAGAAAAAGCCTATAGACTATGTGAACCCGATGGACGGGGCTGATATTAAGTATAGCCATCCGGCGGTAAGTACCATTACGATTGCCTGGGAACCTGGAGCGGAGTATTTCGAACGGAACCTGGAGCGTATCATTACTCAAAAATGGATTGCAATATTCCCGCTGGGGCTGGAAGCATGGGCGGAACATCGTCGTACGGGCTACCCGGAAGTTGTTGCCTGCCGTGGAGAATCAAGACCCCAATAATAGTGTGAATGTAACAATCGGTCCCCGTCGTCTGCCTTTCCCTTGCAGATGAATATACGGGAAATCCGAAATACATCGATCAAGCTGTAGAAATGCTGAATGGTCCCGATGCCGCAGGAACTAAACTTTGGTGGGATAAGAAAGACCATTCCATTGAGAATAGTCAATCTTCAAACTAGAACGAACCTTTAAATCAATGAGATTATGAAATATAAATCAATCTTTTAAGTTATGCCTACTGACTACTTTCCTGTCGGTTGCCACCATCAGTTGCGACGACTGGACGGAAATGGAAATACACGATAGTCAGGTGAATGGGTTTAAGGAACAGAATCCGCAAGAATATGCGGCATATACGCAGAATCTTCGCGCATATAAAGCAACGAAACATGCTGTCGTTTATGCCCGGTTGGATAATGCCCGGAAGTATCTACCGGTGAGAAGGACTTTCTCCGTGCGTTGCCGGACAGTATCGATATAGTGACGATGCGTAATGCCGACCGTCTGTCCGAATATGACCGGGAGGATATGAAGTTGGTACGTGAGGATTATGGTACGAAAGTGCTTTACTATATAGATTGCACGGCTAAAGATAAACTGAATACCTCTATTACTTCTGCTGTTGAGGCAGTGCGTACAGGGACATTTGACGGCTTGCCCTCGGTTCGGAAGGCTCTGCGGTAGACGTCTCGGCGTTAAAGTCGCTACTGGATGCTTTGGGACAGACACCGTGTCTGTTAGTTTTGAAGGTACCCCTTCCTTGTTGCCGGAAGCGCAGCGCAGCCTTTTCAACTATTTCGTACTTGATATTTCCGGTGCATCCGATGAATATGATATAGAAACCTCCGTATTTTATGCCACCGGATATGGCAAGGCCGCTCCGGATCGCCTGCTGTTGGCTGTCACTCCCTGACGGTACATTGACCGACTATAACGGAGTGACGCGCAATGCCATCGCCGGAGCTGCTTACGGTGCTCTCAATATGGAAACGCCATTGGGAGGTATTGCTATTTACAATATCTCTACCGATTACTACGATACTGATATTATTTATAAACAGACCCGTGGAGGTATTCAATTCCTGAATCCTGCTTCGGCTCACTAAACGATGTAAACTATGAGAATACATAAACTTTATCAGTGCTTTGCAGCCGCAGTTTTGTTATTTCTGCCGGTTGCCTGTGATAATACGGATTACAGCGAAAAGTCACCGTTCGATAATTCGGCATACTTGAATGTGGCTGCCAGTAAAAATACGGAGGCTTTCACTTTTAACCGTAAGGTGACAAGCCAAACGAAAGTCTTTAACGTGAACTTGACTTATCCGTCGGGGAATGACGTGAAGGTCAGTCTAAAGGTAGACCCTTCAATGATTAGTACCTATAATGCAAAGAATGATACTCACTATGAAGCACTTCCCGAAGCATATTACCAGCTGTCGACAGACGCGGTGACTATTCCGGCAGGAAGACTACCTCCGAAGAAGTACACATCAAGTTTCTGAAACTCGATGAACTGGAGATTGATGCTACCTATCTTTGTCCTCTTTCTATAGGAGGAGCCGAAGGGGTAGGCATCATGAACGGTTCACGCACAATGTATTACCTCGTGCGTCGTTCCAGTGCCATCACTACGGCAATGAACCTGAAGAACGTGTATGTTGCCGTTCCGGGATTCGACAAGGAAGCCCTACCGCAGATGTAGTGAATAATCTGACAGCTATTACAATGGAAGCAATCATACGGATTAACCAATTTGATGATGAAACGAATATTTCTTCAATAATGGGTATCGAGCAGTATTTGTGTGTGCGTTTGGGAGATGTTGACTTTCCTCGTCAGCAGTTGCAGGTTCAGACCCCTGTGGGTAAATTTCCTACTGCCGACAAAAACTCCAACTTCAAGCGGGAGAGTGGTATCACATCGCATTGACGTGGGATTTGAATACGCAGGTGATTGCTTTCTATGTGAACGGAAAATTGCAAAGCAGAGAAGAAGGACACGGCAAGAGCGATGTAACAACCATTAGTTTGGGGGATAAACTGGCGGATGATGACACAGGTAATGGTGGTGACTTTAATTTCTATTTCGGACGTTCGTACGGACAATCTCATGATATAAGTCGTCAGTTAAACGGTGATATTAGTGAAGCCCGTATATGGAGCGTGGCACGTACCGAACAGCAAATCTATGAGAACATGTATAATATCGATGACCCGGCAGCTGAATCTGATTTACAGGCTTACTGGAAATTTGATGAAGGCACTGGAAATACGATTATAGACCGGACCGGACACCATAATGATGCGAAGATGATTCCATACTTTACGAATGACACCTATACACAGCCACGTCCGAAAACGGAAGCAGAGTTATGGCCCAGTGGTGTGGAAGTGCCTATAATGAATAAATAAGTCAAAGTGGTTATAAACTAAAAACGAATGACGATATGAAACGAATATTAAAATATATCTGGCTTTGGGGCTTGCTGTCTTTATGCGTTTCTTCTTGTGAGGAAGAAGCAGCTGTAATCAATCCTGATGTTTCGCATGATAAACCGACCGAAGTGGTTATAGGTGATTCACCAAGATTGTGCAGCGAGTTGCAGACAGATAATCAACAGGTGTTCCTTATAGTTACTGATAAAGAGAATGAGGTCGTAACAGACCAAGTGTCTGTTGTACTGAAAGAAGCCGCTACGGGAACGAAAGAATTTGACAGTGGTGGTAGATAAAGATTTCGATGTGGAAACTTTCCAATTAGCATATACCAACTCGAATTACACATTGTTGCCGGATAATGCTTATGAGTTGGGCAATGGTGGTAGTCTGACAATTGCTGCCGGAGCTATGCAATCGGGTAAGATGACTTTAATTCTTAAAGGATGGATGTTACCGGTTCCAAGTAATTCTAATTTAGGAGCTTCTCAGTATCTACTTCCTCTTAAAATTAAGGAAGATGGTAAATATCAAACGTTGCTTTATCGTATCAATTGGACCAATGGAAAGCATCGTTTGACTTCTTCCAGAAAAGGATATACTTGTATAGGATATGTTGACACTGAAAAGATGAGTCCTTTGGTAAGCTCTGTGTATTGGCTGGAAGATGCAAGCTGGGAGATGAGTAAAGCTTCTCAACTTTTTGATGTTGTAAACTTATTAAGAGCTACTGTTGGTACAGGAGGTGAACTGAAATTGAATGCGGACATAAGCCACGTTCTGAAAAATGCGGATAAATACATTCGTCCGTTGAAATTAATGGGAATGAAAGTTTGTCTGACTGTGAAGAATAGTTCAACTATAGGCTTTTGTCATTTGACAGATGGTGAGATTGAGAATTTTGTAGCACAAGTGAGAAATGCAGTGGAGTTGTACGAGTTGGATGGTATTGATCTTTGGGATGACAGTGATGAATATGGTATAGATGGTATAAAGAATACTAGTACTTATCCTAAATTAATAAAAGCCTTACGTGAGGCATTATCCAAAGAGACAATGTTAACGGTTGCTGATAAAGGGGAAGCGACTGCCCTCTTTTTTGATAAAGAAAAGTGTGGTGGTATAGAGGTTGGAAAATATATTGATTATGCTTACACAGGTTATATAAACCAATATTCTCTTCCTTTTTTGGACGGAGTTTGAAATACCTGAAGCTGAATGGATGATTTGTGGACGAAAACCGTTTGCTGGATTGGAAAAAAGTGATTTTGTTTGTTTTACACGAGACTTTACGAAATTTTATCTTGACTATTATTCGGCTGATATGAATTTTATGTCTTTCGTTATGGATATGGGTACAGGCGATGTGCCGGGAATGTCTGTTTTTAATGAAAGCAAAGGGTATATTGCTTATGACATACCTGATAATGTGCGAGGAATGGAGATACTCACAATAGGAGTTACGACTGATATGCAAATGATGATCGATCCGTCAGTTCAGATCTCTGTACATCCTCACGAGGCTGGTGCAGTTGGAAATGATGTTGATAATACTTATTTCCGTAAAGACTGGTAACAGCTTAAGATGCTAATTCTCCATATTGAGAATCCATAAACCTTTTCTGGTGGATATTATTTATTCTTTTGATAATAAAGTAGTACATCAGAATTCGTAATCAAACAGTTCTCAGTCATCTCGGACTGGCTGATGGCGAATATGTCTGTAATTTATAGTTGAATACAACAAAATAACTTTTTACTAATAAATTGAATAATGAAGAATGTATTGAAAATCTGGTTAGTCGACAACACTGTGACAAATGCCGACAACAAAGACGATAAGATCGGTCAGCTCGAATCGTCCGGTAATCTTTCGTTGAAGGACATCCTCGACGAGATGCACAAGGAAGACACCGGGCTCCGTCCCGAAACCATCGAGCACGTCGTGAAGCTCTACAACCGTGTTGTGAGCGATCTCATCCTTAGCGGATATAGTGTCAACACCGGTCTTTACCACGCCGTAGCGCAACTCCGCGGTGTTATCGATGGCGGAAAATGGAATCCCGAGAAGAACTCCGTCTACGTCTCCTTCACCCAAGACAAAGAACTGCGTGAAGCTATCGCCCAAACCTCTATCAGTATTTTGGGCGAACGCCAAAGCGTGATGTACGTTGCCGGATTCTCACCTGCCACCGCCACTGCAGGCCGTCCGTTCACAGTCAATGGCCGTATGTTGAAAATTGCAGGTACGGATTCTTCCGTCGGCATCACTATCACCGACAGCAAAGAACAAACCACACCTGTCGACCTCAATATGTTGGCCGTCAACAACCCGTCACAACTCACATTCATTGTTCCTGCCGGTCTGGCCGATGGCGAATATACCCTCACCGTCACTACACAGTATGCAGGAAGCACGCTCCTGAAGACACCCCGAACCGCTATCGCTACTTTCTACGTCGGCACGAAACCCGATGCAGGAGGCGGCTCCGGTTCCGGTGGTAGCGAAGGCGGCGGAGGAGAGGCGCCCGATCCTGCGGCATAAAAATGTTCTTTGGCCTGGCGGAGCAATGTCCCGCCAGGTTTATGCAGAGAGGCTGCATAGCTCTATACACGCATCATGTATAGAGTTGTGCAGCCTTCGTGTATAGGGCTATACATGCTAAATGCATAACTTTGATCTTTTTCTCTGTTTTGCCCTCTTTTTTCATCAAAGACTTATGTATATAGCCATAATTGAGCTTGGTATTTATTTATCTTTTTTCGCATTATTTTTTATGGTACTAATTTATTAGTACTTTTGTCTCTACCGAAAGAAAAGATTAACGATTATGGCAAGAATAACGATTCCATACGCAGTGGCCGACTTCGCAGAAATGCGTGAACGTGGCTTTTATTATGTCGATAAGACAAATTACATTCCGGGGCTTGAAGACTATAATGCTCCCATCTTTCTCCGTCCCCGTCGTTTCGGGAAAAGTCTGCTCATCTCCATGTTGGCCCACTACTACGACCGTACGAAAGCGAATCGTTTTGAAGAACTTTTTGGCGGCACCTGGATTGGCGAACATCCTACGGAAGAACATAATCAATATTTGGTGATTCGTTATGACTTCTCGGCTATGGTGATGGCGGATGATATGGAAGGGGTGGTACAGAACTTCAATGACCTGAATTGTGGACCCGTGGAAGTTACGGTAGAACATAACCGAGACCTGTTTGGTGATTTTCAGTTTACAACTCGAGGAAATGCTGTGCAGATGTTGGAGGAACTTTTGGGTTATATCAGCTCACATGGATTGCCTAAAGCATATATATTGATTGACGAATACGATAACTTCACCAATCAACTGCTTACTTCCTATAATGACTCACTTTATGAGGAAGTAACCACTAGTGATAGTTTTCTTCTCACCTTTTTAAAGTTATCAAAGCGGGTATCGGCGAAGGCACGATTCGCACTTGTTTCTGCACAGGCGTATTGCCTGTCATCATGGACGACCTGACCAGCGGGTACAACATTGCGGAAATCCTCACATTCAAACCCGTTTTTTTGAATATGCTCGGTTTCACCTATGAAGAAACGAAGACATACCTGCGTTATGTACTTGATAAATATACTCCCGGTGCAAGCGAAGAACGTTTCGAGGAAATCTGGCAGCTTATTGTGAACAACTACGACGGTTATCGTTTTAGCCCTGTCGGTGAACGTCTTTTTAACTCCACTATCTTAACTTATTTTTTTAAGAAATTTGCCGCTAATGCCGGAAGCATTCCCCCCGAACTGATCGATGAGAACCTGCGTACGGACATCAACTGGATTCGCCGCTTAACTCTTTCGCTTACTAATGCCAAAGAGATGCTCGATGCCCTGGTGATAGGCGGTGAATTGTCATACAACGTCAGAGATCTGTCCGGCAAATTCAACAAGAAGAAGTTTTTTGAGAAAGAATTCTATCCCGTCAGCCTGTTCTACTTAGGTATGACTACCCTGAAGAGTGCATACCGCATGGTGCTCCCCAACATGACCATGCGCAGCATCTACATGGATTATTACAACCAACTGAACAAGATCGAAGGTAACGCCAGTCGTTACGTCCCGGTTTATGAACTTTATGATTCCAACCGTAGTTTTGAACCCCTTTGTGCAGAACTATTTCGAGCAATATCTGGGACAATTCCCCGCACAGGTTTTCGATAAGATCAACGAGAACTTTATCCGTTGTTCTTTCTACGAGCTTGTCTCCCGCTATTTGAGCCATTGTTATACTTTTGCCATCGAACAAAATAACTCCGTCGGTCGTTCGGATTTTGAAATGATCGGCATCCCCGGCACGGATTATTACACGGACGATCGCGTGGTGGAATTTAAATACTATCGTTCCAAAGATGCCGACCGTATGCTTGCGCTCACCGAACCGTTGGTAGAACACGTAGAACAAGTGAAGGGCTATGCCGAAGATACGAAAAAGAAGTTCCCCAATTACAATGTTCGTTCGTACATTGTGTATATCTGTGCCAACAAAGGGTGGAAGTGTTGGGAGGTTTAATATGAATCATTTGTAGATAAATATGAGGAAGAAGTAATTATACTCTCTTATTCCTCGGTAGCCATCGACTGACATTTCGTGTGTCAGTACTGAATTCTATTCCAACCTTTTTGACTTCCCGTTCATCTGCCTGATAAGGGATAAGATATCCTTTATCTTCGATTTGCTGTAATGCTTGCTCGGCTGTGCCATTTAGTTTGAATTCGAATACATAAATATACTTCGGTGTTTTGACAACTGCATCAGCCCGTCCTTTTGCACTGCGTACTTCTGCTTGTGTGAACTGTCCCATGAGTTTGAATATCAGATAGAAAACAGTCTGGTAATGCCGCTCTGTCTGGTCATTCAGTTCGTAAGGTATATCGGCAAAGAAGGCTTGAAGGCGGGTTAGAAAAGCATTGATATTGCCACTTTCCAACTCATGGACAAATTTGCCAATATAGAAATCTTGCTAATTATCGGGAATATTAGAGTAGAATGGCAGAAGGAAATTCATAAAGCCATATCTCACTTCATCATTGGGAAAAGCAAGTTGATAAGTCTTGAAACGAGGGTCGTATTCTTTAATCGTCAGATACCCGCTTTGATAAATCAGCGGAATAGATTCCTGCTTTCTGCCCGGTACTCGTTGAATGACGCTGCGTTTGCTTCCACTCCGTCAATGAGCGTTCGCAGGTCATAGTTGCTATCCATCAGCATCTTGACAAGGTATATAGAAGGAAACGGATACCAGGTAACCTGGACGTTCGGTCATCTTTGCACCCTGAAGGAGCCACATGAATACACACCCAATTGGAAATCATGGAGCTTAGGTAGCTTACCGATGATCCCCCCGCGGTTCGGCATCAAGCTGATTGGGCATGATCCGGGTATTGAGAAAAACAGTTTCATATTATCGACAGTTGATGCAGAATGCGGATGAGATCATCAACTGCGGTGATGCCGGGCAGGAGGGAGAATTGATTCAGCGCTGGGTGATGCAAAAAGCGGGCGCCCGTTGTCCGGTGAAGCGCCTGTGGATTTCGTCTTTGACGGAAGAAGCTATTCGTGACGGATTTTCCAAGTAAAGATCAGGCCGACTTCCAGTCGTTGTATGAAGCGGGACTTTCCCGTGCAATAGGGGACTGGCTGCTGGGAATGAATGCTACCCGTCTTATATACTATCAAATACGGTCAGAACAAACAAGTGCTTTCTATCGGACGTGTGCAGACACCTACGCTGGCATTGATTGTCAACCGTCAATTGGAGATCGCCAACTTCCAGCCGAAGCAATACTGGGAACTAAAAACAAATTATCGTGATACTACCTTCTCCGCTCTGATCCGTAAAAGCGATGAAGAAATTGCTGCGGAAGAAGAAAAGAGTGGCGGAAAGAAGAAGATAGACAATCCGGGTATCGACCCTATCGCCAACCGTGAGAAGGTGAAGCATTGGTACAACGTATTAAAGACCTACCTTTTGTAGTCACCAATGTCGGCAAGAAAGACGGGAAGGAATACGCTCCACGTTTGTTTGATTTGACTTCCCTTCAGGTAGAATGTAACAAGAAATTCGCTTATTCAGCCGATGAAACACTGAAACTGATCCAATCTCTTTATGAGAAGAAAGTTGCTACTTATCCGCGTGTCGATACCACTTTCCTGAGTGACGATATTTATCCGAAGTGTCCTGGTATTCTGAAAGGGCTTCGTGATTACGAAGTATTGACTGCCCCGTTGAATGGTTCTACGTTGCCTAAATCGAAAAAAGGTATTTGATAATTCGAAGGTAACAGACCACCACGCCATTATCCCTACAGGCGTTTATGCACAGAATCTTGACTGATATGGAACGTCGTGTCTATGACCTAATAGCGCGCCGTTTTATAGCAGTGTTCTATCCTGATTGTAAGATTTCGACCACTACCGTGATGGGCGAAGTGGACAAAATAGAATTTAAAGTCATCGGCAAACAGATTCTGGAGCCGGGATGGCGTGTCGTTTTTGCCAAAGATGTGAAAGATACTTCCGAAGAAAAAAGAGGAAGAGGATGAAAATGTACTTCCTGCCTTTGTGTGCAAGGGGGAGAGTGGTCCTCATGTTCCGGACTTGAATGAGAAGTGGACGCCCCGACAGGAGTGGGTTGGTGCAGCTAATTCACGAAGAATTATTGAAATCGGCGGAGTTGACGGGTATTTGGGAAAGAAGTTGCGTGAGATTGAAAAAAAACATACGATGCCGCCAGTTCCTCGAAGAACTAAAGCAGATGGTTTCAGAGATCGTAATGAGTGTACTTTCTGATAATACGAATCGACGCATAACTATTCAGGACGCAGTTGCTGCAAAAAGCCGAAGAAAGAAAAGAACCTAAAAGCGTGAACGAAAACCGAGTACACCGAAGAAAAAAACCAAAAGCGGAAAAACAGACGAATGAAGTGAAGACTGATTCGCCCCGGTTCTCCTGCTCCGGTGGCCGCGCAGCTTCAACTCCTTCTGCAGCAGGTGAGGTAGATGCGTTTGTAGGTCAACCCTG